>Ga0082212_10006599_pt1 | contig 15541 bp, 4 predicted proteins | sample TergutNt197P3_FD_71548 | JGI IMG/M metagenome (GOLD analysis project Ga0082212, IMG submission 71548) | Neocapritermes taracua P3 segment gut microbial communities from Petit-Saut dam, French Guiana - Nt197 P3 | ecosystem: Host-associated > Arthropoda: Insects > Digestive system > Gut ...
AGAGGCGATCGAGATTCTCAGAACCAAGACCGCTGACGCAGGAGGAGTTGATAGCCTTGCAGAAGGACGCGATGGAAGCGGACAAATTTTACGACGAGAGGTTCAAAAATCTGAAACCTCTGGATTAAGCGAACAAAATACAGAACAGCAGCAGGGCCGCCTAAATGAGGGCGGCCCTGATCGTTTTGAACAGCAAAAGGGCGTCAAGTACGAGCAGTCAAGTTACACCGGCGGGCCGACGAGAGGCATCACGCAAATGTCCACGGATTACATCGGGACGGGTGAGGGACATGCCGCTTTCGGTTGGGGGCTGTATTCCTCGAAGCCGCGGGAAACTGCTGAAGGGTACAGGATAAGGGAATCGGCAAAAAGGGGAATGGAAGGTCTTAAATATAACGGGGAATATTATGATCGCACCAATAACGGCTGGGTAGATGAAAACGGTAATAATCTGAACGAATTCGCGCCTGCTGAAGCTTTGGCGTTAGATTATTTTCGAGAATACGGAAAAGACAAAGCAATAGGGTTAATTGAAACGGCAATAAAAGACTCCGGTAATCGCGCAAATTATGAAACAGAAATGGGGCTTTATTCAATAGAAGATTTCAAAGAAGCCTTAAATGTTTTGAAAAACGAAGATATAAAACATGCAGAACCCGGCCAGCTTTATAAACTCGATATCCCCGAATCTGACGTGCTGCTCGATTGGGATAAGCCGCTCTCCGAACAGCCGGAAGCGGTGCAAAAAGCGATAAAAGACAATATACAAAAAGTTTTTGATATAACAAAATTTGATGATTCATTTGCTCCTGAAGGAATGGACGAATATCAAATCCGTATTGGCGGCCCTATTGGAGGTAAATACATTAATTTTGTTGTAAATAAAAACGCTGATCAGGCAAATTTAAACAACGCGATATTTGAACAGATTAAAAATATTGACGGTAACGATTTTTACGCCGCTGTGTCAGATAAGCTCGGTTCCGATAAAAATGCCTCGCTCGCCTTGGGTGAAGCTGGCATTCCCGGCCTTCAATATTTGGACGGGTTTAGCCGCGCCGACGGCGAGGGGACGCATAACTTCGTCATCTGGAACGACGAGTCCATAAAGATAATGGAGACGTATTATCAATACGCCGGGGAGAAGTCCAACATGAGCGAACCCGTCCGGAACGCGCTTGCTGAGGCGAAATCTCTTTCAGACAAAGGGACGGATAACGAGGCCATACGGCAGGAGACCGGATGGTTCCGTGGCATGGACGGCATGTGGCGGTATGAGATCACGGATAATATTGACTCGATTAATATAACCGCTCTTATAGATGCCGATACCGACGGCGCTCTGCTTGGTGATATCTACGATAATAAAAAGTTGTATCAGGCTTATCCTGAGCTAAAAAATATAAGAGTTTTTTCTGAATCACTTATAGGGAGAAAAGGGGATTTTAACCCCGAAAACAACACTATAACAATTAATTTCAGAAACTCGGAGCTTCAACAAAAAACGACCCTTATACATGAAATTCAGCACGCGATACAGTACAAGGAAGGCTTCGCAAGGGGCGGGAACCCCGATATGTTTACGCAGCAGAACAGTAAGCTATCTGTTTTGGCTTCAATAGACGAGGCTCAGAAAAAAGCTTTTGCGGCTATCCCCGATCATCTGAAAGAGGACGCGCGGCGGGTAAACAGAAGGGAAGACAGCGACGGGTCATCAATGGCGCGGATACAGGCCGACCCGGAAGCAAAAGCGGCGTGGGCGGATTATAAAAAAGCGCTCGAGCACTATGTGGAAGTAAATAATACCCCTGACACTCAATATGACGGACTTTCCCCAATGGAGCAGTACAAAAACCTTGCCGGTGAAATAGAGGCGCGTGACTCCGCTGAGCGGGCGCCATTCGGTGACGCTTACAGGAAGTTTTCAAAACCCGACCTCCGGAGCGATGCCATCGTTATTTTCGGCGGTGAGGAAGTCGCGTCGTATTCGACGGAGGAGCAAACCCCCGCCGGACAAGCCGGCACCCCCTTTGCAAAGGGGGCTGATTCGCTGGGTTCGGTCAAAAAGAAAGCGAGGTCACAGTCCGAAATCTCGCTTCCTATAACAGCGGTATCGCCGAAGTCCTCGCCAAGAATGAGGGAGAAGTAGTAGCCTCTGTCGACATAGCAATCGCTGATACGCCGGAAGAAAGACTCTATCTCTAACGTATCACGCTTTTGACTATCCCCTGATGCGGAAACGAATATTCTGGTTTTCAGCATCCCGGTCACCGCCTCTGTACATCAATATAACTATATTGAATAACTCCTCCTTGAAATAATAGCACATAACTCAACGCATTTCCATCAAAAATATTTGACATTTCTATTGATAACCAAATGAAATCATGTTATTATATTGATCGTCATTAGTTATGTTATTATCATACATAATGACGGACAATAAGGCGTTATATGGCAATATTCGTCTATCACTCGTCATTATCTCCATAAAATATAGCAGATAATGACGATGTATATTGGAAGTGAATGATATGGTTCAAATTATTGGCAGATTGCCGGAGATAAAATCACTGGAAGAATACTATAACTCTTCTCGTCCGGAATTAATTATCGTTTATGGCAGACGTAGAGTAGGAAAAACATTTTTGATCAAAGAACACTTTAGTGAAAATTTTGCTTTTTATTTTACAGGTAGCTTAGGCGGTAAAAATAAAACAAACCTGCAAATGTTTGATGTGGCCTTGAGGCGATTTGGAAGCAGTGATAATCAAGCATCAAAGAATTGGTTTGATGCCTTTCAAAAGCTGCGCGATTTACTCAGTCAGGACGCAGGTACACGAAAAGTCGTTTTCATTGACGAAATGCCATGGCTGGATGCTCCTAAGTCCGAGTTTTTGACAGCCTTTGATTATTTTTGGAATAGCTGGGCTTCGTCAAACTCCGATATTATGTTTATCTGTTGTGGCTCGGCCACCACTTGGATCACAAAAAATATTTTCAAAAACAGAGGGGGATTACATAACCGCCTTACAGGCAGAATCTATGTTGCGCCATTTACAATTGGAGAGTGTGAAGAATACTTTAGAGCGCGTTCAATTGTGATCACTCGCTATCAACTTGCTGAATGCTATATGATATTTGGTGGAATTCCCTATTACCTAAGCTTATTTGAAAAGGGATTATCCTTTACACAAAACGTAGATAAACTATGTTTTGCAAAGCAAGCAAAACTTAAAAATGAATTTGAAGAGTTATTTGGTTCATTGTTTAATCACCCGGATCGCTATTTAGAAATTGTCAAAGCGCTGGCATCTAAACGTTCAGGTATGTCGCTAAAAGAGATTTGTGAATATGCGAAAATACCGCTTGGCGGCAATGTATCAAAAATTATAGATGATTTGGAGCAAAGTGGCTTTATTGAAAAATATTCTGATTTCACAAAGCAAAAGCGTGGAACACAGTTCTATTTGGTTGATTCATTTACTCTTTTTTATCTTGAGTTTATCAAGAACAACACGTTTAAAGATGAGTTTTTTTGGACGAACTTAATAGATGATGGACGTCATAGGGCGTGGTCAGGTTATGCGTTTGAACAATTATGCCGGATACACTTACCGCAAATAAAACGAAAGCTGGGCATCAGCGGGGTCTCAACCAGCACAACAACGTGGAAAAGCAACAGCTCGTCGCCAGGCGCTCAAATTGATTTGGTCATAAGAAGAAATGATGGGGTTATCAATCTCTGTGAAATAAAATATTCAAAGCATGAGTATGCAATTTCTAAGGAATACGCAAGTGAATTAGAAAGAAAACTATCTGTATTCAGGATGGAAAGTAAAACTAAATACGCTATTCATATTACGATGATCACAACATTTGGCATATCAAAAACAGGGTATTGTTCAATGGTGCAATCTGAGATAACGTTGGATGATTTGTTTGCAGAATATTAGGAAAGTGCTGGGTATCAAAATGATACCCAGCACTTTTAGTCAGGGGCGGAGTACTGCAGTGGCAAGCAAATGAACCGTCCCCTTGCTTTCCAAGTTCTACTTTTTTGCTCAAACATGAATTGACTTCTGCATTTGAGATGATACACTAAGTGTACCAGATGATGTGTCCGATAGAAAGTACTGTGAATGCAAGAACGTAAAACTTTGTCCAAAGACGGCATAGGCGGCCATCCCTCCGGTGGCGTTGCCTCATTTTGAATTTGCAGCGAGGGAATGATACTGGGCGTTCTGCGTTTCGGGCGGTCGTGGGCTATTCCGGCCGACGCGAAAAAACCTACGCGCACAGCGAAAACTAAACCGGGGCCAAAACCGAAATGGAACGGTACGTTATGAGCGTAAAAAAGAACAATACCAAACCGAAGCGCGCCGCCGCGCTTGCGTTGCTGTGCCTGATTCTGCGACCACATCGAAGCGCATCAGCATAAGAACCCGACCTGCACCGACGAGGGCTACGACAGGGTCGTCTGCGGCATTTGCCGGAAAGTATTGAGCTATTCGGTAATACCCGCTCTTGGCGGAGCGCATAACCCGGGGATGGGCGAAATAGCCGCCACCTGCGTCGCAACAGGCGGCAACGGAGGCGTATGCTCAATATGCGGTGAACTGATAATGGCGTTTGTCACCTATCCCATCGACCCGAACAACCATGCCGGCGAAACCTACGAAATGGTCATTACCCCGGCGACTAACGAAGCCAATGGCGTCTTGGGCATTTACTACGCGGACTGTTTCGAAAAAATCCGCGAGGAAGTCATCCCGAAGCTGGGATGCGACCATGAGTGGGGAACCGGAGTAGTAACGACCCCCGCGACCTGCGTCAGCACAGGCGTGATGACGTTCACATGCACACTCTGCAAAGAGACAAGAACAGAAGTGATACCGGTCGACCCGCTCAACCATGCGGGCGGCACCTATGAATCAGTCATCACGACGGCGACATACGACGCCAACGGGCTGATGGGTATCTACTGCGAAGACTGCGACAAGCTGCTTAACACAAGGGTCATCCCGAAGCTGACTGGAGACAAGGATGGGATTATCAGTGCGGCAAGCGCAAGTTTCATCAGCATCGTGGAAATCGCGAAAAACTCCAGAGTATGGGTGCTGACATTCAAAGTTACAGTAACCTACGCGAATGGAGAAAAAGAGGTCAAGACGTATTCGATCAACCTGAACGGCAACAACGCCAATCAGGACGGCAAGTACACATTCGACAAAGACCACGACCTCGCGGGCTACACGCTTGTCTACGAACTCAAAGGCAACGGATCGAACATCAAGGAGTTCAAGTTAATCATGAACTAAGCATTGCACCAGCGAGGACACCTATGTATTCTCCTCGCGCCTAACAGGGGATGGGCGGTTCGCCGCTCATCCCCTGTCTCTGTAACAGCATCAGTTCATGTACGCAGTCGCGCATGGCGATCATGCCTTTGATGCGCTCCAGCGTGGTAACGGGGAGGTCTGCCGGGTACATCAGGGAGTTTTCGCGGAAGTATCCTTCCCCGGCGTCAGTCGGTAGGCTTCGCCCATTTTGCAGAAGAACCAGAAGATAAACGCATAGGGCAGGTTGGGGAGTACAAACTTTTTTAATACAGGATCAACTCGACTCTCGTTAATGAAATACGAAATTATCTCTTGAGTAGACACAGCCTTTCTGGTACACTATTAATGATTTTTCTACATTCAGAGGGTGACAGTAATGATTGATGATTTAAACATATTATGGCGCTGCGCAAGGCAGCTCCGGTAAAATGACAACAGCGTTCTTTCCGCTTAGCAACTTGCTTTTTTACTGCGCTGACGTAAGCGGACTGAGGAAATGATCCGGAATGGGGAGCATTGAGAAACTAATATAAGAGGTGGCGACATGTCGAAGAATACACCCGGCGCCAAGGGGAAAGCTCTGAGAAAAGAAAACGCGATAAAGAAAGCGAAACGGAAAAAGCTGATAATAACCGGCATTTGCGGCTTGACAGCAGTAATTGTATTGTTTTTCGTAATACGTTCTATTATCAAGCAAAACAGCGTTGAAACATATAGTGACGGCAGCCAGACAGTCCAGCTGTTTTCAGATGGAAAGTTCACCGCAAGCTTAATGCACAACACAAAGAAAGACGGAACATATACCAGGACGGTCGATGGAAGCGTGACGGTAGTATCATTCAATACCGGCGGCGTCGTTGCAGTCGGCCGGATCGAAAACGGCGCGCTGTATTTCCCGGAAGAATGGGAGGATGGTCACAGCCACGGGAATATGCTACCCAGGAAATGAGTATGCAGATGAGGTGTTTATGGGGAGTAAAGGTAAGGGAAAACGCGGGATAACGCTTGCAGCGGGATTACTTGCTACACTGTGCATGATTCTGGTGCTGATGATATCATGCCTGAACGGCCGTGTAAGTGATGCTCCGGGCGCCTCAGTCGCAAAAGGCGAGGGGCAGGAAAGGTTGTCTTCGGAGTTATCAGCGGAAACATCACCGCAGATTACACCGGCGCCTGTCCAGACAGCGTCTCCGCATAAACCATCGGCGGAACCGTCGCAGTCACCTGAACCTGAAACTTCACAGTCACCTGAACCTGAGCCTGAGCCTGAGCCTGAGCCGCCCTGGCTCAGGTTTTCGCCGCATTGCGTCGCTGAGACAGACCCGCAGAGTGAAAAGTTGAAGTACACCTATGCTGTTCAGGTGAGCGGAGAAATAGCGGAAGAGTATTTGAATCCCGATCTGATACAGTTTACGATGCCTGAATACTACACGAATATTGAAGGCGTCCTGACCTTCAGAGGTAATAACTTCAGAAACAGCGCTTCATGTGGCACGGCATCGATAACGGAAGAAAAGCTGACCGAAGTCTACCGATTTAACACAGGCACGTTAGACCACTGGAGCGGCACAGGCTGGACAGGCCAGCCCGCAATAGTGAAGTGGGATTTTGAACTTCAGCAGAAGATGAATCTACTTCCGGGGAAAATCGATAAAGAGGATCTTGTCGAGGTCATTCAAGGCGCGGTGGACGGTTATGTCTATTTCTTCGATCTGGAAGACGGGAAACCTACGCGCAACAAGCTGCGTTTCGGAGAACCGATCAAAGGCAGCGTCACCATCGATCCGCGCGGATACCCGATACTATATATCGGTCAGGGCGACGTCAAAACAACCGGGCGTAACGGCTATTATATCTACTCGCTTTTTGATTTTGAGCGGATGTACTATATAAACGGCTCGGATAGATTTGCGCTCATGACGTGGGGAGCTTTTGACGGCAACCCGCTTTTTGATGTACCAAACGACCGCATGATACTCAATGGCGAGAATGGCTTGATTTACAACATTAAATTAAATACGACTTTCGATCTTGAAGCCGGAATGATCTCCATCGATCCGGAAATCGTCAAATACCGCTACAACACAAGCACAATGAAGAGAAGATCGATGGAAAGCTCGCCCGCAGCGTTTGCAAATTACCTCTTCACTGCAGATAGTACAGGTTTTGTGCAATGTGTCGATTTGATGACATTCACGCCGGTTTGGGTGCGCGATTGCACGGACGATACCGACGCGTCGCCTGTTCTGGACTGGGAAGAGGAAAACGAAATGCTGGCGCTCTACACCGCGTGCGGCGTGGAGTATCAGGGCGCGGGCGGCCTTGCCTACATACGCAAACTGAACGCCGAAAACGGGGATCTTCTGTGGGAGTACACATATCCGTGCCTGCTTGACATTGCTGTGAGCGGAGGCGTACTGGCGACGCCCGTCATTGGGCAGGGTGATATGTCAAACCTGGCTGTCTTTTGGGTGGCGAAAGTGCGCAACATGGGCGGCGGAGGCGTACTGGTTGCGTTTGATAAATATTCCGGCGAAGTCGTTTGGGAGACTGTGCTGCCATGCTATGGCTGGAGCTCGCCGGTAGCGGTTTACACTGACAGCGGAACCGGTTATCTTGTGGTATGCGACGCCGACAGCACAATGTTCCTTATTCGCGGCGCGACGGGCGAGGTGCTGGATAAGTTCCGTACAGGCAATAACACAGAGGCGTCACCCGCGGCCTACGGTAACATGGTCGTGGTTGGAACCCGCGGCTGTGTTATGTTCGGTGTGCGCATATCGTAGGCTGAGACTGTTCCGGATACTCCTCTGAACAGCGGCTGCAAGGGTGTTACAGTTCAGATACTCTCTCTCAGGACCGGTGAGGAAGACGTTTATTCTGCTTCCGTAAGCGGAGGCATGGATGCCGGAGCGCGCGAATTGGCACATGGATGTGCCACTGAGCGAAAAGGAAGCAGAAAAACGTCTTCTGAGCGCAAGGTCCTGAACAGCAGCCACCCTTGCGGCTTTGCACATCTCGAGAGATAATTACACTATCTTTTTCCCGAAACAAGAGATATAATCATAACCGTAGTTTGAATAATGATGTTGAGATAAGAGACAAGTCAAGTGTAAGTATATTTTGGGAGGATATTTTGGGGAGGAAGTGTTGTATCGTATGAAAAAGAGCAAGATTTCAAAACTCATGGCGATAGCCCTGACCGTTATGTTGGTCGCGGGGCTATTGCCGCTGACGGCGCTGACGGCGCTGGCGGCGGACCCGTCGGACACACTCATTGACATCTCAGTCATGGATGACGTCAATGAAATGGCGACTGCCATACAAAACGCGATAAACGCGGCAGCCATCATTGGCGGCGAGATTACAGTTGTCGGCAGCGCGACGGACACCATAAACGGAACACTGTACCTGACCATACTTCCCAATGTGACGGTCAAATGGGAAGCATATTTTGCCGGCGCCACGACAGGCACAGGAGCGAACTTCCCGCTTATATCGCTCAGCGGCGGCGGGACCTTTGACGCGGCTGAGGACGGCGCGGTACTGCAAAGCGGCACGGCCCGCGCTATAAGCGCCTCCGGGAACACACCGGTCGTGATAAGCGGCGGCGAAGTAATGAGGACCGGAACAGGCAGCGAGCCTTCAATCTGGTCCGACGGCCCCGTTACTGTCAGCGGCGGAACGACTACCACGATCACCACAACCGGTACAAACGGCGCCGTCACGGTGAGCGGCGGCGCGGCGGGGGCGATCAATACGGCCGCCGGCGACGTATTTGTCAGCGGCGGCGAAGTCACGGTCACAGCAGCCAGCACGAATGCAATAACCACGACTACGGGCGCGGTAACTGTCAGCGGCGGAATAGTCAGTTCCGCGTCAGGCTATGCCATCTACAATAATAATCAGAATGCAGGCGCCATCATCCTGAGCGGCGGTCTTGTGACTTCAGGGGGGATAAATGGCGTCATCTATTCCTACTCCTCGTTGGAAAACGCGATCACTGTAAGCGGAACGGCAACCGTGGAAAGTGCGTACGCCGCAAACGGGCGCGCCATCTATGCAAGCGGCTCCGGCGGACTAAATATTTCCGGCGGCACGATCAGGCTTACCGGGAGTGGTGTAGCAGTATTTACATACAGCAACAGGGTACGCATAACCGGCGGCGTCATTGATGCGAACAACGGGACAGCTATCAACGCGTACGGCACGAACACTATCGTGCTGATCGACGGCGGCGTACTCAAAGGCGCAAACCGGATCACTGTTAACGGCTCAAACGCCATAGTTATTGAGAGAACGGGAACCAAGGCGGCATATGACGAAGGTTCCGTTGATGATCTGACTATTTATCCCGCAGCCGGCGCCGACGTGGCCTGGGGAATATCCGAAAGGGTTGGGGCAACGCTTTACGGCGTTGAGTTCGTAAGAAACACAAACGGCGGCTTTATTGAGGTGGCGGGCGTGACCGTCGAGCCGTCGCCGCCGATAGGGATTAGTATTGACGGCGGCCCTGTTCTTAGGGACATCCCCGCAATAAGCCAGGGGATAAGCTCGGCGGCGCAAAACGCGGCGCCTGGTAGTACCGTCACGGTCACCGGGAGGTTCCCGAACGCAAACGAGACACTGGGCATAATAGTCCCGCCGAATGTGACAGTCTTATGGAAAGCGGATTACTCGGGTAGCACATATGGCTCGAACACAACGAACCCGCTCATTTCCCTCGGCGGCGGCGGAGCGTTCGAAATAGCTGCCGGAGGAAGGATCAGGCAGAGCGGCACTGCGCGGGGCATCAATGTGATCAGCGCGACGTCGATAGTTGTCAGCGCCGGCGAGGTCGCTGCGACCGGCGGTAACCAGGCTATATACTCGAACAGCGCCGTAACGGTGAGCGGCGGCGTTGTAAGCGGCGGCACTGCTAACTCGATATCCACCACAGGCGCCGGCGGAGCCGTCACAGTGAACGACGGCGTGACCGGGACGATCACCACCGATACCGGCGCCGTCACGATAAACGGCGGAGTGATCGGATCGTTAACCGGCGGTTACGCGATAAACTCATCGTACGGTAACGTCACAGTAAGCGGCGGTGAAGTCTTAGGCAATAATTATGCGATATACGTAACATACGGCAACGTCACGGTGAGCGGCGGCACGGTGCGCGCTAATGTTACCGCTATCTACAGATACGGCTCAAACACAGGCGCTTTCACAATCAGCGGCGGCCTTGTGACTGGAGGGTACAACGGCAGTCCGACCGTCTACACCACATCCGGTGCTGCAGACGCCATAACTATAAGCGGCAATGCAGTCGTAGAGAATACAAACACCACAAACGGGGTGGCCATCAGTTCAGGCAGCAGTGGCAACGTTAACATCAGCGGAGGCATTGTCAGGATCGCAGGAAACGGAACCGCGGTCGTTGCGTACAGTAACATGGTTTCCGTCACCGGCGGAAAGATCGACGCGGGCGCCGGGACCGCGATCCGCGCCAGCGGCAATAACACGGTGGCATTCATTAACGGCGGCGAGGTAATAACAAGCTCTGCAGAACGGTACACAACCCCGGGAGTAAACGCCATCGTTATCGAATGGTCAGGGGCCAACACCGTGTATGACGAGGAAACGAGCGACGACCTCACGGTAGTTCCGGAAACAGCATACGCTGTATGGAGCGCGAACGAAGCCGGGGCGCAAACGCTGCACGGCATTCAGTATTCCAGAAACACAAACGGCGGATTCATCGAAGTTGACGGGGTAACAGTCACGCCTTCGATGGGCGTATATGTAAACGGCGGGAACCTGCTCAGGAATATAACTGAAATCGGCAGCACGATATCCGCCGCCGCGCAGAATGCAGGGCCGGGCGGAACTGTCAGCGTGACCGGAAGGTACGTGAACGCGTCAGCGGCGCTGAACATAGTTATCCCTTCAGGTGTGACAGTCGTCTGGGGAGCGGATTACTCGGGCAGCACTTCAGGCACGGCAGCGAACAATCCTCTCATATCACTCAGCGGCGGCGGCGCGTTTGACGTGGCTGCGGGCGGCATAATCAGGCAGAGCGGTACTGCGCGAGGCATAAGCGCGACCGGAACGACAGCGATAACCGTCAGCGCCGGCGAGGTTGCGACTTCAGGGAGCAGCAATGCTATTTACTCGTACGGCCCTGTGACGGTGAATGGCGGTACTGTAAGCGGCGGAACATCGACATACTCTATTTCCACCACCGGTACAGGCGGCGCTGTTACTGTTAACGCCGGCGAGGTTGGGTCGATTTCAACCGATACCGGCGCCGTCACGATAAACGGCGGTACTGTAGCGCAATCGGGAAGCGGTTCCGCAGTAGTCTCATCATACGGAGACGTTACAGTTAACGACGGAGAAGTCACTGCAGGCGCAAATACTATTAACGCATCATCCGGTAACGTCACTGTCAGCGGAGGCACGGTCCGCGCTGTTAGTGGTTCCGCAATCTATAAAACAAATTCGGCAACAGGCGCCATCACTGTAAGCGGCGGCCTTGTGACTACAGGGGCAAGCGGCTCAGTGACTATCTTTACCAACTCTAATGCTGCAGACGCCGTAACAATAAGCGGCGCGGCGATCGTAGAAAACACGAACACCGCAAACGGGATCGCGATCCAGACTAACAGCGGTGGCAGCGTTAACATAACCGGGGGCGCGGTCACTATCGGCGGAAACGGCACAGCAGTCGTGGCGTACGGTAACAGGGTTTTCGTCACCGGCGGAAAGATCGACGCTGGCACAGGCGCCGTGATCCGCGCAAATGGCACGAACACGGTGGCATTCATCACCGGCGGAGAGATCATCACAAGCGCCATAGACCGTTACTTTGCGACTGGGACAAACGCAATCATTATCGAATGGTCAGGCGCGAAAAATGTGTATTCCGAAGAAACGAGCGACGACCTGACGATACTTCCGGAAACTGCCTACGTTGTATGGAGCGCGAATGACGCCGGGGAAGAAACGCTGCACGGCCTGCAATTCTCCAGGAACGCAAACGCCGGGTTCATTGAGGTAGAAGGGGTAACAGTTACACCGTCGACGGGAGTGTACGTGGACGGCGGAAATCTGCTCAGGAATATAACTGTAATCGGTAATGCGATCTCCGCCGCTGCTCAGAATGCAGGGCCGGGCGGAACAGTCAGCGTGACCGGAAGGTACGTTAACGCGTCCGCGACGCTGAACATTACGATTCCGGCGGATGTGACAGTCATCTGGGAAGCCGACTATTCGGGCAGCACTACTGGTACGGGAGTGAACAACCCGCTCATATCGCTCGGCGGCGGCGGCGCGTTTGATGTGGCTGAGGGCGGAGTCGTCAGGCAGAGCGGTTCGGCGCGCGGTATAAACGCGACCGGGATGACGGAGATAATCGTCAGCGCCGGTGAGATTACTGTGTCCGGCGGCAACCAGGCTATCTACACAAACGGTCCTGTAACTGTGAGCGGCGGTATTGTGAGCGGCGGTACGGCTTATTCGATATCCACCACAGGCGCCGGGGGAGCCGTCATTGTCAGCGACGGCACTGTCGGGACGATTTCCACTGATTACGGCGCCGTCACGATAAACGGCGGCACTGTAGCTCCATCAGGAACCAACTACGCTATAGTCTCTACAAACGGAGACGTCACAATAAACGACGGTTTGGTCACAGCTGCCGCGTATACGATAAACGTAACAAACGGCAACGTCACTGTCAGCGGGGGCACAGTCCGCGCTGATACTTATATCGCTATCTATAAACCAAACACAGCAAGAGGATCCATCACGATAAGCGGGGGCCTTGTGACTTCAGAGTCCAGCGGAAGTCCGACCATCTATAACACCTCTAATGAGGATAACGCCGTCACAATAAGCGGTAATGCAGTCGTCGAGAACAAGAACACCACCAACGGGATGGCGATACAGGTTAACGGGGCAGGTGGTATACACATCACCGCAGGAACAATAAGCTTAGCCGGAGGCGGCACAGCGATCCAGACAAGCGGTAACATGACGCTTATCACCGGAGGCAGTATCGACGCGAAAACAGGGACGGTGATCCGGGCAAGCAACCCGAATGCTGTTGTGTTCATTGACCGTGCCGAAGTTACCGGCGCGACCCGCTACGATATCAGCGGCGCGAACGCTATGTACATCGAGCGTGCAGGCATAGGGAACTACTACGACGAAGACACGTCCACAGACCTTACGATGTTCCCGCCGACAGGCGCGAGAGCTATATGGGACGTTGACATGACAGGCGGATCCATGCGTCACGGCATATACTACGAAAGAAACACCAACAGCGGCTTCTTAGAGGTCGAGGGCGCCGCTGTAAGATTGTTCTCAACCATCTTTGTTGACGACAGCGTAAGGCTGCGCAATGAGACGGAAATCCAAAACGCGATCAACGACGCCGCGCAGAATGCAGCCTCCGGCGATACGATCACGGTTACCGGAGGGTTCCTGATCGCTTCTACCACTTTGAACCTGCATATCCCGGAAGGCGTCACAGTCAGATGGGAAGCTGAGTACTCAGGCCTCACGGAAGGCGAGGGATCGGGTAATCCGCTGATTTCCATAACAGGAAGCGGTGTGTTTGACGTCGTAGCCGGCGGCAGCATCACACAGGAAGGCACAGCCTACGCGATCAACTCGCTTGCTTCGGTTCACGTCAGCGGAGGTACAGTCACAGCCGAAGGCAGCGACACGATAGTGCTGATCGGAGGCGCGGAGGCTGTATTGACCGGAGGGTATGTAAGCGCAGCCGGAGGGAACGCAGCGATAGTTGCAATGAGCGGCGGTACTTCGGTTCCGTCCGGGAACGCCGCGTTGAGCGGGCGCGTGCTGGGCGACGTTACTGTGGCTGCCGGCGCGACGCTCACGGTTCCGGCGGGAGCTACGCTGACGATCGGAGATGATGTTTCAGCGCTCACGACGCTGAAGAATTACGGAACGATATGGAATAACGGTACGATATATGTCGAGTTGTCAGGTTTGATCATCCGCTATGCGGGGAGCTATTACTTCGGCGCTCAGCCGCTGCCAATGAGCAGGGTAATAGACAAGCCGGAAATCCTGACAGAAACTCTGGCGGACGGCAAAGAGGACGAAGAGTACAGCGAGATAATAAATGTGGATGGGCGCGGGACGATGCTGCTGAGCATTACGGAAGGGGCGCTGCCTGAAGGTCTTGCCTTTGACGGGATAAGCGGCGTCATATCAGGGATTCCATTAGAGTTTGGCGAGTTTCCGTTTACAGTCACCGCCGAAAACGAAGCCGGAAGCGATACCAGGAGCTTTACGCTCATCGCATATGAAGACCCTATCTACAGTATAATCCTGAGTCAAACAGATACGCACACGTTTACTGAAGCGGATTATGGCTACGGGTTACAGACGCCGCTCACGGTCACAATCACCAACACGGGAAACCGCCCCACAGGCGAGCTGACGATTGAAGCGAAGAGTGCAGGCGGAAAAGAGTTCTTTACTATCTCATCACCGACGATAGACAGCATTGCTTTATCTGCTGAAGATACGTTTACTGTGGCGCCGGTCACCGGTTTGCGGGCGGGGACATATGAGGCTGTGGTGGTCATCAGCGGTAATGAGAACATGGAAGCGCAGTCATTCGAGGTGACATTCACTGTAGAAAAGATTTTCCCGGTAATCGAATGGCCGGAATCGCTTTCCGCGAAGTTCGGGCAAACTCTGGCGGACATTGAGCTTCCCGGCAACCCGGGGGGAACTCCGGGTGTGTTTGAATGGATGCTTCCGGATACTTACTCCGTCGGGGATGTCGGCGAGCATACATACGGACTGTTGTTTACTCCGACGGATTCTTACAATTACTACGGTGTGATGGGCGAAGTCACAGTTATTGTTTCATGTGACTGCATCTTCTCCAATTATGTTGTGGATGTAGCTCCGACCTGCGAAACCGATGGAAGCGAAACTGCGTTTTGCGACCACGGCTGCGGCGCGACGGACACGCGCCCGATCCCGGCGCTCGGGCATGATATGCCGGAAGAGTGGACGGTGCGGATAGCGGCGACCTGTGAAAACGACGGGCTTGAGTATATGCGATGCTCACGTTATGACGACTGCGGACACGAGGTTACTCAAGTGATCCCGGCGCTCGGGCATGACTACAAAGCGACAGTCATCGACCCGACCTGTCTAGAACA
>Ga0082212_10006600_pt1 | contig 15537 bp, 10 predicted proteins | sample TergutNt197P3_FD_71548 | JGI IMG/M metagenome (GOLD analysis project Ga0082212, IMG submission 71548) | Neocapritermes taracua P3 segment gut microbial communities from Petit-Saut dam, French Guiana - Nt197 P3 | ecosystem: Host-associated > Arthropoda: Insects > Digestive system > Gut ...
AACTGTTAGAATTGGATATACCGAAAAAATACAGTATCAACGTATTAGAAATACGTCGTCGCTCTAACACACAAAATCCGTTTTTGAAAACAATCGAACAGCAACTGGCTGGACCCGATACCGTTATCATGGAAAACGATGTGCTTTATATCTCAGGGTCGTTCGATGGCGTACAGTTGTTTGCACGCGATAATAAAGCCGAACTGGTAGATACACGTGAAACAGAGGTTCTATCGGACAACCTGCGATTTGACCGGATAGGCATCGCCGAAGTTGTACTGCTTTCAAATGCACGATTGATAGGTCATCCGGTCAAAAATTCCGGCTTTCGTGAAAAGTATAAAGTAAATATACTGGGTATCCAACGGCAGCATAAATATATTTTACAGGATCTGAAAGACGAAGAAATCAGGTTAGGCGATGTGTTATTGATACAGGGTGAATGGGACGACATTGCGCGGCTCATTGATGAATCGTCGGAATGGGTAGTTATCGGGCAACCCCTGGTTGAGGCCTCGAAAGTGCCCATTGACCAAAAAGCGCCGGTAGCCGCAGCAATCATGGCAGGCATGGTAGCGTTGATGGCTTTTGATGTCATTCCGGGCGTTGCTGCCGTGTTGATTGCAGCGCTTGCAATGGTGTTCACAGGATGTTTCAAAAACGCAGAAGAAGCGTATAAAACAATCAATTGGGAAAGTATCGTATTGATTGGCGCCATGTTGCCCATGTCCTTAGCGCTCACAAATACCGGCGCTGCCGAAGCCATATCGAATGGATTGGTAGAGAATCTGGGAAGATTTGGCCCGATGGCCTTGCTGGCAGGTATTTATTTTGCTACTTCGCTGTTGACGCTTTTCATCAGCAACACAGCTACGGCTGTGCTTTTTGCCCCTATAGCCCTCCAATCGGCTCAGGCGCTTAATGTCAGTCCGTATCCGTTTCTATTTGCCGTCACGGTTGCTGCAAGTATGTGTTTTGCAAGTCCATTTTCGACGCCGCCAAATGCGCTGGTCATGTCGGCAGGGCGCTACAAATTCATGGACTATGTGAAAGTAGGTCTGCCGCTGCAAATCCTTTACGGCATTATCATGACATTGGTACTCCCGCTGTTGTGGAAGTTTTGATCAAATGCAGCTTGATTTTTGAATGATAACTTTTTTTAAAATTATGGAAAATAAACAATTAAAAAAAATCCTGAATGACTTATCCGAGGTAAAAATTGCCATTGTGGGTGATTTTTGTTTAGATGCGTACTGGTTTGTTGATGAATCGAAGAGTGAAATCTCAGTAGAAACCGGACAAAAAACGCGCCCTGTCCGTACACAGAAATATTCGCTTGGCGGGGCAGGAAATGTGGCAAATAACCTTTCAGCGATGGGCGTCGGAAAGATATACGCCTTTGGTGTTGCGGGTGTTGACCCTTTTGCGACAGAGATGAAAAAAATTATGCAGGAGGCGGGTATTAATACAGATTATTTACTGACGCAGGATACGGATTGGGCTACGCATGTATATGCAAAACCATACGTTGGCGACGACGAAGAAGGGCGGATCGACTTTGGAAATTTCAATCAATTGTCGGATGAGAAGGCTGATGAATTGCTGCAAAATCTTTCGGATTTGCTTCCTGTCATCGACGTTGTCATCATCAACGAACAAGTTCTATCGGGGATACACACGCCTTATTTTCGCGAAAAGTTAGTGTCGCTTATCGGCGCTTTCCCGAAAAAAATGTTTATTGCCGACAGTCGCCATTACAACGATCAATACGACGGAGCCTTGCGAAAAATGAATGATTCGGAAGCTGCGATGCTTTGCGGAATGAAAAATGACACCGTCGAAGCGGTTTCGTACAACGAAGTTTGCCTTGCTGCCGAAACGCTTTTCAGACGGTATAAAAAACCATTATTTATCACACGTGGAAGCGCAGGTTCGTTAGTGATTGACAGCGAAGGAATGAAAGATATTCATGGGATGATGATTGTTTCAAGGGTAGATACCGTTGGCGCCGGCGACAGTTATTTAGCCGGTATTGCCGCGACGTTAGCCGCCGGTTATGATCTGAAAACGGCTGCCGACGTCGGTTCGTTTGTCGCGGGAGTGACCGTTCAGAAATTATTTCAAACAGGAACGGCAACGCCGGAAGAGATAATGGCAATTGGCGTAAACCCCGACTATATCTATGCTTCCGATTTGGCGGACAATATCCGTCAGGCCACCTATTTGTCTGACAGTGAAATCGAAATCGTCAATAAGTGGAAAGACAATTTAAACATTCAATATGCTATCTTCGACCACGACGGAACCCTGTCCACCCTGCGCGAGGGTTGGGAACTGATTATGGCGCCGGTGATGATCAAATCCATATTAGGCGACAATTACAGGGATGCGGAAATGGACGTTTACAGGAAAGTAGAAGAACGGGTCAGAGAATTTATTGACAAGACAACCGGCATTCAAACGCTTGTCCAGATGAAAGGTTTAGTAGAAATCGTTCGCGAATTTGGATATGTACCCGAAAAAGATAGGCTCGACGAGTTTGGTTACAAAAAGATTTACAATGAAGAATTGTTAAAAATGGTCAGGTTCAGAGAGCGCAAATATGCCAATGGCGAGTTGTCCCTCAATGATTTAACCATTAAAAACGCCATTCCTTTTCTGCAGAAACTGTATGAAGCAGGCGTCAAATTGTATTTAGCCAGCGGTTCGGACGAAAATGACGTGATAGAGGAAGCCCGCACATTGGGTTATGAATATCTTTTCGAAGGACGAATCTACGGATCGGTAGGCGACGTAACCATTGAGGCCAAGCGGATTGTACTGAACAATATCATGGAAGCCATTGGCAGGGATGCGTCGGCACAGGTCGTCACATTTGGCGATGGCCCGGTCGAAATAAGGGAAACGCGCAAGCGTGGCGGACTGACGGTAGGCTTGGCAACCAACGAGTTGCGCCGCTACGAACTGAATCCGCAAAAACGTACCCGCTTGATCAAGGCAGGCGCAGACATCATTATTCCCGACTTTTCGCAATTTTCAAAACTACTTGAATTGTTAAATATACATCATCTATGAAAACCATTTTCAGAAACTTTTTACGCACAGTCCGCCGATTCAAGATGGCGGTAGCCCTGAATATGTTAGGGCTTTCAGTGGCTTTTGCCGCATTTATGGTCATCATGATGCAGTTGCATTATGATTTCAGTTATGACAAATGTTATAAAGATCACGACCGGATTTTCCGTTTGGAATATTCACGTGACGCTTCGTATCAGACAGTCTTGGCGCGTCCTTTCATTGAACAATTTATTGAATCGTCGCCTTATATTGTCGCCGGCGCGCTTACTAATTCCGGATCGTTGACGACACGTTTCCATATCGAAAAAAACGGGGAACGGTTTCCATTCGAAGAAAAATCATTTGTCGTAACGCCCGATTTTTTTAAGGTTTTTTCGTTTGATTTTGTAGAAGGCTCAATCGATACTTATATCTCGCCGTCAACTGCATTCATCCCTTTGAGTCTGTCGCGCAAACTGTTCGGAAATGAACCGGCTGTGGGTAAGCAGTTTTACGTTGAGGGATGGGGAAATCAGACGATACTGGCTGTATTCCGCGATTTCCCGCAAAATTCTTCGCTCAACAGCTGTTTGTTCTTCGCCCAGCATCCTAATGAGAGCAAAGAGGAATGGAGAAACTGGACCTATATCGCCTATATTCGCGTGAACGACCCGTCGAACGCATCCGTTATCATTGATAACTTCAAACGTAACTTTGAACCGCCGGAAGGGCGGGAAGGTCAATTCGACTGGACTGAAAATGCAGGCGTCGACCTGCGCCTGACGCCTATTCAGGACGTACATTATGTATCGGATGTGCGTCATGACCCTGCGCCTAAGGCAAGTAAACAGATGTTGATGATTTTGTTTGCCATTGCCGTTGTTATTGTTATCATCGCAGGCATTAATTTCACGAATTTCAGTACGGCGCTGGCGCCCATGCGCGTCAGAAGCATCAATACGCAACGCGTACTGGGCGCTCTGCCGGGGTTCCTGCGTCTATCGCTTGTTACAGAGGTAGTTGTCATTAGCTTAATCGCTTATCTTGGCGCCATTCTGTTCGTTGATTTATTTAACGGTACGCCATTGGCGCAATTGATAGATGCTGATTTGTCGCTAACGGCTCATCCACTGATTGTTGGCGGAACGGCGCTGACAGCTTTGCTTGCCGGTTTGCTTGCCGGAATGTATCCCGCCTTTTACATGACTTCGTTTGCTCCGGCGATGGTGTTGAACAGCAGTTTCGGATTGTCGCCCAAAGGAAAAAAATTACGCAATACACTGATAGGCGTTCAGTATGTAGCCTCGTTTGCGCTGATTATCGGGACCTCGTTTGTATATCTGCAAAATCATTTCATGCATAATTCGCCGCTGGGCTATGATAAGGACGAATTAATCACCGTCAATATCGGGCGAATACAAAACAGTCGCGATGCGTTCACCAATCAAATTAAGGCGTATTCGGGGGTTGAAGACGTCACTTACGGCGAAGCGCTTGTATCAAGCTCCGACAGTTATATGGGCTGGGGGCGACCCTTCAAAGAAGGAAATATCTCTTTCACATGCATTCCCGTCCATTATACGTTTCTGAAAGTGATGGGAATTGAGATTACCGAAGGACGCGATTTCAGGGAAGAGGATGCGAATATGCAATTCGGCGCGTTTGTGTTTAACGAAGCGGCGCGCAGGAAATACGATATGGAAATTGGCGACGTCATTCCTTCGCAGGGCGAAGTGGTAGGATTTATGTCCGACGTCAAATTTGCATCTTTCCGCCTGGCAGTAGAGCCGATGGCTTTTTATGTGTGGGGAACCCAGAATTGGGGCAGCCAACCGAACCATGCCTATATCAAAATGAAAGCGGGCGTCAATAAACGCGCTGTCATGTCGCACATTCACTCCACGCTTGCAGAGTTCGATCCGGCAAATACATACGACGTCCGGTTTTACGACGACGTCGTGCAGCGGATGTATGAAAAGGAAATTGCGTTGAGTTCGCTGATCACCCTGTTTAGCCTGATTGCCATATTTATTGCAATCGTTGGCGTGTTCGGATTAGTGATTTTCGACAGTGAGTGCAGACGGAAAGAAATAGGAATCCGTAAAGTGCTTGGGGCATCAACATTGGGTATTATCGTGATGTTCAACAAGGTGTATTTCAAGATATTGATAGTTTGTTTCGTGATAGCGACTCCGCTGGCATGGTATGCCGTCACCCGCTGGTTGGAGAATTTTGCGTATAAAACGCCGTTGCACTGGTGGGTGTATCTGCTGGCGTTTGCGGCTGTGGCAGCAATTACGGTATGTACTGTGACGTTTCAGAATTGGCGCGTGGCGAATGATGACCCTGTGAAGGCGATAAAGAGTGAATAAATTTGACTTATCATTAATATCGTAATTATGTTCAACGGAAGAGAATTACCAGTCGGCATTCAGGATTTTGAAAAGTTGCGTACAAGCGGCTGTTTGTATGTAGACAAGTCTCTGTATGTCTACCATTTGACAAGAAAACATTGGCCATATTTTCTGGGGCGCCCCCGTCGTTTTGGCAAGAGTCTTTTGTTGTCTACTTTGAAAGCCAACAGGTTAATAATTTCGCATTCCTAAATTTTTATTTCAGGGAAAGATCGCCTGTGATGTAAAAATATTTATCTTTACAGCGTTTTTATGTTCAATCAAAAATAAAAAAAGATGGAAACAAAATTCATTCACAAACAAAACCGGACGATCAGCCGCCGTTCGTTCCTGAAGGCATCGGCTGCATCAACGCTTGCGATTAACATTGTACCGCGCCATGTGTTGGGCGGCAACGGCTACGTGCCGCCAAGCGGGAAAATCACGCTCGCGGGCGTCGGTATCGGCGGCGTCGGGAACAGCCAGCTAAAATCCCTTGCGGAGACGGGCTTCGAGATTGTCTCCCTCTGCGATGTAGATGATCTCCACGCAAAAAAGACCTACGACGCTTTTCCGCAGGCACGCCGTTACCGCGACTTCCGCGACCTGTTGTCGTCTGAAAAGGACAAGGTTGACGCAGTCTATTGCGGCACTCCCGACCACACGCACGCCCTCATCACGCTTGCCGCGTTGCGCGACAAAAAACACGTCTGTACCGTCAAACCGCTCACGCGCACCGTCGAGGAGGCCCGTGCCGTCATGGCTGCCGCAAAGGTCGCCGGCACCGCTACGCAAGTCACCGCACAGCCCAACACCGACGATTCGGCCTGCCGTATTGTCGAGCGCATCCAGTCTGGTATTCTCGGCGACGTGACCGAGGTACACGTCTGGTCTTACCGACCTGTATGGCCGCAAGGTATGCCCCAGCGCCCCGACGGCGAAGACCCCGTCCCCGATACGCTCGACTGGAAACTGTGGATTGGTCCCGCACCCATGCGCCCCTTCAGGAATGTCTGGCCAGCGGACAATCCCATCCCCGACCTCCCTCCTAAAAACTGGGGCGGACGCCAGGTCTATCACCCCTTCAACCACCGCGGCTGGTGGGACTTCGGCACGGGCGCACTCGGCGATATGGGCTGTCACTACCTCAACACGCCCTACCGCGCGCTCAAGCTCGGTTACCCTACCGCCGTCTCTGCATCATCCTCGCGCCAGTATGAAGAATCCTTCCCGCTCGCATCCATCGTGACCTACGACTATCCTGCCCGCGAGAGTTTAGCGCCCGTGCGCATCGTGTGGTACGACGGCGGTCTCAAGCCACCGCGCCCTGCGGAGATGGGCGACGAAGAACTCCCCGAAGAGAGCATACTGTACATCGGCACCAAGGGTAAAATGCTGGGCAGCCGCATCCTCGACCCCGCACTGGAAGCTAAAGCCAGAACCATACCTGCCACGCTCAAACGCCGCGGCAACACATGGGCGGAATGGCACGAGGCCTGTATGGGCGGCGAGCCGGCCGGATGTCACTTCGGCATCGGCGGCGTACTGACCGAGTTTGTCCTGCTCGGCGATATAGCCCTTCGTACCGGCAAACGAATCGCCTACGATCCGCAGGCCGTGCGCATTACCAACTCTCCGGAGGCCGACGCCCTCTTGCGCCAGCCCTATCATAACGGATGGAAATTGTAAGGAACAGTTTCAATTGATCTCTGATTAATCCATACCCTACCTATGAATTATCCTGTTTTAAACAGAGAACAACTTGTTATTGGCAGTCTCAAAGAAAGAAAGAACAAAGTCATTTTTGAGAAGGATATGATTTTGCCATTGCAGCAACCGGAAAAAATGTCCGAAGAAGGCTGTCGTCTGATTGAACAAACCGTGGCGCGTATTCGGACGGCAAAGGAAAAGAAAAGTTCCGTCATGCTGACGTTCGGGGCGCATACCATCAAAAACTGTATGGCGCCAACCCTGATCGAACTGATGAAAGGAGGATGGCTCACCCACTTAGCGACCAACGGCGCAGGAATCATACACGACTGGGAAATCGCCTTTCAGGGGCAAACCAGCGAAGACGTCCGCGCGAATGTCGAACGCGGGCAGTTCGGTATATGGGAAGAGCCGGGGTTTTATATCAACCTTGCCCTTATCGCGGGCGCTTACGAGAATCTGGGATACGGCGAATCAGTCGGAAAAATGATAGCGCTCGAAGGGCTTCAGATTCCTGAAATCGATACATTATATCATACGGCGAAAGAATATATGGAATCCGACCCGGACAAGGCAGCGGCGGCTATTGATCTGGCAGGGGCTATCAACCGTTTCGGATTGAAATCAGGATTTATGGCTATTCCTCATCCGTACAAACAATATTCTGTTCAGGCGCAGGCGTACCATCTGGGCATTCCGTTCACGGGGCATCCCATGTTCGGACACGACATCATCTATACCCATCCGGTGAATCACGGGGCGGCCATCGGACGGACAGCGCTGAATGATTTTTTGCGATACGCGGCAAGCGTGGCCAATCTTGACGACGGCGTATATATGTCGGTGGGTTCGGCGGTGATGTCGCCGATGATTTTCGAGAAATCGCTGTCCATGTCGCAAAACCTGAAAATAAAAGAAGGAAAACATATTGATAACCACTATTTGCTGATTGTTGATCTGGCCGAATCGGACTGGGACTGGCAAAACAAAGGCGAACCTCCGATGGATCATCCGGCTTATTATCTGCGCTATTGCAAAACTTTTCACAGGATGGGAGGAAAAATGCAATATCTGACGTCGGATAACCGCGATTTTTTATTATCTTTGTACCAACAATTAATCGGTAAAGGATAAAACCGGACATGACCAGAGACACAAATATCAAACTGTTTGAAAACAAAAAAGTTCGCTCCGTATGGGATGCGGAAACTGAAAAAATGCAAGCCGCCGATGGCAAATTTTATAAAACCGACGTTGCTGACGTCGATCGAGGCAAAAACGGGAAAGAAAATCGTCAGCCCTTTGAATGCAAAATCGCTCAAAACAATCGAACCCAACAAAATATTATTTACCAATGAATAAACAAGAATTATTATCTTACAAACAGGAGGCTGAAAAGCATCTTCAGAATGAACTTTTGCCGTTTTGGACGGCACGAATGATTGACCGTGAAAATGGCGGATTTTTAACTCATTTCGACAAAGACGGAAATGATTCGGGCGAGGACGAAAAGTCGCTGATTGCCCAGACACGCTGCCTGTACACTTGTGCGTCAGCGCATCGGGCAGGCTATGGAGATGGTCAGTTTGCTGAAATGGCCAAACATGGCGTTGATTTTCTGATCAACAAAATGTGGGACAAGGAACATGGCGGTTTTTACTGGATGATGGACAGAAAAGGAAATGTCAAAATCGACCAGAAGATCATCTACGGACACAGTTTTGCGATCTATTCCCTGAGCGAATATACGCTTGCCACCGGCGATCCTGTCGGACTTGAATATGCACACAAAGTTTTTGACTTGCTTCAAAAGTACTGTGTTGATACCATGTACGGCGGGTACTGGGAAATGTTTCGCCGCGACTGGACGCTTTGCGGCGCGGGCAGCGCAGGCGGCGACCGGAAAACGCTCGACGTGCACATGCACCTGATGGAAGCCTTCACGACCCTCTACGAATGTACCGGCGAAGAGGTGCATCGCCGGAAACTGTTAGAGGACGTCGACCTGCTGATCAATCGTATCATTCATCCGGTGTACAAAACGGGGATACCCCAGTTCTTCAAAGACTGGACTGTCGCTCCGCAAATCAAGTTTGACATCATCTGGGGCTGGGATCGCTTCTCGGAAGAGGGGCAAAAAGGCAATGCTACCGATAATACCTGCTACGGTCATAATGCCGAGTTTGCATGGTTGTTGCTTCATGCGCTGAAAATTTTGAAAACCGATCCTGAAAATTATATATCCTTATTCAGAACCATTTACGACCATACCATCAACAATGGAATTGACTATGAGTATGGCGGCGTGTATGTGGAAGGTCCTCATTCGGGGGGCGTGTACGACAGGGAGAAAGAATTCTGGCAACAGGCCGAAGTGTTGATTGGATTGCTGGACGCGGTGATCCTCTTCAAAGACGAAAAATACTGGGAAGCCTACAAAAACGTACACCGCTTTGTGTACGACAAATGCGTGAATAAAGGCGTCGGGGAATGGTTTCCGCTGTTATCAAGGAAGGGCGAACCCATCTGGACGCACATGAGCCACTCGTGGAAAATCAATTATCATACCGTCCGCGCGGTCATACAGTCCATCAAACGAATGGAAATGATATTGGGCAACATGTAATTAAAAATCATGTCAGGGAAAAATCGCAAACATCATAACAGTATGCCTGTGAAAAAGAATCTTTCGCAGGCGCATCAGGAACACAGTTATATTATTGCAAAAAAAATGCTCCGTTTTTTTAACCTTGACCCAAGTCTGCTTGACAGTTTTACAAAAAAGCAAAAACAGTATCTGCTTAGAATGATAGCTGATATTCCGAGCATTAAACCTGAAAAGGAAAACACTATTCCACGCCAGTATGTAAAAAAAATCCGCAGTGAAATGTTGGAATACATGAAAACTAATTACGCCGGCGATTCTGAAACTGAAAATCAACTCAGTTATATGGATATTGCCACGTATGGTTCCGGATTTTATATGCTGCTCACGCACGGCGTTATTACAGGATATTTTACGGGTACCTCCCAGGAGAAAACCGCACAGCAGATTTACGAAGCGTTCGGCGAGCATGGAGCCATGAATAGTTGTATGGGCGATGTGTTCTGGTATCTCAGATTCCTGACAAGCAGTTATTCGCAGGTCAATTTTCGAATATACGGGTTCCATTATCATTTGGATACAGGCCGCCCCGTTGCAAAGGGCGCCCTCTCCGTGCAAACCAAGATACTTCTTACGGTAAAAGACTGCGAGTCGAAAATCTTTACGTATAACAATATCGAGCGTAAGGCTTTCCGTCTTGTTTTTGCCGACGCCGGCGACGGAAGCCCGCTGGATAAACCGCGCTGGGCGGTAGTCAAACGAAATCTTATTTTCCCGAAAGCGAAAGAAGACGAGACTTTTAATATTTACATCCAGTCGCACGTGCTACACCGTTTCAAGGAACGCGCAGATACGTTAAAGCCTTCGTTAAGGAATTTTTTTATTCAATATGCGCTCTCTTCGGGGCTTATTGTAGCGTCAACCGAGAAACATAAATTCTTGACCTGCACCGCAAAGGATGACCTTCCGCTCGGCTATTTTACTTTCTTCATTCAAGACGACGATATTGTGGTAAACACCTTTATTCCGCTGGCAAGCGAAATTACCCCTGAAGGTAAAAAACTGTACGAAGCGCTGCAACTCGGCAAAGAGGATATTAAATATCTGGGAATGGATAAACTGAGTTTCTTTACCGACATTGATTTTGAACAAATCCCCGTACTGAAACAGGCGCTGATAGACTCAGGTATCTGGCCGACAAAATTATTGCTGGACATCATGCCTTACAAGGATTCGGAAGAAGACGAACCGCATATTATTGATATGCAAAAGACTTTGTTCGTTAAAAACTTTTTCGATAAACTTGAGGAACATCGCTGCGACCCTTTGAGCGGAGCAGATGATTGTTGATGCTCATACAGCCGCAGACAGGCTGTAGAATTGGAAGATGTAAATCGTGCAGGCTAAACGCCAGACGCCCTGCCGTTGTTACTTTACTCATTGATGTTTCGCTACTTCTCGTCGTTCCGAAACTAAAAGCGGGGATTCTATTTCTATGCCTTCTTCGGTAAGCACATCCTGTATCTTTGAGTTCAGTTCGGTAATGATGGCGGGGATTCTGTTGGCGTCGGATATATAAACGTTGATCTGGTAGATATTGTAATAATCTTCCAAACCCAGATCGAGCACAAACGGCGTCTTGTCCTTAATGGTTCCGCCGGTGGCTTTGGCCGCTCTGATCAGACATTCGTGCGCTTTTTGCCAGGGTACTTCATATCCTATTCCCACATCGGAATGTATGATCAATCCGTAATTTTTGGCCGAAACGCTGTAATTGGTTGTCTGCGACGACAGAATAAACGAATTGGGTATCGTGATTATCTCATTTTTGGGCGTTTTGATGCGTGTCACGAACAGCGATTTTTCAATCACATTTCCCGTTGTTTCGTTCAACTTGATCCGGTCGCCGATACTGAAAGGCCGCATATAGGTAATGACCAGTCCGGCAATGATATTTCCGATGAACGCAGTTGATCCCAATGAAATAATCAATCCTACGAAAACGGAAATTCCCTGAAACACACCTTTATCCGAACCGGGAAGATACTGATAAATCATGGCAATCATAAACGCATAGAGCAGGAACCGGATAATATGATACGTCGGAATAGCCCAATCGGGGTAAAAACCGGGTAATTTCAACCGTCCGCTTTCTATCTCTTTTGCTAAAAAATTCACGCCTTTGATCAGATATTTGATGCTGTAATAAATTACCACGATGGTGAACAGGTTGGGTATATAATTAACGACCGAAGAAAGAATGGACTTGACCGGAGTGATGATGTATTCCCAGATTTTCATCGCCAGATCTTTAGTTTGGGGAAAAATGGAAAACAGTATCGGAATAGTAATCAGTAATTGTATCATAATGAGCACATACCGCAGGATATTACTTGCAAAGACAACCATGTAAATTTCCCGTTTTACGGTCAGAAATTCGTAATTACGGATAACAACAGGTTTGAATTTACGGCGGGCTGTTTGTATGATTTTACGTTTTGACTTGCGATACAGCCAGTTGGTTGCAAAAATGAGCGCTATCTGTACGATGATGACCAGCATAAACAATCCGATCCGCTTGAAAACCTGCGCTATGCTGTTCTTTTTCTGTAATGATTTCACTGCGCCGACAATGGCCGCCCGTTCGATTGCGGCAAGCGAATCGACGGACATATCCATCCACATCGCATCGTCTTTTGTAACGGATGTGATCACCCTGCCACCGTGCATGATGTCTATCTGATTCCCGTCTTCCACCTGAAACAGATAGATCGAATCGGGTTTGGCGCTTCTCATTCGTCCCAGCTCCTGAATGTTTTTTCCGGCATTTGCAACCCTGTCGTTGATCGAAACCCCGCCACGCGCTGCATAAAATGTAAACAGCATTTCGTTGTCGATAATCAGTGGCGCACCGGCAGTGACTTTACGCAGTGAATCAATCCGGGCTTTGCGCCGCGCTTTGTAGATCGAATCGGAAATCGTTGCCGACCGTGACTTCTCCAACTCATTCAGGTACACAATTTCATTGAGTTTCATTTGCTGAATTTGCATGGTCAGTTCGGCAATTTTCAACGAATCGGCTATGGTTGCCGAATCTTGCCTGACAACGGATACTGTTTCCGGTTTTGCGCCAGAAAAACTTTCGGTAATCTTTGAAATTTGCGCGTATAACGGGCGATTGAACGCAACCAAAGACAAAACGACGACGATAACGGTTCTTTTCATTACCGGATGAGATAATTGTGAAAAAGCATACATGATAAAAATGTGCAAATTTAATTGATCTTTTTCGATTGAATGGCATTTACAAACAAAACATCACCGCCATGATTAAATTCCGCAAAATATTCTGAATGTTTGCGTTCAATGACGTCTTCGCTGAAACCGATAATGGTCAGTCCCGCATTACATGAATGTTCTGCAACTGCTTCGCCGATGGTTTGATTTTCCAAAAGCGTAATGATTTCGATGTTTTTCAGCGTGATGGGTAGTCGTCCTGTAGCAATCAACTCTTCCAACTCGCGTTTCACCTCTTTGCTCTGACAACCGGTGCAGATATTGAAAATCTTGATATAACTGCGTTTCCAGTCGGGATGCGCCATGATGATGTATCCGAGCAGAATCATCAGGTTCGTGTTTTTTTCGTCGGTGCTTTTTATCCATACATGGATTCCGTTCCGGTATTTGACGGGCGCTTTGCAGTTACCGAAAATACATACGTCAAAATTACCTGCGCGGACAAAATTGATGTTTTCGAGTATCCGGTTCAATTCTTCGGGACGGTTTTTGTCATATTCAAACACCACCATATTGTTTTCCATTCCCGAAATCGACGGCGACTGAATCACTTGTGCAATCGCAGACGTGTATGACGGCGAAATCATGGTGTCGATATAGAGTGTGCTTTCGCGTTCTTTCTGGCTGTCAATAAGGTCTTTCAATATTTCCCGCGATTCGGTATATGTTTGTTTGCCAAAGTATCCTTCGATAAAATGAAAATAGGTGCCAAAACCGTGCTGATGGCTGATCCAGCGCATCATATCCAGCACTTTTTCGCGGTCGAATGAATTTGGCGAGATACAAATAGCAGCAGGCCGCCATTCTTCACTGTCCATGTTCGACTGGTGTTTTTGCATGAAAATCTGCAAACGCCGGTTTAACTGAAATAGCGCCCCTTTGAAGATATTAACCAGCCCCTTTTGATTTTTGTTGGAATTTTCGTTCATCAGGTAGATGACGACGATGATGACGTATGATAAAATGGTGTATAAAGGATTGATTTTGAACATCACCCAAACCGAAAGCAGAAATCCGCCAAGTGAAAGATACCATTTTGATTTGAAACGCGGACGATACGACGGCGGCGAACCGAAATGGTTGAGAAACGATATGAGACACAGCGTTCCGTAAGTGATCAGGAAAAACATGGATATGATTTGCGCTACGGCGTCCACATCGCCCATCAGCACAAAAACAAAGGCAATGATAAAGGTGACGACGGAGGCGCTGACCGGTTCGCGGTTTTCGCCTTTTCCTTTTGCAAGAAATATATTCATCCGTCGCACCGGAAACGATTTATCGCTTGCCAACGCCTGAAGCGTGCGCGGAGCCACCATCGCAGAACCGATTGCCGATGAAATAGTTGCGGCGGCAAGTCCGAGCGGGATCACCAGAAAACCCCAAACCGCGATGTCGGACATGATCAGTTGCTTGCCGGCTAAATCAATCTGGGACGCGGAAACCGAGAATTTCCATACGACCAATACATAAATAATTAATCCCGTGATGGTTCCGCCCATGGTTCCCAACGGGATGGATTTACCCGGATGACGCAAATCGCCGCTTAAGCCCACTCCTGCCGTCATTCCCGTAAAGGCGGGAAAACAGATGGCAAACAGCACAAAAAAACTGTGTCCGTTGAAAAATCCGAAGTTGTCACCGGGTATTCGCGTTGGGTCGTCCCCCGGGTCAATGGGGTTACCCGCAAAAAAGAACAGCAACGACAAAACCATGATGCCCGTGATGATATACAACATTTTCAGCCCCGAACCGGAGCCTTTTTTCAGTATCACATACGCCAGCGCCCCCAACGCAGGAACGCTGATCACCTGCCGCGGCAGCGCAAAATTCAAACTCGTCTGCACCCATTGAAACAGCGGCGTAAACGATTCTGTAAACGCAATGATGTAAAACGCTATGCTGATCGCCTGCGAAAAATAGAGCGCAATCCCGATGGTAGAACCGATTTTCAGCCCGAACGAACGGGAAATGATAAAGTACTCGCCGCCGCCTTCAACCCGCGTATTGGTGGCAATTTCGGAAATGGCAAGCGCGGTGGGAATCGTAATCAGGTGTCCCAGAACAACGATACCTATTGCGCCCCAAAATCCGAGCGTCCCGACGGCCGTCCCAAACCGTAAAAACAAAATCGCTCCCAAAATGGTGGTAACCGCCGTGAAATAAACCGGAAGAGTCCCTAACCCACTTTTTTTGGATGTATGATCGTTCATATTTATGGTTCTGATAAAAACTTCAAAGGTACTTCTTTTCCCAAATTCTCCAAAAATTTTTCACTGACGTTTTACCGATTTTGTATTGACACGTTGATCTATACAAGGAATCCGGTGTGAAAAAATACTGGGTAGTGTACCATCAGGGAAAGTCAGGCTGAAAAAACAACGACGAAAGAAGTGCGTAGAGAATTAGAAACTTTCAAGGAACAGTCATCAAAACTGATAAGCGAAGAAGAAGACATCCCCAAAGTAGAGGAAT
>Ga0082212_10006601_pt1 | contig 15536 bp, 11 predicted proteins | sample TergutNt197P3_FD_71548 | JGI IMG/M metagenome (GOLD analysis project Ga0082212, IMG submission 71548) | Neocapritermes taracua P3 segment gut microbial communities from Petit-Saut dam, French Guiana - Nt197 P3 | ecosystem: Host-associated > Arthropoda: Insects > Digestive system > Gut ...
GCTAACGAGTTGATCACGGTCGCCAGCATCCCCATGTGGTCGGCGCGCGTGCGGTCCATCTTGGCGCCGTTGCGCGCCCCGCGCCAGATGTTGCCGCCGCCTATCACCACGCCCATCTGGGTGCCCGCCTCGACGCAGCGTTTGATCTCCCCGCAGACGTCTTGCAGGATGTCAAAGCTGATATTGCCGCCGTCGCGGCCCCCCGACAGCGCTTCGCCGCTGATTTTAAGCAACACGCGCCTGTACTGTCCCAAATCACAAACCCCTCTCGTGTTTACGCCGCCATAACCGTCACGGACCGCGCAGCCAGCCAGTTATACATGTTGAGCATCGAAATCAAACCCTGCTCGTATGTATACGGCTCGTTGGGCAAAAATCTGTTGCCGTCCGCCCCTTTCATCACGCCGATGCCGGTCATAAAGGCCACGCCCTCCAGCGCCCACTCGGGTATCTCGTCAGCGTCGGCGTATGTAATCTCGGGCGGCGGGTAGTAGAGGCCGAGCGCCTTGGCGATGTTGGTCATCAGCGTGGCGGCCTGGGCGCGGTCGAGTATCTCCTGGGGTTTGAACAAGCCCCCCGAGCCCTGTATGACGCCCATCTCCCGCATGTAGAACAGGTTGACGTATATGTCGAGGCGTTCCGACTTTGGCAGGTCGTTGTACGGCACGTTCGACCGGATATTGATCTTTCCGGTCACGCCCAGCGACGCCGCCAGACCGCGCAGCGATCCGCCGTGATAGTTCTCCAGCAGCCGCGCGGCCAGATAGCTGTAATCCAGCCGCGAAATGGGCGCGCGCGGGTTGTCCGACAGGAAACCGTCGGGCGGCAGGAGATTCTTGTCCATGGCCTCCCTGTACGGGGCCAGCGCCCACCAGCTCAAATTAGGGGATATGCGCGAGAACTCGCGGCTGTTGTCAAACGTGTCGTACCACCACTGCAAATCCGGCGGGATCACGGCGGGCCTTATGGTGCGGCGCAGGAATTCGTCCGCCGCGTAGCAAACCTTTTGGTAGAGCGGGCCGTTCAGGCTCTGGAGACGCCCGTACAAACCGCTGTCCACGCACAGCATCGAAAACAGTTCGGCCAAGTCCTCGTCGTACGAGTGCATGGAGTACGCCGTGACAAAATAGTCCCCGACGTATTTTTCATAACGCGCGTCGAAGCATTTGTCGCCCACATAGGACACGTTGCCGCCGTTCGCCAAGTCGTACAGCGCGGGCAGGTTGGCGTCACCGGCGCTGTCGATCAGGTAAAAATGGAACACATGCGTGAGTTCGTGGGCGAACGTGCCGGCGATCTGCCCGCTGTTGTAAATGTCTATCCACAACTGGCGTTTGCCCGAGTCATACGACGTTATGGCGTGGGTGGTGTCTCTGCCGATGAGCGGCTGCCTGAGATACACCTTCATCTTGGAGCCGAACATCATTTCATAGAAGTCCAGCGACTGTTCGATCATGCCGGGCGGGAAGGCGTCTATCGCGGCGCGCATATCCTCGAGGTCGGACGCTTTCCAGTAATTGGGGTTGCTGACGATCACCTGCATGGTGTACCTCGACTCGAGGTCTTTGATCACGGCGTCGATCCCGGGCGAGGCCGCCAGCGCGGGCGGCGCGGTCAGCGTAAAGGCCGCGGTCATGATCATCGCGGTGAACAGCGAAAGGAGGCGCAAAGCCTTCTTGTGCAAACTAAACACTCCCTGATTGAAGTTGATGCCGTTTGGAGGCCGCGTCTAATTCGAGCAGTTTGACCAGCACTTTGGCGGTGGTCATTGCGTCGCCCAAGGCGCGGTGCGCGGACTCGTTTTTGATGCGGAGGTGCGCGGCCACCGTGCCTAATTTGTGGTTGGGCAGCTTGGGCAGATACTTTCTGGCCAGCGCCAGCGTACACAGGGTGCGCGGCGCGAACTCTATGCCCGCCCCGCGGCAGTATGCGTCCAAGAACCCCTTGTCAAAACCGATGTTGTGCGCCACCACGGTGTCGTCGCCGACAAAATCAAGAAACATCGGCAGCAACTCGTCAAAGGACGGGTGGCCCGCGGTCATTTCGTATGTAATGCCGGTGATGGCGGTGATCTGCGCCGATATGGGGCCGTTCGGCCTGCACAGCGACGCCAGATTCAGGCCCGGCTCGCCGTATTCGACGCGCACGGCGGCGAACTCGATGACCTCGCTGTCGCCGGGGGCAAGCCCGGTGGTCTCAAAGTCGATCACGCAGTAACGCCCGTTCATTCAATTAGGCCCTCTCAGCCACGCTATGGAGTTCTCGACGGCGTGTTTGGCCTCGCCGAGCGGCGTGTCGGCGTAACGGTGGTCGAAACTCCGGCAGAACGCGGAGACGTCGGGCGACAGCGCCGCCAGGCGCGCGTAGGCCACGTCTAAAAGCGACGTCCTGAACAGCGGCAGGGTCTTTCGGCCCAGGTTCGCGCCCGCTGCGTTGAGCAATGCGCCGATGTGCGGCCAGCACAGCCGCGCGGTCGAGAATTTGTCGCGGAAAGCCTGCTCGGTGTCCCATATATAGAACATATTGCGGTAATACGCATCCATAAAGCCGTCACGCCGCGAACATACGAAGCAGGTGGCCGCCGGGTCGTTCTTGGCGGTGGCTAACGACTGCCGCTGTTCTAACAGATAGCTCTCGAGCATGAGCGCCAGCGAAAGGCGGTTGCCCATCTCGGACATGGCGTCCAAATGGCGCGCGCAGAAACCGAGTTTGTTGGTCTCCACGCGCACGTCCGGTTCCATCATGGCGGCGCCCATGACGTATTCCAGCGCGTCGCGGTCGAGTTTGCGGGCCAGAGAACACACCGGGCAGCCGTCGCCCGCCGTCTCAAACGCCTCGTTTATTGGTATCGTATAAATAGTTTCTTTCATTAGGGAACGCCCCTTTGAAGTTTATGGAACCTATTATACAACGAAACGGGAGCATTGTAAACAACAGATTAAAGAGCGGCCACGGCTGACGCACGAATGTCGTGTAAATTCTGACATTCTAACACAGTTGATTATTTGCTGACAAAATACCGGACATTCCTTGAATGACCCTCGCGTATCAGTTCGCCTTGCTCTACCAATTTGCGGAGGACTTTGCCCGCCGCTGTTTGTGATATACCGAGAAGATTTTCTACTTGTTTGCGGTTTATTGAACCGTTTTCGTTTATGAATTGCATCACGGTTTCTTCCTGCGTCAGAGCCTCATTGACTGCGGGCGCGGCGTTTGAGTTAGGCATTATCATCTTGAATACGTTGGGTGTGACTACGATTTTAGGCTGCGCTAAGGATGTTTTGTACGCTTCATATATTTTCAATATGCCTGTACCGTATGCCTCTATAAGTTGCAAACGATAAAAAACCTCCGCTAATGAGGAATTACGGCAAGCGGAATAGCCGCTCATAATGTCCTCGACCTCGATTCCGCTCACTAAACCGCCGGGAGAGATAAACTCTATGCGGTCGGAAAAAATCTTGATAAGAATACTCCCGCTTGACGAGTATTCTCTGTGAACAACAGCGTTCAGCAAAGCCTCGCGTAAAGCGGACTCAGGATAATCGCGGTTGTCAACCCGCAGGAGTTTATCGAACGTCGCCGTGGTTTTATTGTTAAGGTCGAGGTAATTATATACATCGTTAATTTGCTTGAACAACGAGCCGCTAAATTCTTGCCTGTCTTTGAAAACCTGTTGTGTTGTGTCTTGAAAAACAGCTGTTTTGATTGTGTGAACGCATTGTTCCGAAAGGAGCAAAGCGAGGTTGGTGTATATCTTATCAGAGTTCAGAATCCCAAGCGTAGCCATTTGTGAGGTGCCGAATTGTACTTTTCGTTTCGCAAATTCTGCTTTTGCTGATGTGAGCGTCAGACTCTGCTCCATTGAACGGAGTTTTTCATAACTGTCTCCATCGGTTTCCCGAATCATTTTTCTAATTGCCGTATCAGTTGCCGGAACCGAAGCCGCTCCGTGCCGGACATAAATACCCTCCGGCCGGATTCCCTTGCCAACGAGATAATATGGGCGGTCGGCGCCTCTTTGAATATCTATCTTTATAGTGTTTCTTTCGTTCATTCTTTCGATGTTACATCGCGCAAATAGCGTAACATCCGGCTTTATCCCATCACGGAGCATATTGTTGACGGTCAGTATATCCGCATCCGCATCCGGTAATCCGGCTATATTGCCGTCGTCCTCAACGCCTACATAAAGCGTTCCGCCGCCGCTGTTGGCAAACGCTATAACACTTTTCTTTATTTCATCTACAACAACAGACTTGTATTCAATTGTTTCGCTTTCTTTTGGCAGCAAAGAACCCGCCTCCAGTCTTTATCTAACATTCTAACACATTATTGTTTTTGTGTCAAGCGCTGTGTTAGAAAAATCTTGACTTCCCTTCTGATTGATTTTATCTTCTTGTTGCGCTGCCGTCTAAACCGTGGTATTATAAGTTCTGCAAACGGCGTAAAAAAGGATGAGCAGCCTGTGGATAAATATGCCGCCCTAAAGCAAACCTTCGGTCACGCCGCCTTCCGCGACGGGCAGGAGGCGTTGATTGACGCCGTTTTGGACGGGCGCGACGTTTTGGGTGTTATGCCTACAGGCGGGGGAAAGAGCCTCTGCTATCAAGTCCCGGCGATCATGCTGGAGGGCGTCGCGCTGGTGATCTCACCGCTCATATCGCTGATGAAAGATCAGGTGATGGCGTTGAAAGACGCCGGGGTCAGCGCCGCGTATATAAACAGTTCCCTCTCGCCCGAGCAGTTCAGAGCCGCCTGCGGCAATATGCGCGCGGGTAAATACAAGATCGTTTATATCGCCCCGGAGCGGTTGGCCGCGGACGGATTTGTTTCTATAGCGCAGAGCCTGAAAATATCATTGGCCGCCGTGGACGAGGCGCACTGTATCTCGCAGTGGGGGCAGGACTTCCGCCCGAGTTACCTGAAAATTGTGGATTTCTTAGAGAAACTGCCGCACAGGCCGGTTTTATCCGCCTTCACGGCCACCGCCACCGAGCAAGTGCGCGAGGATATAGAACGAATACTGAAATTGCGTGAGCCGTTGCGGGTCACGACAGGCTTTGACCGTCCTAACTTGTACTTTGAAGTGCAAAGGCCCGGCAAAAAGTTCAACGCGCTTCATACTTTAGTAGAACAGCGGCGCGATAAAAGCGGGATCGTCTACTGCGCCACGCGCAAATTAGTGGAGCGCGTGCATGAGGAACTGTGCGCCTCCGGCGTCGCCGCGGCAAGGTATCACGCCGGTCTTTCGGACGACGAACGCCGCCGGAACCAAGAAGATTTCCTGTACGACCGAAGCCCGGTGATGGTCGCCACAAATGCGTTCGGCATGGGGATCGACAAATCCAACGTGAGCTATGTGATCCATTACAATATGCCCAAAAGCATGGAGGCCTACTATCAGGAAGCCGGTCGCGCGGGACGGGACGGCGAGAAAGCCGATTGCGTCTTGCTGTTCTCGGCGGGCGATATTGTCACCGCGAAATTCCTGATCCAAAACATGAGTGAAAACGATGAGTTGAGCGAGGATGAGCGGCGGCTTGTAATGCGGCAGGACTACCGGCGGTTGGACAGCATGATCGGGTATTGCAAGACAACCTCCTGCCTGCGCGGTTACATATTGGGATATTTCGGGCAATCGCACGATAATACTTGCGGAAACTGCGGGATCTGCCGCGCTGAATACGTCGCGCAAGACATAACCAGAGAAGCGCAAATAACCCTCTCCTGCGTGAAGCGGGCAAGGGACAAACTCGGGTATTCGGTCGGCGCCGCGCTCATAGCCCGGACGCTGCACGGCGGCAAGGAAAAACGGATCATAGAACTTGGGCTGGATACGCTGACCACCTACGGCCTGATGGCGACGGTTCCCCGCCCGCAAATCAGGGACTGCATCGAGAGGCTGGAGTCTTTGGGGTACTTGCGCACAGACCCGGCTCACGGCGGCATTGAGCTGGCGCCGGAAGCCGGGAACGTGCTTTTCCGCGGGGAACAGGTACATATCAATGTGAAAAAAGCGCCTGTTGAAGAGAGCGGGAGCGGGTATGCGCCGAAAGCCAAACCCGCAAGCGCGGACTCGGAATCGGACCCGGATTTATTTGCCGCGTTGAAAGCCCTGCGCCACCAATTGGCGCAGCGGGAAAACGTACCGGCGTATATTGTCTTTTCCAACGCGCATCTTGCCGACATGGCGCGCAAAGCGCCCAAAACAATGTCGGAATTTATGAACGTTTCCGGTGTCGGGGAGGTCAAAGCCTCACGCTACGGTAAAGTGTTCCTTGAGGCGATAGCGGAATTTGAAAGAGGCGGAAGCCGTCGCTTGCGCAATGCTATAGAGTAATATCTATGGTATCGGCATGTACAGCACCTTGACCACGTTCTTCCCCGGTTCGTCTGAAAGGGCCGGGTAACTCACTAACGCGACGCCGTACTTTTTACCGGAGTTTGTCTGGGCGGCGTCCTTTTTGGCGTTGAGCCACTTCGCGTCTTCCAAGTCTGCGGCCACATCGCCGGGCGTGAGCCGGGCGCCGACAGAGCGTTGAACAGGGACGGGCACGGGCGCGCCGATCATGTTTGTAAAGCTGTCCGCGTAGTATTCGACGGTGTATGTGGACATACTTTCGGCCACGAACGCGAACAGGCTGAAATCACTGACCGTAAAACTGCATGTCAACGGGTTGGAGCCCGTGTTGACAACCGGCTTGATGGCGAAGAACGAACCGTCCTTGCGCTCATGCAGAATCCAGAATTTCTCCGGGTCGCCGCCCAACCCCGTCGGAACGGGAACCGTGATCGTGACCGGGAAAAGCAGTTCCTCCAACTCCTTGGCCCCTGACCGCAAGCCGATTTGCACCTGCACGGCGGTGTTGGTGTTCAGCTTCGCAACGCCGATCTGTTCCGCAAGTTCCTGCATCGGAAGCGTTTTTTCACTGACGGGCTTGGAGAAGTGCAGGGCGACCGTCGTTTCCTCATCGGCGTTGAAGCCCGCGCCCTGTATGCTGATTTTGTCGGCGTTGTTTTTGAAATCGCCGTGCGTGTTGGAGTCTACGGTCACGTCCGCCTTATAACCGCCGTCGTCAATCTCAACGGCGTTGGTCAGGTACGCCCGCTTGATGTCAAGCCATACGCCGTCAGGCCCCCAGTCCTGGATATGAAACGCCGCCCATGTGATGTCCGCGGTGCGGATAAAATCGCTCCAAGGCACACTGTTATTCAGATCGACGGCAATCAGCTTGTGGTCGGGCGAGAGATAGCTGTAGGGTGACAGATGGCTGTTGACCTTCCAGTTAGCCCACCCGACTTTGTTGGTCACCACGCCAAACTGAAGTCCCTCCGCGTCATCCGTCGGCGAGTTCAGTTCAACCACCAAATAGTTCTTGCTCCTGAGCGCTTCGAGCGTCAACCCGCTGTCGATCGAGAATCCGCTCGGCTGCGCGCCTGTCGTGGCCCAGCCCTGCTGCTGGAGCCGGTTGACCCATGTGGGGCTTGAGGAGAGCATGACCGCGTCCTTGACCGCGTAATCGGCGTCTTGGGTGTACAAGGCCGTCACGATCAAGGGATCCGGGTACACATTAAAACCCGCGTCACCCCCTTCGGGTACGAACTGAACACCCATATCCCACCCGGTAAACGTCCAGCCGGGACGCGCGGGCGCGGGCGGGGCGGCGCGCGCCGTTTGATCCGTGAACTCCGACGTTTTAAGGACGCTGCCGTCCCAATCCTGGAACTCAATGACAGTGGGAAGGACGGGGTTGTAACTCCAGTCAATTTCATGTAAGACGGCCCGGTTGACGGCCACCGTTTCACCTTTACCGGAATCGCCCACAATCTTGACCCATTTGATTTGAAAGTCGCTGCTGCCGTCCAATCCGCGAATGGCGATGCTGCCCAGCAAGCCGTCCGGCGGCGCGTCCCCGTCCATGCGAAAGTGAACGGTGTAAATTTTATCCTCTTTCTTTGCGATACTGTCGGGGAAAAACGCGGGGGTCGAGTCCGACCACCATTGCGTGACCGGGGGTGTGAGTTCGGCAAAGGCCGCTGTGTCGGCTGTGGTGTATGTCACGTCGGAGCCTCCGCTGTCGTCTTTCATCCAGCGCGCGCTGAAGCCCGTGGCACCCTCTGACAGTACGCTGAACATCAGTGTGTACTCTTCGCCCGGTTCAGGGATAAACGCCGCGGGCCGGTCCGATTTTGAATACGGCCACACGCCGGGGTTTGATCCGAGGATGATATTCGCGCCGGCCCATCCGTGATCGTCTCTGTTGGCTATGAATATCCCGTCGCTGAACCCGAGGTCGATGCCGGGGTCTGTGTCGGTCAGGTATGCGCGCTTAATATCGAGCGGTTGTCCGTTTCCTGCGATCATAAACGCCGCCCAGTCGATTACAATGTCCGTGCCATGTATATCACCCATCCACCGTTGATCGGCGCAAAGATCAATCACATAGGTCTTGTTGTCGGCGGAAAGATACGGAAATGCGTCTGTGCTGACCCAGACATTCTTTGGGGACGATAAAAGCAGCTGTGAATCGTCGTTTTCGATAGGGCTGTTCATTTCTATGACAAGGAATTCGGCGCTCAGGAGCCGTTCCATGGTCAGCCCTATGGACTCCACGTCTTCCAGCCTTTGTGTTGGTTCCGCGCCGTCGGTCGCCCAACCTGCCCAAATGCCATTTTCATGCTTCCAGTTTGTGTCTGTCAGGTCAAATTCGAACGGCGCCGCCGCCGCGTCCTCCGCCACCGCCGTGGCGGGAATCATGCCAAACACAAAGACCATCGCCAAGATGAGGCTGAACCCCCGTTTTGTGGTGAACATTTTCATAGCGTCCTCCGTTTCATAGCATCTTCTATTTTGGGTTTCAACCCTATCATGCCATAAAACGCCCCCGCCGTGGTAGGCTGTCAGCCTAAAAATTCACTCCGCTTCCCGCAGGCGTTCCGAAAGCGTGGCTTTGCTGATAGAACGGTACGCCAGCCCCGGTGTGACGGCGCAGATTAACAGGATGGCCGCGCCCGCCGATACCACGGGGAATACAGGATATGCGAAAGTGAGCAGTTCATCCGAGCCCGCCATGCCCTCCAGCAGACGGTATATTCCGAGCGCTGTCAGGTTGCCCGGTATCGCGGTAAGCCCCAGCGTGATTCCGGCGTAGCCCAGCCCCTCTAAAAGCAGCATACGCTTCGTTTGCTTTCTGCTCATGCCGTTTGCTTCCAGCGTTGCGATTTCCCGTCTCCGCGTAATGATGCCGACCGTCAGCACATTGACGAAGTTCAGCACGCCGATCAGGCCGAGGATACCGGAGAGGGAGCCGCCGATAATCCAAAACATCATCCGCCCGCTGCGGACTTCATCTACCCGTTCGGCACGGGATTCTATCCATATATCATTGTCGCTTCCAAACATTTCTTCCAACCTGTCCGCCGCGTCCCGCTGTGCGTCTTCTTTCACGCGGAGTCCAACGGTATAGACGGACGGGTCTTCCACATACCGTTCCAAAAACGGCTGAGAAACGAATACAGCCGGAGCGGCGTCGTGGTCAAAACTCCCCTTATACCGTCCCGGTATAAAGCCCCCGAACGGCAGAGTCGCCGTTCCGCTCTTGAAAGTAATCTCAAAATCCTCCACACGGTCAAACAGTTCGGGATAATTGGTTGCGATCAAGGCAATTTCCCCGCGGTCAAAGGCGTCCGCGTCGACGGGCTTTAACAGGCCGCGGTTGAGCGCGGCGAGTTCCTCTTTTGTAACGCCGTACAGCGTTACCCTGTAGCGGCCGCGGTCAAAGTCCTTCATTGCTTCGACATCCCATTGCGATGTATCGTTCCATATGGCCATATTTTCATAGTGGCGGTCAAGGCAGTCGGCAAACGTGTCATTATAGGTCAGGTTTCCGTAGGCTTTAGTCATCGTCCACATTGAGGAGAGCCCGGGAAGGTCTTGCAATTTTTGCAGATACTCCGCGTCAAACTTCTGCGGGTCGGTTTCGGGCGGTTCCTCCGCCGCCCACATAAAACTCCGCTGCTGATTCCGCATAAAGAAGTCGTCGCCGCCAAGGGACGACGCGAACTTTTCGGCGTCAAGACTGCCGGTTACGGTGGCGACGGTGAGAAATGTCGTCAGCCCCAGAAAGAGGCTGAGAAATACGATCATCGCCCGCCGCCTGCTGCGGAACAGGTTGCGCAGCGCCATTCGGCGGGGGCTGACTCCGCCCGAGACGTGAACACGTTTCCTTGAGAGCGTTTCGCCGGTGTAGCGGGAGGCTTCGACCGGCGAAATGCGCGAGGTTTTCCGTGCCGGAAATGCCGCGCCGCTCAGCGCGGTTATCAGCGCGAACAGGGCCGCCCCGAGGAAAATATAAGGAGAGAACGACGTCACAACATCCGAGCTGTACGTTTTCAGAGCGGTTGGCACAATGGCGAGCGACAGCGCCGCCGCCAGCCCCGCCCCGAGCGGAACGGCGATCACGCACAGCCGCAATGTCTGCCCGGTGACAATCGAACGAAGCTGCCTGGGCGTGGTGCCGACTGTTTTCAACAGCCCGAAAAAGCGCACGTCGTTGGATACCGAGATGGTCAGCACGTTGTAGATCAGCAAAAATCCCGTGAACATCAAAAACAGGATGACCACCCCATACACCGCCGCCGTGCCGAACGGGTTATTGACCGGATGTGAGCCGCTGATGTATAAAGAACCGCCCATAAAACCGCCCATATCCTCCGACAGGCGCTCTGTCAGTTCGGAAAGAGGACGGCTGCCGCGGAAGAGGACGCTGACGGAACCCGTATTGCCGCCGCCCTTTTTATCCAAATACGCTTTGGAGACCGGGATCGTCGTCTCCCCCCAGCCGCCCCGCGTATAAAAACCGGACAGTTCAAACGTCTCTGGAACAAATTGGCCGTCCTCCGCCTGTACGGACAGGCTGACCGGCATACCAATCTCGGGGTGTTCGATCCCCATCGCGCTTAAAATCCCGCGGGAGAGCATGATTTCATCGGCCTTTTGAGGGTAGGCTCCCGCAATATCGGTATAGGCCGGCGTCAGCAGGTCGTTCCACAGTGTTTCGTCGCAATAGCTGAGTCCCGCATAGGCGGAAAAACCCATGTCGTTCCATGTGGTTTCAGCAAAAGCGGCGTGGTATGCCATACCGGCGGACGCGACATAATCCAATTTTCTCACCCGCTCGGCGGCGGCGGCTGTCATGCCCGGCAGTTCAATGTCGGCCTTGGTCCCTTTCTGGCGCGTTTGGGAGAGCGCCATCGTCTCATTGAAACTCAGGTAGACGGAAAGCACAGACGCGATCATAAAAGTGGTCAGCACAATAGCCGTCAGCAGGAAGAAGTTGCGGTTCTTATTCACGGTCAGGCTGCGCCTTGTGAGTTTGCGGACAACCGCCCTGTTGTTGTTTCTCATTTCCCGCCCGCCTCCCGTCTGATCTTTCCGTCCTCGATGTGCAGGACGCGGCCGGCAAGCTGTGCGATCTGCTCGTTGTGCGTTATCATCATCATGGTCTGGCGGAACCGGGTGGAGGTCATTTTCAAAACGCCCAAAACGTCTTGGCTGGTCTTGCTGTCTAAATTGCCGGTCGGCTCGTCGGCCAGCAGGATCGACGGCTTGGCCGCCAGCGCGCGGGCAATGGCCACACGCTGCTGCTGGCCGCCCGAGAGCTGATTGGGCATGGCGTTTCGTTTTTCGTCAAGCCCCAGTGTATGTATGATCTGGTCAATAAAAGCCTTGTCCGCCGTGCTGCCGTCCAGATCAATCGGCAGTGTGATATTGTCATAGACGCTCAGAATGGGGACAAGGTTATAACTCTGGAACACAAAGCCCACGTTGCGCCTGCGGAATATTGAAAGCTGTTCGTCGCTCATTTTAAGCAGTTCATGCCCGTCCACAACAACATCCCCGCCGGTCGGCTTGTCTAACCCGCCCAGCATGTGCAGCAGCGTACTCTTGCCGGAGCCGGACACGCCCACCACCGCGACAAACTCCCCGGCGTTTACCTCAAGGTTTACGCCGTCAAGGGCGCGTACAAGATTTGGTTCTTTGCCGTAATGTTTTGTCAGGTTGCGCGTTACTAAAACCGCCATTATAATCATCCTTTCAGATATGATTATAAACGGCGGTTCTTACAGGAACATAACAAAACGCGGTTTAATTCTTACAGTTTTGAAAGAACAGCGAAAACGAAGTCGTCTCTCCGGGGATGGAATCCACCATGATATAGCCGCCCTGCTTTTCCATAATGAGCGCGGCAAGGTACAGGCCCAGCCCCGCGCCCTTGCTGTCTTTGGCGTTCCTGCCCCGGTAAAACCGTTTGAATATCATGTTCCTCTCATCCCGCTCCACCCCGGCGCCGTGGTCTGTGACGGTGATTTTCGTATACAGCGCCAGCGGTTCAACCGACACCGCAATGCCGCTGTCCGGCGCGGAGTATTTGACGGCGTTCTCTAAAAGGTTACTCAGCGCCTCCCTCGACCATTTCCGGTCGTGCCATAACGGGATGTCGTCAAACGGCTCGACCGTGACGCTGATATTCTTGACGGAAGCCGCCGCCACCACACCGCCGATCGCGTCCGATACGGTCTGTTTGACCGGCTCGGGACTTGGAGCGAGCTGGATCGCCCCGGTCTCAAGCCGCGATATTTGGATCAAGCCGTCCATCAGCCATTGCAGTTTGTCCGTGCCGTCTTTGATACGGTGCAAAAACTCCCGAATTTCGTCCTCGGATAAATTCCCGGACAATAACAAATCGGAATACATGGCGACGCCGGACAGCGGCGTTTTCATCTGGTGCGACAGGTCGGACACAAAGCCCTGCACGGTTTCCTTTTCCGCCGTGGACTGTCTGGCCTCGGACGCGCACAGTTCGACGACGCGGTTTGCTTTGTGGGCCAGCTTGGACAGCCTGTCCTCGCCTGTGGTTTCCGGCGTGGCTTTCTTGGATAGAACGTGATCCAGCACCCTGTCGATGGAACTAAACGCTTTTCGCACATACCGGCGGCACAACAGAACCGTCAGACCGCAGCAGAGGATGGCCGCGGCGATAATAACGAAGATCTCCACGAGGTCACCCCTTCATCCAAATATATCCCATGCCGTGGATGGTCTTGACGACTTTGGGGTTCTTGGGGTCGTCTTCTATCTTTGACCGCAGGCGGCTGATGTTGACCGGCAGGGTGTTTTCGTCCACGAAATTGCCCTGCTTGTCCCACAGCGCCGCCAGGATTTGCTCTTTGGTCAGGACCTGCCCCGCGTTGTCCATGAAGTATTTCAGCAGTCTGAACTCGGTCGCGCTGACGGGGATTTCCTCGCCGTCCCGATAGAAACGGCACAGATTTGTGTCGAGCGAAAATGATCCCGAGCGGATCATCTGCCCGCCGTCCTTCGCGTCCAAGCGGCGGAATACCGCCTTGACGCGGGCGCACAGCACCGAGAGGGAGAACGGCTTGGTGATGTAGTCGTCCGCGCCCGCCGTCAGACCGGCCACTTCGTCCGGTTCCAAATCACGGGCCGTCAGCATGACAATGGGGACGGCGGAGGTTTTGCGGATTGCTTTGCACAGTTCCATCCCGTCGCCGTCGGGGAGATTGAGGTCAAGCACGATCAGGTCAACGTCATCCTGTTCGGATACGGAACGCCCGGTTTGCAGCGTGTTGGCGCAGGTCACGGCATAGCCGTCACGCTCAAACGCAAACGCGATACCGCGGCTCAGGTTTTCGTCGTCTTCTATGATCAGGATTCGCTTCATCATGCCTCCATCAATTTTTCCTGTATATCCCCCGCCTTCGGCGGAGGATATACGAAAATAATATTCTACCTGACATGGAGCATTATACCACAACGGTCGCGTAAGCGTCAAATAAGCCGCCTCCTCGTATGATATTGAATTTTCCTCATCATTATGCTATACTGTACCCAGAGAGGAAGATCAGTTATGAGAATGACAGGCACGACCGCGCGCGGGATACGCGCGCCATTGGTAAAGGCGGGCGACGATGTGGCCCAAATCGTGGTGGACAGCGTAATGGCCGCCGCGAGGGAAGAGGGGTTCGCGCTGCGCGACAAAGACGTGGTTGGCGTGACCGAGGCGCTGGTGGCGCGCGCGCAGGGCAACTACGCCACATGCGAACAAATCACCCGGGACATCAAAGACAAGTTCCCGGGCGGCACGCTGGCGCTCACGTTTCCGATCCTGTCGCGCAACCGCTTCTCCAACATCCTGCAAAGCGCGGCGGCGGCGTGCGATAAGATGTACATCCTGCTGTCCTACCCGTCCGACGAGGTGGGTAACGAACTGATCTCATGGGATTGGATCGACAAGGCCGGCGTGAACCCGTACACCGACGTGCTGACCGAGGCGTCCTACCGTGAGAAGTTCGGCTATGACACCAAGCACGTGTTCACGCAATTGGACTATGTGGAGTATTATCAATCGTTCGGCGGCCACATAGAGGTGGTGTTCGCAAACGACGTGCGGCGCATACTCGATTTCTGCAAGCACGTTCTGTGCTGTGACATCCACACGCGGTTCAGGTCTAAGCGGCTGCTCAAAGAGGCGGGCGCGGAGACGGTCTACGGTTTAGACGACATACTGTCGCAACCCGTGGACGGCAGCGGCTGCAACGAGAAATACGGGCTGCTCGGCTCGAACAAGGCCACCGGCGGCAGTGTGAAGCTGTTCCCCAGGGACTGCGAACGCACGGTGAGCGAGATCGCGCGGCGTTTGAACGATGCGTGCGGCAGGCAGATCGAGGTCATGATCTACGGCGACGGCGCGTTCAAGGACCCGGTCGGCAAGATATGGGAACTGGCCGACCCGGTGGTCTCGCCCGCGTTCACGCCCGGTTTGGCCGGGACGCCCAACGAGTTAAAACTCAAATTCATGCTGGACAACGAACTGGCCGGCGCCGGCATGACCGAGGCCGAAATCAAAGCGGCCGTGGACTCGGCCATCAAGGCCAAAGACGGCCATCTCGAGGACAAGGCGCTGGGCACCACGCCCAGACAGTACACCGACCTGTTGGGCAGCCTGTGCGACCTGATGAGCGGCTCGGGCGACAAGGGGACGCCAATCGTGCTGATACAAGGGTATTTTGACAACTACGCGACGTGACGAAAGGACGGTTCTCTGACATGAGCATGATCGCGGAGATAATCGCCGCGCTGCAAGCCGGTAAACAGGCGGACGTGAAAGACCTGACGCAGCAAGCGTTAGACGGCGGCGCGGACCCCAAGGCCATCCTCGAGGACGGCCTTATGGCGGGCATGGGGATCATCGGCGAAAAATTCAAGAACAACGAGGTGTTTGTGCCGGAGGTCATGGTGGCCGCGCGCGCCATGAACGCGGGCCTCGCGCTGTTAAAGCCTCATTTGTCCGGCGCCGGGGTGAGCCAAAAAGGCGTGGTGGTGCTGGGAACCGTCCGGGGCGACCTGCACGACATCGGGAAAAACTTGGTCAAGATCATGATGGAGGGCAAGGGGCTTAAAGTCATCGACCTCGGCGTGAACGTGCCGCCCGAGCGGTTCATTGAGGCCG
>Ga0082212_10006602_pt1 | contig 15536 bp, 11 predicted proteins | sample TergutNt197P3_FD_71548 | JGI IMG/M metagenome (GOLD analysis project Ga0082212, IMG submission 71548) | Neocapritermes taracua P3 segment gut microbial communities from Petit-Saut dam, French Guiana - Nt197 P3 | ecosystem: Host-associated > Arthropoda: Insects > Digestive system > Gut ...
TTAAAAACGCCTGCGGGCAGTGACGCTACTGCGTAGAGATATTTTTCAACCAGCATTTTACGGAGCTGTTTGTAGGCGGTGCCGCTCTGAAAAATGATCCCTTCGGGGACAATAACTGCGGCGCGGCCCGAGGAAGTAAGGTGTTCGGCGATGTAGTCTACAAAGAGGACTTCGCTGCGGCTGCTCTGGACAGAAAACCTCTTGTGCGGTTTGATGCCGCCTTTCGGTGACATAAAAGGCGGATTGGCGAGGATTATATCGGCGTATTCATTCCAGCGTTCATCGCTGGTTAAAGTATCGTATTCAAAAATTTTTGGCTGGCTAAAACCGTGGAGGTAGAGGTTTACCAGGGAAAGGCGGACCATGTCAGGTGAAATGTCATAGCCCCGGAAATTATCCAGCAACTTTTTCCTTTCGTTTGTAGAAAGAATGTCCCCCGGTATTTTTTTAGTGTTAGCATCACGGATATGCTTATATGAAGAAATTAAAAACCCGGCGGTACCGCAGGCAGGGTCGATAATGGTTTCGTTTTTTTGCGGATCAATTACTTCAACCATAAAATCAATAATATTCCGGGGGGTACGGAACTGGCCGGCATCGCCCTGACTCCCCAATACCAAAAGAAGGTATTCAAACGCATCTCCGAGGTTCTCCGAATGATCATAGGTAAATTCGTTGATGGTTCCAAGAAAGAGTTTCAGGGTTTCCGGGTCCCGGTAAGGCAGGTAGGCGTTTTTAAAAATATCACGGAACAGTTGGGGGATATTGGCGTTTTGGTTGAGTTTTACAATGGCTTCGGCATATAGATTTAACATCTCGTGGCCGCCAAGCCGGGGATCAAATATATTCGACCAACTGTAGCGTTTATTTCCGCTGGTAAAAAAAACCGGCTTGCCTCCCATCTCTACCGATTCCCTGTCCATGTCATCCATAAATTTATAAATGAGGGCGATGGTGATTTGCTCCACCTGGCTTTTGGGATCAGGTACTTTGCCCACCAGAATATCGCGGGCACTGTCAATCCTTCGTTTGGTTTCACTTTCAAGCATCAGGCGGTTCCTTATTTCGCATAATTATTCAGAGGTACGTAATCCTTGACATACTCCGGGATCAATGTGCGGAACTCGGGGCTTAATTGCCGGTATGCATCTATCCAGGGGGTAACATTCAAAAGTGAGAAATTTCCCTTATCTATTATATTACGGAATTCGGTATCTTCAATGTATGCTTTGAAAATTACTTTCGCCCCGGAAAAAAAATTCTCACCGGGCATATAACGGCTGTCAAATTTGTCAAATTCTTCTTCCAACATTTCTTCCCTGGTTTTAAAACGGGGTATGATTCCCAGGATATATTCAAGTATTTCCCTGAGCATTATTCGCCGATCAACATTAACTGCCGCCCTTAATTTTTCCATATTGAAATAATCTTCGGGTTTGTCAAAAACATTGTGAATAACAAAATCCTGTAATTCATCCCATTTCCCAGCCTGGGCCTGTTCTTTAATTTCTTCTATGTTGGGTCTATTCATAATATTTTCCCTAAAACGATCCAAATACAGCATCCTGTCGATTTTCATCCCGTCTGGGCCAATTTCGGTTTGGTCAAGAGAATCAAGCCTGTCTTCACGGCTGCTGTTGTAAGCATCAAGGTAGAACGCACCCAAAGACTCATCATGGACTTCGGAAACGGTTTCTTTACTTGGTTTGGGGAGGCTCAATACTTCATCGTAATTGAATTTCTCCTCAAAATATTCGCAGTTGGCAAAGAAATCAAATATTTTGAATCTGGTCTTTTGTTTGTCTCCAAGCCGGGATTTTATTTTTGGGTCAACGTGTTGATCGGTAAAATTATGTTTTCTTGTTCCACGGCCCTTAATCTGAATAAAATCGCTGGGGGAAAAAATGGGACGCATAAGGCAGATATTGAGGAGATCGGTACAGTCATAGCCTGTGGTCATCATTCCCACCGTAACGCAGACCCGTGTTTTGCAGGTTCTGTAACCCGGATCAAAATTGGCGGAACTGGAAAGCCTGTTATTGCTGAATTGAACGGTAAAATCCTGAGCACCAGTTATCATTGATGTAACCTGCATTGCAAAATCAGACTGGTATTTGCCGGGGAACATTGTATCGGCGTATTGATTGAGAATTTGGGCAATTTTGGCGGCGTGATTTTGAGAAACACAGAATACAATGGTCTTGCCAATTTCGCCCGAGATTGGATCCTTCAGGGCGTTTTCCAAAAAAACTTTACAAAAAGCGTGATTGGTACTTTCGGAGAAAAACTTCTTTTCAAATTCCTGATAAACAAAAACTTCCTCTGCTTCGTTGCCTTCATCATCTTGAACTATAACCGCATAACCTTTTTCGGAAAGCAGCTTAGCGCTTATTTCGGTTCTGGCATCAACCACGACAGGGTTCACAAGGTAGCCGTCCCTTACCCCGTCCAAAAGCGAATAACGGAATGTCGGTTCACCAGTTTCACAGCCAAAAGTTTTGTATGTATCCAGCAGTGTCCTTCGTTCAAGTTCACGGGGATCATTGACATTCAAACCAGCTGAGTCAATATGTTTGAGATAATCCTTGGGTGTGGCGGTTAATCCCAATTTATACCCGATGAAGTACTCAAATACCGCCCGGCTGTTCCCGCTGATACTGCGATGTGCTTCGTCGGAAATAACAAGGTCAAAATCATCTGGTGCAAAAAGGCGTTTGTAACGGTTTTTTGACAGAAAACTTTGAATGGTAGAAACAACAATATCCGCCTTACGCCAGTCATCGCGGTTTTCTTTATAGATGACGGAAACATAATCGCCTTTCAGGTGATCCTCAAAGTTTTTCTGTGCCTGCTGTTCAAGTTCCAGACGGTCAACCAGAAAAAGGATACGCCGTGCATTTCCTGTGCGCCTGAATAATTTAATTACTGCGGAGGAGACCAGTGTTTTTCCCGTTCCGGTTGCCATTTCAAACAGAAAACGATCCTGTTCGTTTTTTACGGCCCGCTGTATCGCTTCGATTGCTTTAACCTGATAGGGTCTGAGAAAACGCAATTTGTTAACTTTGATAAATTCAGGCCGGCTTGTTTCATCCAGCCAGGAAGGGTCGTTTTTGTAATCCAGTTTTTTTGTCAGAACAATATAATCATCACCAACTGCCTCATTTGCCAGGGCTTCCCTGTTCGGTTTAAATAACGCATAACCACCGGTTAATTCCGGCGAAGGGAAACAGTAAATAATCTGTGGATTCCCCCGTTCCAAATCCCAGAAATAATGACTGTTTCCGTTGGATAAAATGATAAAACGGCAATGCTGGGAGCGGGCGTATTGACGGGCCTGTTCTTTACCGAACAGCGGATTTTTGTCTTCGGCCTTCGCCTCCAGCACAATGTATGGAAAACCCTGTTCATCCAGAAGTAAAAAATCTATAAAACCGTTTTTGGTTTTATCAAAATCATTCCCTAAATCACTTAGTTTTGTCTTTGTGATTTTCACTTTCGGTTCAAGAACGATATTCGCCTTACCGTCAGATGAATCAAAAAAACGCCATCCCGCTTCTTCAAGGAGTTTGTTGATTTTTATCCGTGCCTGAGCCTCTTTCGGCATAAGGAAATCTGTTTTCTACCTTCTTCTTCCCATTATGCGTAATATCATTAAAAACATATTGATAAAATCAAGGTACAGCGACAGCGCCCCGATAACGGAAATTCTCTGTATCGCCTCTTCCTGGCTTGCCCCTCCCGCTTCAGCCAGCATTTTTTTAATGCGCTGGGTATCGTAGGCCGTTAAACCGATAAAAATCAAAACACCGGCATAGCAAATGATATAGTCCATCATTGCGGACCTTAAAAAAAAGTTTATTAAGCTGGCCAGTATAATTCCGATAAGCCCCATGAAGCAGATACTGCCGACGGAAGAGAGATCCCTGCGGGTCAATGCACCGAAGCCTGCCATTATCGCAAACATCACGGCGGAAACGCCGAATGCGGTATAAATAGTGCCAAGGTTGTAAACAAAAAATATACACGACATGGTAAGACCGTTAAGTATTGCATAAAGAAAAAACAATGCGTTTGCCGCCGTAACCGACATCTTGTTGATTCGGGCTGATAATACAAAAACAAGTACCAATTCCCCGATCAGCAATCCGTAAAAGACGAATATATTGGCGTAAACAAACGACTGTAGAGAGTCAGAAGAGACAACCGCAAATGCGGTAATAGCTGTCACCACCAACGCGGTAAACATCCTCAAAAAAACCTTCATAAGACATGAAGAAAGTGCGCTTTTCAGACTCTCAACATCACCCCATGAAGAAGATTGAGCTCTGCCGGCCTGGTTGTTTAGATTATACGACATACATTAAACCTCCAATATAAAAACCATGTGATTATTATGGGTATAAACGGAAATATGATCTACCCTTCTCATCTCTCCGCGTTTTTTTCGGCAATTCTTTTTTCCAGCCGCATAAGCGTTTCTTTAAAAGCCTCGTCCTTGATGGCTTCATACCCGCTGCCAGTTTGAACATCCGCAGCGTCGGGTGCGGCGACTCTTTCAGGAAGGTGTTTTTCCGTCACCGCAGTTTCAACTGCCGGCCGGTTAGCCGGGTCACCGTCAGGGTTTTGCCGTAACGCACCGGGTTTGCACAATGAAATGGAAAAACCTGAAATACCCATTTTGGGAAAACGGTAGCGAAAATCGGAAAGCAGTTTGCTTTCTTTTGATTGAAGTATCTGTTTCCAGCCGGGATGATCCACCTCCGCCCATACGATACCGCGATCGATGGTTTTTACCCGTGAATGGTCGGCGGCGGCCGGGATACCGTTTTTTTCCATCAGGTCCTGCCAGCAGGAAAACAGGGCCGAATAAGTTTTTGCTTTTTCCATCATCCCTTCGTCAAAAATAGCCGAAAGTACATCCCCCGCCCGTTTCACGCTTCACACTCCGTACTTTGCACTTGTCCCTCCGCCTGTGTTTTTCCACCGTTAATACGATACACAAGGGTATCCCGGTCACGGTACTGTTGAAAAGGCTCCTCGGGCAAAAAAGTAAAAAACGCCTGGTCGTAACCGGGCAGCAGCGAAAGAAACCGCCGCCTTTTTTCCCCGTCCATTTCCAGAAGTACATCGTCCAAAAGCAGTACGGGGTTTCTGCCAGTCATTTCGAAAAAACGACGGGCCTGTGCAACCCGAAGCAAAAGGGCCAAAAGACGGCGTTGACCGGTTGAGGCCTTACCGGAAAACTCAGCACCGTCCTTGCGCCAGGAGGAGCCTTGGATAAAGGCGTAACGGTCGCGGTGGGGACCGGAAAGCGAAATTCCCGCTGCAATGTCCGTATTGCGCCGCCTGAGAAGGGCTTCAGCGGCATCAATTTCTTTTTCTTTCCAGGAAGGGTTGTACTGTACGGTTATACCGGCAATGCCCGATACTTTTTCGTAAAGAGGAGATAAAATTTCCGAAAAAAGTCGTACCGCCGTTTCCCTTTTTTCCATAAGCCTGGTTCCGTACAATGCGCATTGCGGATCAAGCGCGTCCAAAAGAAAATCAAGATCGCCGTTGAGTTTATGTAAAGAGTTATCACGCAGTACGCTGTTTCGTGATTTAAGCGCACGGCGGTAACGGCGCAGATCGTCAAGATACACGGGATCGTACAAGCTTAAAACCTGGTCAAAAAACCAACGCCGCCTTTCCGGGCTTCCCGCCGTAAATTCCATATCTTCATGACAAAACACAATACAGGGAGTCACAGAAAGCATTTCTGTTCTGTCTTCCGCTTTTTTACCGTCAATGTTAACCGTTTTTTTTCCGTTTTCAACTTTTACCAAAACTTCGCGGGAAATACATACAGATGAAACAGGCCGTTCGGATTCCTCTACCGCAATTGCGGCGGAAAAATCCTTTTTCCCGTCACGGACTATTTCACGGTCACCGTTTCCCCTGAAAGATGAAGCATAAGCGCAAAAATAGAGAGCTTCCAGAAAATTTGTTTTACCCTGCCCGTTTTCTCCGACAAGAAAAACATTTCTTGCCGAAGTGGCTATCTCCACATCGGCTAAATTACGAAACGCCGCAGTACGAAGTGAAGTGATGATCACCTTAACTGTGCATGGGCATTATTATGTGAAAGAAATCCGCTTCGGGAACCGGAACCAAAGTTATCGCCTTGTTAGAACCGGAAAAACGAAAACAAACATCATCGCCGTTCATAACTTTCAGCGGTTCTTCGATATACCGGTAGTTCATAGCAAGAGAGATTTCTTCCCCTTCGTATTTGCAGGGAATCTCTTCTTTTGCATCTCCAATTTCACTTTCTTCCGAATATATTTCCATAACATTAGGTTTTATACCTAAATAAATTCTATGGGATTTTTGCTCGACCATCTTTGACACACGTTTAAGGGCATCCAGTATTTCCACTCTGTTGACAGTTAAGGTATCTGTTTGTTCTTCAGGTATTACTTTACGGTAATTGGGGAACTGCCCCTCAAACAATACGGAAGAAAGACTGTAAGTTCCAAACCGAACAAATATTATTTTGTCGGTTACCGATAACTCAATCATGCCTTCGTCTCCGGCCCGTTTTGTAATTATATTCAAAATTTTGGACGGAATTATAACCCCGGTAAAATCATTTATCTGTCCGGCCTCTTTACTGATGTGAGCAAGCCTTCTTCCGTCCGTTGATACCATAACCAAATTATTTTCGTTTTTTTCAAAAAATATACCGTTCATATAGTACCGGTTTTCATCATCCGAAACGGCAAAAATTGTCTGTAAAATCATTTCTTTGAAATTTTTCACCGGAAACTCAAAATAACTTTCACTGGATACCGGAAATTCAGGAAACTTGTCGGAAGCTATACTTTTAAGCTGTATTACCACCTTTTTAGCCGATGTTTTTATACTGGATTTTCCGTCTTTAAACTCAAATTCAAGCTCTCCTTCAGGGTACGATCCCAAAATATCAAGAAATTTATCTCCAAAAACAGTAACAAACCCCGATTCCAGCACAGTTACAGGTACTTTTGTCTCAAAATTAACCTTCAAATCCGTGGCTTTAATGATAAGACTGTCATTTTCAGCCTCAAGATATATATTTGACAGTATGGAAATAACATTTTTGGATGATACTATCTCCTGGGCCACGGATATTTCTTTGAGAAGAACACTTCGCTCGCATATAAACTTCATACTTTTCTCCTTCTTTAATACTATATTATACATATAAGTAAAATAGAAGTAATAATAACTCCCTATAAAAGTGGAAAACCGATATATATCCTTGCTGGATAAGTATTTACGGTTTTAGAAAATCAGGGAAAATTATGCAACTTTTTAACAGTTTACACAAGTCCTTTATTTATACACTGTTTTTACCGTATTTTTTCACAGTTTTGCGCTTTGTTCTTTGATTTTTCTTTTGAGGTTTTCTATGAGGGTATCTATTGTAGGATCGGTAAGCAGTAATCCCTGAATTTTATCGATGGAATGTATAACAGTTGTATGGTCCCTTCCGCCGAATTCTTCACCTATTTCAGTAGTTGAGTAGTCTGTCATTTCTCGACACAGGAACATTGCAACCTGCCGGGGGAATACTATTTTTTGGTTTCTCTTTTTACCTTTCAGATCAGTTGAGCTTAATCTGTAAAAATCAATCACAGCCTTTTGTATTATTTCAATTGAAAGGTTTTTCTGAGTACGGGAGGCGAACAGATCCCTTAGTTTTTGCCGGGCTATTTCCAGAGTGATGGGTTGATTCATAATTTCCGTATAGGAAATAAGGGTATTGAGGGCGCCTATAAGATCGCGGACATTGGAAGAGATATTTTTGCTGATTAAGTCGATTACTTCATCGGGGATATTGGTTCCCCTGTTTTTTGCGGTTGATTCCAATATTGCCACACGCATCTCGTAGCGGGGCGGTTGTAAATCGACGCGTAAACCCAACTCAAAACGGTTAATAAGTCTGTCGGAAAGTTTTAATTCGGTATGCGGGCGGTCGCAGGTCATGACCAATTGTTTTTTGGCGTTTATAAGTGTATTAAATGTGTGAAAAAATTCTTCCTGAATACCTTCTTTGTCCTGTAAAAACTGAATATCGTCTATAAGAAGCACGTCTGTATATCGGAATTTGTTTTTAAAAGCGGGCATTTCCTTTTCCCGGATTGCCTGCACGTATTCGTTCAGAAAATCTTCGGAAGTAACGTAAATGATATTATTACCGGAATTTTCATGAATGGAGTTGCCGATTGCCTGCATGAGGTGTGTTTTTCCGAGCCCTACTCCCCCGTATATAAAAAACGGGTTATAGGCTGTTCCCGGGTTTCTGCTGATGGCGATGGCGGCGTTGGCTGCGTAGTTGTTGTTTTCGCCGATAATGAATCTTTCAAACGTATAATCGTCCCTCAGTTGGGAATGAGGCTTTTTCTTTTGCTTTTCTTCAGGCTTTTCCTCTGTTGAAACGCCGTCCGGTGTGTCGATTTCGGTTACAGTGTCCGTATTTTCGTTTGTTTTCAGTTCTGTGCCAGAGTTTTTTGCTTCGTTGTCGGGAATCACCTCAAATTCCAGGGAAATTTCCTCCCCGAACTGTTCTTTCAGCTTGGCGGTTATGTTTTTTTGGTAGCGTGTCTTTACCCTGTCCCTATGGAAAGCCGAAGGAAACCCTACGAATATACTTTTTTCTCCGGATCGTAAATATTTGATGTCGGTAAACCAGCCGCCGAACACCTCCTCCCCCAGTTCGGACTTCAGCAGGTCAAGCGTATTGTTCCATAGTTCTTCATAATCTGCATTTGTCATATATCACCTTTTTTGTTAACACATTATCCACAGGAACAGCCAATATTGTAAATAACTCCCGGTTAATTTAAATACAACAGTTTCTATTTTATAACTTAAAATATGAATAGCATAATTAGCTAATTCTTTGCCTAACAAAGAATTAGCTAAACCAAGCCAATTCATTGTTCTTGCATATAAATCCTTCGGGACACCGTATTTCCCCTTTTTTTAATTTATCCACAACTTTTTCACATTATGACTTTTTCCTTTTAACCCGGGTGGGCTTTTTATCCGCATGTTCAACAGGTTTTTCTGCTGCGGTTTTCCGTGCTCTGGTTTCTGTAACCTTTTTAAGAAGATTGAAGTATTCTTCCCAATTATTGGTTTTTACCGGTTTTTTCAAGCCTTTTTCAGATTTCTCCCCGGGTTTTTTTGCTGTTTTTTTCGTTTTGATCCTAATTGGTGCCGTCGTTGTAACAGGTTCGACGGGTGTTTCCTCAGGTTTTACAGGGACGGCGGCTTCGGTCGGCTCTACAACAGGGGTTTCGGCCGGTTCTGCAACAATGACGGCTTCAGGATAAGCAGGTGTTTCAACCGCCGGTGTTTCCCCGGGGACAGGAATGGCAACTTCGACAGGTATTTCCTCAGGGACGGGAACGACAGTTTCGGCCGGCTCTGCAACGGGGAGGGTGGCGGTTTCAGGCCAAGCCGGTGCTTCCTCAGGGACGGGAATGACAGTTTCGGCCGGTTTTTTGCGGCTTAGTATTTCGCCAAGAATACGATGTACTGCGGGATCCGCTTCTTGTACGGGGTAGGCGGCGAGTCTGAGCTCTTCGTATATAACCAGTTCAGCTTCCGCTCGGTCATGATCACCTGTGCCGAATGCGTATTTTCCGGCCAGCAACCGCACCTCCGGGTTTTTTTCCCCAATGGTGAACAATTTGGGGATAAGTGCGCCCAGTTCCGTATAATCTTCTTGTTGCAGAAAAATGTTCCCGGCAACCAGTAGGCGTTGCAACGCCGTTTCGTTCCTGCCCATTAATTCGTAAGCGTTAGCCGCGTTAGCGGCGTATAAACCGTTGTTTTGGTTAAGGTTGAATGCGGTATCCCAGTCTTTGGCGGCTGCCTCATAGTCCTTTAAATTCCAGCGGGCATGACCGAGTAACGCATATAACGTGGGTAGTAACTCGGATGAACCGGTGTTTCTCATCCGGTTAATGTATACCGGCAAAAAAGCCGCAAGATCGCCGAATTTGTTCAGGGAACTTAAGATTTTTACCTTTTCGGCAAAGGCTTCCATTATCTCATCACCGCCAAAGGCGCCATCCCCGCTTTTTGCGGCGCCGTCGGCCCCCATAGCAAGGCATGAATCAATGTATTCCTCGGCAACGGTTAACCGGCCGAGTTGTTCCGCCAACCGGGCGGCAAGGAGCAGTTCCCCCTTGGTCCGCATTTCGGAGTAAGTGGCCGAAACGCTTCGGGCGACTTCTTCCCGTTGTTTCCACGCTTTGAGTACCTGATCATACGCCGGACCGGCGAAGTTCAGAACCGCAAGGCTTTCCGCAAGACGCAGCCGGCTTTCCGCTGTTATTTCCACGCTGTTTTTCCATTTTTTGTATTCGGCTTCAACAGCTCCTGCGCGTGAATTTACCGAGAGAAAATCCAGCCATGCCCGGCAGGAATAGCGATCGGAGGTTGTATGGTCTTTTACCGCAGTCGGGTGGATCTGCGGGGTATCGCTGTTTTCCGTCTGGTCCGGATCATAAGATATAAGGGAGAAGCCCAGGTGTCCGCCGGGGACGGAATCGTCATACGTTTCTGCAATCCATCTTCCGTTAAGAATAATAATTATATGATCACCCCTGGCGATAATGGTTAAATTTGCCCCGGTTTCGTTTAGGCCGGGAGCTTCCGTCCAACCGATAAGCGGCTTGGGAATTCCGTTTTTTATCGCGTCAAAGCGGAAATTGCCCTTTCCTGAGATCAGAACGAGGTAATAGGTGCCGCCTGCAGTACCCGTTCCCCGTTCCATAACACGGAACATTATGCCTGCGGCGCAATTGCTTCCGAAAGGATCAATGCGTAAACGGGCGTTGATAACCTGGTCAACATAAACACGTTCGGATGTTTCAATTCGGGCCATGCAGTTCTTTTTTTTCAGACCGAGGAAAAGAGATCCTTTTTCAATGTAGGCATTGTAGGAAATTTCCGGTTTAATATCAAAGCATGATTTTTCCGGTTTGGAAAAATCCGCTGTCCATTTTTCTTTCATTTTTCCGGACTGCCGGCGGAATTTGTTTGAAAGAGCGTACAGGGGGCGTTTGATAGTGAACATAGGTAATTCTTACCGTAAATTTCTCGAAAAGTCGAGGTCTCTTTGGGCCTTGTTGAAGAAATCGCCGGAGATCGACATCTGCCTGTTAATTGCGGTAATTTCCGCTTTTACGGTTGCGGCAATCGGCCGGGGACTCGGAAAACATGAAAGATACAGGCAAACGGAAATTCGTATATCAACACAATGCGAATATTTTTTCGGCAGGGAATTTACTTCCGCCCTTATTCAGGAATTTGAAAGGCAAAACCCCGATTTGCGGATATTGACGGTGGATGGAGACGGGGCGGACATTGTTTTTTTTGACGACTCGGGGTTTGCAATTCCCGCCGCAGACGGGGCGGAGACCGGCGGCACCGCTGCAAACCTAATCTCCCTTTCCCCCTACATTCACAACGAAACCGGAACAGAGCAGAGGTACGTGCCGCTTGTTTTATTTATAGATCTGTTTTTCTATAACATCGATATTTTGACAAAGGCGAATTACGTCCGGCCTCCCGGAACCCGCGCGGAATTTCTGACTGCGGCAAGGGCCGTTGCCTTAAACGGCATTGCCGGCGGCGGGACGGGCGCTTCCCCCGTCAGCACGGTGTACGGTATGGCGTTAGGTCTGAACCGGGAAGATCCGTCTGCTTTACGCCGGGAAATATACCCCTGGGTATGGGGGGACGGAGAGGAGGTGAGCGTTGTTGACGCAGACGGTAAAGCGGCGTTATCGAAACCGTCTGCGAATATCATTACCTTTTTTGGTCAACTTCAACGTGAGAGGCTTTTGGCGCCGGGAATATTTGAAAAAACCGGCGAGCAGCGTCTTCAAGAATTTGCCGAAGGAAAAGTCGCGATGATGACGGCGTCGGCACGGGATATACCTTTTTTACGGCGCAACGCCCCGGATGTTAATTTCGGAGTAACCGCAATACCTTCCGCAACATTTGGCAAAAACCGTATAGGACTTTCGGGAATCTACGCCGGTATTTCAGGCAGCTGCACACTTCAGGACGAAGCCTGGGCTTTCCTTGCCTTTGTTGCGGGGAAAAGGCTGGTCCTTTCCGAATTACTCGGTGCTGTTCCCGGGGTTTTCCCTGACATTATTCCCGGAGAATATATTGTAACAGACCCGTTGTACTCAAAAGCATGGGAAATTTTTGAAGCGGCCGAGATAATCGAATACCCCCCCGATCGGCCCGGTGAAGAAGAGATCGACCGCCTAGTTTGGGAAAGACTTAGGGAAGTACTTTAGTACAGTATGCCGACATTTTCTTCGCCGTGAGCGCCGGTCAGCACCTGTTTTGCCGGGTCTACGATTAAATCCATATCTTCCAGCGGGATGGCTCCCAGGAGAATTTTCCCGTTATCAGAAATGACCCAGGGTCTGCACACCATATCCCGGTTTTTCCAGTGAATTTCCACCGGATCAACTATTTTCACCGTTTCCTTTCTGTTATCTGCCAAAGTTGCCTGTTTTGTTCCCCTCACCTCAAGTCCCAACTGCTGACGGAGTTTTTCATTGATAACCAGCGTTCCCGCTCCAGTGTCGACTACTGCCGTAACCGTCGCTTGACGGATTTCAGATTCTTGAATAATGCCGTTTTCGGCATAACCGACATCCAAAACGTTTTTCAAAGTAATTTCCGCATGAACGATACCCATGTTTTTTCTCCTGCAATAAAAGTATAGCACACAGTGTGCATACTATATATATGGCGAAAAACGGTGTTTTGCTTTATTGTTACCCCCGTATCTGCCCCGAACCGCTTATCAGGTACTTTATCGTGGTGAGGGCCTCCATGCCCATGGGCCCCCGGGCGTGGAACTTTTGCGTGCTTATCCCCAACTCCGCGCCGAAACCGAATTCGCCGCCGTCGGTGAAGCGGGTGGAGGCGTTAACGTAAACGCAGGCTGAGTCAACCTCCCTGCGGAACTGTTCCGCGGCGGCAAGATCTCCGGTGAGTATCGCTTCGGAATGGCCTGTGCCGTAACGGTTGATGTGAGCTACCGCCTCGCCGCAGGAACCGACGGTTTTGACGGCGAGAATCGTATCGAGGAATTCGGTTTCCCAGTCCGTTTCAACTGCGTCTTTAAGAACCAGGTCGTTTCCGGCCGTCGATCCGATTGCCGCTTTCGATTCCGTATCACAGTGGAGCTCGGCTTTGCCGGCAAGCCTTTTCGCCAGCGCCGGCATAAGGGCGGCAAGGGCGGCGCGGTGTACCAGCAGGGTTTCCACAGCGTTGCAGACCCCAGGCTTTTGCAGTTTTGCGTTGGCGATTATTTCCACGGCTTTGGCCATATCGGCACTCGGTTCCACGTAGATGTGGCAGTTGCCCTCCCCCGTTTCGATAACGGGAATTCGGGCGTTTTGTACCACTCGCTGGATCAGATCCCTGCCGCCCCGGGGCAGTACCACATCGATAAGGTCCCGCGCCGTGAGGATTTCATCAACTTCGTCGCGGCTGCCGGAATCGGCAAGTGCAACCGCATCTGCAATACCGCCGCCCTCTTCCAGGCCGGCCTTAATTGCGGCGACAAGGGCCTTGTTCGATTCAAGCGCCGAGGACGATCCCCGGAGCAGAACGGAACAGCCGGCCTTATACGCCAAGGCGGCACAGTCCGCCGTAACGTTGGGCCGCGATTCGTAAATGACGGCGGCGGTGCCAAGCGGAACGGTAACCTGTTCCACAAAAAGGCCGTTGGGCAGGGTCCAGCCCGCTTTAACTTTGCCAACGGGGTCATCCTGCCGGATTATTATTTCAATTCCTTCAATAATGCCGTCGATCCGCTGATTGTTGAGAAGAAGACGGTCTACAAGGCTTTCCTTCATGCCGCCGGAGCGGGCCTTTTCCACATCGCGGGCGTTGGCTGACAGAATGGCTTCCCTTTCCCTGTCGATTGCCGCTGCTGCTGCTGCCAGCGCTCTGTTTTTTACCGCCGCGTTTTCCCGGGCCAGCCGCGCCCCGGCTTGTTTAAGAGAGGAAAAAATCGCATGTAAATTATTCATGAGATTAGTATAACGGAGCGCTATCTTGGGGGCAATATGCAAGAAAAACGTATACAAAACGGAAAAACTTGTGTATAATCAAATAAATCTATCAAACGGAGGAAAATCGTGAGAAAATTTTCAGTGATTCTTTTGGTTTTATTCGCTGCCGCTTCTTTATTGGTCGGCTGTAAAAAAAAGGATTCCGGTGCCGCTTTTATCGGTATCGCCATGCCGGAAACCCATGTGGAACGCTGGGTAAAAGACGGCAACTCCCTCAGGGATGAGGCCGTAAAACGGAGCTATCGTGCGGAAGTCCAGTGGGGCAATGCCGATCAGGCCCAGCAAAATCAGCAGATTCAGAGCTTCCTGACCCAGGGCGCGAAGGTTCTGGTAGTCGGCTGTATCAACGACGGTGTAGGATCGGTTATCGCCGAAGCGAACAGGGACGGTGTTGCGGTTATCGCATACGACCGGATCATCCCCAATTCCGCCGACTATGACTACTTCCTTACCTTTAACAACTTCAAGGTTGGTGTTCTCCAGGCTCAGAGCATTGTAGCCGGTCTGAATCTCGATGCGGCCACAACTGCGTCGCCCAAACAGATAACCCTTTTTGCCGGCTCCCCGACAGACGGCAATGCGTTCTTCTTCTTTGACGGCGCCATGAGCATTCTCAATCCCTATATTGATAAAGGAGTGCTGCATGTAGTGGGACCTTATCCCAAAACATCCGCCGACACGGCCAATTTCCAGAGGATCGCCACCGAAAACTGGCAGGCCCCCATCGCAAAAACCCGCATGGAGAACCTTTTGAACAACGACGCCCGCAATGTCACCCTGGATGCCGTACTGGCCCCCAATGACACTCTCGCCCGTGCAATTCTCGAAGCCTGCAAAGCCGACGCCAAATACCGGGACAAACTGCCGGTGATCTCCGGCCAGGATGCCGAGTTCGATTCCGCCATGTCCATCAAGAACGGCGAACAGTACAGCACTGTTTTCAAAGACACCGCCAAACTGGCCGAAGCCGCAATCATATTGGCCGAACAGATCGTTAAGGGACAGACCCCCAATATCCCCGGCGCGGTTCTTGCCTCCGGCGATCTTAGGGAAATCGGCAATACAGGCAGAAAATACGTTAACGCGTATCTGTTGGATCCCATTTTGGTAACCAAGGACAACCTCAATGTCCCGGTTAATGCCGGCTTCTACGACGCCGCCCAGGCTTCACAGCTCCGGTAGTCACTTTTCTTATTTTTCTCTCACGGAGCACACAAAGGCGCAGAGGATGATCATGACTTGTAAATTTCGTTATTTTCTTTGTGTCTCTGTGCCCTCTGTGAGAGGAATTTGGAAGTATTAGGTATCTTTATGAGCGAGTTTATTCTCGAAATTGAAAACCTGACAAAGGAATTCCCCGGGGTCAGGGCGCTCGAAAATGTCAGT
>Ga0082212_10006603_pt1 | contig 15535 bp, 12 predicted proteins | sample TergutNt197P3_FD_71548 | JGI IMG/M metagenome (GOLD analysis project Ga0082212, IMG submission 71548) | Neocapritermes taracua P3 segment gut microbial communities from Petit-Saut dam, French Guiana - Nt197 P3 | ecosystem: Host-associated > Arthropoda: Insects > Digestive system > Gut ...
TGTTTTCTGCGGACGAGACGCCCGCGCTCCCAGGTCAAGTTCGGCTTGCATTGAAGGTTATAGATATGGAGAAGCGGTACAGATTCCGGATATACCCTACCGAGGCGCAGGAAGGGCAGATACAGCGTACCTTCGACTGCGCGAGATTCATATACAACCACTATCTGAGCAAACGAATCGAACACTACGAAAAAGACGGGAGCGTCTATAGCCTGTTTGAAGCGGCAAAGGATCTGACAACCCTGAAAAAAACGGAAGGCTACGAGTGGTTAAACAACGCCGATGTCGCGGCATTAGGTTACGCGATGTGCGACGTTGACAACGCCTTCAAGCGTTTCTTCAAGAATGTGAAAAAAGGCAACGTCGCGCCGGGATTTCCCAACTTCAAGAGCAGGAAAAGCAGCCGTCAGTCATACAGATGCAAGAACAGACCGGGACGAAAACCCGGCCATCATCATTCCATTGAGTTTGACGGCAACCGTGTAAAGATCCCGAAACTGAGCTGGGTTAAGTGCAAGGCGTCAAAGGTGATAGAGGGCAGGATAGTAAGCGCGACGGTTATGCAAAACCCGAGCGGCAAATACTTTGTGTCGATTCATTGCATGGATTACGAACCTGTGCCACTCCAAAAGACGGGAAAAACGGTTGGTCTGCACCTCGGCGCCAATAATCTCGCCGTAACATCGGACAATCGGACGTTTGAAAACAATAAATACCTTAAAAAATCGCGCAGGAAGCTTGACAGACTGCAAAAACGGCTATCGCGCAAAACGGGCGGCAGCAACAATTTCGAAAAAGCGAGGCAGAAGCTCGCAAAGGCGTTTGAGCGTGTGACGAATCAGAAAGACGACGCGCTTCACAAACTAACGACGCAGTTAGTCAGCGAGTACGACACAATTTGCATACGAAATGAACAGGTCGCCAAGATGATGACGCGCCGGCCCTTTGGTAAACACCTGTCGGACGCCAACCTGGGCGATTTAGCGCGGAAGCTGGCTTACAAATGCGAGTGGTACGGCAAGACGCTGACGAAAGCGGATGAAATGTTTCCGAGCGTCCAGACGTGCAGTTCGTGCGGTTATAAAAACGCAAAAATATCAAAGAGATACAAAGCAATATGGGATTGTCCCGAGTGCGGGGCGCGCCATAAACGCGCGGAAAACGCCGCGATCAACAATCTGAACGAGGGATTGCGGCAGTTATCTGACATGGGATCGCAGGCGTCCTCGCCTGCGTCTAATGAAATAAAAGCGGGCTGAAAGCCCGTTTCCCGGCAAAGCCGGAAAAGATAATGGAATTTGCAGGCGTTACACGCCTGCAAAACATTTTTTAACACGCAGGCGGGGATGTCAATACGGTCGGGCAGACCGGAATTTATGCCTGCTGAGGGAGCGTAAGACGGGGCAACCCGCGGCACCCAATGAAGCAGGAATCTTGCCTGAACGGGTGAAAATGAAAATGTAGGGGCGTAGCGTGCTACGCCCTTGTAAATCCAACCGCACCCGAGTAGAGCGAGAATGCCAAAAGATTTGATAAAACAAAATCAGAAAAACGCGGTATGTATGGCGAATGTGATCTAATGAAAAAACATCAGCAGCGTCAGAACAAACTGGAAATGGTGTTTTTGCCATATAAGGCAAGCATGTGGGATTGCCTTGAATCGGTGTGGGCGGCGGCTGAAGCCGACCCATGTTGCGACGCCTTTGTTGTTCCCATTCCATATTATGACCTGATGCCGGACGGATCATTCGGAGAATTTCATGATGAGAGCTCTCAATATCCGCCTTATGTGCGGATTACCGATTGGCGTGAATATGACATAAAATCGCGCCGTCCGGACGTTATTTTTGTACATAATCCATACGATAACTATAACAGTATCACAAGTGTTCATCCTGATTTCTACTGCGAAAAGCTAAAAGACTGTACCGAACTGCTTTGTTATATCCCCTATTTTGTTTCCACCACCGGCAACCTGGGAGACTCATGCTGCGTCTTACCCGGAACGCTCCATGCCGACTATGTATTTGTGGAATCAGAAGCTGTTCGGGAGCGGTACATACACTTTTTCAAGGAAGCCGAGAAAGAATATGACTGCAAAGGCATGTTTGGCGAGGCGGAAAAAAAATTCATCGCTCTTGGCTCGCCTAAGTACGATAAGGCCATAAACGGAAAAGCTGAAGACTATACATTGCCAGCCAAATGGCGCAGGTTGTTTGAGCGGCCGGATGGCACGCAAAAAAAAGTCGTTTTATACAATACTTCACTGGACGCGCTGCTAAACGGCGGCGAAAAATACACAGCAAAGCTGAAATCCGTACTAAATATCTTTAAACAAAGGGAAGATGTTGTTCTCTGGTGGCGTCCTCACCCGCTCAGCGAGGCGACGTGTCGTTCCATGTTATCGGAAGAATTGCTGGGTGAATACCAAAACATTGTCAAGGATTACAGACAAGAGGGTTGGGGAATTTATGACGATACGCCTGATTTTCATTGCGCTATCGCCTGTAGCGACGCCTATTACGGAGACGCCAGTTCTTTAGTAGCTCTTTACCAATGTACGGGTAAACCGATATTAATCCAAAACACCGAAATACGGATGGCGAATATGCGTCATTGTTGACTGATTGTTCTACGAAAGTACCTAACCACACAAACGAAATTACAAGCTTTTGCGAGAGGATTCAATTGCTTTGGCTTGAATTATGGAAAAGTTCCTGAATAACGCCAAAAGATAACCGGGAGCGCGGGCAGGATGCGAACGCTAAAACCTGACTTTGTATGCTATGCAAAAATATAAATTTGGACGAAGTTCCCCTGAATTATGAGCGATGTGATTAAGGCAGATATATATAATGTAGTGTCAGATAACAACATACCTTGGAACGGATTACGAAACAGCACCGTGCTTGTGACCGGTGCCACCGGATTGATAGGCGGGGCGCTTATCGGCGCATTATCTTCGGCGAATGTTACATATGCTCTAAATCTGCGAATTATCGTACATGGACGCAACCGAAAGTGTATTGATTTTCTGGTAAATGAATATGGGATTGAATTTATCAGCGGCGATATCCGTAAATCGACATATCTTTCGGATACCGCTGACGAAATTGATTATATATTTCATTGCGCTGCGGTTACAAAGTCTGCGGAAGTGGTGGCTAAGCCAGTTGATGTTTCGATGATCTCGGTACTTGGAACTAGAAATATGCTGGAGTTGGCAAAAACAAAAAAGGTGAAAGGGTTTATGTTTTTGTCCTCAATGGAAGCTTACGGACAAGCTAATCTGGATGAAGTTAAAGAAACTGATTTAGGCTACTTGGATTTGACCAATCCTCGTAGCAGTTATCCGGAAAGTAAGCGGTTTTGCGAAATGCTATGCGTATCTTACGCCACCCAATACCACATTCCGGTGAAAATAGCCCGGCTTGCCCAGACCTTTGGCGCATGGTCAGCAAGGAATGATAGCAGGGTATTCGCTCAATTCGCCCGGAGTGCACTGGCAGGCCAGGATATTGAACTGCATACCGAAGGGAAATCACGCGGCAATTATTGTTATATCTCAGATACAGTGCGTGGGGTATTGACGGTATTGCTAAAGGGGGAAACCGGTGAGATATACAATATAGCCAACCCTAAAGCGAGTGTGACAATCCGTGAGATGGCGATGATTTTAGCAAATGAAATCTTTGACGGCAAGGTAAAAGTAGTTGTCAAAATACCTGAAGATATTGAAAAACGCGGTTACGCGCCGGATGCAAACGCGGTACTTAATGTCGATAAGTTGATGGCGCTTGGTTGGAAACCGGGTTTTGAATTGGCGGATATGTATAGACGGATGATTGCTTATTGGCAAGGCCGTTAGCCAAGGCAAATGGACTTATACCATCAGGAAAACCGAGAGGAAAACTAATGAATGTAGCTTTAATTTTTGCCGGGGGTACCGGTCGGAGAATGAACACCTCCTCAAAACCTAAGCAATTTCTCGAAATGCATGGAAAGCCTGTCCTCATATATACGCTTGAACATTTTGAGGTGCATGATGAGATTGACGAAATTGTGATGGTCTGCCTTGCGAGCTGGCATGAAAAATTAAAGCATATGCTAGACAAATACGGCATCCACAAGGTGTCTAAAATAGTTATTGGCGGCAATACCGCACATGAATCCATATTTAACGGGTTAAAAGCTATGGAAGACATTTACAAGGAAGATGATATTATTGTTATTCATGATGGCGTGCGGCCATTAATTAATGGAAAACTTATATCAACCTGTATTGATAAAGCGAAGAAAAAAGGCGCAGTAATAACGGTTGAGGCAGTCAGAGAGAGTGTTGTCCGTATCGTAAATAACGATTTCATCACCGATATACCACCGCGTGATGAAATGTTCATTGCCAAAGCACCACAAACGTTTAAATATAAGCTGATATTAGATTTATACAAAAAAGCAAAAAACGATAATGTGCTGACCGTTGATTCAGCACATTTATGTAGTGTTTACGGTATCGTGATGCACCATGTGGCAAGTCCCCCAAATAATATGAAAATTACCACGTCATATGATTACTATATCTTTCGTGCCCTCTATGAGGCGATGGAAAATCAACAGATTTTAGGAGTTTAACATATTTAATGAAACACATGAATGAAGGTTGGGGCATCTACCCTCATAGATTTGGAAGTTATTACTGTGACCATGAGGATGTTTGGTTTACAGCCTTTTATTATAATGCTCTTTTTAAACTGGATAAGGAAAGTAGCAAAGTAGAATATATGGGAAGTTTTCCAAATGAAAACCCTTATGGAATAAGATTGTACAGCTATGTGGTTAAACAGTGCGGAAAACTATACTTCGTTCCTCTTAACGCGAAAGAAATTGCGGTATATGATTTGAATACCGGTCAATTTGAAAAGATAGACTTCGACAAGAACCGTAGCAAGAACGGAATTGATATCGTTGAAAATAATCCGGGTTTTAAATTCTCTATGGCGGTGGTTTACAGTAGATATATTTTTTTTATAGGAATGTGTTATCCTGCAATCGTACGGTATGACACCGAAACCAGGAACATTGACTATTTTACGGACTGGGTTAACCCGCTTAAACAAAGGGGATGTTCTGGCGAATTGTACTTTATCGGCGGTGCGCTTGACGGAAATAAACTTTATTTGGCTGCTTGTGAAACTAATGCTGTTGTGGCATTTGATATGAATACTTTCAAATCAAGCGTATATGAAATCGGTAGCAAGGATAGTAAATACCGGGGGATTTGCTTCGATGGGAAGCACTGTTGGCTGACACCAAGGTTCGGAGTACCGATAGTTATATGGGATCCTCTTACAAATGATTACAAGGAATACGGAGGAGTTCCCGTCGATTCATTATTGGAAAATGACTATTATATATGTTTTTATTTGAGCGGATATGTATGTATGTTTCGCACTGATGGTAACCTTGTGCTTATGATTAATGTTATGGAGGAACACATTGAGCGTATGGATAAATTTCATCGTTTGGACAGTTGGTGTTTCCCTACGGCAAAAGAAAGCGCATTATATGCTATAAACCTTGATAACTGCTTATTAAAGTACGATATCAGGACGAAGCAGCTACACGAATGGCCAATACGGCTAACCGAAGAAACGCTTTGTGAGGTTAATGCGAGACTGTTTGACATAGACATCGAAGCGTGCCGAACTGCTCACAACAGTATTTTTTCTGAAGGTAGAACTGTGCTTTGGAATCTGCATGAATTCTTACGTTATATAACACATGGCCCGGATAGGATGACAGCAATACGCAGTTCTAAAGAACTTCCGCCAAAGAATGATCTTGTAAATACCGCCGAAACTGCCGGCCAAAAAATATATAGTTATCTAAAAAACTCGTTAACAGATTAAGGGAGTTTTGAATGTTTACCGAACCTGAACTTGTATCCGTGGTTATTCCGATTTATAATGTCGAAGTTTATTTGCGCCGATGTATTGAATCTGTTCTTGCCCAAACGCATAAAAATATTGAAGTGATGTTATTAGATGATGGCTCCACCGATGGCGGTGCAGATATATGTTCCGAGTATGTGGTTAAAAATTCCCGCGTTAAGTATTTTTATCACGATAATATGGGTTTGGCAAAAACGCGCAATAGGGGAATAGAATGTGCGTGTGGTGAATATATTACCTTTCTTGATTCCGACGATTGGTTTGAACCTGATTTCATTAGAAAAATACTTTCCGATATGAAAATAACGGAAAGCGAAATCGGATTATGCGATATTTATTATGCAAATATAACGAACCAAGAAAAGCACATTGTTAAATTACGATTTACTCAAACTTTTAACTTCGTCGCCGAAGATAAAAGTACCATAAACAAAGCAAGGTTATTTGCCTGGGGTAAAATTTATAAGAAGGCATTATTTATTGATTTTAATATCAGATATCCTGATATATCGTACGAAGATATCTGCACCCCCCTTTTGATAGCTTGCGCATGTTCTGTAAGTTATACACCGGAGCCATTGATAAACTATCTCGAAAACCGTCCGGAAAGCTTATCAAATACTGCAAAAAACATTAGCGATGTAGGTAATGGATTAGTATGGCTAGAAAAAGAATTGACATCCCGAAAATTATATGAAAAACTCCGTCCCGAATTCAAAAAAATTGCGTTAGCTCAATTTCGGTTTGTCGCACGGCGTTTCGGATGTCTGCCAGATGAAGATACTAAGCGGGACTTGCGTACACTGGGCGATAAGATTGGCGAGTTACTTCCTGAATTAATAGGCTTATCTGACAAGAGATACTATGTTTCGGATAATTGGCCAATATTTAGAGCGGTGCTTGACCGGTGTCTGCCTTTTAAAGAGCAGATAGTTAATACCCCGGCTGAGTCCAACTCCCATTTACCTTTTGATGAGGCTATCTTAATGTATAACCTCGCCGAGTTAATTATGGCTGATTTATAAATAAAATGTGTTTTTCGTCCTTTTGTGATGTCGCAACACTGCGTTGGAGTAGACTATGCAACGTAAAGTTTCAATGGTTATCCCTTGCTACAACAAGGTTGAATATATTGATGATATGTTTCAGTCAGTTTATGACCAAACATGGAACCGTATTGAACTGATTTTAGTTAATGATGGTTCAAACGATGGAACAAGAGAGAAAATAGCCGAATGGGAGCCTAAATTTATAAATTGCGGATATGAAGTTGTTATCATCGACCAAGCAAATAAAGGTGTTGGAACATCGGTAAAAAATGGTCTTATAAGAATAACAGGTGATTATTTTTGCTTACCTGATTGCGACGATATATTAAGCCCGCGCTATGTCGCGGCTATGGCGGAGGTTTTAGACAGGGATTCATCAGTGGAATGGGTGTGGTGCAATATAGCTCCAAGCAGCCCGTTGCTACAAGTGAAAAACAAGAATAAACTGCTACTATTATACTTATTACACAAATGGTGCGTCTGGGCAGTCTGGCCCCGCATGGTAAGAACATCATATTTAGAAAAATGCCGTGTACTTGATATATATTTAGAGTCGCGCATTACGCAAGAACCGCAGGTAGGCATACCTCTTGCGGCGGGTGGGTCTTGGCCGCATATTATTTGTGAAAACTTATATAAATACAACACATCCGTCGAATTATCAATCAGAAACGCATCGCAGAAAAACAGCGAAGAAGTTATTTCATTTTGGCGCGATTACCAAAAACTTCAACTGGGAACTCTTGAAGCCCTTGGGCTTTTGAATGAAGAACATAAATTGGCTATTGAAATTGCGTTGTTGTCAAATATTCAAATAGATATTGATTTTACTGTTTCGCGTCATCAGAAATTGTTGCTAAGGCAATTAAACCTCGCGCAAAATGCTGACGACAAAACGATGGAAATGTTGCAGGATTTTACGTCAAATATAGTTTTTAATGTGGCGGAGGAAGAGCCATATTATATGACGCAATCATTAGAAAATGCCAGCCGTATCATTTGCTGCTGTTGCCTCGGAAAAATAGGCCGAACATATCTTCCGCGCCTTAAGGAAGTTGGCTTGAATCCGGATATCCTTTGGGACGCGAGCGCAGACCTTAATCGCATTGAGTATCATGGCATTAACGTTACCAAACCCGATTATACGGAGTTGAAAAAAGGAGATGTGGTTTTAATTTTGTCAATAGTTAAGCCAAATATATATGAAATAGAGAAGGCGATCGGAAATAACGCTAAGGTTTTCGATATGGACGATATAAGAAAATACATTGGTTGGCGTTGTACCGATATTTTTAAAATAGAAGGCTAAAGCGTGGGTAAAAAATACATTCTTGTCGGCGCCGGTGATTATGGGCAGAGAGCGTTACACTTTTTTGGCATAAAAAATGTATTTTGCTTTGCTGATAACTATAAAAAAGGAATCTGCTATTGTGAGAAACAAGTTATTTCAATTGATGAATTATATGAAGTGCAAGAAAAATACGATGTTGTTTTGACTGTAAATGATGAAAACATTGATGTGCTAAGTGAACAACTCATTAGCAAAGGAATAAAATTTAAAAAATATACTGATATATTGTTAAAGTATATCGACAATGATGTCTGGAATCATAAAATTGCAAAGTGGAAAGATAAGTTTAGGGGGAAAAAGGTATTTTTGATTGGTACCGGGCCCAGCTTAAAGGTGAAGGATCTGGAAACGATTCAACAAAATGGATATAAAACCTTTGCTTGCAACTTTATTAACCGAATATTTGGCAAAACTGAATGGAGGCCGGATTTATATTGCTGCGAAGAAAAATCGGCAACAATTCTTAATTACGATTTCATTATGAATTATCATATGGATGTTAAGTTCATCGGAAATCTTGATAATTACGAGGAATCAAAGCTATTTCTGAATGCGCCGGACGAGGTTCTCTTTTATTTAAGAGGGTCTGCAGCAAACCGTTTTTCTGAAGATTTATCCAAAGTGGTTTATGGCGGGCATACCGTAATGTTTTCGATGATTCAATTTGCGGCATACATGGGGTTTTCGGAGATATTTTTACTTGGTGTGGATAATACACAACCGCCCTCTCCGCATACTTCCGGGTTTGTAGAAGCTAAAAGCCACTTCTATGAAGATGATAATGAAGAAATTAACAAAAGGCGGGAAATATATTTTAAACATAAATACGCTGATGATTGGGATGAATACACGCGAAGTGTTAATTCCAGTTATGAAGTAGCCCGCGAATACTGCAACTCTCAAGGTATATTAATCCGCAATGCGACACGTGGCGGCAGACTAGAGGTTTTCGATCGTGTTGACATTGATAAATTATTTAAACGGGTGAGGTAGAAGTATGGATATTGCGGCTATAATCCCAATGAAAGGCCGCAGCGAGAGAGTTCCGGATAAAAATTTGCGTTTGTTTAATGGAAAGCCTTTGTTTTGTTGGATTATAAATGAGCTACGCGAATGTGTTGATAATATTTATGTAGATACTGACTGCGATGAAATAATAAATGCCGTCAAAGAGTATTTCAATCAAATTAGGTTCATCACACGCCCGGATTATCTCAAAGGCGATGCGATTTCGATGAACAGAATAATTGAGTATGACTTAATGCAAATTGATAACCGGTATTTTATTCAAACGCATAGCACGAGCCCACTGCTTACACGCAACACAATAAAGTCGGCAATTCAAACTTTCTTTGACTTGCTTGGCGAACATGACAGTTTATTTTCCGTCACTCCAATTAAAGCGAGATGTTTTACGAGTGACGGCGCACCAATAAATCACAAACCGGACGAACTTATTCAAACACAATATTTAAAGCCTGTGTATGTAGAAAACTCCGGATTTTATCTGTTTTCGCGGGAAAGTTTTCTTAGAACAAGCCGACGTATCGGGGAAAAACCATATTTATTTCTCATAGATCAATATGAAGCGATTGATATTGATGATGAAAACGACTTCGCCGCGGCCGAGGTTTTAGGTGCGGCAAGAAAAGGAAAGGGCATATGAAAAAAATATTACTTTCCGCGCCGTATATGTTAATGGAAATTGATAAGTTTCATGATTTTTTTAGAGAACATGAGCTTGATGTAACTTGCGCCGATATTACTGAACATATGTCAGAGCAGGATTTACTTAATGTAATCGAATATTATGACGGTGCCATTTGTGGCGATGATCCTTATACCGAAGCAGTGTTTTCTAAAGCAAAAAGATTAAAAGTAATATCTAAATGGGGAACAGGTATTAACGCAATTGATTTGAGAGCTGCGCAAAAGTATGGCGTAATTGTTTGTAACACACCGAATGCGTTTTCTCATCCCGTATCAGATACTACGTTCGCGTTCATGCTTAGTTTTGCCCGAAATATATCACTCAACACGCAAAATATTAAAACCGGCATATGGCGAAAAACATCCTGCTTCACCTTAGGCGAAAAAACGCTTGGCATAATCGGTGTCGGCAATATTGGTGCACAAGTCGCCAAACGTGCTTATGCGTTTAATATGAAGATACTTGGTAATGATATCAAGCAAATTCCGCCAATTATAATTGAACAGTATCATATAGAGATGGTTGAAAAGCAAGAAATATATGAGAACGCGGATATTATTTCCATACACTGCGACCTTAATGAGCAATCTTTCCATTTGCTTGATAGAGAAGCGTTTGATGCGATGAAACGCAAGCCATATATTATCAACACAGCTCGCGGTAGTCATATTGACCACCTTGCGCTTTTATACGCATTAGAAAATGACTTGATAAGTGGCGCTGGACTTGACGTTTTTGAAGTTGAGCCGATTCCGGCCGACGATAAACTATTATCGTTCCCTAATGTGCTGCTGGCGCCACATAATTCAAATAGTAGCCCGAAATATTGGGATATCGTCCACAAGAACACGTTAAGGAACTTAATTAAAAATTTATAGAGGAGATTATTATTGAAAAAAAACATTTTAATAACAGGTGTCTTCGGCGGTATTGGTTATGCAACCGCAAAAATATTTAGTAAAAAAGGCTGGAGTGTAATCGGAATAGACAAGCAAAAGCGTGAAGATACACATAACGCCATAGATTTCTTCATCGAAAGAGATATTTCTAAAACAGAGGAGATTGATTTTATTTGGGACACCGTAAAACACAACTATTCCGCCGGAATAGCCGGGCTTGTGAATAATGCGGGACATCAAGTATCGAAAGGTTTACTTGATACGACAGAAGAAGACTGGGATACTGTCTTTGCGACAAATGTAAAAGCCGCTTTTTTGTTATCTAAGTATGCGCATCCGCACCTTTCACTTTGCCAGGGCGCGATAGTTAACGTCAGTTCAGTTCACGCGTTTGCGACGTCTAAAAATATATCGTCATATGCCGCGTCAAAAGGTGCGTTGCTGGCTTTTACACGAGCGTTAGCTTTGGAATTTGCTGAGGGTAATATTCGCGTTAATTGCGTAATACCCGGCGCGACAAACACACCTATGCTTACAGCCGGTTTTAACCGCGGATTATTAAGCGGCGAAAGTATAGCAGAACAGCTAAACACAATTGCAATGCGTCACCCAATGAAAAGAGTTGGAGAAGCGGAGGATATTGCAAAGCTAGTATACTTTTTAATTGACAATGAGCAATCAGCATTTATTACCGGACAGAGTTTCGTCGCGGATGGCGGAGCATTGGCACAGTTGAGTACGGAAGTTGGATATTAATGTGGAGAGATTGGTAATATGGAGTTAACGAAAAGGTATCATTTGCAACATATATACAAGCTTCATTCACTAGCCGGAGGTAAGCTCAAGGATAAATCGCTTCTGGAAATCGGGTGTGGAAAAGGTGATATGCTTAAACTTATAGCTGAGCATTATCACCCTAGCATGATAATCGGAACAGATTTATATCTCAAAAGCTGGTGGGATATTCATGAAAATCAAGAAGGTGAAAATTGGAAAATATTAGAAGGCGATGCCGAAAGCCTGTCGTTTGACGACAACTCCTTTGACTATATTTATTCTATTTCTACTTTTGAACATATAAATAACGTGCAAAAGGCTTTATCCGAGATTAAGCGGGTATTAAAGTCATACGGGATTTTTTATACCAATTTTGCTCCAATTTGGACTTCTGTTATAGGGCATCATTGCAAACACTGGTATCAGTCGGAATATTTAAATATTATACCTCCCTGGGGGCATCTTTATATGGATGAAAACGAAATGGCAGAGCATTTCCAATCATGCGGAAAAGATGAGCCTGAAGCGAAGAAATTCGCCGGAGATATTTACGCCAATAGAAAATTGATAAACCATTACACTAGGTCTGAACTTTTGAGTTGTGTGATTAAATCAGGGATGTATATAAAAAACATCGCTGAGACGGTAGCCTTTTCAAGGGATGTCTACTCAGGTAAAAAAGGGCCATTTCCCTCTGAATTAACTGAGGACATTAAGAAAAAAATCAGCAAAACGAAATACCGCGACGAGAACATTGGAGTTATCGGTATGACTTTTATTTTAGAAAAATATCGCGACCTTTAAGTGCAAGTATAATTCGGTGTGTTGAGTTATTCTTGAAAGAAAAGAGGGTAAAATTGTATAAAGATTTAACAGAGCATTAAGCTAGACTAAAGTTGAATGAGCAATCAGCATTTATTACCGGACAGAGTTTCGTCGCGGATGGCGGGGCATTGGCACAGTTGAGTACGGAAGTTGGATTTTAATTTGGGGGCATTGGTTTTACATGATGAAGAGAGGAAATAATTTTTCAAGTCTTTGTATAGGAGTTAATTAATGAAGAAACTAGCTATTTGCATACCAACTTATAATCGCCGCGAATTTTTTTTGAGGCTGCTGGAGCAGAGTGTTGAACAAATTAAAAAATCCGGATATACTGATGAAATCGAGTTATGCATAAGCGATGATAATTCTGAAGATGACATCACAAATGATGTTGAAGCGGTGAGGGCCGAAAACCTTGGCATTACAATAAAATATAATCGTAACAAGACTAATGTTGGAATATGGGGAAATGCGAAAAAGATTGTTGAAATGGCAGACGCCGAGTATTGCTGGATAATTGGCGATGATGATGTTTATGCCTGCCAGGAAGCTGTTTCAATAGTAATAGACAAACTGTATTCTGAACTTCCGGACATTCTTACAGCGCCATGTATTGACTTTCGGGACGGCAGATATGAAAACTACAATATTTTTCCCTATAACACCGGAGATGTTACACTCAACTTGACCGTCAAAGAGGATTTTGACATATGGTTCAATGTTGGTATGTGCAAGCGGTGCTTCTTCACGGATCCACATCAGTCCGTTTTTCGAAAATCATTGTGGGACAAACATGTTGGCAATCTCCTGTTGCCTAACGACGGGTATGGGTTTTGGATTGTATTATGCACAATCGCTCTTAACGGCGCGGATGTGCATTATACCAATCAACATCTCATCGTGAGCGACCGCAACGAAACCAGTCACTGGATGAATAAAGAAACTATCAGAAGGTTCAGCAGGGACTGGATTACTTTACATGAACATTTGGTAAAACTCAATGAATCAGCCTCTAATCGCTTTTTGGAATTATTTTCAAATTGGTTTATTAAGAATTATCCTATAATTATGGACTCTCCATTATTGACGGATTCTCAAAAGCAATTCGTAAAGAATTTGGATATAGAACAAATACGGCTGCTCAATAAGTTATATACACCTCCTCATAGATACCGCGAGTTAGACGGTAAAAATATTATCTTCTTTGGATGCGGGTCTTGGAGCGAACAAGCAAGAGAATGCTTAAAAAACATCGGAATTGTGCCGCGCTTTTATACTGACAACGATACATCAAAGCACGGCAAAATATTAAACGAAATACCAATAATCAGCCCCAATGAATCGCTGGAGATACCAACCAGCATTTATATAATAACTGTCAAAGATCAGTCATTGCTGTTGTCTGCTTCGTCCGGTTTTCTTAAGAGTATTTTTTTTAGCATTTACAATCAATTGCGGGACATGGGCATACAGGAAAACAAAATATGTATCCCCCATATTTTACTTGAAAACTTCATATGCTGTGATGAAGGAGGTCAATCGAAATGAATTATTTGTTTGCAAGTCTTAAAAGAGGATTTCTGAGATCAGTACCACCTATTGGTATAGCGTATGTGGCTGCTGCTTTGCAGCAAACAGGTCGTTGTGTAAGTGGCATTGAGCTTGCTAATTATGAAAACCCCATAGAAATGTTATTGCAAAAAATTCAAGATGAACAAATAGATGTTCTCTGTATAGGTGAATTATCGGCAAACTTTCCTGAACTAAAAAGAACCGTATCCGCAGTAAGAGCCAAATTTCCTGATGTGAAAATTCTTGTGGGCGGCGGCATTATTACCGCCGAACCGGAATTTATCATTCAGGTGCTGGATATGGATTTTGGATGCGTCGGATACGGCGAAGAGACAATTTGCGAGTTTGCCGAAGCTCTTGAGACGGATGGTGATTTTTCAAAAGTAAAAGGTCTTATTTACAAGGATGAATCCAATCAGTTTGTTATTAACCCCCGCCGTCCTGAACCTGAGAACTTGGACGATATTCCGTTTCCTGCTTTAGATTTGTTCGGTTTTAATGGCGGGACTCTCTTTATCATAGGAAGCCGTTCTTGCCCATATAATTGCACTTTTTGCTTTCATCCAAGCGGATATAAGTACAGAGAACGCAGCCTCGATAATATTTTTGAAGAAATTGATTACTGGAAAGAAAAATTTGACATAGAAATAATAATATTCAACGAGGAGCTTTTTGGGAGAGAGAAAAAAAGATTCACTGAATTTTGCCGGCGAATCAAAGAACGAAGAGTAACATTCAGTATGCAGCTTAGAGTAGACGTTGTTACAGAGGAAATAATAAGCATGCTGGCAGATGCGGGATGCAAGTATTTTGTTTACGGAATCGAATCTGCCAACCAGCAGGTGCTGGATAGTATGCGAAAGAAGATTACAGTGGAGCAAATCGAATATGCGCTGTGCGTTGCGCGAAAATATAAAATAAAAATAGGGGGCAACCTTTTATTTGGTGACAGAGCAGAAACCTACGAAATGGCTAAAGAATCATTGAATTGGTGGTTCGAAAATCTTCATTATGGGATTGAACTAGCCTTTGTACGAGCTTTTCCCGGAACCGTTTTGTATAAACACGGCGTGAAAACCGGTCGCATAAAAGACAAGCTTAAATTTTTAGAAAATCGTTGCCCTGTGACAAACCTTTCTGCTATGAGTGATCATGAATTTAAAAAACTACAACGATTGGTCGGACAAATGAACAAATTGGTTGGCGAGCCTATAGTCAACGTGAAGATAGAAGAACAGGAAGACGGCAGTTTTATGTTTAGTGCAAACTGCCCTAATTGTGACGAGATTAATTGCGCTGACTTAAGTTATATCATTGCTCACGCTCATCTCACATTTTCGGAACTATATCAATTATGTTCAAATTGTGGAAGCAAGATGTCTTTGGCACAACAGTTCCAT
>Ga0082212_10006604_pt1 | contig 15535 bp, 14 predicted proteins | sample TergutNt197P3_FD_71548 | JGI IMG/M metagenome (GOLD analysis project Ga0082212, IMG submission 71548) | Neocapritermes taracua P3 segment gut microbial communities from Petit-Saut dam, French Guiana - Nt197 P3 | ecosystem: Host-associated > Arthropoda: Insects > Digestive system > Gut ...
GTCTGCTTCATTCAGTTTTTTGACAAACAAGTCCCTGTCTTCGGTGTACATAATGGCCTCGACCGATGTGCCCAGCACCTTAACGCCATATTTTTCCAATGTACCGTCGGTATAAAGTTGTGTCCCGCAATTCAATGCTGTCTGTCCGCCAAAAGCTAACAGGATGCCGTCGGGACGTTCCTTTTTGATCACTTCTTCCACAAAGAAAGGGGTAATAGGCAGGAAATAAACCGTATCGGCAACGCCTTCCGATGTTTGGATCGTGGCAATATTCGGGTTGATGAGTACAGAATAAATACCCTCTTCGCGCAACGCTTTCAACGCCTGCGACCCCGAATAATCAAATTCACCCGCCTGTCCGATTTTTAATGCGCCGGAACCTAACACAATCACTTTCTTAATACCACTTTTCGACATACCGATTTTTTTCTTGTAAAACGGGCGTAAAAGTAGTCATTTTATCGCTGAAATCAAAAGATTTGGTTGATAATTTGGTTTCTGAGAACACCAATGGGTGCATTTCAATTTGTCGCACAAATTAAGTCTGAACGCCTTTTAATCAATAGTGTAGGACGTCGTCCCATTGCCGTTTAAGGCTGAAATCCTGATAATCAATAGTGTAGGGTGAAGCCCTACGGATTATATGACCTCTCCCGGAAAAGCCCTGAAAGGGTGAAATCAGGATATCGCCCTTTCAGGGCTAATAATTGATACGCCTGAATAATAGGGCGATGCCCTATCCTGATGCTGTTGCCCTTTCAGGGCAATCCAAAAATGAGATCGTGTAATGCGACATATTGAAATGCACCCGCAACAATAACTTTTTCGGCTATCTGATTTTTTTATCGCTAATGAAAAGTCCCAATTGAAATAAATGTATTATATTTGCCTGAAATTTCATGGCATACGAAAATATCGTTGAATGACTAAATAATCATAATAAATAAATTTCAATCTATCATGAAGAGAATTACTTTTTTATTAACGCTGCTATTCTTCTCCGGAATAGCTGTTTCACAGCAGGAAAACCTGCAAGATCTGCTGAACAGGAAGTTATATAATCAAATCGTTGCTGCCGCAGCTCAATACACAGAAGTTGATTCGGCTGATTATCAGACAATGTACATAACTGGTCAGGCGTATGAAGGTTTATTGAAATACCGCGATGCTTATCGTTTTTATCAGCATTGTTTGTCTAAAGACTCCACTATAACTGAGCTTTTGACAGCGGCTGCGCGCATGGCTGCCAATCTTGGGAAAGCCGGAGATGCGGAATCTTATTTTCTTAAAATATGGGATTCCGATACGACCGATTTTTATGCCAATTACCAGTTAGCCCGTTTTTATGTTCAAATTGGAAATGATGAAAAAGCAATCGATTATTTTGAGTATTTATTGGAGCAGGATCCCGATAATCCTGCATTATTACGATCACTCGGTGATTGTTTTTATCGTTTGGAAGACAGATTTTCGGCTGCTGAAGCGTATTGGTTTGCTTTTCAAAACAACAAGGAAAATGCCGGATTGGCTTCTACATTAGTCAATGCTTTGCTTCCTCTTCCACTCGAAGATACGATTGATAAAGCGCTTGAAGTATGCGATACGGCATTAGTCTATAATACGGGAAACTTAAAATTACTACAAAACAGAGGTACGGCATTGTTTACCGCAAAACGTTATGCAGAAGCAGACACTGTCTTTTCAATGCTGTTAGCAGAAGGCGATTCTTCGTACTACAACTTAAAATATACCGGTTTTTCCAAATATTATGCGGGACAATTTTTGAATGCCCTTGAGCCTTTGGAAAAAGCATATTTAGAAGACGTATCAGCTGTTGATGTTTGCCTGTTTTTGGGATCAACTGCAGGTCGAACAGGTGATAATAAACGGGCGCATGAGCTTTTCGATCAGGTAGAAGAATCATTGAAACCGAATCCGGCTTTTGTAAATTTACTCATGGAATTCAGAGGCAGCACATACTACCGTGAAGGTCGGTATCAAGAGGCTTCATCTTTATTGTATCCGCTTTGGCAAATAAACAAACGTGGCGACTTACTGCAATATATTTGGTATTGTCACGGTAATAAAGAAGTCGATAAATTGAGTAATGATGATGAACGGGCACGTAGTATGTTTGTAAATGTGTTATTTGCAACGGAATTGATAGCCCGAAAAAATAACATTCAAATTAATCCGACGACTTTGACATTTGTAAGGACACAATTAGAAAAGTTCAGAGATGAAATGTTTTTCAGAAGCATGACAGAATATCCGATGATAGCGCCGGATAATAAGCGAAGTACAGTTACTGCTGAACGGGTGCAGGAATTGATTCGACAGCTTTCAACGTAGCGAGGACGCTACGCCGAACATAAATTATTTAATCACTAACCATTAATTCATCGTTGTCATCGGGCAGAGAAAGTAATTTGAAGTCCATAGCGCGATGGACAATTTGTTCTGCATCGTGAAATGTTTCGCGATTCAGTTCTTTCCATAATAAGTCTTTCAATTCCAAAATGCCTTGTTGTGTGATGGATGAGATAAAAACGGAAGGTATATCCGGTAAGTCTTTTGCAATGGCTTCTTTTAATTCATCATCAAGCAGGTCGCTTTTTGTAATGGCCAATACCCTGTTTTTTTGAGCCAGATCGGGATTGTATTGCTGCAATTCGTTATCCAATATCCGGTATTCTTTCCGGATATCGGCAGCATCGGCGGCAATCATAAACAGCAGGAGTGAATTACGTTCGATATGTCTCAGGAATCGGAGGCCAATGCCTTTGCCTTCGCTGGCGCCTTCGATAATTCCGGGGATATCAGCCATGACAAAGGAACGGTTATCACGGTAACTGACAATGCCGAGATTCGGCTCTAATGTGGTAAAAGCATAATCTGCAATTTTGGGTTTGGCGGCTGAAACTACCGATAATAAAGTCGATTTACCTACATTCGGAAATCCTACTAACCCGACGTCGGCCAGCAGTTTAAGTTGAAGAATAATCATCCGTTCCTGATACGGCTCGCCGGGTTGTGAAAAGCGGGGAGCCTGAAGGGTGGCGGTTTTGAAAAATGTATTGCCTTTTCCGCCTCTTCCCCCTTTCAGTAGCCTGACGGTTTGTCCGTCTTCTGTGATGTCGCAGATATATTCGCCTGTTTCGGCGTCGAAAGCAACAGTGCCGCATGGCACTTCGACGATACGGTCTTCGCCGTCTTTACCGGTACTTTTTTTAGCGCTGCCTCCTTCGCCTGAGGTAGCAATGATATGGCGTTCGTATTTGAGATGAAGCAATGTCCAAAGATTGCGGTTTGCCCGCAGATAGATATGTCCACCCCGTCCTCCATCGCCTCCGTCGGGACCGCCTTTAGGAATATATTTTTCACGACGGAAGTGGGTAGAACCGCTTCCGCCTTTCCCCGACCGGCAATAAATCCTGACGTAATCGACAAAGTTCGACTCGGACATAATTAGTTTTTAGTTCTCAGTTCTCAGAAAAGAACGTAAAGACGTAAAAAATAATTTAACTATACTCTAAACGCTAATATCTAAACGCTAATCACTGATTGTATCGCTTCGTCTATCCGCAGAGAAATTTCCTCAATGCCGCCGACGCCTTTGATAGCCTTATGCTTGCCTTCGCTGATATAGTAGGTAGCCAATGGCGCTGTCTGGGTGTGATATACATCCAATCGGGCTTTGATGGTTTCTAAATTGTCGTCCGAGCGCCCTGACATTTTACCGCGCTCCAACAAACGTTTGATAAGCTCCTCGTCATCTACCTGTAAATCTATCAATACTGAGATATCGGTACCGCGTTCGTTCAGCATAGTCTTTAATGCTTTCGCTTGCGGAATGGTACGTGGAAAGCCGTCAAACAACACACCTTTTGAGTCAGCTTTTTCATCTAAAAATCCGGCTATCAGTTTAATTATCAAATCATCAGGCACCAATTGTCCTTGATTGATATAATCCTGGGCAATAAGTCCCAATTCTGTACCTTCTTTGATAGCAGCACGCAAAACATTACCGGTTGAAATATAATCCAACCCATTTTTCGCAATCATCAATTCGCTCTGTGTCCCTTTTCCTGATCCGGGAGCGCCAAAAATAATAATATTTAACATAGCAATTTATAATTAGTTAGTAGTCAATAATTTTGTATAGATCTCGCAATGAACGCCCCAGCCCGTCGTAATCCAAGCCGAATCCCACCACAAATTCATCGTCAATCTCCATACCGACATAGTCGAGTTTGATATCACATTTCAAAGAGTTGGGTTTAAACAGCATGGTTGCTAAACGGACATCCTCGATGCCGGATTCATGCAATCTTTTTGTTACATATTGCATGGTTAACCCGCTATCAACAATATCTTCCAAAAGAATAACGGTACGATCTTTTCGATAGACCTGTAGCGGCAGGATTTCCTGTACGATACCGTCGGATTTTGTCCCTGTGTAGGAACGGTATGCCACAAATGTGATTTCACATTCGGGAGAAATCTTGCATAACAATTCGGCAACAAACATATAAGCGCCTGTTAATAAGCCGACAAAAAGCGGATTTTTGCCTTCCATATCCCGTTTGATTTCATCGGCCATGCGCGTAATGGCAGCAACAATTTCCTGCTCCGGAATGTACAGGGAAAACGCTTTATCCTTTAATTGAATTGTCTTTTGCATAAATTCTGTTGTTTAGGGGGAGCAAACTTACATAAAGTTCTTTGAATTTCTATCAGAACAAAATAAAAAAGTTGTATATTTGAGCGTTCAAACAATAATTATTATGAATAAGATATTCGAAACTTCCAAAATAAAGGACTTGGATCAATACACTATCGAGTATGAACCTGTTTCTTCGACTGACCTTGTGGAGCGTGCAGCAACAGCTTTTACACAGGAGTTTTGCCATCATTTTTCAAAGCAAAACCGCGTCGTGATTTTTTCCGGACAGGGAAATAATGGGGCTGACGCTTTAGCCATAGCCCGGTTATTGTCCGAAGATAGCTATCAGGTCGAGACATTCCTTTTGAATCCTGTACAACAATTATCGCCCGAATGTGAAATCAATAAACAACGCCTGTTGGATGACAGGAAAGTGCGTTTCGTTGAAGTAATCGAAGATTTTACTCCACCGGCACTTTCAGCGCGCGATATTGTGATTGACGGATTGTTCGGTTCGGGACTAAACCGACCATTGAGTGGTGGTTATGCAGCTGTGGTAGATTATATTAACAAATCGGATGCAGTGGTTGTGTCCATTGATATTCCTTCAGGACTTTTCGGCGAAGATAACCGCTTGAATATGCCGGACTGTATTATTAAAGCTGACTATACCTACACATTTGAATTTCCCAAGCTCGCATTTTTGTTGCCCGAAAATGAGGCTTTTGTAGGAAAATGGAAAGTTTTGCCGATAGGTATTCATCCTGATATCATTGAGCAAACAAAAACGCATTACAGGATGATTACCGATGCAGACTTTACCGGATTGCTTAAGCCAAGAAACAAGTTTGCGCATAAGGGAATGTTTGGTCATGCCCTGTTGGTTGCCGGAAGCAAAGGGAAAATGGGCGCTGCCGTATTAGGAGCGAAAGCATGTCTGCGCAGTGGCGCAGGGCTTCTTACGATTCATATCCCACAGCGAGGCGAGATCACGCTTCAGTCTACCGTTCCGGAAGCCATGCTGAGTTTAGACAACGACGCTGACTTTGTATCCTGTTTACCTGAAATAACCGCTTTCAATGCCATTGCCATTGGGCCGGGACTTGCTATGCAAACTTCATCAGTCATAGCGCTGAAAGAATTACTCGAATCTGCCCGCAAACCGCTTTTGCTTGACGCCGACGCGCTTAACATACTGTCACTGAATCCCGAATTAATCCCGTTGCTGCCTCCGGCTTCCATTTTAACCCCTCATCCGAAAGAATTCGACCGTTTGTTTGGGGCATGTGAATGTGGATATGAGCGCATACAAAAAGCGCGAATAAAGGCAATGGAACTTACCGTGTGTATTGTGTTGAAAGGGGCCTATACAGCTATTTGCACACCCGAAGGCAATGTGTATTTTAACCCGACAGGTAATCCCGGCATGGCTACGGCAGGCAGTGGCGATGTATTAACAGGCGTAATTTTAGGCTTGTTGGCACAGGGATATGAGCCTGAAACATCGGCCGTAGCAGGTGTTTATCTGCATGGTTTGGCCGGAGATTTGGCTACTGCCGGTCTTTCGGAAGAAAGTGTGGTTGCCGGCGATATCATTCAAATGTTGGGAAAGGCGTTTAGGATACAGCGGGATGATAGTTGATTTAAAGATTTAAAGATTTAAAAAAATCCGTTTATTCGGATTTGCAATCCGAATATATTGAGTATGATGATTTTAAATCCGACTTTTTTACATCACAAATGCTTATATTCTTTTACTGCCGGATAATATCCTGAACTTGATTCAGGACGGCCGGACGTAGCGTCATTTTTTCACGACATGATTGTCGCATAACCGATAAACCTCTCCGCTTTCGGGGCAAGCGGCAATGCCCTCGTCGTTAAAGTTCAAACGATGCCCGTATTCGCTGACCCACCCGATTTGACGGGCCGGATTGCCTACCACTAACGCGTATGGCGGGATATCTTTGGTCACTACCGCTCCTGCGCCTACCATTGCATATTTCCCTATGTGACAATCACATATTATTGTGGCATTGGCGCCGATTGTCGCTCCCTTTTCAATATAGGTCGGCTGATACTGATGTTTACGTGAAATAGCGCTTCGCGGATTTTTTACATTGGTGAACACACAGCTTGGGCCTAAAAAAACATCATCTTCGCAAACTACGCCTGTATAAACGGAAACGTTATTTTGGATTTTTACCCGGTTACCTATTATTACTTCAGGCAATATAACAACATTTTGACCGATCGAACAATCATGTCCGATTGTACTTCCTTTCATGATATGCGAAAAGTGCCAGATGCGGGTTCCTTCGCCAATTGAGCAGCCCTCGTCGATCACTGCTGTTTCGTGTGCAAAATAATTAATATCCATATTTTCAATTTTTGACAAGGGGGCATGCCCCCTTGCTAATTTTCAAAATTTCAATTGGGCGAAAGCGTTACGCCCCTACGTTTTGTATAATAAAAAAATGGTTGGTTTTTTATTCAAATCGGGTATGTCGCCCATCCATTCTTTTACCGGACGCGTTCGTATATATTCGTCGTTGCAGGTAATATTCACCGCTACACATAATTTTGTCGTCGGACGGCAAATATGAACGAGTTCTTCCATCAATTTATTGTTTCGAAAAGGTGTTTCGATAAATAGTTGTGTTTGATTATCGGCATAAATACGCGATTCGAGTTTTTTAATACACGCTTCACGCGCACTTGCTTCAATCGGCAAATAACCGTGAAAAGCAAAACTTTGCCCGTTAAAACCCGAAGCCATCAGCGCCATCAACAGCGAAGAAGGGCCAACCAAAGGAACCACGCGATAATTCTTCCGGTGTGCAATAGCCACAATATCAGCGCCCGGGTCTGCGACAGCCGGACAACCTGCTTCCGATATCAAACCGACAGATTCGCCTTTCGCCAAAGGACCTAAGTAATCTGAAATCTGTTCAAGCGAAGTGTGTTTATTCAACACATAGAATTGAATCTCATCAATCACAATTGAGGGATTGCTTTTCTTCAAGAAACGACGCGCCGTCCGCACATTTTCCACAATAAAATACCTGATCTGCGAAATTATTTCGCGGTTATAATCGGGTAACACTTTCCGGTGGTCGGTCTCGCCTAATGTGACAGGAAATAGAAAAAGTGCAGGTTCCATTGTTCAACAATTATATATATAAAAACGAAACAACATAAAAAATATTATTTATTCATCCGCCTCTTGTGTTTGTGTTGAAAATCGGTTGCATCGTTTTCATAATCTTGAATAATCATGCTTCTCAATAATTATTGACGCAAATATATGCAATTTCATTGCATCAAAACGAAAAAAACATTGTTTTTTTTTATCTTTGCATATTTATTCGTTCAAGTAATGAAAGAATTTATCCGTGTCCTGCAACGATTCGTTCCACCCTACAAGAACTATTTGGGTATGAACATCCTATTCAATATCCTTTCGGCTATCCTGAATCTTTTTTCATTTATGCTGATTATTCCTATCCTGAATATACTGTTTAGCATATCCGACAAATCTTATTCATGGATTACGTGGGAATGGAACTTTGGCTCGTGGGAGGGATGGAAAAACATGGCGTCGCTGGCTGAAAATAATTTCTTTGCAATGATTACCGAGCTGATAGATTCAAAAGGGGGAGGTTATACTTTAATTATATTAGGCGTTTTTTTAGTGGTGATGACCTTTTTGAAAACCGCCTCCATGTATATGGCTTTCTATACAATGATACCTATCCGTACGGGTGTGGTGCGTGACATACGCAACCAAATCAACCAAAAAATCACCCAACTGTCACTCGGTTTTTTTTCCGAAGAACGGAAAGGGGATATCATAGCACGTGTTTCCGGCGACGTGAATGAAGTCGAAACCTCAATTATGAGTTCGTTGGATATGCTTTTTAAGAATCCTATCCTGATTGTCATCTATATGATAGGTATGCTGATCATCAGCTGGCAACTGACGCTGTTTGTTTTCATTCTCCTGCCGATCGCCGGTTATGTTATGGGAAAAATCGGTAAAACCCTCAAACGCAAATCATTAGCAGGGCAAGAGCAATGGGGTCTTCTAATGAGTCAGATAGAGGAAACGCTGAGCGGCTTGCGGATCATCAACGCGTTTAATGCCGAAAAGAAAATTCAGGGACGTTTTGAGAAAAGCAATGAGAAATTTCGCCGCATAACAAATCGCATCTATCGTCGTCAACAAATGGCGCATCCGATGAGCGAGTTTCTGGGTACAGCTACCATTGCCATCGTACTTTGGTATGGCGGAAGCCTGATTCTGAGCGAAAATAGTTCGATAAACGCCTCTACCTTTATCTATTACTTAGTCATCTTTTACAGCATCATCAACCCGGCCAAAGATTTAAGTAAGGCCACGTATGCCATCCAAAAGGGTTTGGCCTCCATGACACGCATTGATAAAATCCTGACAGCCGAGACAGCTATCAAAGACCCTTCCGACCCGAAAACCATTGCGCTGACACATCAGATATGCTTTGACAATGTTTGGTTTAAATACAGGAATGAATGGGTTTTGAAAGGCATCAACCTGACGATTCCAAAGGGAAAAACAATTGCTTTAGTCGGACAGTCCGGCGCAGGGAAAAGTACGCTGGTAGATTTATTACCCCGTTTCTACGATGTTGATCAGGGTGCTGTAAGGATTGACGATACCGATATCCGCGATACCTCGTTACACGACCTGCGAAGTCTGATGGGAAATGTAAACCAGGAAGCCATCCTGTTTAACGATACATTTTTCAATAATATCGCCTTTGGCGTGGAAAATGCAACGATTGAACAAGTGCAGGAGGCAGCACGGATAGCCAATGCGCACGATTTTATTATGGCAACCGAAGACAGATACGACACCAATATAGGCGACCGTGGAGGCAAACTGTCCGGAGGACAGCGCCAGCGTATCAGCATTGCACGGGCTATCTTAAAGAATCCCTCAATCCTTATCCTTGACGAAGCTACCTCAGCGCTCGATACCGAATCTGAACGATTGGTTCAGGAAGCGCTGGAAAGGTTGATGCAAAACAGAACGACCATCGTAGTCGCCCATCGCCTTTCTACCATCCGCAATGCCGACGAAATCTGCGTCCTGCACGAAGGCGAAATCGTCGAACGCGGCCATCACGACGAACTGACCACACTGGATGGCTATTACAAAAAACTCTGCGATATGCAGCGTTTTTAGTTTCAATTATCTGTTTTATTAAAATTATTGTTATCTTTGACACGGATTTTTTTTTCAGATAGGCATAAATCAACAAATTTTTAAATAATTCGCTCATGAAAGACTTAATAAATGTAAACAGAAGGGATTTTTTCAAAGAATCGGCTTTAGGTGTGTTGGGTACAATGGCTGTGCCGTCAATTATTACGAGCTGTACTTCAACAGGCAGAGAGCAGTTGAAAGATGTAGCAGTCACGGAAATAATGGACAAAGCTTCGGATGGAATCCCATTGAAAGCAGGATTGGTAGGTTGCGGTGGTCGTGGCACAGGCGCTGCAGCTAATTTTGTTCAGGCAGGTAATGGACTTCAGATAACCGCCATCGGCGATGTGTTTGCCGATAAAGTATCGGATTGTCGTGAGACGTTGAAAAAAACAGGCATAGAACTTGCCGACAATCAATGTTTCGTCGGATTAGATGCCTATAAAAAGGTTATAGACTCGGATGTTGATGTTGTTTTGCTTTGTACACCCCCAAATTTCCGGCCTGAACACTTCAACTATGTCGCAGAAAAAGGCAAACATTGTTTTATGGAAAAACCGTGTGCCACCGATCCTACGGGTGTAAGACAAATATTGGCTGCCGGTAAAAGATTTGCCCAGAAAGGATTAACGGTAGTCAACGGATTGTGTTACCGTTCGGCAAAAGACAAAATAGAAACCTACCGGCGAGTGGCCGGCGGCGCTATCGGCGATATCATATCGGCACATGTGTCGCGTATGGGTAGTGCACTTTGGTTCAGACAACGCGAAAAAGGATGGTCAGACATGGAATATATGCTGCGTAACTGGACAAGTTTCTGTGCCACATCGGGCGACTTCTTTGTCGAGCAGTTTGTCCATGAAATAGATTTGATGAAATGGTATATGGGTGAAAAACTACCCTTGACTGCAGAGGGTAATGGCGGTCGACAACGTCGTGTAACAGGCGATATGTACGACAATTTCAGTGTTACGTTCGCTTACGAAAACGGGATACGTGCACACTGTACTTCACGTCAGATTGACGGATGTGATACCCAAATCATTACAATGCTCTATGGAACAAAAGGTTATGTCAATGTTAGCAATAGTAAGATTTATAACTACGACGGCACTATTGCCTGGGAATATCCGCGACCGAGACGTGATGATCCGGATCAGACATGGGCGGTACCTGATATGTATAGACAAGAACATGTTCGCTTAGTCGATGCCATTCGCACCGGTAAAACAATCAATGAGACAGAGTCGGTTGCTCAAGTGACGCTTATGGCGATTTTGGGAAGAGAATCGGCTTACTCGGGCAAATTTATGACCTGGGATCAGATAATGGCATCTGATCAGAATCTGAGCTTAGAAAAATATGAATTAGGCCCTATTCCCGGTTTCAAAGAAGAAATTCCATTGGCAGGCACGCCACCAAAAGTATGATATTTAATGAAAACCAAGAACTGAAAACTATATTATGCACAGACGAAATTTTATAAAAAGCACATTATTAGCTACCGGCGCATTATCGGTAGCTTCATTTAGTATTCCTGCCTCCGGTGCTACAAAGAAAGAGATTAGGCAAGCTCCTCAATCAGGACTTAAAAAATCGATTATGTGGGGAACTGTCGGCATTCAAGGCACCATTCTTGAAAAATGCAAGGCTATTAAAGAGGCCGGATTTGAAGGTATAGAACCGAACAGCCACATGAACAGAAAAGAAGTATTGGATGCTATGCAAGCTACGGGATTAAAAGCATCAAGCGTCTGCAATTCCAAACATTGGGATTTGCCGCTCTCACATCCTGACAGAGCGATCCGTCAACAGGGAATGGAAGCCATGATTGTGGCAATGGAAGACGCAAAGGCATACGGTACGGATGCGGTATTATTAGTGCCCGGCAGGGTAGACGAAAATGTCCATTACGATGATTGTTGGAAACGGTCTACAGAATGTATCCGGCAATTATTACCTGTCGCCCAGGATTTGAAGGTAAAGATATGTGTCGAGAATGTATGGAATAACTTTATTCTAAGCCCATTGGAAGCACGTGCTTACATCGACCAGTTCAACAGCCCATACGTAGGTTCTTATTTTGATTGTGGAAATATGCTTGTATATGGATGGCCGGAACAATGGATCAAAATACTCGGTTACCGTATCGGACGTATTCACATCAAAGAATACAGTAAGCAGATCGGTGACAAACAGGGGAAAAACGCCGGCTTCGGAGTGAAATTAACCGAAGGCGATGTGCGTTGGAAAGAAGTTATGCAACAAATTCGCAATGAATATACCGGCGGTTGGTTGACTACCGAACAGGGCAGTTCTCGTTCTTTGGACGATTTGAAAGACCTGAGTAGCCGGTTTGATAAAATTATTAATATGTAGAGACGCGGCGCGCCGCGTCTCTACCAAATGTTTATTTCGCATAACTGACCGCCCGCATCTCGCGAATGACAGTAATTTTAACCTGTCCGGGATAGGTCATTTCGTCATGAATCTTTTTGGCAATTTCGTTCGACAGATTTTCGGTGTCTTTGTCGTCGATCTTGTCGGCGCCAACAATCACACGCAATTCACGACCGGCCTGTATGGCATAAGTCTTTATAACACCCGGATACGATGCCGCTAATTGTTCAAGGTCGTTGAGCCGTTTGATGTAGGCTTCTACAATCTCACGACGTGCCCCTGGACGAGCGCCTGAAATCGCATCGCAAACCTGCACAATTGGCGCCAGCAAACTTTGCATTTCGACTTCATCATGATGAGCGCCTACCATATTGCATATATCCGGTTTCTCCTTGTATTTCTCACACAACTTCATGCCCAATATGGCATGTGGCATTTCAGGTTCATCATCGGGCACTTTACCAATGTCGTGCAGCAAACCGGCACGGCGCGCCTTCTTTGCATTCAAACCCAACTCCGAAGCCATTACGGCACACAGATTGGCTGTTTCACGAGCATGTTGCAGCAAATTCTGACCATACGAAGAACGGTATTTCATTTTACCTATCAACCGTATCAATTCGGGATGTAATCCGTGAATACCCATATCAATCGTAGTTCGCTTGCCGGTTTCCACAATTTCGTCTTCAACTTGTTTGCGGATTTTGGCCACTACTTCTTCGATTCGTGCCGGATGAATGCGCCCGTCTTGAACCAATTGATGTAAGGCAAGACGTGCTATTTCGCGACGTACCGGATCGAAACCGGAAAGGATAATGGCTTCCGGTGTATCGTCAACAACAATTTCAATACCTGTAGCAGCTTCTAAGGCTCGTATATTTCGCCCTTCACGTCCGATAACACGCCCTTTGATCTCGTCGGACTCAATATGAAAAACAGTAACCGCATTTTCAATCGCTGTCTCGGCAGCTATCCGTTGAATAGACTTGACAATAATTTTTTTCGCTTCCTTGTTGGCGTTCATTTTCGCTTCTTCCATAATCTCATTGATAAATGAAGCAGCTTCTGTTTTGGCTTCATCTTTCAATGATTCAATCAGCCGTTTTCTTGCTTCTTCGGCTGAAAGACCTGAAATAGTTTCTAAATGAACTACCTCCTGCTGATGCAATTTATCCAGGTCTTGTTTTTTCTTTTCAATCAGTACAAGTTGATTCGTCAAATTTTCTTTAGTCGAATCTACTTCCGACATTTTACGCTGTACTTCTTCCTGACGTTGGTTGATCGCCATTTCACGCTGTTTCTGCTTGGCTTCGATTGATTGATTTCGTGCGTTGCGCGATGCTTCCTGTTTTCCCCATTCGGCTTTCATCTGCAACTCTTTTTCTTTGACTTCCAGCATCTTATTTTTTTTCAATACTTCCGCTTCTTTTTCCGCTTCCTTGAGCGAACGGTTATACCGGGAATTTCCAAAAAAAATCATAAAAAGTACTGCCAGCAATATACCAACCGCAAAAGTCCCTATAGCAATAATAAATTCCATAAATCAAATAACATTAAGTTTATATATATAAAAAGCACTATCCCTGTACGGATCTCCATACAAAGTAGTGCGTAGAAATTAACAAAATCGAAAATGCCGGGATGATTAATTTTTCAAATAACCCTCCAACATATCAGTTAGCTGCTGTATTTTATGAGTAAAAGGTTTTGTATCGTTTTTTTCTTCTAACATTACTAAATCCCGCGCAATCTGAATAGCGACCATAGCTAATATATCCCTATTATCTAACGACTTAACAAAATTTTGCCTGTATGCCAACTCAAGCAGTTCAATTCTCTTAGCCGCTTTGCGTATCAAGTATTCCTGCCTTTCTTCGCCTTGCTTCAGCCATACAGTGTATGGTCTGTCGGCAACATTTACGTTTACTTTTATTTTAGACTCATCATTCACAGCTATCCGTTTAATAGTGCAATGCACTTTTCCACTTCCCGCACCAACTTTAACCATCGCATCCGCGCATTTTTTATATCTCCTTCTTCAATAGATACAATATGTGCGGTAAGCAACTCGATGTATTTAGCGTTCAAAACCTGAATCTTTTGTTCTGCCTGCCGTATTGTTTCCCTGTCAGTATTAATCTGTTGATTTAAAACTTCAATCGCTCTTTTTTGTTCATCACATAACGATATGAGGTCGTGCAATCTGACATCCAATATAGCTAATAATTCATTTTGATCGTCGGTCATAACGCGCCAAATTCTACACAAAAGTATTTAAAAAAACGATAATGCAATGCAATTATTGTTTTTTTAACAAAAAAAGGAGAAGAATAATTTATGGTTTTGTCCGAAATAAACCTTGTTTTGTACAATAATCGGTTGGTTTTGTTATTTTTCAACTTAAAATAGTTGTGTGTTTGAAAAAACTTATTTTTCTTTGCATCGATTTAAAGAAATTATTTTATTAATTAAAACCGAATTGCCTATAGCATAAACATTACTCCGAACATTAAAATTGAGTAGTAATGAATAATTTGAAGACGATGGCCGATGAAGAATTGGTCGCTCTCTATGCAAAAGGTAGTAATCCTGCATTTGATGTCTTGTTGAACCGCTATAAAAGTAGCGTACATTCGTATATATATTATATCGTACGTGACAAGGATTTGACGGAAGATATTTTTCAAGAAACATTTGTAAAAGCAATCGTAACGATTAAGCAAGGCCGATACTCCGAAACCGGCAAGTTTAAAGCGTGGATCATGCGTATTGCCCATAATCTGATTATCGACAATTTTCGACAGGAACGGAACGAGAATACGATTTCGAACGATGAGGTGGATGTTGATTTGTTCAATGACGTCCGTTTGTGCGACGGTAATGCCGAAGACGAAATGGTACAAAACCAGGTATTTGCCGATGTGAGAAAATTAGTGAGGCATCTGCCTGAGAACCAACGCGAAGTACTTGAAATGCGCTATTATCAGGACATGAGTTTCAAAGAAATTGCTGAGGTGACAGGCGTTAGTATCAATACGGCTTTGGGTCGGATGCGCTATGCTATCCTGAATATGCGCCGGATGGCTGAAGAGAACAGGATGGAGCTGGCGATTGCGTAACCCCAAAAACTTAAACACAAAGGTCACAAAGGGTTTTCACAAAGTACACAAAGTTCTGAATATTTGTGTCTGTTGTGTATTTTTAGTGTCTGTTGTGTTAAA
>Ga0082212_10006605_pt1 | contig 15535 bp, 9 predicted proteins | sample TergutNt197P3_FD_71548 | JGI IMG/M metagenome (GOLD analysis project Ga0082212, IMG submission 71548) | Neocapritermes taracua P3 segment gut microbial communities from Petit-Saut dam, French Guiana - Nt197 P3 | ecosystem: Host-associated > Arthropoda: Insects > Digestive system > Gut ...
TGTTGCCCTGCTTTGATGGAGTGCTTTGCACTCTATCAAGGCGAACCCGTCTGGGAAGTGCGCTGCGCTTCGTCCCCGATTCTTTGGCAGACCGTTAACATGTTTCACGACAAACCTCTGTAAGAGGAGTCGTGGTAATTTAGGGTGGTTGGGTAATTGGTTCAACAATTTTTTGTCCGAGTTTTCGGAGTTTGGCATCATATAGCAAAAGTGTAATTTTTGTAAATTGCTTCGATTCATGCTGTGAGTAAAAACCGCTTGTTTTTGTACATTTGACCTGCCGCCAAAACAGAAATCCGAGGTTTTTTCGGATTCCAAAATGAAGTCGATACAGATCAATTATCGCCGTTAAACCTTAATTGTCAACAGGTTAGAACAAAACACTAACAAAACGATTGGAAGCCAGTGATGTCGCTGCTACATTCCCGGTAGAGTCGGGGCAGTGCTGTTTTTTACAGTCAATGCCCAAAACCAACCCAATCCTATGAGAAACCGTAGAAACACAATGGAGAAACCAAAAACGCAATAGTGTCCAAAAGCGAGGAAAGGCGTTACTCCGCTCGCTGGTGGAGGCTCTCGTATGCACCAACCCGGAACGAAGGTAGAGCCAAGCCCAAAATCAAGATTGAGGTTTGTACAACATCCGGTACAACTTTTTTTAGCCTCTACAAAAAATCCTTGTTTTTAAGTGCGCAAGGCAAAATTACAGCAAATTTGCTGACACTTGTCAGTGGGAATTGATCTTGCTGGCAAAAACCTAGCCGATTGTGTCCGCAGAGCCAATTGCTTCCGCAGCATCTTCAAGCCTTTCCAGTCTGTCATGTTGCCTTTCAAGTTTATCGTAAAGCCTATCTAACGTGTTGTCAGATGTTTTTTCGTTTTCCTCCGCTTTTGCTATTTTCTTCTCCAGTGCATATATTGTTCCTTGTTGCGCAACGACCTTTGCCATCGCTTTCGCCATCAGCGTTGCCTTTAACGCAAAATCACAAGCCGCTACTTTGTCCGCAGCATCCTCAAGCCACTCAAGTTTTGCCCGCTGCTGGTCAATGTTCTCATTAAGTTTATCCACAGCCTTCTCAGAAGGGTTTTCTTTGTCCTCTAATTTTTCCAACTTAGCCTCAAGCGCAAATATTTTTCCCTTCTGCGCAATGATCTTTGCCATTTCCTTTGCCATAGCCTTTGCCGCTGGACCCGATTCCTCGATTCTTACCCTGGCTTGTTCAAGCCAGTCAAGTTTAGCTATATGCTTGTCAAGTTTACTCGAAGAAAGATTCTCAAGTTTTTCTTCGAGTTTCTCCATTTTCCTTTCAAGTTGATCGAGGCGTTTTTCGCTTGGTTTATTTTTGTCCTCCTCTTTGTCCATCTTCCTCTCCAGCGCATCGAGTTGTTTGTCAATTTTTTTCTCCTGCTTTTCAATGTTTTTCTCCGCCTTCGCTATTACCTTCTCCTGCTTGTCAATTTTTTTCTGCGCCTTTTCGACTTCTTTCATCCACGCTCTTTCCTCCTGCGGGGTCATGCCGCTGTCATCCCCCAACGGAGAAATGGAGACGACGTTTCCCGCCGCTTCTGATAGAAATTGGTATTGATATTCAGCAACCGGCAACGCATCCGTCGGAAGTTCGAAACCATCGATCATTCCCCAGGGCGTTACCGAGAGCATTTCCCTGCCTTCGAGTTCTTCGAATCGGCAAACCCGGCTAAATTGCCGTTTTTGGGGGGCTTTCGAGGCGGAGTTGCCCGCAAAAAGGGAAAGGAAGCCGAAGTTTTTCATGGTAAATCTCCTTTGGGGTTAATGCGAAACCAGCATTGCGGTTTCTCTCGTAAAAAATAAACCGAACTAAATGTCTTATGCTAAAACAAGCAAAAAGACGACAAAAAATGGAAAAAATGTACGCAAAACGTCACTCGAACTGCAAAAATCGTGTTTCCTCGCTACGCTCCCTTTCAACTTTCATTTATTGTACCACACTTATTTCACAACCGTATCGTTCACAAATTGAAATTTTGGAGGCTCCCCAATTCCCTGAAAACCTTCCTCCAAAAAAAGCACTTTTGCGAGCGGCTTATCGACATCGGGATGAGGAAACGAGTCTCCCTTTTGCAAGATGACCCGCTTTTCAGGAATTCCGCCGAACGAATAGGTTCCCGAAACTTGACACGGAAACCAAAAGCCCGGCGGCAATGCTCCTCTGCTGTTGCCGGTACGTTTTTCTTGCTTTAATTCCAAATAAAATTCTGCGTAACAGTGTTCCGGGACACGAACAATCCTTGCCGGTATCTTTCCTGCCCGGCACAGAGCCACGAACAGACAACTCATGTCTTTGCAATCGGCAGTCCACTGTCCACTTGGTTTTTTAACGACCGAAAGCGCTCCCTTTGCCGGTCGGCTCCAAGCCGCATTGTCGTATTTGACGTTGTTTTGCACGAAGGAATAGAGTGCTTCGACCTTATCCCAGTCGGTGTTCCGTTCCTTTGTAATTTCGTTGTACATTTTCCTGAAAATCCCTTCGTTTGACTCAATCGTGGGACTCGGTTGAAGATATTGCTTGATGTCCATCGGGACTTGCTTCGGAATGACATATCGGCTCGGATTTTCGGGCGGAAGCAATTCATAATTTTGCAACTCAAACGCCACGACAATTTCCAGCGGCTTTACCAGTTGCACATTCCAGAGTTGGAGCCGCATTTCCCTTGCGCCGCCGGGAAGGGTGTGATATTCGATTCGGCTTGCCAAATTGGCATCCATTTTTTCCTCATTGATACTGACGATCCTTTGCTCTTTCCATTCCATCGGCACGGGAACGCTAATTAGAGCGTAATTCATTGCCGTGCCCGGTTCGAGGACGATACCCGCCCGATAGGTTTGCGTTTGACTTTTTCCCAGCCGGGTTCCCCCCTCGTATCTTGATCCATCCGGTTCATTGCGAGCGAAATCAAACTGTGCCGAAGCGGTTGCCGCACAAAACAGAATCGCAACCGCCATGAAACCGCCGCATTTGAACATTATTGATTCTCCTTTTGACCGTACCCTTGCTCACAACGGGCTCTGCTTCTACTGTTTACATCGGCGATATTGTCAGGCGTCTGAATTGAAATTGGTCGTTTTCCTTAGGTACGGACAAGCGAATCGTTCCCGGATCCAAAAAGGGAGCAGGTACGTCCTGTTTTCCGCGTTTGTCATAGATTTCACAAACAGGTACTCCATTGACCCAAGTGTGTATTTTTCGATCCATTGCGACCATTGTGAAGTATGTCCACTGTTGATCCCGCGCTCTAATATACCGGGCATCCTTTGCTTTAATAAATCCGCCAGCATCAATGCCTCGGACGGTTTCCCGATCACTGCGTCTGGGGACGTTCTGTAGCGAAATTTCGTATCCCGTATTTTCTTTTCCCGGCAACGAGCGAGTCCATAGACTGCTTTTTCCGTAATTGTCTCCTTGGCGGTACTCCATTTGCAACGCATAGTTACGGAACACCTCTTTGCTTTCAACACTTCCTACCAACAAACTGAATCCGGAATCATTATTTCCGACCAATTCTCCCTCTTTGGACAGCCGCCAGGGTCGTTCCTCTTGTTCATCGACATCGAAAATAGCAACGGACTGGGTCGGTCGCCAAAGGATATTCTGAAATCGGGCTTTTCCCTTTGTTACCAGAAAGGCGATGTGCCCGGCTGGAAGCGGATTCTCCACATAATAGGAGATCGGGGTTCGCTTGTCCAGCCAAAACTGGATATTGCCGTCTTCGGCTTTAACGGTAACAGAATGCCAAGTTCCCCTTTCATTTTTCATAGGATCATCCCAAGCATTACGCATATTCCGAAGTTCATCAAACGAGTGAACATGCCGACCGAGCAGCAAGCCGCGCGGACGGTCTGATTGATCGGAGTTCAGGACAAAGGCATAGCATGATTTGTTGAGGTCGGCAGGATCAGGGGGTGTTTGCAGTAACAGAAAAATCCTTGAATCTTTTTCCGCCCAGTAGTCAAACCGCAAATTAACATCGCCAAAGGGAATCTGCGTATAAATCAATCCGGGAAAACGCGGATCGCTGCATATTTCTCCTTGCCCGAAGGTGAATTTTCCGCCTTCCCAGGGACCGGCATAGTTGCCTTCGGTCTGAATTTTCCATCCGAAATCAGTATAACCATCGAAAAGTTGACACCATCCGTTTTTGAGCCATTGTTCTTTAAGACGCGGAATGTAGAACAACATGTCTTCGGTTCCCACTTCGTCCTCCTGACGGCGAGCCAGCCGATTCTGGAATTTGGTTTCGTCCCACTGTATCCGATCAAGTTCTTCTTGTCGTTGTTCAGGATCGGTAATCTGTTCTGCTCGTTGCCGTCGCTCATACAACGCACGTACTTCTCGTTCATCTTCTGTTTCTTCCTCCAACACTGATTCCATTCCGTCCGATTGTCCTGTCGAAGGAGTGCTCGGCGGTGCAGACGGTAGCGTTGAAGCAGAGGTGCCTGTAGGTGGAGGGGGTGTTGAGTTGCCCAAGAAAAATTTTCCCAAATCTCCGCGAATGCCGCTGGTATTAGGGAGCGGTATGGGCTTCCCACTGCCGAGTATTCCCGGCGGCACCGCTGTAGGTTGCCCCGGCGATGGAGGAACCAGCGGATTCGTGGAAAGACCAGGAAGAGTGGGGAGACTGGGCTTCGTAGAGGAACCAGACTTCGCAGGGGGATCAGGCTTTGTGGATGTCGATGCCGAATCAGGTTGAGCCGGTTTCTGATCCAGAAGTTCCATATCAAAGACATCGCGCATCCTCTGCCCAAGGGTACTAGGGGCAACAAAAATAAATAGCCCTATGACACTCAAAGACAATGACCAGAAAAAAACGAAACGTGACATAACCTCACCTCATGTGGACTCCGGCATTATACAACACATTCTCCCCCCAAAACAAGGGTACGTCGATTTTTTTTGTTACGGGGTTGCGGAATCATTGCTTGTGTGATAGCATTGTCCTGCTTTTTCTTATGGAGGGCAACGCTAATGAACGTAATTTACAAAGGCAAGACAAAAAACGTTTTGAAAGATGAAGCAGGCAATTATTATCTATTTTTCAAAGATGATGCAACGGGTGAAAATGGTGTTTTCGATCCCGGTTCCAACACCGTGGGGGGGAGCGTTACCGGAAAAGGAAAAATCGGGCTGACCATTTCCAAGCACTTTTTTGAACTGATGGAAAAAAATGGCATCCCGACCCACTATCTGGGTGCCGATCTCGACCGTTGCTTGATGAAGGTGCGTCCTGTTACCGTCCCCAAATTGGAGTTCGTGCTTCGTTATTTTACGGCTGGCAGTATGTGCCGACGATTTACGCTCGAACCGGACATCCCTTTCGATCCTCCCTATCTTGAAGTTACGCTCAAAGATGACGACCGGGGAGACCCCTTGATCAGTGAGCGGCTTTGTCTGATGAAGGGGTTGCTGAAAGAGGGACAATACCAAGAAGCGTTGGACCTTTTGGTCAAAGCAGGCAGCGTTTTGGGAGCGGAGTTAAAAAAACTCGGTTTGGCATTGATTGACTTCAAACTCGAATTTGGCTTTGATGCAGAAGGTTGCATTTGCATTGCAGATGAGATTACGCCGGATATTTGGCGGGCAAAAGATGCTTCGGGAAAGATACCCAATCAAATCGACTGTGCCCGATTGATATTGGATGCCCTCAACTGAGGATTCCCCGATCGAGAGATTTTCGGCGGTATTGTATTTTGTTTTGAAAATGGTACACTACTATCGAGTTTTTTGTGCATCGATACTGTTTTTGACATGTTGAATGGTATTATTTTCGTAACCGGTTTGGCGGTGGTGCTTGTCCTTGCCGTTGTCTGCGTTCGGCTCTACTTGCTGTTGCTTAAAGCGGCGGCAGCCCAGAGTGAATTGACCGCTGCCAATAAAGATATGGTGGCGACAATAAAAGCAAAAAGCGAATTTCTTGTTGCAATGAGTTATGAAATCAGGACACCGATGAATGCGCTCACCGGTTTTGCCGAAATTCTTGCTCAACGGAGTATCCAAAATTGCGGTGCCGAACTAAAGGAAGAGACCGAAGGAATCCTGGACCTCATCAAAAAAAGCAGCCAAGATTTACTCTCGATCATCAACGAAGTGTTCGATTACATCAAAATTGATGCCAACCTTTTGGAGATTGAGTCCGTTCCGATGTCGATCGAGCGGGTTATTCACGACATTTGTTGCGATGAAAAACCCAGTGTCATTGCCAAGCATTTAGACCTCTCCGTCAAATACAGCGGAGAAATTCCACGGACGATATTAAGCGATCCGGTGCGTATTCGGCAAATTTTATTGCATCTCATTAACAATGCCATTAAATTTACAAACAAAGGCACCATCACGGTTGTCTGTGAGATTCTCGACGGAGCGGCATCTGCTTCAGGGCAGCCCGCTGTGTTAACGAAAGAGACACAGAAACCTCAAGATTCATTTTCCGATTCGTTGAAGCAACTCAAAATTAGCGTAATCGACACGGGCATCGGAATTTCGCCCTCTCATCTCCAAGAACTTTTCAAACCCTTCAAATATAAAGATTCATCGACATCGCTGCAATTCAAACGCGGCATGGGGCTTGGACTCAACATTGCGATGCGGTTGGCAACGTTGATGGATGGCACGATTACCGTCGAAAGTACGCCCGGACAGGGAAGCGTGTTTTCGTTGTTGTTGAATGTTTACGTACCAGAGGATACGCAACAAGAGTTGAGAAGCCGGCACAGCAAACAGGAAGCCCAATACAATGGTTCCCAACTACGCGAGGGACTCGATATTCGGATGCCCAAAAAATCTGAAACGATGATAGCCTCGGACAAAAACCGACCGTTGAAAAATGTAAGAGTCCTCGTGGTGGAAGATATGGTGGTCAATCAGGTCATTATCGCCACACTGCTTCGGGATGCCGGAGCCAAAGTCGAACTCGCCGACAACGGAGCGATGGGCGTTCAAAAAATCATGCAGGATATGGACAACGGACTCGTGTTCGACGTGGTGCTGATGGACATGCAAATGCCCGTCATGGATGGTTACGAGGCTACCGCTTATTTGCGGAAGTACGATTATACGCGTCCCATTATTGCAGTAACGGCACGAGCACTGACCGGCGATATGGAAAAGACCCTCGAAGCCGGTTGTGATGATTACGTTGCCAAACCTGTTGATAACCAACAGTTGATCGAGATGATCAAAAAATATGCCGGGGTTGATTGATCAAAACCAATGAAAAATCGTCAAAGACCGGCACTGCGCTGCTGAGCGGGTGCGTCCAAATCTTGCGGTCTTGAATTCATGACCGGGTCGATTATACTTCCGGGATACTCTGACCCTTTCCTCTCTTTCTATGCGAACCATTGTATTCTTTTTGTTCACGGTTATCCTGTCCGCCATGACTCTTTTCGCTCAGGTACACAATTCAACGCTCAATCCGATCAAGAACCCATCGTTAGAGGAACTGCGGCAAACATTCAAAAATCCGCCCCGTGAATACAGTACCGGTCCGCTCTGGGTATGGAATGATATGCTCACCGAAGAGCAAATTCGCTCCACGCTCCGGGATTTAGCAGGACAACGTGTCAAACAGGTTTGGGTGCATCCGCGACCGGGTTTGATGACTCCCTATCTTTCCGATGAATGGTTCCGACTCTGGAACATTGCCCTCGATGAAGCCGAAAAACTCGATATGAACGTCTGGATTTACGACGAAAATTCGTATCCCAGCGGTTTCGCCGGAGGACTTGTACCCGATGCCATGCCCGAATCTCGCGGCATGGGATTGCAATTCGAGGAAGCCGCATCTCTCGATAAAATTGACGAAAATGTTTGGTACGTATTCGCCCCGGATTCCAACTCCCCGACAGGTTTTAGCCGACGCAGCCACGAGCAAAGCAAAAAACTTCCGCCGCTTGACAGCGGACAAAAATATCTGCTCGGAAAAATCCAATACACGGTCGGCGGAGGAGGTTGGTTCGGCGGAAAATGGTACGTCGATCTCTTGCGGAAAGGGGTTACGGAAAAATTCATTGAAATCACCCACGAAGCATACAAAAAGCACGTCGGCGACCAGTTCGGCAAGCGGCTGCCGGGAATTTTTACGGACGAAGCGCATCTGGCTGCTCCCTACACCGGAACTTGGGTTACGTGGAACGAAGAGATTCCCGAACGGTTCGAGAAAAAATTCGGATATTCGCTCATCGACAGTCTGCCGTCGCTTCACAAACCTATCGGCGATTGGAAAAAGGTGCGGCACAATTATTTCAGTCTGCTCCTCGAACTGTTTGTCGAACGCTGGTCGAAGCCGACATCTGAATGGTGCGAGCAAAACGGACTCGAATGGACAGGACACTATATCGAACATGCCTGGCCAAACGTGACTTATGGACCGGACAATATGGCAATGTATATTTGGCATCAGCGACCCGGCATTGACCTGCTGATGAATGCCTACGACGACAAATCGCCGAATGCGCAGTTCGGCAACGTTCGGGTCGGCAAAGAGTTGTCATCCATTGCAAATCAGATGGGACGTTCCCGAACGTTCTCGGAAAATTACGGTGCCGCCGGTTGGGAACTGCGTTTTGAAGATATGAAGCGGCTCGGCGATTGGTCTTACGCACTCGGCGTGAACACGTTAAACGAGCATCTTTCCTTTGTAACGATCCGGGGAGCACGCAAACGTGATCATCCGCAGTCGTTTTCGTACCATGCTTCGTGGTTTGAAGGTTATCATGCCCTTGCCGATTACTTTACGCGGTTGTCATACGTGCTTTCGCAGGGTCGGCAGATCAATCGGATCGTCGTGATTGAACCGACGACAACTGCGTGGATGTATCAAGGCGAGCCAAAACAAGGCGAAATCGGGAAGAGTTTCACCGACTTCGTGAATCTTTTGGAACGAGCCCAAGTCGAATACGATTTGGCATCGGAAGACACGATTGCCCGGCTCGGCAAAGTAGCGGACAAGAAATTTTCGATCCATCTCGGCGAGTACGACTTGGTGATTTTGCCGCCGAATATGGAAAACCTGAATAGCCGCACGGCAGAATTGCTGGCGCAGTACGTAAAGGACGGCGGCAAATTGCTTTGTGCCGGTGAATTTCCGGTGCGCTGCGATGGAGTGGAACCCGGCGGAGTGGAAGCCCAATGGTTACAACAGATTAGGACACCATCATTGGGTGTTAATGTGCTAACCGAATCCGGCGGCTTCAATCCTGAATGGGTAGCACGACTCACCGATGTACCAAACGTGCGGCAGTGTAAACCCAATGAAATTGTGCCGTTAATCTTTGATGATCGGGACTTCGGCGATTCTGTCATGGCTCTTTCCGTTGACCGAGATTCGGAAGGAAAGATATTTCATCATCGGCGAACGCTGCCTGACTGTACCATCCTTTTTCTTTGCAATGTGAGCCAAAAGGAAACCGCCAGTGGAGCAATGTTGTTTGGCAACGATTTGATGCTGGAAGAGTGGGACTTGATGACCGGAACCATGACACCGGTTATTCTGCCGTTCATGTTACAAAAGAGAGAGCACGACCCTAATGTGTTCCCTAGTTATTCAACCTTACCGAGTTACCGTTATGAAATTCCGCCGTCGGGAAGCCGATTACTCGTATTGTGGAAAACGTCGGAAATTCTTACGAACCGGCCTGTAGCCAATGTTCAAATTCAAACGAACACGCTTCCCGGCACTGACACCACGGTAAAACGCCTCGAACCGAACGTGTTGGTGCTGGATTACGTCGATGTCAAAGCCGGTGGAGAGGAGCGGAAAGGAATTTTCACCTTCGCCGCCAACCGCTGGATTTTTGAAAAGCATGGAACAAGGGTAACGACCCGAAGCGGGCAGCCTTTCTTTGGCAATCCGTGGGACTTTGCCGTGCAGTTCAAGGACGAATTGATCACGAAAACATACCCTGAAAACAGCGGATTCGAGGCGGTGTATCGGTTTGTGGTTGAGGAGACGGCAGACGGCAGACGGCAGACGGCAGCAGATATTGCCATCGTGATTGAACGTGCCGACCTGTACACGGTTTATTGCAATGGCGAACGAATCAAAGAGCCGGGGACAACGTCCCCGGATTGGTGGCTCGACCGTTCCTTTGGCAAGATCGACATTTCTCCATTCGTCCAACCGGGCGAAAACATGGTCAAAATCGTAGCGAAGCCGATGACGATTTACCACGAACTCGAACCGGCGTATCTGCTCGGTGATTTTTCGTTACGTTTTGCTGAAAAGGGATTCATTGTTTGTCCGCCGCAGCCGCTTTCGCTGACAACAACGGCAGCCGCCCAATCCACACAACACAGCGACCTGCTCGAAGGAGTTTCATGGCTCTCCGTGGGGGTTGATTTTCAATCAAACGCACCGGACCGGTCGCCGTCGCTGGTTTTTGAACTGCCCGAAGAGCAACAAATTGCTGCGGTTCGGATATGGAACTACAACGAACGCAGTCTGCAAAAACGCGGCGTGAAATCGGTCGAGATCACCGGGCTCGGTAAAGTTGAACTTCCAATCGGCACCGGCTTTGCAAAAGATATTCCGTTTACAGCACCGACCACGCTCAAAACGGTCGAGTTCAAAATTCTGTCGAACCACGCTGGCACAACGTATCCGATTGCGGACAATGTTGAGCCGAACGACAATGGTTTCGTTGGTCTTTCTGAGGTGCAATTTCTCGTCAGGAACAAGGAAAATCAACTTGTGCCGGTGAAAAACGTTACGGTCAAAGCGTCCAGCGAATTAACCGCCGGGTATGACCGCAAGGCACGGTATCTTGTCGATGGGAGCGGTCTCGCACAGAATACGCTCGAACAGGGTTGGCATCGTCAGGGGATGCCGTTCTACGCCGGTAAGGTCGAGTATTCACGGAGTTTCAAAATCGAAAAGGTCGAAGGAAAGTATTCCGTGCAATTACCGAAGAGTCAGGGCGGCTGGTACGGAGCAACGGCACGGATAATGGTGAACGGCAACAATGCCGGTTATGTTGTCAGTGCACCGTGGTCGGTGGAGGTTACGCAATTCATCAAATCGGGCAAGAATGAGGTTTCCGTGCAGGTGTATGGAACGCCGAAGAATTTATTGGGTCCACATCATGCGGGAAAGGTTCGCGGCAGTGCGTGGACAGGTACGTTTCAACGTGCGCCGGACAAACAGCCTGCCGGTGTGGCATACGACGTGATCGGCTATGGTTTGTTTGAACCGTTTACACTTCAGCATAGAGCACCGTAGTAATTCCAGAGCGTGTCCCGGTGATCAGGACGTTTTTTCTCGTCATTCCTGCGAAAGCAGGAATGACGGGGTCTGTCCAGCCCCATTCGGAATTCGCACTAGCCGCCCAACGAGAAGTGTCCCGAACCGTACGATTGATTGATGAACGACCGAACAACAATGCGGCGGACGACCACAGAAAGATACGTCGTCAAACTACTCCGCGACTTAAATTCCCGGAGCAATCGAAACTGATCGTGTCCCAAAGCGGCAAATACCCGCTCGCACAACGAGTTGCGTTCCTCCATCCGCAACCGGATTTCGCGTTTGGAAACGGTATGGTCAATAACATGCAAGACAAGTCCGAGAAACCTGTCCACAAAGTCTTCCCAAGCCCTCTCTTGGCGAGCCAAACAACGCTCCAAAAGTGTATTATCCGAGTGATTTGTTGACATATCTGCAATAACGGTGAAAATACGGTATAATGAGGTCGTAAGCCTACAAATTTTCCCAAATTCTGTCAAGAGACAATAACGATGAGTGATTCCATTCCGATGACCCACGAGGGGTACAATAAGATTCGTGCCGAAGTTGAACGCCTTGAAACCGAAGAGATGCCGGTGATTTTGGAGCGGTTGGCAAATGCGCGCGCCGAAGGAGATTTGAGCGAAAATGCTGAATATCACGGTGCCAGAGAAAGCCAAGGGTTGCTCCAAGCCCGAATCAACGAGTTGAAAAGCAAACTTGCCCACGCCACGATTCTCGATCCGGCTTCGATGCCGCAGGGAGAAGTCCGATTCGGAGCAACGGTCAAAGTGAAGCGAAAAGGGGGAAAAAAGAACGAAACCTATACTCTGGTGGGTGCCGGAGAAGAGGACTACGATTCGGGCAAAATTTTGGCAACCAGTCCGCTGGCACAGGGTTTTACCGGAAAAAAGAAGGGAGAAACCGCAACCGTCCAGTTGCCTAGAGGAGAAGTTGAATTCACCATTCTTGACGTGAGTTACGGTTAAGGAAGATGGGAAAGTTTTGCCGGTTTTTCCGATTTTTCCTATTGTAGAGGTAGTTTTTCAGCCGATTACGTTTATGAAGTGTCCGCCCTTTGGTACAGTCCACGCTTTTCGATGATCCGAGCCGCTCTATTGCTGTGCCTGTTCTTTCCGGTCGGAGTGTACGCTCAAACTGCTGATTGTACGTCGCAAACTTATTTTGGGGCGTTTCGTCAATTCGGCAATCAAGAGCGCAACCGAATTTTTGCCGATTACGGCAATCTGTACAACTGCAACAATGTAGCGAATTTTGGACTTGCCGTCATGGGAGGAGCCGTGCTGGCGAATACCGAAATGGACCACAATTTTCAGAATTGGTACAGCAAGAACATCCACTCCGACACGAGCGACGAATTCAGCAAAGTAGCGAAAGTGTTCGGCGAAGGGCAAATCGTGATTCCCGTGATGCTGACTTCTGCACTCACTTATCGGTTTTCGCAGTCCAAATGGGGGTTCGCAGATAATTGTCTGGGCGAATTTGCTGACCGGACGGCACGAGGATATTTGGTGGGTGCGCCCACGCTCCTCACATTCCAGTTGCTTCTCGGCGGAGATCGTCCCAGTGATGGCGATTCCTATTGGCGACCCTTCAAACAAGATCATGGAGTCAGCGGACATGCATTTTTAGGAGCGGTGCCTTTTATCACCGTTGCCCAAATGTCGGACAAACCTGTTGTGAAAGGAGTGTTTTATGCTCTTTCAGGTTTCACCGCTTGGAGCCGGGTCAATGACGACAAGCATTATCTTTCGCAGGTGTTGCTCGGTTGGTATCTTGCCTATCTCTCTGTTCGATCGGTGTCTCAAACGGAGGCAAATTGTTGGCTCCCACGAGGATTAACGCTGTTTCCTGTTTGTGCCCACGATTCAGTCGGTGCCGGACTGTATTATCAATTTTAACGCGGTGAGTGTTTTTGCTATCCGAACACGCGGCGGATTTCCAGCGGCGAGGAGATTCCCGATTCGATCAACGCAATCCCTCTGTGAGCCAGCGGAATCATTCCATTGCGAATGGCAGTCTCTTGCAGGGCAACCGTGTCATTACTGTCGAGCAGACTTCGCATCACGTCCTCATTTTCCAGCGGCAATGCTTCGGTCAAGGGAATCCGTCCACGGTAGCCCGTCCCGGAGCAGGCGGAGCAACCTTTCGGTATTTTGTAGGTTTTTATATCGTACTCCGCCCTGTCGAGAGCAAACTTCATCGGCACGTCAACGGTTTCGGCGCAATCACAAAGTTTTCGTACGAGCCGCTGGGAAAGAACACACGAAATACTGCTGCGGAGAACAAACGGTTCGATGCCGAGTTCGCAAAGTCGTCCCACCGCACTGGCGGCACCGCCGGCATGGAACGTTGTCAACAAAAGATGTCCCGTCAGTGCCGCTTGGAATGCCGCCTCCGCCGTTTGCCGGTCACGGATTTCACCAACAAACAACACTTCGGGGTCCTGCCGCATCATGTACTTGATCATCTCGCCAAGCGTTTGGTTTTCCTGCGACGATACTTCAACTTGTGCGATTCCGCTTAACGCATGTTCAATAGGGTCTTCGAGCGCAATAATACTCCGCAACGTTTCGCCACGATCCGCCAGATCGCGGAGCAGAGCATACGCCGTCGTCGTTTTGCCGCTGCCTGCCGGACCTGAAATGAGAACAGCACCGCCGTTTTTCCGTATCGACGTTTGGAGTTTTGCCAGAATATCAGGCGGAAAACCGAGTTCTTCAGGATAGTGGTAATGCCGCTCTTCCGAAAAAAACCGAACGACCACTCGTTCACCGTGAAGCGTGGGGGTGGTGCTGATTCGCATCTCTTTGGCAACGTTCGGCACGCGCCCCGTCCTGATTCGACCTTCCTGTTGAGTGGTTGTTTTGTACGTGAGCAAATCGGCAAGCACTTTGAGTCTCGCAACGATTTGGGGCGTTCGTTCTGCCGGTATCAAGCCGATTCGATGGAGCACACCGTCGGTACGAAACCGGATGTCCATACCTTCTTTTTCCGGCTGAAAATGGACATCGCTGACATTCGACATTGCCGCTGCCGTCAAGATTCGCTCGGTAATCGCCACGACAAAATCGTCGCCTGTTTGCAAGGATGCCGTGATCCATTCCTCGAAGGTTTTTTCGTGATCGTTCAACACACCGCCATTCTCTTTCAATTCCTGTGTTTGTCAATCCCACAAACAAACGTCATGCCGGAACGGGAACAACAACTATACTTTCCAATCTTTTTCGTCTATAATCGGCTGTTGAAGAGACTCTTTCGTGAAAGAACAACCGATGAAACAGACAACGCTTTCCCGCAGAAATTTTCTTGCTCACTCCGCAGCGGCAACGATAGCGGCACCCTTTATTGCCAAAACGGCATTCGGACAGGGAAACTCGCCCAACGGCATGCTCGGTGCCATGATCGTCGGTGCCGGTGATCGCGGCGGTTCCCACGTCGGTGCCATGCTCAGCGATCCCCGCACGGTGGTGCTCTACATCTGCGATCCCGATAGTACACATGCAGCGAATCGGGCAAAACGAGTCGAAGAAAGGCAAGGCTTCGCTCCCAAAGTCATCAGCGATATGCGGGAAGCACTCGGCGATGAAAAACTGGACATCGTAACCTGTGCGGCGGTCACGCATTGGCATACGCTCTGCGGCATTTGGGCATTGCAAGCAGGCAAACATGTGTTTCTCGAAAAACCGATTAGCAGCAGTATTCACGAAGGTCAGGCAATCGTTGCCGCCTCGCAAAAATACGGCAAAGTCTGCCAAGTCGGGACACAGCGGCGTTCGTTCAAGGGTTACATTGATGCCGTCAAGTTTGTCCAAAGCGGCGGCATTGGCGAGGTCAAACTCGCTCGCGGAATTTGTTACAAACGGCGAAAGTCCATTGGAGCACTCGGTCAGTATCCGGTGCCGGAAAACGTGGACTATAATCTGTGGTGCGGTCCCTGTCCTGACGATCCGCCGACGCGACCTAAATTTCACTACGATTGGCATTGGCAACGGAAATACGGCAGCGGTGAAATCGGCAACAATGGTCCTCACTTCAACGACTTGGCTCGCTGGTTCCTCGGATTGGAACGTTTTCCGAACCGAGTGGCGGCTTACGGCGGGCGCGTCGGTTACGATGTCGAGAAGAATGATCCGAATTACATTGATGCCGGCGACACGCCCAATGTGCATGTTTCGGTTTTCGACTACGGCGACAAGACGATTGTGATGGAATGTCGCGGTCTCGAAACGCCGAAATTGCTCAACGTCGGTTTCGG
>Ga0082212_10006606_pt1 | contig 15534 bp, 9 predicted proteins | sample TergutNt197P3_FD_71548 | JGI IMG/M metagenome (GOLD analysis project Ga0082212, IMG submission 71548) | Neocapritermes taracua P3 segment gut microbial communities from Petit-Saut dam, French Guiana - Nt197 P3 | ecosystem: Host-associated > Arthropoda: Insects > Digestive system > Gut ...
AACGTAGTCGAGCAGAAAAAATTGGAACAGAAACGCATCGCCGAAGCAAAGGCAACCGTTACCGCCGTCGAAAAACTGGCAGAACAGATTTTGCAAGTTACCAAGGAGAATCCAAAATACGCATTCACTCGCCCTGGTGAAGGCGGGGCAGAACAGACATTTTACGATTCCGTCCGCGTTAAGTTAGTGGACGACATCGGAAGCGTCAGCGATTATGTCTGGGGTGTTCGGGTGGCGTGCTATCAGTACGACGGCGCAGTCACGAAAGAGAGAAAAGCGGAAATAAGTGGGCTCATCAAACAGAGATACGAAGAACTTGACAAGAGACTTGAGTCCATCAATCCGAGTATTCAAACCGATCAGGGCAAAAAATTACTCGATGAACTGAAGGACAGCCGACGGATATGGGGGATAACGGTCTATGAAGTCGTGAGTTTGACGGATACCCTTGCAGGCATTGAAGCGAAGTCCGAAACGATTGCCGGCGAAATGCTTGACTATATTAAAATCATGCTCAAAAAGTTCGATGCCCGCGCAGAAAAGGCGGTGAATGAAGCCAAGAGTACCGGTTCCACGATGGTGGTGGTTCTTCTGGTTACATGTACCATCGCCGTCATTTTGGGACTCATCCTCAGTTACGTCTTGACCGTCAACATCACCACCGGTCTCAAGCGGGCAGTGAGTGTCATGAGAATCATTGCCGACGACGGAAACGTGTCGCTTGAAATTCCTGCCGATGATAGAAATCGTCAAGATGAAATTGGGACGATGGCAAATGCCGTCGATAGTATTTTGCATCAGTTTCAAAATGTGGAACAGTTGGCAAACGACCTTGCCGCCGGGAATTATAACATCGAAACGAAGGTACGAAGCGATCAGGATACGATGAATGTCAATCTCAACAAGATGCTCGACCAGGTCAACCAAGCCCTGCGGGATATTGACGAAAGCGTAAAGCAAGTCGCGACCGGTTCCGGCGAAGTGTCGAGTGCGGCGCAAGCACTGTCCAGTGGGGCGCAGGAATCCGCTGCCAGTTTGGAAGAAATCACCGCCTCGATGAGCGAAATCAGTAGCCAGACGAAAGCGAATGCCGAAAGTGCCAGTCAGGCTCGCGACTTGGCACACCAAGCAAGCAAGGCGGCAACCGATGGTCAGGAAGCAATGCAACAGATGACCGGCGCAATGGAGCGGATCACGCACAACTCAAACGAAATCCAGCGGGTCATCAAAGTCATTGACGACATTGCGTTCCAAACGAATTTGTTGGCACTCAATGCTGCCGTTGAAGCGGCACGTGCAGGTCAGCACGGTAAAGGCTTTGCGGTCGTTGCCGAAGAGGTGCGGAACCTTGCTTCCCGAAGTGCGAAGGCGGCACAAGAAACGTCGGAATTGATTGCCAAGAGCGGACAGGAAATCCAAAAGGGGGGAGAAGTTTCGAATCACACTGCCGAAGTGCTGAACACGATTGTCGATCAAATCAAACAGACGACCGACCTCGTGGCAGGCATTGCGGTGGCGAGTAATGAGCAGGCACAGGGAGTCAATCAGATTACGATTGGCTTGCAGCAGATTGATGCCGTTACGCAGCAGAATACGGCGGCGGCAGAAGAGTCGGCAAGTGCCGCCAGTGAAATGAGTGCAATGGCTTCGACGTTGCAACGGTTGGTAGGACATTTCAAACTTCGATCCGGCAATGGAAAAGCGCGAACGAGTCAATCACCGTCGCCGTCGCCGAGTCTACCGCCGAAGCCGGAGATTGCATTGCCTGCGCCTGCCGAGGAAAAGAAGGAATTTTCTGCAAAACCGGCGGGAGGTTTTCCGAAACCGGCAGGGGGGCTTCCGAAACCTGTTTTTTCGACAAAGCCTGCTGCGGCACTTAAATCTTCAGCACCGGCACCGGCACCGCCGAAGCCGATGGCATCGGATCCTTCCGAGGCAGTGGCGGGAGACAACTGGGGCGGAGGCGGAAACGCCGAAGTTCACATCGACCTCGATGATAAAAACTTTGGGAAGTATTAGAGTTTATCGTATCCATTTTTCGGCTTCCCGTCTCGCCCAGCGGTCGATTGTCAACAGTTGGTCAAGCGTCGGATGCGGCTCGAAATCGTGGTGATCCAACACCGTTCGGCAAACCTTCACAATATCCTGAAACGACAATGTTCCAGCGAGAAAAGCCGAGACGGCAACCTCGTTGGTAGCGTTAATCACCGCTCCTGCCGTACCGCCGGACGCTGCCGCTTCCAACCCAAGTAACAGTGCCGGAAAACGGTCAAAGTCCGGCGGATAAAATTCCAACGTCTGCGTCTGTTGCCAATTCACTTTGTGCGAAGGACCCGGAAAACGATGCGGATAATTCAACGCCAACTGAATCGGCAAACGCATATCCGGCGGACTCATTTGAGCAATGACGGAACCGTCCACGAATTCGACCATCGAGTGAACGAGCGACTGCGGATGAATGACGACAGCGATTTTCTCGGCGGGGACATCGAAAAACCAACGTGCTTCGATGATTTCCAATGCCTTGTTCATCAAGGTTGCCGAGTCGATGGTGATTTTCTTTCCCATCTTCCACGTTGGGTGGACGAGAGCGTCTTCAACGGTAACGTTTGCCAATTCGTCAAGCGACCGGGTACGAAACGGACCTCCGCTTGCCGTCAGGATGATCTTTTCGACCGCATTTACTGAGCCCGACGCGTAAGCAAGGGACGAACTCATAAGTACCTGCATCACGGCACTATGTTCGCTGTCCACCGGCAACAATCGACCGCCGTGTGTTTTCACCAAATCGGTCAAGAGTTGTCCTCCCATCACGAGCGATTCTTTGTTGGCAAGTGCGACGGTTTTACCTGTTTCGAGAGCGGAAAGCGTACTGGTGAGACCGGCACTGCCGACGATGGCGGAGAGGATGACATCGACTTCGGAATGGCGGACGAGTTCGCAAAGGGCTTCGTGTCCGAAGAATATTTCGACATCTTTTGGCAAATGTTGGAGCGGTGAACGGTCGGCAGTTTCATCGGTAACGACAACCCAGCGAGGGGGTTCTCGAAGTTGCCGGAGTTGTTCGGCAAGAATATCCGTTTGCCGATGGACGGACAGCAATACGGGAACAAGTCCCCCTTCGGAAGCGGCGAGGACTTCGAGCGTACTTTGTCCGATGCTCCCACTGGAACCAAGCACGGCAACTCGTCGCGGAAAAGATGACTCATCCATAAAATCGCACGGATTGTCCCACAAATTCGACCAATATACAATAGGGGCAACATAACAACAATTTGCTATCGTTTATGGTATATCACCATTTCAACCCGAACTTCCCACCGGTGGACTGTCCAATGCCCCCTTTGAGCGGTCCCTTGTACGTGTTTTTGGGTTTTGCCGGTACAACTTCCTCTTCCGGCTCTTCCGCCGCTTCCGGTGCCGGTGCTGTTTGTGCCGCCGCCTGCTTCATCGACAAGGACATCCGATGACTCTCCGTGTCAATACCCTGAATATAGACATCAACCCAATCTCCCTCTTTGACAACTTCCTTGACATTATTGACCCGCTTATTCGCAAGTTCGCTGATATGCACCAACCCTTCCACGCCGGGCATCAGTTCGACAAACGCACCGAACTCCGCCGTCTTCGTTACCTTGCCGCGCGCCAATGTCTTTTCCTGAAAACGTTCCAAAATGTTCGACCACGGATTCGAAGCATCATCCCGATAGATCAGCGAGATGCGGTTGCCCCCTTCATCCATTTTGGCAATGCGTACCTTGATTCGCGTTCCTTCGGTCAAGACATCGCTGGGGTGCCGAATACGTCCCCAGGACATCGCTCCAATCGGCACGAATCCATCGACACCGCCGAGATCGACGAACGCTCCCCCGTCAATAATCTTCCGCACGAGTCCTTCCCGTTCTTGCCCGACTTCCAATTCTGACAAGAGTTGCGTCCGTTTCTCTTCCCGCTCGCGGAGCAACATTGATTTGCGACTCAACACCAAGTTTCGGCGTTCGACGTTGACTTCTTCGACGACACACGTCAACTTTTTGCCGACATACTGTTCAATGTCTTCGACTCGGAACAGTTCGATTTGGCTGATCGGAATAAAACCGCGAAGCCGATTGACTTCGCATTCAAGACCGCCGGTGTTCGTTTTCGTAATGAGGGCATCGACGATCATTCCTTCCTGCACCTGCGACCAGTCCCGCACGTCGGCGGCGGCAAGCGGAACGGAAACTTCGTAGAGTCCCTCTGCCTTCAAAAATCGGAGGACGGTAACTTCCAGTTCTTGCCCTTGCTTCGGCTCGGCATCCGGCGGAAACATTTTGAGCAAGACGATGCCCTGCTCTCGTGCGCCGACATCGAGAAAGACGCTTTCCCCCTGTACCGATAGGACTTTCGCTTTGACTTTGGTGTCCGATTCGAGAATTTCGGTACCCGCCGTTTCACCGGACTTTTTCAGGATGGCATCCATGTCGTTTCCGAAGACGGCACTGAATTCGGCTTCGAGATCGTCGGACATTTTCCCGCCGCGAATTTTTGGAATGGAAACAGCATGAATCGGCTTGATCGGCACATTTTTGAGTTTCTGTTCTCCTTCGTGGGAAAGGTGATCGGGCAGTTCGTCATCGGGATCGTCTTCGACCGGTTTCGGCGGCACTTTGGCACCGTCCGGCGGATAGGTTTCGGTATGCGGCTTATCGGCAACGGCAGGCGGCGGCGTTGCACCAACTACGGGAATCGTCGGTTGAGGACGATAGGCATCGGGATTGCGTTGCGAACCGATCAAGCGTTTCGGTTTGACGGATTGTTCAGCGGCGTTTTCGGTAACAATTTCGGTGACGTTTTCTTCGGACATATTACGAAATAAGGGGAACTCCCTCATATACTACACAACATTTTAGCATATTTTTGAAAAACCGAAAGGTCATGAAAAGCCAAAAAGAGACGGCGCGGGTGTGTCAATTTTCAGCGGCAAATTTTTACCATGAATGGCACGAAGTGGAACCGTCCTGATACTTTCCGGCATGCCGTATGGCTTTTTGCAAATCCTTCTCTTTAAGGGTTTTCCAATTGGTCGGCGCACCCGTTATGATACGACTACGTCACGGGCTACAAAAATCGACAATGTATGTTATAATGCCCTCCGACTTGTTGTGGTGATTTCTTAAATATATGTCAGGAGAACATCTCGATCTTGTGAGTGAACCGGAAGAATCGAAAGAAAATGACTCTGCGCAAGAACCGATTGCCGAGACGGATCAACTGCGTTTGGAACTGGAAGAGGCAAAAAACCGCACGCTACGCGCAATGGCAGATTTGGAAAATTACCGTACTCGAATCAATCGTCAGACGGCAGAGGAACGGAAATATGCGAGTATCGATTTGATGCGGGAACTGTTGCCGGTGTGGGACAACATTGGTAGGGCATTGGAATCGGTCGCCGACTCACACAATCTTGAAGTGTTGATTGAAGGAGTGCAAATGGTTCATGCACAATTTTTGGATGTGTTGAAAAAGCATCATTGCGAAAAAATTGAGGCGAAGTTTCAACCGTTTGATCCGAATGTTCATGCGTCGGTGGCACAAATGCCGAATGCGGAATATCCGACGAACACGGTGATTGAAGAGGTGCAGGTAGGATTTCGATTGTTTGATCGGGTGGTTCGACCGAGTCAGGTTGTTTTGTCGAGCAAGGTGGAGTCATAATCTCCCTATTTACAAAATGTTTGGACGGATTATACTGTTTCGGGCAGGGCGGGGTAGCTCAGTTGGTTAGAGCACCGGCTTCATAAGCCGGGTGTCGGCGGTTCAAGTCCGCCCCCCGCTAGTACAGATGGAACATATCGGCGACGTATGTTCGGCAGGTAAAATTCTTTGGATATTAAAAACTGTCTTTCAGCGTCTGTAAAAGCGACCATCTTTCGGCGGTCGCTTTTTTTCTGCGCATTCTCCATTTCGTAACCATTACCGCCGTCCACAGACAAGCCATTCTCGGTGTCAAAATTTCCTGCATCGATTTCAGACAGGAAATCGTTACCATTCCCAAAACCATCGATAAAAAAAACAAGGAACGCCGCAAGCCGATCACACCGGAATTGGCAAACGACATCACTGACCTGCTCCGTTTCTATGATTTATCCCTGATTCCCGTCGAAAAGCAGAAACTACTCTTTCCGTGGACACACGAGAATGGACAGTGATACAAATGCTGGCTATCCCCGATAGGGACGACATACTTATTCCAACACGATCACGTTCAATGTGCGGAATGTGGGATTGACCGGTTTGAACGAAGGTTCTACATGACGGAATTGCGACTCCACCGGACGAAACGTCTGCTGAATAGGACGGAACGAAGGCTCCACCGGACGAAAGGATTGCGGAATCGGACGAAAAGTAGGATTTACCGGCGGAAACGTCGATTCCGGCAACGGTTCCAAAGGACGAAAGGACTGCTTGATCGGCGGAAACGTCGAATTAATCACTGGAAACGACGATTCAATCGGGCGAAACGTTGGATTTACCGGTTTGAACGAAGGTTCAACAGGACGAAATTCAGGTTCCACCGGACGAAAAGACTGCTGAATTGGCGAAAAAGAAGGTTTTGGTGTGCGAAAAATGAGATTGACCACCTCTCCCTCTGCCGCTTGGATACAGCAGATCAACAAAAGGAAAACAAAAATCGAACAAAATATGTGTTTCATAGAAATAATGCAAAAGATGAAACGCCGGAGATTCGGAAGGAACGGCATTGGCATGCCCGCATTCGCTTGCCCGATCAACGAAACCAAATGTTCGCCCCACCGCCCTTATCGGGCAGTGAGATTGTTCACTTCAATTAATGTTCTTTTTTACTTCCACAATTACCCTCGGACCTGCGGGTGGTGTCGATAAATAGAGTAAGCCGATTCCATGACTGTTGTCAGTAATTTTATGATATAATTGCCGAATGTTTTCGATTCTGTTCCGCTCTCTTTGGTATGACCGATGGATCAACACTGCGGTCGTGTTCGGTGTGGTCTGTGCGACTGCCGTGTTGACCGGCGCGCTGCTCGTCGGCGATTCCATGCGGGGAAGTCTCCGGGCATTGACTCTCGACCGACTCGGAAACATCGACACGATTCTGTTTGCGACGCAATTCATCAATGAAAGCCGGGAGCGCAACGAAGTGGAGCGACCGGATCAATCCGAAGGCGTAATTTTACTTCCCGCCGCTGTCGAATACGAGGGCAAAATCAGCGGTGTACAACTGCTCGGACGTGGGAACAAATGTATCGTCAACCAAGCCCTCGCCGATAAAATCGGGCTTCGTGCCGGTGAAACCATTTCGCTTCGACTGATGTCGCCGCAAAGTATTCCGCCGGAAAGTTCACTCGGTCGAAAAGACCAACTGATCCGAACGCGAATCAAAGTCGATGAAATCATTCCCAATCGCGGCATTGGTCGGTTTTCTCTCAAAATGGATCAGCAAGCCGAACCGTTGCTCATCGTGCCGCTCGATCAAATGCAGCGTTTGCTAAAAATCGGCGATAAAGTCAATGCGATATTCTATTTTGACGATTCGCCGAAGCCCTTTGTTTTTGAACCGACGTTTGAGGATTTGGGACTTTCCGTCGAATCGTATAATGACAAGTGGTACATTAAGTCGGCACGGATGCTGTTTACGGATGAGCAGGTTGAGGCGATCCAAAATTCTTTGTGTTCTTTGTGCCTTTGTGCGAAACAAAATTTAAATTCGGCGCACGAAGGCACGAAGGACACAAAGGTATCTAATGTAGGATTACTCTATCTCGCAATATCGATTAACGAAACGCCTTATTCAACAATCTATGCCTGCGACGAACTCGCATTGCAACCCGACGAAATCGCCCTCAATCGCTGGACGGCGGACGACCTCGACGTTACTGTCGGCGATGAGATCGAACTGACGTGGTTCGATCCCGATGACGTTTCGGTTACGCATGCGAAAACGTTCACGTTGGCAACGATTTTGCCGATGGAAGGTCTCGGTGCCGACCCGCATTTGGTGCCGACGGTCGAAGGTTTCACCGACGAAGTGTCGATTGCCGACTGGGATCCGCCGTTTCCTTTCGATGCGAAGAAAATCCGCAAGAAAGACGAAGATTATTGGGACGAGTACCGGGCTGCTCCGAAAGCGTTTGTCTCGTTGGCAACGGGACAGGAACTTTTCGGGAGCCGGTTTGGAAAAGTTACGACGATTGTTGTTGACCATCCCGCCCTATCGGGCACCCCTCCACAGGAGGGGAACTTTAATAATTCCCCTCCTGTGGAGGGGCAGGGGTGGTCTCTGCCGTCTCACCTCTTCGGCATCAACTTCGTACCCGTAAAGGAGCAGGGACTTGCCGCATCATCGGGAACGACACCGTTTTCGGTACTCTTTTTGGCATTCAGTTTTTTCATCATCGCTTCGGCACTGATGCTGGTCATGATGCTGTTCCGCCTGTCAGTCGAAATGAAGGCGAAGCGAATCGGCATTTTACAGGCGGTCGGTTGGACTTCACGTCAAGTAACATGGACGTTGCTTGTCGAAGGATTCTTGTTATTGCAGATAGGTTCTCTTTTCGGAACATTTCTTGGCATTTTTTATGCTTGGCTGATGGTCTATGGTCTCACGACGTGGTGGGTCGATGCAATCGGCATTTCCGTAGGATGCCAAAGCAATACAGCGGTGCCGTTTTTGACGCTACATATTACGTCGGGCAGTCTTGCGATAGGTTTTATCAGCGGTGTGGTATTGTCCGTGTTGACGATTGTTTGGGCAGCACGCGGCATTACGAAGGTGCCGCTGCGGGCATTGTTGCATGGAGAAGTTAACAGAGCCGCAATCGTAAGATTGCGTTGCGCAGAGCAGCGCAGTTCCCGGATACCACGAAAGAGAACCATTTTTCGACTCCTCGCCGAATTTGTCATTTTGCTTTTAATCATTCTGGAATTGAAGTGGAACATTGCTTTTGCCTTTTTTCTTTTTGGTACAACAATTCTTTTTGAAGGTGTTATGTGGTTCCGAACACGTTTAATGCAAAATAATCAACCAACAATGAAAGCCGGGAGCGTAGGCGATAGCCGGAGCGACCGGATCAATAACGGGTTAATCCGGTCGCTCCACTTCGTTGCGCTTCCGGCTTTCATGAATTCCCGGTTTTCATTCGCTCAATCCAGTATTAAACGCAATCCTCATCGCAGTTTGCTCTGCGTCGCTCTCGTTGCTTCAACGACTTTTCTGGTGCTTTCCATCAGCGCATTTCGTTTAGACCCGGTAGAAACCCAAAAATATTGGCGGAACGCCAGCGGCAAGTATTCTTTTATGGGCGAAACAATGTTTCCCGTTTTCTTTGACATCGGAATGCCGGAAGGGCGCGAACAACTCTCAATCCAACCGGACGATGAAAAATATCTTCAAGAAAAAAGGTTCGCTAACGACAATGTTTTTTCCCTTCGTATGAAAAGCGGCGACAGTACCAGTTGCTTGAATTTGTACCAGACAGACAATCCTCGAATCCTCGGTTTGCCAAAACCCATGCTCGAAACAGAGACTTGGTTTGATTTTGCTCCCCAGCCGAAATTATGGTTTCCGCTCTCGCATCCCATTACAATCGATTCAGATGGTGCGCGGCGAGTTCCCGTCATGATGGATGCAAATACTGCTATGTACGCTTTGCATCTTTACGGCGGCATCGGCGACGTGTACGAATACGATGATGGTTCGAATGGAAAAATTCGTTGCGAAATCGTCGGGCTTCTGCAAAATTCGGTGTTGCAGGGCGAAATCTTGATGAGCGAAGAGAATCTGTTGCAACTCTTTCCCGATGTCGGCGGATACCGCTATTTTTTGTTCGGTGCGCAGATGGATGATCGCACGCTGCGCATCATCCACGATCTTCTCGGCGATTATGGTTTTCAAGGAGAGCCGACGGCGGATCGACTGCGGAAATTGTTTGCCATCCAAAACACTTATCTTTCGACATTCCAAAGTCTCGGCGGCATTGGACTTTTGCTCGGCATTTTTGGATTGGCAGTGATTCAAAGCCGAAACGTGTTGGAACGCCGAAAGGAACTCGCTCTGTTGCAGGCGGTCGGCTTCACGAAGAGCCGAGTCATTCTGCTGCTCTTGTACGAAAGTTTCACGCTGCTCCTTTGGGGACTCGGTTTGGCAGTCATCGCTTCGGCATTTGCGTTGCTACCGTTTTTCCTCGGCGGTGTGCAACAAGTCAGTGCGGTGTCGGTATTGCACCAGTTCGTCGTGCTCGTCGGCAGTTTGCTATTCGTTGGCATCATCTCCAACGTCGCCGCCGCTCTTGCCGTGTTAAAGATTCCCGTGGCGAGAGAGTTGGCGGAAGAGCGGTAAATAGCGGACTCATTTCAGTCCATTGTCCAACAGATGCTTCCGAAGTTCAGCAGTGAGGTACAGAGAACCCGTGATGCAAATCACATGATGAGAGTCTGCAATTTGTAAACACTGTTTCAATGCGTCTTTACAGTTCTCTACCACCGTGATATTTTTCATTTCCCTATCCATATCGGGGGGAAACATCACTGTTCCGTCAATGTCCGGCAACAAACTCACCGAAGGCTCTAAAAAATCCTCTTCGTCTTCCTGGTCTCGACACGGGAGTTCATCGGGGCTCGATGCGAGGATTGACCGTAAACCCTGCGGCGGAAATCGGCGTTTGGAATCTGAAGTCTGTGTCAAAAAAATATGGTGAAAATGTCCGCTGATTCCGGTAAACATTCCTTCGACATCTTTTCCCATTGCGGTTCCGAAAATCAACAAAAGCCGTTGTTTCGGAAACATTTCTGAAACCATTTTGATAAAAGCCCTTATCGACGAACCGTTGTGTGCGCCATCGAAAACGATTGTCGGCGAATTTTCAGAAAGGCGAATGATCTCTCCTCGAAGCGGAAGAAAAGATTGCTGTAGTCCCGACCGAATCTTTGCTGCATCTATCGCCTCTTCCTTTTGTTGAAACAACAAAAACGCCGAAATTGCCGCCGAAGCATTGCGGATTTGATGTCCCCCCTGCATTTTTAACGTAACGTTGTCCAGGGAGAACTCGACCGGAAATTGCGGCGATACCGCATCGTATCGAAACGTGTATCGGGAAGCGTCCGGCATATCGCTACGACAGATAAAAAAATGTTCGTTGAGGACAAAAAGCGGCGCATCGACCAACTTTGCTTTATCTCGAATGGCATTTTGCGCTTCGGGATGCAAGACCGTCGTTACGACGGGAACGCCGGACTTGATAATGCCGCTTTTTTCCGTTGCAATGTCGGCAAGCGTTGGTCCCAGTTGCAAAATGTGGTCGTAACTGATACTGGTAATAATTGAAACATCAGGACAGCACAGATTGGTTGCATCGAGTCTTCCGCCTAGCCCAACTTCAAAAATGGCGACATCAACTTTTTTTTGGGCAAAGTAAACGAATGCCAAGAGAGTCAAGACCTCGAAATATGTCAGTAATTGGAACGTATTTGCATCAACCTGGTCGTAAATGGAAAAAAACAACTCGGTAAATTCATCGGGTGGACAAGGACAACCGTCGATCATCAATCGTTCCGTAAGGGAATCGATGTGCGGCGAAGTGTAACGACCAACTCGCTGACCAGTTCCGAGAAAGACCGACTCCAACATAGAACACGTTGAACCTTTTCCCTTGGTGCCTGCAACGTGGAGTGTCCGATATGTTGTTTCGGGATGCCCCAGCAACGCAAGAATTTCCCGCAAGATGTCGAGACGACCTTCCATTGCCTGCGAAGGAAACTTTTGTAATTCTTCGAGATTGATTCGATTTTCGAGCAAACGAATCGATTCTTCAAAGGATCGGATGGTCATTTAATTGTGTTTGCCGGGGGGGGTTGAATGCGTTTATCGACAATGCTGTCGATTCTAACAGGAATCCAGTCCGATTGCAAGTTTCAATTTGGGGCGGTGTAGGCGGCAATGTTGCTAATTTGCACAATATCTCTGCGTCCTTCATGAGTGAGACGCACACATTTTGTATGAATCGATGCAACGAAACATGTTTTCCCTCCTACTGTTCCACAAAAATCGGCACCCGAAAGGGATTTTGCAGAGTCGAGGTCGTAATACTATGGAAACCGTCCACCTTTTGTATCTCGTATGGCGCATCCGTAAACGGATCACGGAATCGGTCTGTGTTGCTTTGCCCCAATGATGATCGCATCAAAACCAATGCCCTATTCAGTGCCGATCTGTCTCTGGCAAAAAGTCGCATCAATTTGTCAACATCTTTCAATAAGATATGCGCCACAAAAGGTTCCATCGCAATCCCTTGTTCGTCTCGCAACCCCTCTTTTCTGAAGAGTTCTCCGTTTATTTGGTCAAGAACATTCCACCGTTTCGATAGAGGTTCTTCGCTGATGTCCAATATACTTTGCATGGATCGAAGATAGAACGCTTGATCCGCTTCCCGATATTTCAAAAAGCCTCGACTGAACGTCCTTAGATCCGTTCGATTGAGTAGGTCATTGTATTCTGCTTCCTCCAGCACCTCGCTCGATTCATAGAGCATCAGGCGGTGATACACGATGATTCCGCTGGCACGGTCTCCGAACCAAGTGCGATATTCGGAAGGCCAATCATCGTACTGTGCCTGGAGCATTTTTTGCAAGAAGAGCATTTGATTTCTGTCGAACTTTGGATCGAGAATGACTTGCTGCATGATGTCGTAAGTCCGAAGTCGAGTCTGTGCGGCATCACTACGTGCCCCGACATTACCGATGTGCGATGCTAATTTGGTAATGCGAAAAATATAGGAGAGTGCATTGGTTGCCTCGGTGAGATCACCTTCGTGGAGTGCCCGGGCAATCGCATACTCTTCCAAAAGCGCATAGTCCGAAAGGTATCCCGAAGCGTCCGTGTTAATTTTTGTTCCGACATCCTGACCTGTTTTAAGCGATTCGGGATAGACAAAAATATAGTAGAAACGCGTATCCGATTGTAACAACATGGTGCGTATGGCTTGCCGTATCGGTTCGAGTTTTTCGATCTCCGTTCGGACACTGTCGAGCGTCTGTTCGCTGATGTTCCAGACTCCGATGGGACTTGCTTCCCAGAGTTTTTCTAGCGTATCGTCGGGATTTTGAGGGTCATAGAATTGAAAAAAGAGATTATAAAGCGTAACGGCAATGTTGTTGGTCTGTGTTTTGTCATCGACGAAAACGTCGGCAGGCAGTCCTTCTTGTCGGATGACGGCTTTCACTTCGGTAACCAGTTCTTCCGATCTGGCACTGCGGAGTGTTTCGGCATCTTTGAAACGTGCATAAGGAATACCGAAGTCCACTTTGGTGGATTGCCTCCGCAGACCGGAAAAAGGATTACCACCTTGTTTCATGTGTGAGAAAACATAGTATCCCACGGCGGCGGTGAGAATCGCCGCCGCCAAGCAAATTTGCAACGTTCTCTTTGACATGACTATACCTCCGTTTGTCGATTTCTCACATGCTACGGCATTATTGAGAATTTTACAAGGGGCAGACAATGTGCTTGAAAGGGATGGTTGGACAACATGGTTTTTTCATAGACACGTTACACTACAGGTTGTCCGCGCCGTTTTCCCAGACGTTTGTCGAGTTTCTCCGCCTGCTGATTAATGCGGTCAATCAATCCCTTTAAGGTATTTATCTCATCCCGAAAAGTCAAAATTTGCGTCGTCTCCGTTTCCAACGACGCAAAGAGACCATTCAACGCTGGCAAACGATGCCAATTCTGCGATGCCTTTTGGATCGATTGCTCAATTCCCCGCCGCAATGTCATCGTGAAAAAGAAAAGCAATAACGCTCCCCACAGAATCACCCAAATCAGCGATACCAAGTAATACTCGATGCCAAGCAGTTCCTGCTGATGCCACGGGACATCGATAAAAAAGTTTTTCGCAAGTCGTACCAACAAGAACAGTGCCATCGCTCCGAATAAGACTTCGTATAAACTGCGGAACCAAAGCCGTTGGCACCGTTGCGCCAGCCGGTCAGTGATTGTTTCCAACTCTGCTCCAATTTCGTCCAGTAATGTTTCGTTCGTTTGCTTTGATTCCGATTGAATCACGCTCGGTTGGCAATGTTTGGCAGGAACGTGTGCATCTGTTGCAAAGCCTGTTAAAATCAATGCGGATTCTTTCAGTTGATTCGATTCCTCAACGGAAAAATCCGGCAATACGGTTGCTTTTTGTGTTTGGCGGTTTCGTAACCGTCGGGCTGCTTCAAACGAACCCCACAGTGCCAGTTGAATCGGCGAACGAACACGAGTCAAAAACGCTCCCGATAGAATTGTCCCGAATCCTTGATAAATCCGCAACAATAGCGAAAACGGACTGTACCCCCATTGAGCGGAAACCCGACCGAGAATTTTTGCTTCCCAAGACCTTCGGTCTCGGATCAATTCGGACTGGATTTTGTTTGCCATCCGTTCGCCGAATCGTTGCCGTTCTTCGGAGATACGATCCCGCAGTTTGCTGACGGGCAACCAATCGTGTTCGATGATTCGCAGGGAATCGGTAACGGCTTCTTCGGCAAGTCCGAAATAGTTTGCTTGCCGAATCCGAATGGCTGCCTCGTCGTTTAACTCTCGGGTCAATAACTGCCGGAGTTCCGCAAGAGCGTTCCCCTCTTCATCGGGCTTCATCGAGTTGACGAAGAACATCTGTCCCGTTTCGTAATCGTTTTGCAGTGTTTCCCGCCAATCCTCCCGAATGTCGATGTCCCGGTCGGCGTGCGTTTGCACGAAGATGAGTCTTGCACCGGGAGCGGCGGCGGCGAGTTCATCGAGAACACGTCGGCTTCGATATTTTTGTTGCGTTGCCGTGACGAGGATGACATCGCAGAAGGGGAGTGTCCGGCGGAGTTTATCAAGGTTGGATTTCGGATCGTTCGTGTCGTCGCTATCCGTCGTGTCGGGGTCAGGACAATCGAGGATCATCATCTGTTCGAGGTTCGGATTATCCCGGCGTTCGATGCGAAATTGACTGAATTGATAGGCGTTGGCGTTGGTATGACAAACGAGGACGGGTTCGTTGGTGGTGGGTCGTTCTTTTCCTTCTGTAACGACTCGTTCGCCGATAAGGGCGTTAAGCAGAGAACTTTTTCCGGTGCCGGTTCCGCCGAGCATCGCAATGACCAACGGGACGTTGGCTGATTGGGGGGACAACTTTGCCCGTTCTTGAAATCGGTCGATTCGCTCTCGGCAAAGCGTTGCCGCTTCCCAGTCGGGAGCGGTGTTGATCCAATTTTGCAGTTGTTCGCCGAGATTCAGCATGCGGAGTATTGTACCCTTTTTTTGCTGAAGCGTCGAGATACGGTACTTGGGGGGAGTCGCAAGGATAAAATTATGTTTTCAGAGTCCGTAACGGTTATCGAAACACATAAGCCGCAATCCCCAAAATATTGTCTCTCTTTCATGATTTATGGGTGGACAAACGACCAAAAACGGTGACCATGCTTGAAAACACGGTGTTTTTGGACAAAAGTGGTGGGAATTATTTGGGTGTCAAAAAGGTAATGCTGTAC
>Ga0082212_10006607_pt1 | contig 15533 bp, 16 predicted proteins | sample TergutNt197P3_FD_71548 | JGI IMG/M metagenome (GOLD analysis project Ga0082212, IMG submission 71548) | Neocapritermes taracua P3 segment gut microbial communities from Petit-Saut dam, French Guiana - Nt197 P3 | ecosystem: Host-associated > Arthropoda: Insects > Digestive system > Gut ...
TGTCATTCCCGGAAGACCGTCCGCTTAGTCGCACCGTCCCCTTTGTCACACCGTCCCCTTTGTCACACCGTCCCCTTTGTCACACCGTCCCCTTTGTCACACCGTCCCCTTTGTCACACCGTCCCCTTCTGTCCTTAGAACCGTCCCCTTTGTCACAGGACGGAGAAGAGGGTGTGTCAAAATGACGTACCCTCTTTAGCAGGTGTTTTGCTTGAATTGCGCAGGGTTTTTGTCAGTTGTCTTTCCAGCGCTTGAGGGTGGCCAGGTGCAGCTTCAGTACGGTTCTGGCCTCGTCCTCGGAGAAGTTGAGGCCGTTTTGCGCGTTGAACTCGCTGAGGAACCGCAGGTTGGACTCCACCATCTGATCAAGGGAGTGGTTGTGGGTGAAACTGCCGTCCTGGTAGCAGTGCACGCAGAACTCGGTGCTGACGCCGCTGTCGGCCTCGGTGCCAAGGTCGTCGATCTCCCTGAGCGGCATGGCGCAGCTCTGGCAGATCGGCTCCTGGGGCTGCCCCAGCAGCGTGTTGATGGACACGTCGAACTCCCGGGAGATGAGCTTGAGGGTCTCCGTGTTGGGGGTGGTCTCGCCGGTCTCCCAGCGCGAGACCGCCTGGCGGGTCACAAACAGCCTCTCGGCCAGCGCGTCTTGCGTGAGGCCGCTGCCCTTGCGAAGCTCCGTAAGCACCTCTTTGGTTCCCATGCCCTGCCGCCTTTCCTGGGTGATTGGTTCCTGCTCAATATAGCAGGGTTGGGGCCTGCGGTGTAGCAACTGCCTGTTGCTTTGGTATGACGAGAGGGGCGGGGCAGACTTCAGCCGTCCGCCCCAAAACCGCACATTAGTGCTCTAGGTTGCCGCGCTCCGGCTTCGCCTGCGCTCGCAATGACGGGGAGGTTTGCGAAAACGCGATGAACTGCGTCACTGAGATTTCACCCGTCAGGACAGAAGGGGACGGTTCTATTTTGGCTTTGAAAAGGCCAAAATAGAACCGTCCCCTTCTGTCCTACTGCGGCTCTATCCGCAATGACGGCGGCGAGGTTTTCTGTCACACTGTTGGGAGCAGTGCCAGGGTGAGAGGGTGCGTATGTGTGGGCGGTATGTGATCTATACGGCTGATGAGCTGATCGACCTGCATGACATTGTGGCCGAAGCCCAGCGTAGGGCGGATGCGCTGCAGGGCAATGTCGAGAAGGACGGGCGCGCGGGTAGTCCTGCGGCTGCGGCTGTGGGTGGACCTGCGGCTGCGGGTGGACCTGCGGCTGCTGCCTCTGCTGCCTCTGGGGCCCCGTCCAGGCAGCTGTCCCTGGCGTTTGCTGAGGCTGAGAGCGGTGGCCCCAAGCCCCTGCGGGTCAAGACCGGCGAGGTGTTCCCCACCAATATCGCCCCGGTGCTTAGAGCGGGGGGAGAGGGCTCTGTGGCTGCGGGCCCTGCAGGCGCTTCACTCACGATGACAAAAGGCCTTGAGGCGCACCCCATGATCTGGGGGTATCCGCAGTTTGGCGGCAAGAAAGGCGTCCTCATCAACACGCGGCTTGAGACTGCCCCTGAGCGGCCGTTCTGGCGCGGCAGCCTGGCACAGCGACGCTGCGTGGTGCCCATGAGCGGCTTTTATGAGTGGCAGCACGGGGGGCCGCTCGACCGCCAGCGCTATCTGTTCGACCTGCCGGATGAGCCGGTGCTCTTTGCTGCTGGCATCTACCAGTCCTTCTCGTCATCTGAGGCGGTGCTGACTGAGCGCTTTTCCATCATGACAACGGCGCCCAACAACTCCCTGCGCGGCGTACATGACCGCATGCCGGTGATCCTGCGCAGCGATGAGCTGGAGGAGTGGCTGCACGGCGACCCGCTTGCCTTTATCGACCGCAGCAGCATAAGCCTGCGGCAGCAGGTGATGTAGAACCGGGCGACCCAATAAGGATCAACGAAACCTGAATTCTGTATCTGTACAATTCTGTATCTGTATAGCAATCCGCATGCATAATGATGCTATACTACATGCAGATTGCCCAATACCCCTTTGATGGGAAGAAGACCAGGGAGGAAGCTATGCCGGCATTACAGGTGCGGGATTTCCCGGAGCATCTTTACGAGGAACTGCGCATCTGTGCGCAACGCGAGTACCGCAGCATCGCGCAGCAGACCATAGTTGCCGTTCAGGACTACCTTACAAAAGAGGGAAAAAGGCTTGAGGCTGCGGAGCAGAGAGCCGCAGACCTTGAGCGCCTTGAGCGCATCGAACAGCGGCGGCAGGTCTTTGAGCGGATAGATTCACGGCCTCCCTTTGAGGCGCCGGAGGGATTTCCCACGCCGCAACAGATCATCCGTGAGCTGAGGGATTCACGATGATAGTCCTCGACTGCAATGCGGCTGTGAACATGGCCCAAGGAACTTCTGACGGTGATTCTTTGCGCCTGCTGATTGAGCCGGGCGAGGTGGTACTCAGTTCAGAACTGCTCTTCATTGAAGCTGCAAGTGCCTTCAGCAAATATGTAAGAGCAGAGTTGATGGATAACGCTGAGGCTATGACGCTCATGCGAGATGCTGTTGCCCTGATCAACAGCTTCACGCCCATCCACGAGAACTACATCGAGGCCTATCATGAGGCGCTCAGGCTGAAGCACTCCGTGTACGACATGCTCTACCTCACACTGGCTCGGCGCAACGGGGCTACGCTGGTCACCCTTGACGAGAAGCTCATGCACCTCTGCGAAGACCACGGTGTCGACTGCATCCACATATTCGACTGCTGACCGCTTCTGTCTGCTGCCGTCCGCTGTTGATCGACGCTGACCAACGCTGATCGCTGCTGCTTTAAATCCCCGCTTCCCCCTCTTGACGGAAGGCGTTTCAAGGCGCACAATAATCGAACAAACGTTCGATTATTGAAGGGCGGACTTTGGCGGTGGTGCAGGGTATTGCAAGCAGGCAGAAACGCTACGTTGAGGTGGTCACGCGTACAGGGACCGACGGAAAGATCATGCCGCTTTCCATCATCTGGGAGGACGGGCGCAGCTTTGATGTTGACCAGGTGATCGACATGCGCCGTGCCGCCTCGCTCAAGGTGGGCGGCAGCGGCATACGCTATATCTGCGAGATCAAGGGCACACGAACCTTCCTCTATTTTGAGGACCCGCTCTGGTTTGTGGAGGAGAAACTGGCGCAGGAGGAATCCCTGGTGATAGGCGAGTGACTGCGATGCCAGCGGTGACTGCGGTGGTGGGCGAATGACTGCGGCGGTGGGCAGGTGAACCTCTTTCAACAACGCAGCATCCTGCACGTGGACATGAACTGCTTCTACGCAGCGGTGGAATGCCTGCACCGCCCTGAGCTGCGGAACAAGGCGGTCGCGGTGGGCGGCCACGAGGAGATGCGCCACGGCATTGTGCTGGCCAAGAACCTCAAGGCCAAGCGCTGGGGCGTGCGCACCGGCATGAGCCTGGTAGAGGCGCGGCAGATCTGCCCGGAACTGGTGACTATCCCGCCGGACTACCATCTCTACATGAAGTTCAGTCGCATGGCCCGCACTATCTACTATGACTACACCGATATGGTGGAGCCCTTTGGCCCTGATGAGGCCTGGCTCGACGTGACGGGCAGCGCACATCTGTGGGGCGGCGAGGTCAAGCTCATCGCCCACGAGATATCGGAGCGTGTCAAGGCGGAGCTGGGCGTGAGCGTCTCGGTGGGCGTGAGCTGGAACAAGGTCTATGCCAAGTTCGGCAGCGACTACAAGAAACCCGACGCCATCACCATCATCACGCCGGAGAACTACCGCGAAGTCCTCTGGAAGGCCCCGGTGGCCGACCTGCTCTACGTGGGGCGGGCCACCAAACGCAAGCTCAACGCCTCAGCGGTCTTCACCATAGGCGATCTGGCGCAAGAGGACGAGCGCCTGCTCATAAACAAATTCGGCAAGATAGGCCCACTGCTGCAGATCTTCGCCCGGGGTGAGGACGTCACGCCGGTCAAAGTGCTGGACCCCAGCTCCTCCACGGTGGACTACGACATCAAGTCCATTGGCAACGGGCTCACCGCGCCTCATGATATCAACGATAAGCGCGACGCCCATCTACTTGTCAGTCTGCTGGCGGAGTCCGTGGCGCAGCGTCTGCGTGAGCAGCGTATGCGCGCCCGCACCATCTGCATCACCGCGCGCGATGCCGCCGACCTGGGCTACTACACACGGCAGGCGCCGCTGCCGCGACCAACCAACATCACCAGCGAGCTCACGCAGGCGGCCTTTGAGCTGCTCTGCGCCCATGAGCCGCTTGACGGCTCACACCCCATCCGCACCATGGGCGTGCGCGCCGCCAACCTGGTTGATGCCGCCGTGCCCGTGCAGCTGGATCTGTTTGGCGATGAGGACAGGCGCTTTGCGCTTGAGCGGCTCGACGCGACCATCGACGAGCTGCGTCGGCGCTTTGGCAACAACATCGTGCGGCGCGCTGTTGCGCTGGGCGATGAGAAGATGACCCCACTTGACATCCGCAAGGAGCATGTCATCCACCCGGTGGGCTTCCTCAATACGTGAGGGTCTGGTCTGGTTGCAGGATGGGGCAATAAAGCCGGGCTGGCGCAAGATGGCGTTGTGCTGCTTGCTGCCTAGAAGCCGAACAGGCTCCTGATCCGTTCCAGCACTGCATCGGAATACAGCTGCACATCCACGCCGGAGGCTCGCATGGTTTCCAACACGCTGGTCAGATAGAAGATGTAGGTGAGTACCACAATGCCAACCAGCACAAAGATGACGCGCCTGCTCTGTGAGAACAGCTTCTTTCTTATGGAACTCTTGGGCAGGGGAGAGAATTCGTGGTAGATGCGGATGACACCACCTGAGGAGTTGGTCAGAACCAGCTCCTTATCGTCATTGGAAGCGGGTTTGAAGGAGTCGGCCTTCTGGGGGGCACGCAGCAAGGTCTGTGTCTCGATGAGCTCCTGCTCCAGGAGGCTCTTCTCGGCTGAAAGGAGGAGCGTCTCGCTTTCAAAGCTGTCGCGTGCGTCCTTTTCAGCGGTAAGCTGGGTCTCGAGCTCAAGTATCCTGACCTTCAGGCTATCGAGCTCAGCCAGGGCTTTGACTGGGTCGGTATTGCTGATCTCTCGCAGATCGTTTATCAGCTCCTCGCGCTGGATGTCATTTTGCAGGGTGAGGAAGGAAAGCTCGTTGATGCGTTTCGATTTCTCTGCAAGGGATACCTGGAGCTCCTGGTTTTTGCAGACAAGGTCTTCGATGCCCCTCTCAGCAAGCGAGGTCAGGAACTCCTGTGCCGCCTTCAGGTTGTTGGCGCGGCCGATCTCATGGCCCAGCTTCGCCTTGGTGCTGGTGTCGAAGATCAAGACGTTGCCCACGCGATAGTCATGGCCCTCAAGATAGTTGAGGTCGCGTTCACCAAGCTCATACAGGGCATAGCCCTTGGCGTCAATCCCCTTTATCTGCTTCATCAGTAGCCCCCCCGGACTAGTCAGTACTCAGTTTTCAAACGATGCGTCAATCCCTTCTTGCGTGAGGCGCAAAGGAGCGATAGGAGTCATCGGTTATGGAGAGGTAGTGATCCAGCGCTTCGCGGACAACCGCGGATACCGTGTCAGGTTTCTTGCGCAGGAGCTTGTTATATGCCGCCAGGGAAGTGATATCCATGTATTGATCCTCGCGTATGGTAATGGACTTCGCAAGGTAAGGAACATCAGTGTCTCCGGCCGGCGTTTGAGAAGTCTCAGATTTTTTCAGATATTTTGCTATTTTCTCTGTATCTTTTGTTAGTACCGTAGTATCATTTCGATTCTCGTTATTTTGCGTACTCATTAAGCAAGACCTTCCTCTTGACAGTGGTACCAGGTAGCGATTACACTGCACAATACGATTATCGTATTATAGTATTCAATATGGAATACTACTCGATGATAGTATTATAAACGTACTCCAAACATCATAGCGCAATATAAGGGGGACTGCCTGGGAGAATCGCCTGGGCATGGGTGCCTTGCATACCCATCTGCAGGGTAATCCAGCATATTTGGGGTAAACCCTACCCTGAATGCGTTTTTCTGGTCTGCTCAAGGGGGGGGGGAATTTGCAGAGGGGGGAATTACCTGAAGTCATCAGAGAAAGGTGATTCCATGAAAGCAAGACGTAGTAAGAAGAAGGCCCTCATCCTTGTTGTCGCAGCGCTGTTTGCCTTTTCCGTGCCGCTGCAAGCGCTGGCAGCAGAAGAGGACAAGGACGCACTCAGTCCCCCTGAGACAGTCAAGAAGGAGTACCGATACCAGGATGGCCAAGAACCCCCGGCCATTGAGGAATCGCTGGTTGATAACGAGGGGAACAGGTATCGCCTTGTCTCGGTTGATGGGCCGGTCACGGATGGATCCTATTGGCGGCCAACCCAATTCTATACACATCGGATCGAGATGGAAGTACCTCTGGAGGGTATCAACAGCCTCGCGGATTACTTCCCTTCCTCCATCTACATTGAGGACGGGATCTTTGTGGGCAACATCGGGTTGGTTGTCGATCCTTATGATGAGGTAAGTGTCTACGAATCCATCACCGGTCAGGTCGATAAGGACTATACGATAACGGACCTGCCCGACAACGATGTAGTCAGACTTCCCCTTCAAATGGACTTCGAGATCAGGTCTGATGCTACGCCGGAGGCAACCTGCACGGCTACGCTCAACCTGCTGTCTGTACAGTATGAGGTTGCGGGGACCAATTCCTTGGGACTGCCGAACAACTACACGGCGTATTTGACGTATCGGGGACAGGAAAGCTGGCTTGAGCTGCATCATTACCAGGTCACTGCTTACTATGCGGGCGAAATCGCTTCCATTATCAACCAGTACATCGCTACGGGTCATTACGAGCTTGAGCCGCCGGCTGCGCTGCCGGTAGCGCCAGCACCCGCGCCGGCGCCTGCACCTACGCCGATACCATCCGTATCGCCCGCGTTGTCCCCGCTGGAGATACCTGTTGCGACGCCAACAAGCATGACACCTCTCTATGCGTCCACCACGCTGGTCACCATCCTTGCATTTGGATGGCTCCTGCTCTGGCTCCTGTTCTTCAGAAAGAACGTGTTGCTCGTCCGTATGATGGATGGCTCAAGGGAGGTCCTGCTGAGAAAACATGTCAATGTCACAGCGGGTGAGGCTGCCTTTGAGATCCCCGACACGGTGAACCTCTATGATCGGGCGCAGTATGTGATCGAGCTCAAACCGCGTCTTGCCAGCCAACAAGGAGAACTGATAGTGACCTGGCGCAAGGGGATCGTCGCCAGGGAGGAACTGAAGGCAGTGATCCAGATCGACATGAACAGCATTGTTTTTGGCGCAGTCACCGGCGCCATCATTGAAGGTGCGCCCGGCTTGGTCGCGCTGTTGGAAACAGGAGGTTACGATGCGTAGGAACGCTTCATTGCGGGGGAGAAGAGAAAGGGCCGGGCTCAGCTTCCTTGTCCGGGTAACGCTGACTCTGTTATTGACGATAAGTATGATGCCAGCTCTTGCTGTGTTGGCATTTGCCGATGAGGCCGAAGAGCAGCTGGAAAGCATCGAAGGGCTTGAGGAGCTTTTCGAGCAGGAGGAACAGGGATGCGAAGAAGAGATGGCGCCCGACGAAGAGGTGGCGCCCGATGAAGAGGAGGCGACCCCTGCTGAGGAAGAGGCAACGCCTGATGAGGAAGAGACCATGCCTGGCGAAGAAGAGGAAACCCTGCTTCCGCAAGACGTAACCACCGATGGGGAGATGGAAGAGGAAGAGCAGATAGCCGAAACAAAGGCAGGTGTCAGAGGCCCTGTTGTCGCAAGAGGCGCCCCGCTTACACCTCTGGGGGATGCGCCAGGATCGATAAGCGGCCGTTTCACTCTGACACCCGGTTGGTATTGTGATTGGACCTATATCGGTGATTTCCCGGGGACGATATCGCTTTATGGCGGATACACCGTTGTCAGCTTTGGCTGCGACAGCAGCGGTACCAACGGCTATATTCCCTGTATGAGCCCAGGAGCTGCGAATTGGGGGGATTCCGCTAACGCCGACAATCGATCGGGCACGCTCTATGCAAGCTTCTTCTCCATCAACCCCACGCTTGGTATCGCCTGGTACTGGATAGACTATATCGAGCCGGACATCGAACCAGCTGTTGGTGTGTATGGTGTCCAATACCTTGGCGGCGCCTGGTTGGCGATCCAATGGGAGCTTGAAGGCGTCATCGAGCTGGTGAAGAAGGACGCGCACCCTGCAATAACCACGGGTAACAACCTGTATTCCCTGGCAGGCGCCCAATATGGGGTATACGGAAGCTCTACAGACGCATTGAACGATACTGACAGGATCACCCTGCTCACCACCGACGCGAGTGGGTATGCGAAAAGCGACAGCCTGCCGCAGGCCACGTACTATGTCAAAGAACTGACCGCGTCTGAGGGGTACTTATTGGATCCCACCATCTACACCGTCGATCTTAATGACACCATCTATACACTCGAGGTCGATGAGATGCCAGCCAGCACTCCTGTTGGGGTATTGGTCCAGAAGCTCGATAGCACAACAGGCAAGGCCTATGGCGTAGATGACCCCACGGGCCAAGGTCTGGCGGGAGCACAGTTCACCATCAGCTACTACGACGGCTATTACACTACCGCTGAGAAGGCGATTGCGTCTGGCGACCCAACAAGGACCTGGGTGCTGGAGACGGGTGTCGGCGGTGTGGCAAGCCTTGATGCCAAGTATCTGGTTGCTGCGAAGAGTGATGCTTTGTATACGGACAGCGCCGGCAAGCCCAGTGTTCCTTTGGGCACGATCCTCATCCAGGAAACCAAGGCTCCGGCAAGATATCTGCTGCCGAGCCCCAACACCCCTGACTTGCAGCAGATAAAGCTTGATACAACACTGTACAAGGTCTCTCAGCTCAATGCCGTCGTCGTTCTTGAGGAGCCGCATATCCTGGAATTGATAAAAGTCGATGCTAATACCAAGAAACGGGTAGGTGGCGCGGAGTTCGTGCTTTATAGAGAATCCAAGCTTGGCGCAGGAGATTGGAAGAAGATCGCTGAGAGGACCACAGGCTCCGACGGTGGCTTTAAAGTGTCTCCCATGGAAGTCGGGTCTTACAAACTGGTTGAGACCAAGGCGCCGGCGGGATATCAGCTACCCACTGAATCGGGTCTGCCAGAAGAGATCCTCTTCACTATTGAGAGCGACACAGCGCTCAAGGTCATCGAGGCAAAGGATTATAAGAAAGGTACCATCACCCCTTCCAAGATAGACATGGTCACAAAGGATCCGATCGCTGGCACGGAGTTCACACTCTTCCAATATCCCGTCACACTGAAGGACGGTGAAATCACCACAGACACCTCACTGATCACAGCCGATACGCCTGGTTGGGTTGAAGTAGGTAGAGTCATCACGGGCGCTGATGGAAAGGCGGTCTTTAAAGAGCTGACTTTTGGGTACTATCTGCTTGTTGAGACCTGTCCTGACCCAAATTATGCAAGCTATGAGGAAAGCGGCGGCGGTGACCGTTTTGTTACGCTCGACAAATACGCGACAGGCGAAACGCAGCTATTCGAGGATATGATCATCCAGATATCCTGCGAGGTCTACAAGAAGACCATCGCCATCACCTCATCAGGGTTGAATGGTTCTGAAGAGGGGACTGGAAGCAATGTGGGGCACGAGGAGTATCTCTATCGTTTTGGCGCTCGTTCGACAAGTAACGTCTGGGCAGACGAGTTCATAGTTATCGATGACCTGACCTATGTGACTTCGCTGGGCTACAGGATGACCGTCCTGTGGACAGGCACCTCGCCTGTTGGCATGGATTTCGATAATAAGCTGGCGGTGTTGTACCGGACGAATATGACCGATCCCAGTGAGCCGGTGGTCTTTCGCTATAACCCATTGCATGCAAACCCAGAGAATCCCAATAACCCAAGCAGGAACATGGTCTATTCAAACGAGCCGGGCTGGCGGATATGGGCAGAGGAGCTGCCAACGACACATCAGTCAAGGCTGGATGTTGCAGACCTGAACCTCCAGGAAGGCGAGTACATCATCGGGCTGAAGATCGTTTTTGGCGGCGTAGACACGGGTTTCTTTACCGGTAATGGCTGGCAGATAGAAGAGGATCCGCACACCATCAAATCATCGGATAGCATTGCGCTCATAAGTGTTGACCCCGAGACCCTTCTTGAGGATTGGTGGTATTCGGTTGTCGCCACAGAGGGTCTGAGGCCGCTATCTGAGATGGGTGATGAGACGGTGATGAGGGGGTCGGTCTCTGCTGATATCACCCGTAACAACGGGGTCTTGACTGACAATGATATTGACGCGGTTGAGACCCGGGTAATCGAACCATTCATGTTCCCCACAGAAAGCAACGGACTTGTCTGGGAGCCGATACCGGTGCGGAATCCTCCCCAGCGTCCAGGCGCTTTCCCGCGTACTGGTGACCAGGCGCTCCTGCTTGGCGCTGTGCCTATAGCTTTGATTGCTGGCTTTGTATTGCTACAGAAAAGCAGGCGTCAAAGGAAACACAAGGAAGAAGAGGCGGAATAATACTCAAAAACCCTTAACTTTCCCGGTCTGTATCAGCGGTAAGCCCTATACTGTCTGTGTATGGTAATAGCAGCTCCCTGAAAACCGCGAGGTGACTACATGAGCGACTACGTCTTATTGTCTGACTCTACAACGGACTTGCCGCCGGGATTGGCCGAGGAATTGGACGTAGCCCTTGTACCGTTGACCTATATAGTTGACGGTGTGGATTATGATGATAGATGGGAGGGCGTCTCCGAGAGCGGTAGGGTTTCGCACAGCGCAAAGGAGTTCTATGAGCTTCTGCGCTCAGGCAAGGTGATCACTACCTCACAGGTGAGTGAGTATCGTTTCATGGAGTTCTTCCAGCAATATCTCAAGGCGGGGAAAGACATTGTCTTCCTCGCCTTGTCCAGCGGTATCAGCGGTACCTACCATCAAGCCGCGAATGCGGCCAAGAAGCTGCTTGACACGTACCCAGGGCGGCAGGTAACCGTCATTGATTCCACGGTTGCCTCTATGGGCGAGGGGCTCTACCTCTACCTGGCCGCTCAGAAAAGAAAGGCAGGAATAACTTACGACAAGCTTGTTTCCTACATGATGTCCGTTCGGACAAAGGTGAACGGCTGGGTCACCCTTGATGACCTCCAATTCCTCAAGCGAAGCGGGCGCCTCAATGCGCCGGCATCAGTCTTTGGCAACATGCTCTCCATCAAACCCATCATCACCATGGACAAGCTGGGGCATCTCATCGTCAACAAGGTAGTGAGAGGGCATAAGAAGTCACTGCAGATGCTTGTCGACAGTGTCACAAAACGTGCTGATGACCCAACGAACAACCCCATATTCATCTCACATGCCGACTGTCTTGCTACTGCGGAGGAGATCAAGGAGCAGCTCAAAAAGCGTTTTGGTACCAAGACGATAATCACAAGCTCCATAGGCTCCGTGATAGGTTCACACTGTGGGCCAGGCACCATTGCGGTATTCTTTGTGGGGCAGGAGCGTTAGAACACCAGGAATGCTGGGGCGCCAAACCTGGCGCTGTAAAATCTGCTATACTCTCTCCTCGCGCATATGCGGATATGGTGGGTGTAGCTCAGTTGGTTAGAGTGCTAGGTTGTGGCCCTGGAGGTCGTCGGTTCGAGTCCGATCATCCACCCCAAATCAACGATAAGGTCCTGTCTTTGACGGGCCTTTACTTTTGTCCGTAGAACACGCCGTATATCCAGTAGCGATAGAGACAGTCGACGGTTCTAAAGCCCGCCTTTCCCATGAGTTCGAAATGCTCGGCAATCGAGACGGGGATATCCATGTCCTGGCTGTCTTTGAATCGCTGTATCTGGTCTTCACTCATGTTCTCACGCATGAAACCTTCCAGCCTGCGGTGCATCTCCTGTTCAAGCGGCTTGTTCTCTCCCCTTGCCAGATCGGTGTTCAGGAACTCCCCTGCGGGGACGAGCAGGTCATAGACTTTATTGGTCAGCTCCTGCTTCTCGGTAAAGCTGAGGTGATGGATGGAAAGCCCCGAGATCACCACATCGAAGGGCCCAGTCAGCGCGATTGACCGGTAGTCTCCTATGACAAAGTCGATGCTGGGGTTGTCCCTGAAGCGCTCGCGGGCAACGGACAGCATCTCCTCTGAGAAGTCGAACAGGGTCACGCGTGCAGAGGGGAAGCGTTTGAGGAGGTAAAGGGTGGATAGCCCCGTGCCACTACCCAGGTCAAGAACGCGCGGATCAGCCTTTGTGCAGGCCAGTGCGTCGACCCCAATACTGTAGTACTCATCGAAGTTGGGGATCATGTGCCTTCTGTAGTCGTCGTAATAGCTTGCCCGCTCATCGAAGTGGCTTTGTACCGCGTTTATCATAGTCGTCTCCCGCCCATGGCCCGATAATCGACGATTCCATTGTACACATATTGCTTCACCTGCTAATGTGGTACACTTCTCAGGCTGTTTTTTGTGGGCCGTTAGCTCAGTTGGTAGAGCAGGGGACTCTTAATCCCAAGGTCGCGGGTTCGAATCCCTCACGGCCCACCACCACTTAATCGAAAAGCAAGATAGCCCCGGAATCGGGGCTATCTGCGTGTTTGCTGTAATAACCGCTGATCAGCTATACAATGGGCCTATCTGGTGGGTCGGGAACCACTATCGGTGCGCCAATCACCGTGCAGCCGGTGATCTTGTTGTTCTGGTTGACTGCCACAGAAATGGTGTAGTCACCGATGATGACGGTCTGGGTGCCGTTCTGCTTGAGTTTCACAGAGGCCAGGGCTACGGTCTGGCCGCCGACGCCGTTATTATCGTAGCCTTTGATGGTGATGGTTATTGTGGTGCTGTTCTGCAGGTTGGTGCTTGAGGGCGTGGCGACGTACTTGTCGTACGCTGGGACAGTGCCGGTAATCTTGTTCTCTGCGGTGATGACGGGCGCTTTGTTGCCGTTGAAGTCGTTGTCCCCCTGTGCCGCGAAGGCTGCAACAGGCAGGAGCATTGCGAGTAGCAATATGCTGACGACAAGCACCGATAACTTCGTTTTCTGAGTCTTCATTTTTCTCCCCATTCTGTTTGGCTCCGATACTTGATTGCTTAAGGCTCTCACCCCCCCTGTGGTGAGAGCCTTCTCCCCCCCTCAGAAAACGTATATCCTATTCTAATTCCTTTCCGCTTCGATTTATAGGGTCTTTAGCAAAAAGGATACGAAAAATTTCCTATTTTATGCAAAAATGAGAGTGATTTAGTCACCTTTAACTCGCTATCTGTTGTACAATTCAGCAATAGGAAAAACGTATAGGAGGGGTGCTATTATGAAGTGTATTGTCTGTGACAAGAAACTGAGTGAGGGCGAGACCGTTTGCCCTGTCTGCAATTCGAACCAGTTGGAAACCGTGCTGTTCAAAGGTGGTGGCTGGTTCAAGAAGAGCAAGGCGAACAAACCCGCATGCCAGCTAATCATCACAAACACGCGCCTGGTGGCGGTTGATGACTATATGGCAACCATGATGAACAGCGGGCGAGCGGCTGGCGGTCTGGTTGGAAGCGCCCTGGGTGCGGGCATGGGCAAGCTGGCTGGCGACAAGCTGATGCGGGCTTATGTGGACATCAATCTGTCGCTCATCACGGGGCTCACCGGCAAAAACGGTAACTTTTTGAACCCCGCATATACCACTACCGTCACCACCGTGGATGGGTCAAGCTACGTTTTTATGACGGATACTAAAAGCGAATTCCCTGAAAAGATCAGCGGGGTAGTTCCGGTACGATAAACCCACCTCGCATCCATGAGTTCGCACTCTCTTACCATAAGTCGATGCCCTGTCTCACCTGAATGAGACAAGGCATCGACTCCTATCTTATCGTCACCTATGTTTTGCCTGCTACCCGTCACTCCTAGCCCGCATTGGTGAAGTAGCTGCCGATGTCGAACTCCCACACACCCTCGATGATCTGCGTGTACGTCTTGTCCGGGCTCTGCAGCCACAGGCCGTGGAGGGTCAGGATCTTGGGGTCGCCGTCATTGAAAGCCGCATCGCCGGAGTGGCGGGGATTGTGCGATGCATCGAACTCGATAACCACTACCAGCGAGTTGTCGCCTTGGACATCATCCTGGAAGGAGGTTGAGACCCCCGCGTTGAGGGGAATCGGGCTTCCATCTGGATACAGCAGCGACAGCCCGGTGTCACCATCTGGCCCCCACACCTGATAATAGGCGGGCCCCCACGCGGTCTCCTCGCGTTTGATCTGCACGCCTTCTGGCGCGTCGATCCGCAGTGCCAGATAGTAGTAATCCTCGCCGGCAATGGCTGCGATGGGTGTGACCGTTGTGCCATTCACAGTGATGGCAGGCGGCAGGTTGCTTCCTCCTACCTGGACCAACAAATCAAGGTCATCGATGCTCAATTCAGTCTCTGCACCTGCAAAGAATTCCCGCAGGTTGTCACGCATACCAAAGGCATTTGTCGCATAGGCAACCGTGGTCATGGCAAACAGGGCAATCACGCAGGCCAGCACCGGTGCCAGCACCCGCCGGGTTGTGCGCCGCCTCTGGGGGGCCGCTAAGGCCGCGCTACGTTCTACTTTACTCATGGTCAACTCCTTTATCCTCTGTGCGGAGGCAGCATCCAGGCCCTCGCCCAGCTCAAGTTTTACGTCAGGAGTCAGCGCACTGCCCAGCAGCTCTGATATCCGCTTCTCCATTGCCATCGCCTCCTCTGTTCAGTTGGTTTTGCAGCTTGACACGCCCGCGACTCAGGCGCTTCTTAACCGCCTCGCCGCTCATGTCCAGCTCCGCCGCGATGTCAGTCACCGAACGGCAGTCATAATAGTGGAGCAAAAAGATCCTGCGGTCGGTCTCCTCCATGCCCAGCACGGCTTTGCGCACCAGCGCACGTTGCTCGCGCTCAGCCTGCTCGCCTTCCAAAGATGGCGCAGGGAGAGAGATCCAGTCGTCCTCAAAGTGCAGGTCCTCGTGGTACTGCCGCAGTCTGTTGATAGCCTTGTTCCGGGCGATACTGCCCAGATAGGCCCTCAGCTTCTGGCCATCCGCCTTGTCTGCGTTTTGCCAGAAGGCATAAAACACGTCAGACGCAAGCTCCTCAACATCCTCATGCGCCATGCGGTTACCTAAAACACGACGTATCACCGCGCACACATAGGCTGCGTATTTGTCAATGATGCGGCCAAGAGCGTCCTCGTCGCCGCGCCGGCATGCCCGTATCTCCAAAACGTCCAGCAAGCTCATTCCTTCTTGTCGTATGGATATCCACAAACAGCTGTCACTAATAAAAACACAGATTCTGTGCATTCGGGGACAAGGCTGTGTGATTTTGTGAGTGTGACAGGGGGTCGGTACGTTTTGGGACAGAAGGGACGGTACAAGTGGGACAGGGGGACGGACTTGACAAGGGGGACGGTCCCTTTTGTCATATTGTTAAAAAGCAATATGACAAAAGGGACCGTCCCCCTTGTCAAGTCCGTCCCCTTCTGTCCTCAATCGGCGGATG
>Ga0082212_10006608_pt1 | contig 15533 bp, 25 predicted proteins | sample TergutNt197P3_FD_71548 | JGI IMG/M metagenome (GOLD analysis project Ga0082212, IMG submission 71548) | Neocapritermes taracua P3 segment gut microbial communities from Petit-Saut dam, French Guiana - Nt197 P3 | ecosystem: Host-associated > Arthropoda: Insects > Digestive system > Gut ...
CGCAAAGCGCTTGCGAATAACGTCATCCTGGAAGAATTCAGAAAGTGTTCCGGCAGGCAATTTGAGCCGAAAATAGCATCTGTCGTTATAGACATGATAGAGCAGGGTGAATTTGACAAAATTGATGTTGATGAAATATTGGGTATTGAGCATGTTTACACTGTGAATACAATAGGTGTTTTTGAAAATTTTGATTTTGAGCTTTGCAAGAGGGGCGGAGATGCCGAAATGCATCTGACAGGCGGCGGTAATTATCAATGCAAATGGAAAAACACTGATTTTGTTATCATTCGTACAGGCAAAAAGTTTGATGAAACCAGAACACATTCTCAAATTGGTAATATCAGAATTAAGTATAATGCAAAATATCATTCAAAAGGTAAACTTTCATTTTTATGCGTAAGCGGATGGCTGGTTAATCCGCTTGTTCCATTCTACATTGTGGACTACTGGACTGGATCACTTCCGCCTGAATACATCTATATAGGATCAACATTCATTGACGGAAGCAAATACGACACATATGAAACCGCAAGGAATGAGTCATATTCCATTAAGGGAACTCAGACTTTCAAGTTATATATCAGTATCCGTAAAAAAAAGCGTAAAGGAGGGATTATTTCAATTACCGAGCACTTAAATGCTTTTGAAAATCTTGGTATAAATCTTGGAAATTTATTCGAGGTTTCGCTTTCAAATGTGGCATACAATTCAAGCGGCAATGCTGAAATTAATAATTATGAGCTGACCATCGGCGATACAGTCATTGGTAAAACGAATGTATGAAATCAAAAATATTTAAGAATAAAAATATCTGAGTATTGTATTATGCTATAATATAAGATCATGAGGTATATAACAGTTCCAAAAACAATTGACGCAATGAAAAAGTTAGATTGCGATAATAATTTGGATGGTGATTTAGATGAATTAATATTGGATGATACAGATTTTCATAAAATATTTTCTACAGGTATTTTTAATGATATTAATTTAGCTCTTAATATTTTGATTGATGATTATGAGGATGAGAAAATAATTGGAAAAGAAAAATTGAAAAGAACAAAAATAATTATAGAAAATTATTTTATAAAAAACAGTAAAATAAATATTATCGAAAAATTTTTGATTTTAATTGAAAGTGCAATTAAATATGACACCGGAATATATTTTTACTTTTAAATATCTCATAACTACCCCAAAACTACCCTCAAACTACCCCGAAACAACCTGAAAATATAAATGAAAAAATATAAAATGTATGGGAGTATGTAATCGCTTCGCACAAGGAGTGTTATATGCCATTTACCCTAAGATTTGTTGAAAATATTTGAATAAAAAATGGTTGAAATAAAAATCAAAATAGTATATTTTAGATGTAATTATGAGAGTGAAATGTTGGGAATTGTTATATAAGGAAACACCTATTGGGAATATCACTATAACTAGGCATGATTTTCCTTGGACTTATGGTATTTTTAGTAAATATGCAGAATTTGAAAAATACAATACCTTTTTTCAAATTCTTGTTTCTGAAAATAGCAATGATAATGATTTAAAAAGATTTGATGAAGAATTGTTCAATGAAAATAATTGGCATCTAAAAAATGAAGGAGAAATAGTAGGAATAGATATTCCTGCTATATATGAAGATAATGAAATTGGATTTAGATATAGGCTTTAATGTGGTTTTATGAGGATTAAAATGAATATATGAAGAAAAATGGATTTAATGCTGGTTTGATCAATGCAATTTTAAATTACTGTTAAAAAATGTTTGCCAGCCATGGTCTTGCTACGCAAGCCCTTATTCGGGCTGTCAAACTGTCATAAACAGCCGGAACGTTATGTGAAATATAATATTGAATTAGTTAGAAAGTATTGAGATATAATATTACTTGACAAAATATTATTATTTGGCAATAATAAAAAAGGGGGATTATCAATGCCAACATTTAAACCTTTTGCAGATTTTAAACTGCACAAAGCCGCCGACAACGCGGTGATTGAAAAATACACAAACGTACTTCCTCACGCGCTTATAAACATTTGGAAAGAATACGGTTTTGGAACTTTTGCAAAGGGTTTCTTGAAAACCATAAATCCCGACGAATACCAAGAATTACTTAACGAAACATATATGAGCGATAATAACCCTATTCCAATTTTTACAACTGCCTTAGGTGATATAGTAATAATAAAAGACTTTATCGGCAAAAAAGAAAAAGGTTATTGGATAAGAACTTTGCGCTATAGGGAAGGCGAAGAAAACACTTTAAGAGTTATGCCATCTCTTGATGATGAGCTTGGCTTTTTTGCGAAAGTCTTAACAGATACAAACACTTATAAGAATTTATTTTTTTGGGGAGATTATATCGAAGCTGTTAAAGAATACGGAACAATACCGGAATACGACGAGTGTTATGGTTTTGTGCCGCTTTTAGGTCTTGGCGGTCCGAGAGAAGTAGAGAATATGCAAATCGTAAAGATAAAGGAACATATAATGCTCATAAAAGAAAAGGTGGGGGTTATTCAATCGGAGGTGTAATTGAATAAAAATTTATACGACGCAGGCTATTTTAACGGAAGAAAAGCAGATATAAATGAATTCATTCAAAACATTGAAGAACAAGGACTGCCTATGGTTGATACTGCAATGCACTTTCTTGAAAAATATGCCAACATCTACCCACTATACTCCGATGACATGAAGCCTAAAGATTATCTTGAGGTTGTAGCAGAGTCTAAACGTTTTAATCTTAACATTAAAAATAAATACAGTAATCAATCATATACATTCGGCATCGGAAGCAAGGATATTGCATTAAACGCTCTGAACAGCATACAAGAAAGTAGCGGTGAAAATGCAACGCAAATCGGTTGTGTAAGTGCTCGAATATCGGGAACGGTATCAATATTTATAACAGAAAGCGGTAAGTTTTATTTGGAACGCGGAAACAAAATCGCGGATAGTGAAGAAGAATTCTGGGATTATGTTTTTTCTCCAAACGAACAGTTGGAGGTAATTATTGACCCTAAAATTTTTGATATTTTACGTAAAGCGGGTTGGTACGAGGGACGTAAAATTGACAGCAGTAAATATATAGAGCGCTTGAAAAAAGGCGGTTATACAGAAATATTCAAACCTGCTGTTGCATTTTATGAGGAATTCGGGGAACTTAAAGTACTTGAAGAAGACCCTAATAATGAGATTTGCACTTGTTTGAATGAAATATCCGATTTTGATTTTAATGTCATTAGGAACGAAAGATTAAGGGAAAAATTCGAAGTGGAATTAAATATTATAGCCAGCTGTGCATACTCTATGGTATTTGTTTCCGAGAATGGCGAAGTATATTCGGATAATGACGGTATGTGCGTCAAATCGGGGGCAAATTTTATTGAATTTTGGAACACGGTTTTGCGGATATACTGATAGGAGCTTGTTTAGTATTTCTTTCGTGAGAAAATAAAAAGGAGAACAAATCAATGTCAACAATTAAACCATTCGCAGATTTCAAACTGCACCAAGCCGCCGACAGCGCGGTTATCGAAAAATACACTAACGTACTTCCCAATGCCTTAATAAACATTTGGAAAGAATACGGTTTCGGGACTTTCGCAAAGGGTTTCTTGAAAACAATAAATCCCGATGAATATCAAGAATTACTTAACGAAACATATATGAGCGATAGTAACCCTATTCCAATTTTTGCAACTGCCTTAGGTGACATAATAGTTTTTAGAGAAGATTTTGATGTGTTTATTGTATATTACAGAAGAGGCAAGGATTGTATTGTATATAGCGCGGAAACTTTTTTTAATGTATTAACAAATACAAACACCTATAAGAATGCTTTATTTTGGGGAGATTATATTGAAGCCGTCGCAGAATACGGAACAATACCAGAGTATGACGAGTGCTATGGTTTTGTGCCGCTTTTAGGTCTCGGAGGCAAGAGAAAAGTAGAGAATATGCAAATCGTAAAGATAAAGGAACATATAATGCTCATCAAAGAAATGGTGGGGGTTATTCAATCGGATGTGTAAAATGCACGAAGATTATTCGGGACTTGACTTTAACGGGCATTCTTTTACGAATGTAGATTTTTCATATTCGCAGTTTCAAGGCTCGTTGTTAAAAAACGCAAACTTTAAGGATTCTAAGTTAATCGGTGTCAACTTCTGTAAGGCGCAAATGGAAAACTGCCGGTTTGAAAACTGCACTATTAATGAAGCGAATTTTTCACACGCAAATCTTAGCGGCGCGAGTTTTGTTAAAGCGCATGGAGCTAAGCAAGCGGGATTTTTGCCGCTTAGTTTCCGCTGCGCCGACTTGACCGGAGCGGATTTCACTTGGTCAGATCTTACGGGTGCGGATTTTACAGGAGCTGCACTGAATGGGACTAATTTTTCTGGATCTAAACTGATTAATGCGAATTTTACAGAGGCGGAACTCGGGGACGCAAATTTTGAACATTCAAATTTAAACAGCGCGGTTTTCGATGATGATTTTGAAATATGCGGCGCTATTCTTGATCATGCGACGTTAGACAGCATGGTTTTAGGAAGTTCTGATGACGATGACGAATAAAAGCCGCTTTTTTCTTTATCTTAATTAACTAGTGTTCTGTAATATTCAAATGACAGAATGTCATGTTAAGTTAATTCCTTATACAATAAGGAATTAACGCATTTTGTTATTCTGGCAACCGAATATTACAGAACACTAGCTCCGCATAGCATAAATAACTACCCCGAAACTACCCTAAAACTACCCCAAAAGACACAGACGAAAGTATTGTAAAATAATAGAATAGAGTTGTTGGGAAAACTCATGCCAAGCGCGGCAAAAGGAGCAGAGAACTATGGACGAAAAACTTAAATTTCAACTTAATGATGACGGCGTATCCTATGCAGTCTTTGCACTTAATGGTCAAATAAGCGGCGAGGTTGTTATCCCCGCTGTTTATAACGGTAAACCGGTTACAAAAATACGGGGTAATGGTTTTAGCTATCATGGAAGAATAACAAGCGTCATAATACCCGATAGTATTACGGAAATTGAATACTGCGCCTTTAGAGACTGCGGCGGCATAAAAGGCACAATAATAATCCCGGAAAGTGTCGAAAAAATCGGTGAAAAGGCGTTTGGCGGTTGCAGCAGCGGCATGACGATAATTGTAAAAGGATTTACTCAAGAGTGGGATGACGGTCCTTCCGAAACATGGCCCATTGCTGTTAATTGGCTGTTCGGCAGCCATTATACACATAATTATAATATTATCTGGAAAGAAAAAGAATTTATAACGGTAAACGAGTTAACCTTATGCATTATAGACAAGAAAAACGAATATGAAGTTTACGCCTGCGATAAAAATTTTAACGGTAATGTATCCATACCATCCGAACATAACGGAATACCCGTTACAAAAATAGCCCCTAACGCTTTCGCGGAATGTAAAAGTTTAACGGGCGTTTCAATCCCTGAGAGCATTAAATTGATTAAATACGCCGCATTTAAAGATTCATCATTTTTTGAAAATGCCGAAAAAAACAGCTTGATATATGCTGATAACTGGGTTATTGGCTATAACGGAAAATTTGAAAAGTTAAATTTTAAACCCAATACTGTGGGCATCGCAGAAGGTGCGTTAAACGAATGTAACACGCTTACTGAAGTAGTAATCCCCAAAACTTTGTTGTATATATGCAGTCTAGCGTTTTATAATTGTAAAAATATTAAAAGCGTAACTGTCGAAGACGGCAATACCGCATTTAAAAGTTCAGGATATAAATTGGTTAGAATTTCCGATGGCGAGGTTTTTATAAAATGTTTAACAAATCTTTACAAGCAAAAGAAATTGGACGGCGAGGCGCTGGTTTTCAGCAATTTTAATTTCAAACTTGCCATAATACAAGTACTCATGTACGAGAAAAAACTTCTTACCCCGGAATTTGACGCGCGGGAATTTGCCGATCAATACACCAAACGTGAAATTGACGTTGATGAAGTAACCTACAAACCAATAAAAGAGATTAAAAAATATTTTCAGGATTTGCAAATCGAAAAAAAACTTGCGTCTGAAATAACAGAATTGGATTTTGAAGCAGGTAATAGAATATACGGAGAAGTAGCCCCCTCCTGGGACGGCGAAGACGATTTATTCACCGTAAAAACAATAGATGAGGATGAATTAAAGCAGTTTACAAACCTAAAAAATGCAGGCGGAAATTTACTGGACTACAATAATGAACTAATGGAACTATTCAAAAAATATGATATAGAATGCTAGAGCATACCAAGAGGCAATGAAATGAAGATTTGGCGTTTAAATCTTGCAGTGAACGATTATGAAAGTTTTTGGTCACCCGAAAAAATCAGTATATCGGAACAGCGAACTTTTGATGGCAGAAGTAAAATTGATAATTGGAAAACGATCAAAGCGGCAAAAATTCATCCAAACGAAACACGACCCATACCAAATGCAGCGGATTTTTATACATTAATACCCGCTTTTGATTCAACCGCCCTGGAAACATTGGGTAATTTAATGAAAGGCGCAATAGAAATTTTACCAATTGAATTTGAAGACACGATATGGAATGGTATTTATGTTACAAAAATTTTAGATGCCATTAACCATGAGAAAGCTAAACCCGTACGTTTGTCTTCAGGCAAAATAATAAGATTTGAAAAGTATGCTTTTTTGCTTGACGTTGTTCAAGGGCATCACATTTTCCGAATTTCCGATAAGCGTCTTTCTTTTGTATTTGTTTCTGATGAATTTAAAAAATGCGCCGAAACGGCGGAATTGACGGGATTTAATTTTGAATGCGTTTGGGATAGTGAGATTTAAGTTTTCAAAAGAATAACTTGCCTTATCCTAAAGTGTAAAGGAGAAAATGAAATGGATAAAATAGAGAATGAAAAAATGGAATTATCAACTCGCGCTGAAAATTATTTAAAAAATTTAAGATGGAAAGAAAGCATAAAAGATGAAGAAAAAATATTAAAAGCCTTTGAAAAAGAAGGATTAACGCCGACAAAAGAATTGATTCGCTTTCAAATGAAGTACGGCGGATTAACAGTCGGCGCGGGGCTTGAGCCGATGGTTTATGGTATTCTTCACATTGATAAAAGAAGCCCCGGCGAAACGTGTGAATTAGATTATCATGAAAGGGAAAATACTATTTATTATCAATGTGCAGACACATTGTATCAAATGAATTTTGATTTGATTTCAAACGGAAATTATTGTGAAGACTATTGTATTTTATCCCGCTCTTTTGATACGCAAATTGAAGATTGGTCTATGTGGGCTGAAATTAAAAAAGAAAATTATAAATTAATATACCAACATTTCCCATTTCCGACTTATGAAATGGGTACGCAAGATTTTGAAGACCGGTTTAATGCCTGTATAAAAGAATTTAAAAATGTTAAAATAATAGACGGTTGGTGGGACGATATTTTAAGATGGTACTCAATCGGAGATGATTATATTGCAAGAAAAGGATTTACAGGAGTTTTTACATACGGGATATATATATTATCTAAAAATACAGTGTCTAAAGATGAAGAAAAATATTTTTTAGATATATTTGAAAAAATGCAGCAATAGGAATTAATTTTTGAGGAGTAAGAGGAGAAGAATAAATGGAGAAAGTAACATTGTCCTTTTGGGGGCGGAAGAACGAACTGGAAATCATTTTTGATTGTTATGAAGGCGATGAAGTGACAGAAGAACAAAGGCAAGCGCTGGCTCAGTTTTTGCCTGCCGCCGAAAAACTGATTGATTCAGCCAGGGCGGAGGTTGAGGAGTACATTGAAAACGATGACATGATGGAAGAAGAGCAGGTTGATAACATTTTCGATTATGTTACGCCGCAATCAATTTTCGTAAAACGCATGAAAAAGCGAATTATCGGATTGATGTGTTCCTACACATTAGACGAAGAAGACGGCTTTGCAATTTGTTTTGAGGATGAAAACTTAAAAAGAGTCGGCTCGCAAAATATCATTCTTTAAAGGGGTAATTATGAACATTCATGAAGCTGTGAAAAATTTAAAAGCTTTGAAAGATGACTCAATGGACGGTGTTGTTGAAGAACTGGAAAAACAATTCGGTTTATTGCCTGAAGTTTTAAAAGACGTGCTTAATATGAAACCGGATCACTACGAAACACTCAAAGCGGATCCTTTGATTAAATTGAGCAAGACAAGCATTCTCAACTTTGAGTACAATTTTAGTTACGACATAATAAACAAGGGAATGATTCCTTTGTTTGATAAGTTTGACGGAGATTATGTTGTGTACAGGGTAAAAGAGAAAGATTACTGTATTTTCAGCATAACATCTGAAGTGCCTTTTAGAATAACAGAAGATATTTTTGCGCTGATAGCGAAATATTTTTAAGCAGAAGTATTGCAGTGACTCTTTCTCCAAATGAAGAAGTGATGTCGCAGGATGATTATTTTAATGGAAATTAATTGGAAACCGGAGGAAAAAATGGAAAATATTGACAACATGATTTCTTTACTTGGCTACACATTATTATCTGACACTAAAGAGACATTTGAAGAAATGGCGGAACTAAAAGCCAAACACCTGACGGAAAACGACATGGAGTATCTAAAAAATAAATTACATAATCCGCCGGAAGTATATTCAGAAATTGACAAAAAACAATTACAGCTGGGACAATGGCTTTCTGTTTGTCAATATGTCATTTTTGAATTGTTTTACAATTTACATCCTCATTCAATTCAAATTATATCTGCTTTTGCCTTTGGCGAATATGATTGGACTCAGGCTACCGCACTGGAAGTTTTATGCAGATGGTACGTTAAGGGAAAGGTATCTGTAGATACAATCAGCGAAATTAATACGCAAATAGGTAATATGCGCGATGAAACACATTATTATTTAGCGAAAAGTTTATTAATTAGACAAAAAAGAGATGTTCAATTTGAAAAAGTAATAAACGAATTAAACAATGAACTTTTCCGGGAAATATTAAAAGAATTAAGTGAGTAAATAAAGGAAAATTGGTTATGAGATATTTGGAAGAAATAAACTTTTTGAATAACGTCGAAGAAAAAATACCAATGAACGAAAACAGGACAAAACTAAACGATAATGAAATTGAAAAAATAAAAAGTGAGCATAAAAATATTCCCGATGACTATTTGGATTATTTAAAAGAGATTGGCTGGGGAAGTTTTAGGCAATGTCAATTTATGATCTTTGGCGCGCCGTTAGAATTAGATGATCTTGGTGTAGAAACAGATATTGACGAAACAGGTATAATTTTTTTCGGAGATAATTTTGGCGGAGATTTATCAGGATTTAATCTGAAGAAAAGTGAAAAAGTAATTGAATGGGTTCATGAGCTTGATGAAATATGCGAAACCGAAAAAACATTTAAGGAATATATTAGAGGCATGATGGGAATGGGTAAAAATGGCGAAGATTTATGGAAAAAATAATGCAGAAACGGCAAGACTTTATTTTAGAGGAATACAATGAAAATAAAGTTTTCGACAGCTTTGTTGATAATCACATTTGAAGGTGATGAACGTTTTGCCGGCAGAAAACTGGCAATCGGCGGGGAAGCTCTGGCTTGGGGATTTGATGCATATCCATCGGGTATGAGATGGGCGAAACCTTATGAAAATGAGAAGATTGATGAGCCAACTCAGAGATGGCTTATGGATAAGGTGATAGAAGAAAACCGCGAAAGCAACAAGAAAACTGAGATGAAATTTAAAATTATAGTGAATTGGAAGTGAGGATATGTATAATATAGAAAGCGTTAAACACCTATTCAAAACTGAGCTATATACCCGCCCGCGACTAGCTTGCCGTGTCCTGCGCCGTAATTATATTGTAACAGGGGGAAGATTAAAATGACTTTTAAAAACAAAAAGCTCTCTAAAGAAGAAAGAGAAGAGTTTAAGGCGCGAAAAATTGTTGATTTTCGTCGGTCATATTCTGGATATACCGAATACGTTGACCCTATGTACATAACTGTCGACGAATATCAGGAAGCGTGTCTCGTTTCTTTGGGGGCAGAACGCGAAGAATATTATGATGTGTATTTCTTGTTTATTATAAAGGATACACAAATTAATATTATTTTGCACAAAGAATTGGAATCGCCAAACACCATTATATGGTCACTCGAAAAAGTAGACTCTTTAGGTGAGTATTCTCAAGAACAGTTTTTAGAGTTATTAAAAGAAGCTCTGAACGAATTCAGATGGGATGGTGATCCTGATGAACGTATAAATGGTTCAGCAGATGTATCTTTTAATTTTATAGGATGTGAAGCAAAGTGAATAATCAAGTGAAAAAGCAAATCTCAAATGAAGAACTTTTAGCCTTAACAAAACAGGCATTTGAAAAGGATGAAGTTTTAGAATTTTTGCAAGGTATTCCGCCGTATGCTTGTCCGGTAAACCATTTTACTCCTGCAAATGTTCCGACAGATTTCAGCCGTATTATTGACTTTGGTGTCTATAAGTTCTATTGTGGCAATGAATATAACGGCATTATTCAAAAATTGAAGAAGAATATCGAAATCTTAATTGCCGGAAACCATGAACAAATTTGGATAGCATTTATGATTTGTTGGAATCAGATTAGAAATGAAGAACGGAAAGAAGCTCCATTCAAATTTATAAATGCCGAATTGCTTTCTTCGTTAAAAGAATCTTTGCTTAGAAATGAGGAAAGCTTGAAGAACTGTAAGGAATGGCAGGGTTTGAATAGGGAACATGGGCTTTGGCAGGATATTGTTAGAATAAACGGGATAATGGCTAAAGATTACGGGAGGAGTGTATTATGATTGAAGTTGCTGTAGCTTTTGATAGCGGTGCTTCATGGTGGGAATGGTTAAAAATGGCGAAGATTTATGGAAAAAATAATGCAGAAACGGCAAGACTTTATTTTAGAGGAATACAATGAAAGAAGTGTTTGACAATTATTTTAAGAAGTTAAATACAGCTTGGCAGGAAAAAGGAAGTAATCATCCCAAAACAGTTTATCTTGAAAGATGTGACGTAAAAAACGGAGTATATATTCCGGACACTCGTGAAGAAGGCGGCTATGTACAATGGCAGCCTAAACTTCAAAATGAACCTGTAGATTTTGAATCTTTGGAAAAAGAGCTTGGTTTTAAAATTCATAAAAGCATTAAAGATTTTTTCTCCATTTATTGGTTTGAAATCATTGAAGGGCATTATGAAGGCACTCATATATGGCTGGATGGAATTACACCTCCCATGGATATTTTGGAGAAAGTCAGAGAAGGCTTCAACAAAGGTTCAGTTCATCATTTAAAAGATGATAAATATTTCGGAATTGGCGCTTTTGATCCTATGGCGATTTTTGTGAATAACAGAACCGGAGAAGTTACAGCCGCGTTATTCCATGAGGAAATTTCAGAACATATGGCGGATTCAATAGAAGAACTAATGAGCATTATACAGGAGGATATATAATTTACTCACGAACGTATAAATAATTCGGCAGATGTATCTTTTAATTTTTAGGAAGTGAAATACAATGAAAATAAAGTTTTCGACAGCTTTGTTGATAATCACATTTGAAGGTGATGAACGTTTTTCAGGGAGAAAATTGGCAATTAGTGGAGAAGATGGACCGAGTGCGTTTGTTTCATATCCGTCATCAATGAAGTGGTTAGGGATATATCAAGGCGAGGATATTGACAATGAAACCAAGACGTGGCTTATGGATAAGGTACTTGAAGAAAACCGCGAAAGCAACAAGAAAACTGAGATGAAGTTTGAAATTATAGTGAATTGGGAGTGAGGATATATATATATTCTAACGAACGTTATGGAAAACAAAGGGAGAAAATGCAAATGCTAAATTCTATTGACCGCGAAAGTTTTGCAGGTGCAATACAGCAGTCTTATAAAACCATGACAGAAACAAGTTCAAATAATCTTGCAGCCAAATTAATTGATACGCTGGATTCTTCTATTGAAGGAGCTGTAACCGCATGGATAAAGGGCGATGAAGTCCCTGATATTTCTTTTGAAAAATATTCAATTAATAAAATACTGGCTGTAAGAAATAGCGATGATTATTTAGAAGCATTTAAATTATTATCTGAATATGTAAAAGACCCTGTGATTGGTGAAAAACACATTTGGAAACCAATTCGCTGCAAACGTTAGGTGGTGGTAACATGATGCTAAAATTTTTCAAGAAAAAAATCTCTGCCATGCATGATATAAAAATTATCTATAGCACACCTCATACAATCATTTTTAATATGGGAAAAGGCTTCAATAACATAGAAGTTACGTTTAACTGCGAGGAAATGTCCAAAGAAAATAAAGCTGAAATTTTTTCTAAAAGTATAAAATGTTCAAATGATAATAGGATTATATTTTCTGAAGAGGAGCGCAGGCAAATAATTGAAGCGATTGTTGAATGGAACAGCCATATTAACACACTTGTTTTTGTATGAGATGTGTTATATGAAGAATAAAAAAATGAAAAGGCAAAACACAGGAGGTATGTAATGAAATTTGCAAAACACACGATTAATGAAAAATTAAAAGTTGGGGAAGAATATTTTTCCGAAACAGGCTCAATGTTGTTTGAAAATTATCAAATTGTTTTTGAAGATGATAAAGAAACAGGATATGTTTATGTTTTGGACACAGAAAATGAGAATTCGATTCAAGACGCATTACATATTTATAATGTAGAGAATGTCGCAGATAAAAATTTGCCTTCAGAAATAAGTTTTTTATGGTCTGAAGATGGATATATTTGCATATTTCTGATCAACGATTATGCTCATGCCGTAATAAATTACAAGGAAAAATATTGTTTTTGCAGAACCGGATTTCCCCCTGAAGATAAAAATTCAATTTGGTCAAAAGAAGGGCATAATTGGAATGAAGAAATATATAACAAATTAAAGGAGTAAAAACATGGCAAAACTTAAAATTGACATCTCAGAGGACGGAGTAAAAATTGACGAAACTTTAATCGTTGAATTTGAGGTTAGTGCGCTTAAAACCATCCTGGGAGATTACCGCCTTGCGGAAAAAGATGAAAAAGACGGCGAAAAAATGAGAGATCATAAAAAAATATTTTGGGATGAATGCGGCTTATATGCGGAACCGGATGATACGCAGTCATTTAATGAATTAACCATTCAATTTTCAAAAAACCTTGCATTGCAGCAGCACTATGATATAAATAAATGGCTTGCGTTAAATGATTTTTCAGGAGAATTATACATTGCCGGAAAACCATACAGTTATTATTTGGAGGGAAATGATCGAAAATTTTTTAACATAAAAGTTGGCAATTACAAATGTTATTTTACACAAAAAAAAGATGATAATACCCTTGAAAAGTTATCAGTTTCATACGAAAAGCCTAACCCTTATTCAAAACAACACGAGCGTAAAAAAAGGGCGGAATTAAATCCAATGGAGACAAAACATAAAGACCTCATTGAAAAATTGAAAAAAAAGATAGCCACCTACACACGCATTCCTGACTCAAGAAATCACGGCGATAAATTATTGCAATTTACCGAGCCTGAAGAATTTGTATTTCTATTGGCTGAACTTATTAAAACAGACCGTTATCCTGAATTTAATCCGGTTTCATTTGGCGATCTTGTCTGTTACTATACTTTCCTGCACATACTAATTCAGTACATTATCCATCAGAAAAACAGATACAGTGAAATAATATCTGTATTGGAACTTGAAACAGATATGGCAATCGAAGGTGACATGAACGACTGGGATAAATGTGATGAAAAAGCCGGCGCTCTGAAAAGTATTTATAAAATTTATAAAAAAGACGGCAATTTCCCCATCGATATATTAAAAAAATTCGATGCAATTCCGTGAAAGGGCGCAAAATAGAGGAACGTTATGGAAAATTTCGGTTATGTAATGGCGACAAAAATGCTTGTTGACAATAAGCGCAAAGTGCGTTTTATGTACCGCGAGGAACCGTCAAATGAGCAGGACAGCGGCTGGCGTTTTTTCTGCGGCGATGAAGATCAGGATTACACCGACAACCCTGATAACATCGCTGTCTATGACGTTAATACAATCATCGCCCTTGATGAGAGCATAACTCCCTATCTAAAAGCAGATGAGGGGACTGCTTTTGAATATGATGTTGAAAATGAAAAATGGATAAAAGCGGAAGATTGGGAACCGGAGGAGTAAAAAGTAATGGAACTTCGCCTAATTAACGTATATACGTCGCCGCCCTGAAAGCGGCTATGCTTCGACAAACCGCCCAAAACTACCCCGAAACTACCCTAAAACCACCCCGAACGATAGATGAAAATATTAAACTAATATATAATAATGAAAATTACAGGAGAAGATTTAATATGAAACAAACATTTGTATTTCAGGATGGAAACTCTCAAAAATTTTGGAGCATTGAAACTAACGGGAAAGATTTTACTGTTACTTACGGTAAACTTGGTACAACGGGACAATCGCAAACAAAATCATGGGAGAACGAAGAAAAATGTCAAAAGGAAGCAAGTAAACTAATAGCCGAAAAGACAAAAAAGGGCTATAAAGAATTGTCCGATGGGGAAGCAATGCCCGATAGAGTTGATGTGCCAAAAGATCCAAACGCTTTTGAGTTTACTAAAGAACAAAAAGCAATATTAAAAGAAATGATTGAAAATGAAGAAATAACAAAGGCTCAAGCGCAGTTGGTTGAAAAATTTTGCATAAAACATGCTAAACGATGTTATTATCTTAGAGCGGAAGAAGGCATACCCACAGCATACGACAGCCATATTGGCGGCATACCGTATTGCCCTGTTGGAGAAGAGCTGCCTAAACTCTCAGACGGCAGTGATTTTTCCTTCTTTGTACAAATAAATTTTGAAGGCGTTGATTTATTGGGTTACCCCAAAAAGGGCATCTTCCAAATATTTTTGCAAGGCATGGAAGATGGAATGATTATGACGGAAGACGCAGAAAATCGCGCTCGTTATTACGAAGACATAACCGCCCCTGCCCGTAACGATATCAAAGCAGTTTTAGAAGACTACGAAGACAACAGCTATTATGACAGCCGGGGTGAACCTGAACCTATTAAGATTAAACTTGAAAAAGGCTGGTCTATTTATCCAATTTATGCGGGGGATGACGAAGAGTTCGCCGCTGCGCTTGATGATTGCGAAATCTATAAAAAGCTTCTGGAAATTAATGATGAAAATGAAGACTTTTTATGGAACATATTTGTAGAATCAGAATTATTCCCAATGCATTCCAGCATTGGAGGACATGTATATACCACACAAAGCAGAGTATTTCTGGCGGAAGATATCTTACTGTATTTATACGATGACTTGTTGGAACCGTGTTGGTGTATATGGTTTAAAGGTCAAATCACTGACGAAACACTGGAAGCAGACAGTGACATGGCGTAATAACAGGCAAAAAGGAGAAGGAGTAAATTATGGCAGGGACAAATGAAAATGTTAAT
>Ga0082212_10006609_pt1 | contig 15533 bp, 10 predicted proteins | sample TergutNt197P3_FD_71548 | JGI IMG/M metagenome (GOLD analysis project Ga0082212, IMG submission 71548) | Neocapritermes taracua P3 segment gut microbial communities from Petit-Saut dam, French Guiana - Nt197 P3 | ecosystem: Host-associated > Arthropoda: Insects > Digestive system > Gut ...
CTCGTCGAAAATTCCATCGACGCAGGGGCAACCCGCATCGACATTGTCCTCGAAAACGGCGGAAGCAACCTGATCCGAATTGTTGATAATGGTTGCGGTATTGCTGCCGAGCAACTTTCCCTCGCACTCTCGCCGCACGCCACCAGCAAACTGACCGATGCCGATGACCTCTTTCGCATTCTTTCTTTCGGCTTTCGCGGAGAAGCACTTGCCTCCGTTGCCGAAATCAGTCAACTTACTCTCAAAAGCCGAACTGCCGAAAACAATACCGGTGCACAGATTCAAAGCAACGGTGGTGAACGTTCAGTACCGGCTTCCTGCGGAATGCCCGTCGGCACACAGATTGAAGTACGAAATCTCTTTTTCAACACGCCGGTTCGCCGCCGGTACATGAAATCGACCACCACCGAGTTCGGTCACGTTACCGAAGCCTTCACCCGATTGGTGTTGCCGCAGCCGCAGATTCATTTTACGCTCAAACATAATGAACGTATCGTTCATGAACTTCCCCCGACGGACGATCCTTTGGCTCGGATTCGGCAACTTTTCGGCGAAGCGATTGTTAGCGAGATGCTTGCCGTCGAAAGTCCGGCAAAGGCTGCCGTTCGTGTATCGGGCTATGTTTCGCATCCGAATCAGCATCGTCCGAACAATCGTATGCAATACTTTTTTCTCAATCGGCGTTACATTCGGGACAGGGCGTTGCAGCATGCATTGAACGAAGCCTATCGCGGCATTTTGGTATCAGGTCGCTTTCCACTGGCGTTTTTGCAGATTGAACTTCCGCCTGACATGTTCGATGTCAATGTGCATCCGACGAAAATGGAGGTGCGGTTCCTCGATTCCAATCGGATTTACACCGGATTTTTGACTGCCATCCGGGAAAAGTTTTTGACCTCGGACTTGCGGAGCAGGGTGCAGACGGCAGACGGCAGACGGCAGACGGCGGCAGATGTGTCGGCGGATTCCCCGCCGTGGGAAGCCGAAACTCCGCAAAATGCTCTTGATCCTGCGACTGCCGACAAAAAGCGGCAACAGGTGCAGGATTGGATTGCGCAGATACCGGTTAGCGAGGAAAGACGGCAGACGGCAGACGGCAGAAAGCAGCAGAGTAGTGGTTACACCTCACTTTCGATTCATCATTTACCGAGTCGTGAAAAGACGGTAGCAGAGAAGGTAGGCAATCGACCGCCGGGCGACTGCAATTTAGCCGGTACCCCGGATGAAGAAGGTGCGGAGTATCACACGTTGCCGCCCGGCGGTCGGCAACCTACCATTTCCCCAGCGGGAGAGGGGACAAATAATCACATCGCTCTTCCACCGGACGAACGTCCCGTCGTCCAAATGCTTGACCGCTATCTCGTGATGGAAATGGAAGAAGGAATTGCACTGATCGACCAGCATGCACTGCACGAACGTATCTTATATGAGCAGTTGAAGGAGCGAATGAGCACAGGGCAGTTGGAATCGCAGCGGCTTTTGGTGCCGATTCCGGTCGATCTTTCGCCGAATGAATTTTCTTGTGTGCTGGAAAATTCCGAATTTTTCCAAACATTGGGTATGCAAGTTGAACCCTTCGGCGGCAATACGATGCTGATTTCGGCATTTCCGGCGGTGCTGTCGAAAACACCGCCGCTGGAGATTCTGCTCTCGATTGTGGAACCGTTTTTGGAAATGGGCAAAAAATTGAACAAGGACGAATTGCTGAACGAACTGCTTCATAGCATGGCATGCAAAGCGGCAGTGAAGGCAGGCGACCGATTGAGCGCCCAGTCGATTCAGCACTTGATTCAACTTGCCGAAATGGAGATCAATGCTCATCACTGTCCGCACGGTCGTCCCTCGATGCTTGTTTTGACCCAAGAGGAAATCGACAAAATGTTTGAACGGACGTAACGTTTTACCTTACCCCAAAAATGGGAAAATCCTTTTCATCGAACCGGAATGGTCGTAAATAGACATCGCGCTCCCAGCCGGGGCGGACGCTCCGCTTGGTATGATAGACAATCAGAGGTTCCGGTTCGTCCAAAAGAAAACAGGCATGACCGACTCCAAATGCCTGACCGCCCGGCATGTTCGCCGACTGAAACACCGGCACCGGATGTTTTTTCCAATGTTCAGGATTCAAAGGATCATCACCGGTCAGTTCCAGCAGACCCAATTTATATGTTTGGAGCCACGACGCAGCGCAGGAATAGATCACAAATGTCCGGTTACCTCGTTTGAGAACTTGCGATCCTTCATTGAGTCCTCTCGAACTCACTCTTCCCTCCGTCCGTTCCCAGAGGTAATCGTCATTGCGGCACATCATCACGCGCGGTCCCGAAATCGTTGCCGGATCGGACATCGGTGCGATATATTGATATTGAACATCGTCACCTTTATTTTTCCAACCTGACCAAATGGCATACAGTTTTCCCTTGTGTTCCAAGGGGGTCATATCAATCGCCCAAGTGCCGTCGCCATCGTCGCCGCCGCGACCAACGGTGTCGAGCGGTCCGAGCAAGTCGTATTCCCCAAATGGGTCTTCGGTCTGCGATTTCAGCACGTAAGCCCGATGGGTGGCATTATCACCATTGGAAGCCGCAAAATAGACGTACCAGCGGTTGTCTAAGCGGTGCAATTCGGGTGCCCAAACCTGATGCGAACACGGTCCGGAGTCGGGGGCTTTCCAAATCAGATGCCTCGTTCCTAATTTCGTGGGACTGTCTGTCTCAAACAGATCAATGCCTCGGTCTTGATCCGTGAAACACCAGATATACCGATTGCCGTCCTTGACAATCCACGGATCGGCTCTGTTTTCGGCAACCAGTTGGTTGGTGCCGTCTGAAACGACAGGGGGAACCATCGGAATTGTCTGCGGGGTCGTTGTCGGACCATAAACACGCAGAATGCCCTCAGCATCAATGCTCATGCGGTCAATAAATAGCCGGCGTTGATTACCTTGCGTTCGACCGTGATAGATGCAGTACATCGTCCGCCGGTCAGGATAGAAAAAAATGTTGTTGTGTCCGGTGCCGCGCACTTCTCCCTGCGGCGTGTTTTTTTCAAGCACCGGATTGTTCGCTGCCTTTTTATAGAGACCCAGCGGTTTATCAGAGGTTGCGTAACCAACGGCATAATGGTCTCCGGCAAAATTGTTTGCCGAGTACATCAGATAATACGTGTTGCGGCGTTTGAAGAGCGTGGAGCCTTCCGTCCAGCGTCGATTGACTTCCCGAACGGTTACGGATCGGCTTTCCCATTCCGACTGTGCGTCATCGAGGACAACGGGCGGGCGCAAAAGCAATACCGGTTCGCCGACGATTCCCGTGAAATCGGGAGTCAACTGCACGCCGTAAATCCAACTTTCTTCGATGGATTCAAACCAGCCGCTCTTTTTTGCCAAGCCGGCTAGTTCGCTTTCTACGGAATGTTGATAACAGCACCGGGAATAGGTCATGTAGGGAGTTCCATCGGTGTCAATAAACAGATTGGCATCAATAATCGGATAGCCCGGCTCGAAAATGGGTCGATCCATGAGGAGTTTATAGGGTCCCGCCGGTTGATCGGCAACGGCAACACCGATGTTGAAGTGTTCCTCTTGCGTCCAAGGAAGATCGGAATTTTGTGCACTGAAAAAGAGATAATACTTGCCGTCAATTTCATAGGCTTCCGGTGCCCAGTAGGCACTTCTCGCCCAGGTGCCTTTGCCGTCGAAGATGACTCCTTCTTCTTTCCATTCGGCAAAATCGGCGGTGGATCGTGCAACGAACGAGTGTTCATTGGGACCGCCTCCTGTGTAAAAGAGGAAAAAACGACCCTTGACGGCAACGGCTTCTCCGGTGGGTTTTCGCAGGATCATTGGATCGGCAGCCGCTCCGCCGGGATTGCGAAATTCCACCTGTGCAAAACAAGGGAATAATGCAAACAGGAAAAAAAATGTTGCCAAGAAGTAAGATAAAATTTTCAAGCGTTGAATAATTTTGGGAAAAAGGACGGACGCATTTTATGCGATTCGTTCGATACGTACAAGATGACCTGCTGCTCGATCTGCAAAGTCTTTTTTTCCGGCAGGCTATTGAATGTTGCCAAAAGGTATGGTACGCTGTGTTAACAATTAGGGTTTCCGCTCCGGTTGCATGCCAGGCGGAATAAATTAGAGTTCGTCAACAATTAACAAGCCGTCGTAAGACGGATTGGTCGGCTTCACGGTCAAAACGGCTTTGCCGTGTGAAGATGATCTTTGACTATGAAAGTGACGCACTCCCGGAAGGGGAGCGTCTGCGCATAGTCAGTGGAAAATCTTCAGCGCACGCATTAGCGCACCGCATTTGACCGCGGGAAGGGAACCATCTTGTTAACGCATCGCTCCTGTCTTGAGCGGCTCCTGTTGCCGAACTCTTGGCAAGTGTTTGACACCCACTTTTAACAAAAAACATGCTTTCAAAGCAGCATCAATTCGTTTTTGTTCACGTTCCCAAAACGGGGGGAGCAAGCGTTGTAGAAATTCTGCGTGCTCTGTATCAGGAGAAAAAACCGCCTTGTGCTCACCTGACCGCGTCTGAATATAGACGCATGCTGGGGCACTCACAGTTTGACGCCTATTACAAATGGGCAATCGTACGGAACCCCTACGAGCGATTTCTCTCTTCCTATTATTGGCGGAAACATCAGATGCTCAGGCGTGGATTCAGAAAGGCAGCCGCCGTGTCTATAGAAGACCTTGCACTGAATATGGAACGATACAGATATAGCGACGAAAGGCATATCCTGTCGCAGTATGAACTGACCCACGTCGACGGCAAGTGCGTGTGTGAAATCTATCGTTACGAAGAAGGGCTGGAAAACATACTGCGGCTTGCCATCCCGAAGATAAGCCAAGACCGGATTCCAAACGAAATTTCACAGATTCCCCGCATCCATGATGTACGAAGAGACAAACGCCCCTATTATGAACAGTTGAGCCCTGCCGCAATCGAGGCAATTTCCCAACGCTATCGGAAAGACTTTGAAGCATTCGGATATGAGTTTCATAAGCATACCAATTTGCCGAAATTCTCTCCATCCAATATGCCGCACCAGCCTAATAGGCCGCATCATTCCCGCACACTCCGTCATTCCCGCGAAGGCGGGAATCCAGACGGACAATTTTAACTCCTTAACCCTTTTTTGCATTTTTCCAACCTTTTACCAACTTTAACAACCATGATGAACTTTTTCAACAACGATTCCAATTCCAACAAAGCCAACAAACAACGACGCGGCAGGCAGTGCCGGATCGAGGAACTCGAAGGCAGAGAAATGCTTTCCGCTTCGCCGTGGACGCTGGCGGAGCCGCAATCATTGGATTACGACTCTGCTGCCGTCTTCACTCCCTTCGCTCTTGCCCCCCTTGGCGACGAAGGCGATGCCGAAGCACCCACCCTTTCGGTTGTGGATGACTACACAACTCCCTATACTGTAACGCTCCAATGGAGCATGGAATATCCTTCTAATGTAGAAAGTTTCCTCGTCGAGTACAAAAGATCAGACGCAACCGAATGGATAGAGTATGTCAGTCTTGGCTCATGGGCAAGTGCCGCATCTTTGGGTCTAACGCCAGACACGTCCTACGATTTTCGCGTAACGGCAATCTATAGTGATGGTGAAGAGGTTCCCTCGAATATCGTTACCCAAAAGACCAACGAAACACCGAAACTGGATGACCAGTACATGCCGTTTGGCTTTACCTGCATAGACGCAAGCCCTGATTCCGTCACGTTCCGATGGAACTATCCTAAAAGGTGGTATGTCTCCACTTATGAAATCCAATACCGCGAAGTTGGTAGCACCGGAGATTGGACTTTCGAACGTTCATATTATTATTCTAATAGAATGACCATTGGAGAACTCACTGCCGGGAAAACTTACGAATTCCAAATCCGCGCAGTGGATACCGACGGCGGTTACGGTTACGGCGTGTCCGATTGGTCGGCATCGCTGACCGTTAAGGCTACGCCTCCAATCTACCACAACGATGACTTGGAGGTGGTCGAACGCCTGGGACTCGAAGATTACGTCTCTTGGTGCGTTGTCGTCGATACCTACCGAGTGTATGAAATCTGGACAGACGAATACTCAGCGTCATCTGAACTCACAGGAGTCTTTGATTTGCGAACCTTCACGGAACTGCAAAGAGCGTACTTCAATGGAACCAACATAACCTCGCTGGACGTCAGCGGTTTGAAAAAACTGGCAGAACTGGAATGCGGCGGCGGGTGGGACGACGCATCGCGTGCTTATGTCCCCGGCATATTGGAAACGATTAATGTTACCGGTTGCACGGCGTTAGAAGACCTCGATCTCCGGGACAACAAACTGACAGTGCTCGACCTCACCGGTTGTACGTCTCTGCGCTGGCTGTCTTGCGGCGGCAACCAATTGAAATCGCTCGACACATCCGCTTGCGCTGATCTGTCAGAACTCTATTTGAATGGCAATCAACTGTCGTTCAAGACGTTGATTCTGCCCCCTGGCGGGAATGTTGAAGTTAACGGTGTTCAAACGGTCACGATTTCCATGACGGGCAACACCGTTGATCTCTCTGCCTACGTCATTGCAGGTGTCGAATATGCTTGGTACGATGCCAACACCGGAGCGGAGATTCCCTCTACGGCATACACAATGGGAGCGGAGGGCGTGTTCACCTTTACCGGCGTTACCAATAAAGCCGTTTATTGCGTGATGATGCACGAAAATTTCAGCGGTTATTATGAATCTGAAACTTTCATGGTCGCTACGACTCCCGTCACGTTTGGCACGCCGGTTATACCGCAAACACCCGGTTCAACGCTCGCAACGGCGGCGAATGTTACCTTCACGAACGGTAAATTCAACAACGTAGGGACATTTACCACCTACAAAGATGTCCATGTGTATAAAATCACCGTAGCCGCTGCCGATGTGGGGAAAAGATTCTCCGTTACGACTTCGAGAATGCCGGGAATCAATTACGCTTATCCGTACCTCAGGTTACTTGATGCCAATGGGAATGAATTGCGATATTCTTGGGAATCGTTTAGGTTCGTCCCCGACGCAGCGGGGGTCTATTATCTGGAACTGAGAGCGGACGACTATGAGGGTTCTCTCGGCAAATACGCGTTGGAAATTGCGATGACGGCAATTCCGCCCGCTCCTGCCGGATACAACGAAAATGATTGGAATAAACTCTCCATGCTCGAATCGCGGTGGGCGGATTCGTACTACTGGGGCTTTAGCGAGGAAGATCCCACCGCAAACGGTCGTATAGAATGGGAGGAAATCGGCGGCGTAAAACGGCTCGTAAGTCTGAACGTAGACGGCTCGTATCTCGTCGGTACGCTCAACCTGTCCGGCTGTACGGAATTGGAAACGTTGATTTGTAATTACAACTATGACCTAACAACGATCGATGTTTCTGGCTGTACGGCGTTGGAAACATTGAATGTGTACGGCGACCGCCTGACAACGCTGAACGTGTCCGGTTGCACTGCACTGATGGTGTTAAATTGTTCCTACACCCAACAACTGTCGAAATTGGACGTTTCCACTTGTTCGGCATTGGAACAATTGTCTTGCTGGGGCAGTTCGCTGAGATTCTCCACGTTGACTCTGCCTGCCAACCCTTCGAGTGACTTCACCATCGACGGCAGTATGCAAATGTCGATTCCCAGTATGCCGGTTGTCGAGAATACCATTGATTTGTCCAGCGAAAACGTCGGCGGTAAGACCACGTACACGTGGTACTACGATGTCAAAAACGAAGAGGGCTACCACGAGACGAAAGAAGTCCCCGCTGGTTCTATCACACAAACCTCGCCCGGCAAGTTTACGTTTTCTGGTTTGACTGCAAACGTCTGGTGCGAAATGACCAACGAAAACTATCCCGAAATTACACTGACCACGACCGAAATGGTGGTGGGCAGCATTGACTCATACGACAAAAACAAGGTCGAAGCCGCCAAGAAAAATAATGGTCTCCTTGACGAACACGTTACATGGACGGAAATCGAAGGCGTAATGCGGCTCACCGGAATTGATGTGAGTGGGAGAGATCTCAACGGCTCTTTGGACCTCTCCGGTTGCACGGGGTTGGAGTATGTGTATGTGGCAGGCTATGATCTTTCGGGTAATCTGACCGGCTTGAATGTCTCAGGCTGTACGGCACTGCAAATGCTGCGTTGTCACGACAACCAACTGAAGACGCTCAACGTTGCAGGTTGTACAAGTTTGGAGTATCTAAGTTGCCAGTACAACCAACTGACCACGCTTAACGTTACAGGCTTGACAAATCTGGAAAACTTGTATTGCTATCGCAATCAATTGACTTCGCTGAACGTTTCCGGTTGCACGAATCTGCAAAATCTGGATTGCGAAAGCAATCAACTGACATCGCTTAACGTTACGGGCTTGACAAAATTGATCGAACTGCAATGCAGCGGCAACAAACTAACGTCGCTGGACGCGTCCGGCTTAGCCAATTTGGAATGGCTCCATTGCGTTGAGAACCAACTAACTTCACTGAACGTTGACGGTTGCACGAAATTGCGGCGGTTGGGCGCCAGAGATAACCAACTGACTTCGTTGGACATCTCCGCTTGTACAGACATGCGGAATTTGAATGTTACCAACAACCAACTGAAATTTTCCACGTTCAAACTGCCGCCCGACAGTGATGGCATCAGTTATGGCTTGAACAGCAAGCAAGCAGATATTCGGATTCCTCTGGAAATAGGTCCTGACAACTCGATAGACCTTTCCAGCGAGTATCTTGGCGGAAAGACCACGTACACATGGTACGCCAATGGAACGAAAGTCGATTCCGCTAACGTGACGAATACAAACGGTAGGTTCACCTTTACCGGTTTGGATGCCGGTGCTGTCCTCTACTGCGTGATGTCCAACGATGATTACAGTATGTCGTTGCAGACAACGAGAGTTACGATTGTCGAAACGGCAATTGTTAAACCGACAGCAGCCCCGTCGAATTTCAAATCAACCGGCAAGACGGCGAATTCAGTAACGTTTGAATGGGATGCCGTAGCCGGTGCATATTACGAAATCCAATACTGGACTGGAACCGTTCAGAAGGTTACACGTTCTTTCACGGGAACATCGGGAACCATTTCTGGACTCGTCGATGGCACGACATATCAATTCCAAATCAGAGCGGTCAATGCGGAAGGCGAATCCGATTGGTCAGCCGCGATTTCGGTAAAGGCTAGTGATCCGCCTGTAGTGCCGACAAAGCCGGTGATCACCGCCGATGCCACGGCAACCTCCGTGACCATTGCCATTCCAAGCGGTGCCGGTAAAACTTTTGAAATCCAGTACGGTGTGGAAGGCAAGAATGGCAAAGCCCCAAAAACATGGATAACCTACACGGGAGATGTCGTTACCCTTTCGGGGAACACGGTAACGGTTGGCGGTCTCGTCGCCGGTACCAACTACCAATTCCGCATTCGGGAAGTCGTGAGTGCCGAAGGTAAAATTGAATACTCCGATTGGTCGGACGTGATGAAAAAATCCACGACCGGCTCTGCGACAGTATTAACCGGTAATGAGAATAAGGTTGACAAGGCTTCAGCCGCTAACAAGACGAACCGTAACGCTTCCACGACGGACAGCGTTACGGTGAGTTGGGGCAAGACGGGAACGTTGACCACGTACATTGTTACCTACACGATTCCGAGCGGGATCAAGGGGATACCGGGCACCGTGGTGCAGGACATTGTTACTCTCACAAGCGATACTGCGGGCACAACAACCGGTAACGGTGTCGTTACGGTATCAGGAACTACCATTACCTATAAAATTGACGGTTTGGTAGCCGGAGCGACTTACAAGGTGTCGATTGTTGGACAAAATGATGCCGGTGCAACAACGAAAGCGGTTTCTGTTTCACAAAAGGCAACGAAACTTGCAGCGGCACCCAAGAAGTTCGTAGCGGATGGAAAACCGACCATCGACAGCGTTAAATTGAAGTGGGATGCGGCATCTGGTGCTGCCGGTTATGTGATCGAGGTATGGTCTCCCAAGACCAAGACGGAAGCGGCAAAACTGGTGCAGGTCATCGAAGTTGGTGCCGTCACCGGTACAACGATCAATGACTTGAAGGCGGGTACGAAGTACACGTTTGCTGTGAAGGCGGTGGATGCTACAGGCAAAGACCTGACGGCATTTGCCAGCAAAGCCATTTCGACGGCGAAGTGGGCTGCGCCATCGAAATTGAAGTTGAACGCAACTGACATGACCGTAACGGGCAGCATTCCGAAGGAGGCCGCGTGGACAAAGAACAGCGTGAACGGCAGCTTGAGCCGTGTTGATGCCTATAGCCAATTTGCGGTCTATTACCTGAACAATGCAAAACAGGAGGTGCTCCTCGGTTTTGTCGGTGCGGCTGTCGATGGAACCGCGAACAAGGTTACGTCGGAATCGCTTTCGGCTCTTTTGGCGAATGTGAACAAATCGTCCGTACCCGCCAAGGTTTCGTTTATTTTCAAAGCGGTTGTACCTACCGATGCAGCAGTGGAGTCGGACATTGTCAACAATTCGTTGTCGGGCAAGTTTACGGTGAAGAAAACCGACCTGCCATGATGCGGCGGACGTACCGCGAAGGTTTCGGCAAAGACGAAGAAGGTATGATGATAAATTCGGCGGGATTTCGCAAGAGCGGGGGCATTATCGTCCCCTTCTTCCCCGCCTTTGTTTATGCAAACGGAACGGCACATCGTTGGATCGTCAGAATGTACACTGCACAAGTACAGACAATCTGTTGCCTGCATTTTGTCCAGTCATGTAAAAATTCCCGAAGTTCTCCACCGACAATATCGCCAAACTGAAAACGATGATCGACATGATTGACCGACGGCGGCAAGAGAATCTGCCCAGCAACAGGTGGAAAATTTTACACACCCAGATGGAGTTTGCATACAAATTTCCCTCTTGACCGTTGCGGTACATCCAGTATAATTAGGTTCGTTGCCCTGGTAGCTCAGTTGGTTAGAGCGGCGGACTGTTAATCCGTAGGTCAAAGGTTCGAGTCCTTTCCGGGGCGTGAGAGTGACTGTATCGTGAGGTATGGTCGGCGTTAAATCCTCTTCGGGGTTGCACTGCGTTTTCGAAACTCTCTCATAAGGGGGAACTTGTCTCTTGACAGGTTCCTCTTTTTATGTTAACCTGCTCCCACTGCCCCTCGAAAGGCAAAGTGTAACAATCTACCGAACCATGAAAACCATTGACGAATACCTTGCGTCGTTGCGCGCAGCGACCGCAAAAGAATACTGCTGTACTCACAAATACCTCCAGCGGTGGCAAGACGATCACGTGGGCGTTTCCTTCGCCGATTATCTCGGTGCATTGGGGCTTTCCTACAACACACGAGCGAAACACGTCCGGCAAGCCCGGACGATTTGCAAGAAGTGCTCCCTCGATGTCAACATGGAACCGCTCACCCCCGAACGCAAAGGGTATCCGCAATTCACGGATACGGATTTCCAAGCCCTGTACACTGCCTTCAACGATGCCGATTATCCTCGGTTCATCATCGCCGGCGAGCGGCAACGCTACTGGCATACCCTCCTACACTTCGTCAGTATCACTGCCCTCCGCCGGCAGGCACTGCTCGGTCTCACCATCGGCAACGTCAACTTTTCCGAGTTCTTCGTTACCGTTACAGAAGATACCGATAAGAAGGGGAAAGTCCGATACAAGCCGATTACGCAAGAACTTGCCAATGACGTTCTCAACCTTCGTCGTTTCTACGACTACGGGCTCATCCCCGCTGATCAAAAAGACTTGGTATTTCCTTGGATACATGGTACAAAAAAATGGTATGAAGTTTGGCAAGCCGCGGAGTGTAAAGTCGGCAAACGCTTTCACTTACACGACTTAAAACGCTTCTCTGGGGAGTTGGCACTCCGGGCAGGTGCAAGTCCGTTGGAACTCCAACAGCACATGGATCATGCGAATCTTTCAACGACGCTGCTGCACTACTGCCGTCCGACGACGCGAAAGTTGATCCAGAACATCAAGGTTCCTCTGCCGGATCAACGCCCGGCACTTACGCCGCTTTTCACTGATGCGGAGTTACAGTCTATTGTCTTGGAAACGATAGCGAAACGGTTATCCGCAGCGGGTATAGATTTGGACACAATCGCGTTGGCACTCGACACTTATGGCGAAGTCGATTTCAAACACTTTGCAAAAAATCAGGGCACTCCCGAACCGGCGAAACGTGAAAAGCCGTTTTCGGAGCAACGGATTTTACAGGAACGGAAAAAAAAAGACAGAGCGGTAGATCAGGGTTTGCGGCTCTTTACGATGGAAGGGGGTGCACAATGAAAGACATTTTGCAAGGGATTGCGGATTACACTGCAAAGGGAATCTACTTGGTTATTCGCTTTTATGGAACGGCTACCTATCAAGACTTTTACGAGGCGGGCTATAAACAATCAACGCTTTTTCATGGCTTGAAACTTCTCGTTAATGGTGGCTTTATAGAGCGAGTCGGGAAGGGAGCCTATCGGGTTGCAACTTCCAGCGGGCTGGAGGTTCACCGCAGCCCGCTGGAGATTCCCCAAACTTCCAGCCCGCTGGAGGTTCACCGCAGTATACCGGAGGTTCAGCATGCCGGGCAGGAGGATTCGGGACAAAAACGTCAACGTCAAACCTCCAGCCGACTGCGGTCAACTTCCAGCCCGTCGGAGGTTCACCGCAGTATACCGGAGGTTCCGCCTGATTCGGTTAACGTTGTTAACAACGTTAACAACATTAACAAACTAACGTCGACGGAGGAGATTTTGCCTCGGCTTCGAGCCCTTCGGGAGCATGATTTGGAGGCTTCTCAGCGTTTTAACAAGAAGTGTCTTGTCATCAAACAGTTGCTTGATATGAAACAACTTTCGGATGACATCATCGTTCGTATCGTTGTAAGCGAGATGTGGCTTCCGAATCCTATTACATTGGAACTGATTAACAAGTGGCGTAAGGAGGCGGTCTCTGCGCAATTGAGGGGCAATGTGAAAGAGATGTGGATGGCGGTTGCGAGCAATGTGAAGCAGTTCTACGTCAAGCAGGGCGTGAAATGGACGCGGTGCCGTCCTAACAATGTTCGAGAGATTGACAAGGAGTTGCGTACAATCGGGGACGTTTTGAAGGGGCTCACCGTTTCGTATCCAAATGGCAAGACGGAATCGGCGGCAGAACTCATATCTTTGAAGGAATGCGACAACATGGAAAAGTATGTGAAAGGCAAGGTTCAATGAGCGGGAAAAGAAGGGAGAAGGCGATTACGAAAGAGCAAAAGACGACGGCATTGGCGATGCTTGCGGTCGGCACGAGCCGCCAATCGGCGAGTCGGTCGATAGGTTGTTCCGCCGATGCGATTGATCGGCTTGTCAGAGCGGATTCCAACTTTGCGAAGGAAGTCAGGAAGGCGGAGGATGAGGCGGAGATGTTTTTTATCAATCGCATTCGCGAGGCTGCGAAGGATAATCAGACTTGGCGAGCGGCGGCATGGATGTTGGAGCGTCGGAATCCTGAGCGGTATGGTTATACAAAGGCGGGGATCATTACGAAAGCAAGTGTCGAGCGGTTTATGCGGGAGTTGATCGTTATTCTTGTGGAGGAGGTCCCTGATAAGGCAGTTCGTGAGCGGGTTTTTGACCGTTTTGAACATTTGTTAGGAAAATTGGAGGAAAAGTAGCACTTTTTTGGGCATATTTTGCACTGGAAGGTAGGTATTTTGTATGAAAGAAGGTGTTTTTGTGCGTATTTTACAGCGGTTACTGTGTTTTTTGTGCGTTTGTTTCGCCGGGCAGGGCGAGACGAAGTTTAAGAGCAAAATTCAGTTTGGTTTGGCTCGAAAGAGCCGCGGCGATTCTTTCGATCTGTCGGCAGGGCGGGTTGCTTTTGTTTTCGGGGGGTTTTATTTTCCCCTCCGTAGCCGGTTTCCGGCAAGCGGCTCGCATGACGCAGTTATTGCGTTCCGCAAAGCGGATTTTTGGAATCCGCTTTGCGGAGCGCAATGCTCCGTAATGCGAGGAAAGCGGCTGGTAACCGGCGTAGGTGGGGAAAGCGGGCTCGTTGGTGTAAAACCACCACCTACCCCTCTAATGCCCCTACGTTTTGCTCTATGGAGGCGTAGCGGTCATTTTTTTTTGCGAACCCCCCACCGAAGTCTTTCGGGGGGGAGCAAAAAAAAGGATGTTGACTTTCTATTGCCAAACAAAACCGCGGCAACACCCTGTTGCAAGTCAAGTGCCGTGTACTCACGGCGTGCGACTTGCAGGGAGTTGCTTGATATCCTCGGGACCACTAGCGACCCTGTGTTTTCTACAGGGCGGACTTTTCTCGTGGATGAGGGTTTTCTCCCGCTCCCACCAGCGCAGCGGGAGCGGGAGAAAACGGGGGTTGCGGTAGCGGGCGGGGGAAGCCGGTGCCGACACGATGTCGGCACTCGGCCGGCGGCGATTACTTACGAAGGCTGCCGCCTCTGCGAACATAAGCACGCAGTGCGGTTCGCAGAAAAGAGGCGGCGGTCTTTCCTTATCCCGGGCGTGCAGAGGTTGAGTGGAGCCCGTTCGCCGACTAGCGAAAATCCCCGTCAGCGGGGTTTGAGCGGCGGCGTTGAGTACGAGTACGCGTTGCCGAGTCGAATGGTGTTGCTGGTCGCGAGGATATCCAGATTTCGGTTTTCGCTTTTCGAGTACGGTTGCCGGGCGTGTTGCCGAGTGGTTTTCGCTTTTCGAGTACGGTTGCGTGCCGGCGACGGGAGTCAGAATTTCACGTGTCGTTTCCTTGGTCTTCCGTACTGTCCGACACGACACGAGACTTTTGGTGTGCGTACTTTCGGACTACGGAGTTTTGGAATACTTGCAACTTTCGGTCGTTGTATTTTTGGAGTACGAGGTATTGACATGGTGTTCACAGATCGGTGTGGGTAACTCCGAAAAATGGGATTTCGTCTTCCGGCGGAAGTTCGTCAGGGAGTACGGATTTCACAAGTTCCAATTTGTAACCTTTGCGACATATTGTTCGGATTTCAAGAGGCAGGTCGGTTTTGCTCAGTTCGATACGAGCGTTGTAAATCAGGTTGCGAATTGAGGTTTCACTTGCGTCTTCATTGTAGAGTACATCTTGCCGGATGTCCTCCTTTGAGAGGAAATGTTTTGGTGTTTCGCAAAACTGTTGGAGAAGTAGGAAAACCGGTGATGAGAACTGATAAAACTCACCGTTGTAGGATAGTACATTGCCAATGATAAATTTAAGCATGGGAGTAAATCAATGAACGTTAGGATAAAAGAAAAACCCCGTTGCAGGGTGAAAACTGAACATCGTGATGGTGGAGATTTCAGCAGATCCAAGAACATCAAGAGTTTCTGCAACGGGGCACGTTGGAGTAGTGAAAGGATAAGCCTACTCCGCTTTCTTTGGTGTGATAAGGAGTTTGATGAATCCGTCTCGGTACCGTCTTGCGTTTCCGGTATAGGGTTCATTTGTGTCGGGATTGATGTAGGGACTGTAAATTACGG
>Ga0082212_10006610_pt1 | contig 15532 bp, 15 predicted proteins | sample TergutNt197P3_FD_71548 | JGI IMG/M metagenome (GOLD analysis project Ga0082212, IMG submission 71548) | Neocapritermes taracua P3 segment gut microbial communities from Petit-Saut dam, French Guiana - Nt197 P3 | ecosystem: Host-associated > Arthropoda: Insects > Digestive system > Gut ...
CCTGATAACATTGGAACTTTCGGTATAACCTTTACTGTCCGCTCTGCCGTTGAGGACATTGGCGATGGACAGGGCCTGCACCGGCAGGGACACGAAGCGCACGTTGGGAATAAATGCTTCGGTTCCCCATTCCACCATCAGAGCCAGCGGAGGTTTCTTTCCCTTCGGGAAGATGTCGTCGTCCTGATCCATCACCGGCCTGATTTTTTCGTAGAGGCCGTAGCCGGAAAACACATAAAACCATTCTTCCCGCCGCAGAGCTTCGGAAAAATCATCCTGATTCGTTACCACGGCATGGGGAACATGTAAATTTTTCAGAGACCAGCTTACCGTTTTGCCATAGATAGCCCGGCCCTCATAAATAAGCACCTTCTTTTGTTCCGGTTCCTCAACTTCGGCAAAAGGAGTCTCAGACTCTATTTCCTGGGGAATGACAGCCGTAAACACGCTGCCTTTGCCATATTCACTTTCCACGCCGATGTCCCCATTCATGGCGAGACAGAGACTCTTGGTAATAGCCAGGCCAAGACCCGTTCCCTCAATACCCCAATTACTCTTCGTGTCCACCTGGGTAAAACTGCCGAATAGCTTTGCCTGATCCTCCGGTTTAATGCCTTTGCCGGTGTCGGTTACCGTAATTTTGAGCCAGACCTGCGTGCCCTCTTTTTTTTCTACGGTAACGGACAAGCCGATATGGCCCTTTTCGGAATACTTTACCGCGTTGGAAAGGAGGTTAAGGAATATCTGCCGCATCCGTACTACATCCCCGATAAGGCTGTTGGGGATATTCCCGTCGATATTGGTGTAAAACCGCAGAGGTTTTTCCATCATGCGCGTACGGATAATGTTGACAGCGTCGTTGACCAGGGACGAAAGCAGGTATTTGACAGGGATAATCTCCAGCTTGCCCGCTTCAATTTTGGAAAAATCAAGAATATCGTTGACGATGGAAATAAGATTATTTCCGGCATGTTTAATCTCCTGGACCTCAGAGCGGACATCGTCCGGAAGATCCCTCCGCAGAAGCAGTTCCGCCATACCGGTAATGGCGTTCATGGGGGTGCGGATCTCATGGCTCATATTGGCAAGAAATGAAGACTTGGACTGGCTTTCTTCATCGGCGCGCATTCTCGCCGCAGAGAGGCGCAGCAGTATGAAGCAAAGGATCAGGGAAAGGCCAACCCCCAATACAGCCAGAATTTGGGCGGAAGAATACAGGTCCTGGTAAAACTGGGAATAGGGACTTGCGATCCCTACATACCATCCGTTATATATTTGCCTGAAAAAAATGATGAGCGAACTGCCGTCAAAATTTCTTCCCCGGTGGGCATATACCTCAGCTCCGGAGTACAGAGTTCGGGTTATTTCTTCATAAGACTTGCCCAGTTCCTGAAATTGATGTCCGATAAAGTTATCATACGGATGGGCTATGAGGGCCATATCCTGATTGAGGAGAATGCCGTACCCATCGGCGGTCAGAGACAGAGAACCAACATACTCTACCAACCATCTGAAGTTGACATCCATGGCGAGGATCCCCACCATGTCACCCTGGATGTATATGGCCCGTACCACGGAAATAATGGTGTCGCCGGTGCGGGCATCCTTGTAGGGCGTGGTATAGGCCAGGACATTGCCGTTCCGCACCGCCGTCTGATACCATGGCCGTGTCTGGGGGATGTAAGTTTCATCGGGATTCAGCCCGGGGCCGTCGTAAAACTCCCCATTTATGTATCCATAAACACCGTAATAATTTAACAAACTTTGGTTTCGCAATCGCATGAGCATCGATCTGGATGTGTCGGTAAGGTAGTCAAGAATCTCTTCATGTGAAGCGCCCCGGCGCACCATGCTCTCAACAGCATAATAGGAACCAAGGAAGAGAGTATCCGCTTCAGAAAGATTTGTTTTGATATTTGCCTCAGCGGTGCTCAACAGATCTTCTGCTGCTCTATTCAGATGGTCCCGCAGAATGTTTGTAATAAAAAAATAGGCAGCCAGCGCCATTATCGCGAAAGCCGCGAAAACAACCAGGAACTGGGTGTAATTATACCGTGATACCGAACTATTGTTTTTTTCCATTAACTACAACTCCACAGCCTTTGCTGTTTCAAATTCTTCTTCCATCTGTGAAGAAGGCTTCTCGGTGGCAAGGCTCACCAGTACAATAACCAGACATGAGATAACAAAAGCGGGCAAGAGTTCGTATACGGCGAATACGCCGCCAAAGCGGGCTATCATATTTTTCCAGACGACTACCATGACACCGCCCGAGACCATGCCGGCAACTGCGGCGGGAAGGGAAGTCCGCTTCCAGAAAAGCGAAAAAAGGACGAGGGGGCCAAAAGCCGCGCCCAGTCCGGCCCATGCGTAGGACACCACCCGAAAAATCGACTGGCTGCCGGAAATGGCGATGATCGCACCGAAAACGGTTACCAAAACCATGGTGATCCGGCTTATCCAGAGAACCTGGCTGTCGCTTGCGTTATTTTTGAAAATATTTTTATAGATGTCATTCGCCAGTGAAGAAGCGGCGATGAGCATATACGAATCTGCGGAACTCATACTGGCCGCGAGAATGCTCGAAACAACAATGCCGGCCAACAGGGGCGGAAAAAAATCCATGCTCAAAAGGATGAAGATATTTTCCGAGCTGTTCGCGGTATTCAGCACAGTGGGCTCCAGGGCCCTTCCGATGAGGCCGATTGCAACTGCGGCAAACAGGGTGATGAAGCACCAGATTACGGCAATGATCCGGGAAGACCGAATCATCGAAACTTTCTCAATGGCCATGAACCTAAGCAGCACCTGGGGCATGCCGAAGTAACCAAGTCCCCAGGCCATGGTGCTGATAATAGCGAGGAAACCGTAATTGCCCCCCGGCCCGAAAACCGGCACGCCATTGACTATCCTCTGCATGCCTGCGAATGTATCGGGCCTTGCAATGCCAAAGAAGTCGGTAAAGCGGGGAAAGTTTTTTAACCTTTCCGTAATTTCCCCAATGCCGCCTGAGCGAAAGAAAGCAAAGGTCAGTACCAGCACCAGGGCTGCTGCCATTAATATTCCCTGAATCAGATCGGTCATACCTACGGCACGGAACCCTCCCAACAGGGTGTAAAACGTTACAACGAAGGCGACAAGAATAACCATTACCGTTATGTTAGTGTCAAAGATATAGCTGAACAGTTTCCCGAAGGTGACGAACTGTGCACCCACATATATTGAGAAAAACACCAGACTGATAATGGCGGCGATGGCAAGGAGGAAACAGTTTTTGTCATGGAAACGCTTGCTGAAAAATTCCGGCAGGGTAATCGCATTATCCACTACCTGGGAATAGGAACGCAGCCGCTTCGCTACCACTGCCCAGTTGACCCAGGTACCGATAAAGAGGCCCAGGGCGGTCCAGAAAGCCTCTCCCATTCCGGTAAAGTAGGCCACCCCCGGCAGTCCCATGAGAAGCCAGCCCGACATATCCGATGCTTCCGCGCTTATGGACGCGACCCAGGGGCCAAAGCTCCGTTTCACGAGAAAATATTCTTCCAGCGAGGCGTTACTTCTGCGGAAATACCACAGACCTATAATAATCATCCCTGCGAGGTAAATTCCTATGCCTATCATCATTTGAATATTTACGAGAGACATATTGAAACCCCTTGAAAGTTCATTCAATTACGTTCCTATCATACCATTTTATGCCGTTGAGAATCACCTCAGGATAACGGACGGCGATGGCTGCAAAAAAACAGTTTTTCATTGTTTATTTTTCCCTTGATCTTAAGTTACACCTCAAATTCGTTTCCGTAAATCCTTTTGGATTTACGGCGGGGCGCAGTAAGCCGATTACGCGCGTGCGAAACTCGGTAATATTGTAGGGTTTTGTCATGTAATTGTCCCCGCCGGCGTAAAATGGTGCTCTTGTCCCGACCCTTGACATATATTGAAATAGTATGTAAATTGTATGAAATGGAGGATTTTATATGCCATTATTGCAGGTAAGGGATTTCCCCGCCGATATTTACGAAGAAATAAAATTTGAAGCCAAAAGGCAAAACAGGACCATCGCCCAGCAAACCATTGTCTTGATCGAAAAAGGGCTGGGTGAAGAAATTTCAAACCAGGAACGGCTGCGGCGGGTACTTGAAAGGGTAAACAGTCGTGATATTCCCGAGGAAGTAAAAGCAATAGATCATGTAAAATGGATCCGCGAGGATAGAGACAGATGATTACGGTTATTGACGCCTGTGGGGCAGTAGAAATTCTCTTGCGAAAAGAAAAAGCCCAAAAATTTTATCAAACTTTACAGGAAGCAACGCTCAGAGTAACATCCGATTTATATGTTGCTGAATTGACCAATGCTCTTTGGAAGTATTATTCTGCAAAAATGCAAACTAAAGATGAATGTATTCAATTCATACGGGACGGCATCGGTTTTATTGATAGATTTATTGACAGCAAAGAAATATGGGAAGAGGCATTTGCTGAAGGAATAAACAACAGGCATTCGATTTATGATATGTTGTACATGGTTACAGCAAGAAGAAACAACGGGATTTTAATAACGAATGATACAACCCTGGCTGCTGTGTGCAAAAAAAATCGTGTGCAAGTTTGCTGCTAAAGGAAAATGCACTGTGTCATAGGGCTTTGTTATGTAGTCGTTTCCATATGCGTGCAGCCCCGCCAAAACACCTTCGTATACCTCCAGCGGGTATGATATAAAAGCTGTTCCAAGAAGTACTTTTATTGTATAATTGCTTAGACCACAAGGAGGCAATATGAATTTTTTACACATTACACTTCATGTTAAAAACCTGGAAAAGTCCCTGGCTTTTTACCAGGGAGTACTGGGGCTGCCAATCACTCGCCGCTCCCCGGGAGAGCGGGGGCCGGTCTTTTTGGGGGAGACAGGCAAACCTACGGTTGAACTTATTGGCGAAACGGAAGCTCCCGCTTTTTCGGGATTCTCTGTTGGCTTTGAAGTTGAATCCCTGGAAGATGCCACCAAAAAACTCGAAGCGGCCGGGTATCCCAAAATCCGGGGGCCCATCTCTCCTTCTCCGCAGACGGCCTTCTCTTTTTTCAAAGACCCTGACGGAGTTGAAATTCAGCTGGTAGAAAGCAAGAGATAACAATTATTTGAGGCTGTTCCAAAACTCCAGTTTTGGAACAGCTCAGCTATACTCCCAGTATTTTGCTGTATGCCTCCAGGGCGGAATCGCCTGAATTGCCGGCAAGGACCTTTTTGGTAAGAATTTTGCCGAGCTGTACGCCTTCCTGATCAAAGCTGTTAATATTCCACACAAATCCCTGGAACATTACCTTGTTTTCAAAATGGGCAAGCAGGCTGCCCAATGCTGCCGGCGTCAGCCGTTTTCCCCAGATAAGGCTGGAAGGCCGTCCGCCGGGGAAATCTTTGTTCAGATTGGAATCGTTCTGACCCTTGGCAAAGGCGACTATCTGTGCGGCAAGATTTGCCTTGAGCTTGGTCTGGCTGACCGATCCGTCCACGCTTACATCATCGCCACGCTGGCTTTCGGCAAAGCCGATAAACTGGAGCGGCACGGCGCTTGTCCCCTGGTGAAGGAGCTGATAAAACGAATGCTGCCCATTGGTTCCCGGTTCGCCGAACACCACCGGCCCCGTGTTATACGAAATTGGCTGACCTTCGCGGTTTACCCGCTTGCCGTTGGATTCCATGTCCAGCTGCTGCAGATGGGCGGGGAAGCGGGAAAGCGCCTGGCTGTAGGGCAGCACCGCCGTATAGGGGTAGCCGAGGAAGTTCCGCTCCCACACGCCGATTAGTGCGTCCAGCAATGCGGCATTTTTGAGAATGTCCGGCTCCAGCGCCAGCCTGTCCGCCTCCGCCGCCCCTGCAAGGAATTCTTTGAACGCGTCCGCGCCGAAGGCAAGGGAAAGCACGCAGCCCCCGACCGCCGACGATGACGAATAACGCCCGCCGATATAATCGTCAATGTAAAACGAATCGAGATACGCGGGATTGCGGGCAAGGGGGCTGGTTTCGCTGGTAACGGCGACGAGGTGCTTCGCGCTGTCAAGGCCGGCTTTTTGCAGCTTGTCCTTGACAAAAAGTTCGTTTGCCAAAGTCTCCTGGGTTGTGCCGCTTTTGGAAACCAGCACAAACAGGCTCTCTTCCAGGGGCACGGAGGCCATTATCGCGGAGGCATCGTCCGGGTCAACGTTGGAAATAAATTTCGCGTTGAGCTTTTTTTTGCCCCCGGCCGCCGCCCAGTTTTCCAGCGCGAGGTACAGCGCCCGCGGCCCCAAATCCGAACCGCCGATGCCGATCTGCACCACCGTGGTAAAGGCCTTGCCGGTCGCGCCTTTCAGCTTGCCCGAGTGCACGCTTTCGGCAAACTCGCAAAAACGCCGCAATTCCTGCCGGTAAAATTCCCCGATGTTTTTGCCGTTTTCGATAACCGGCTGCCCCTGCTCTCCCCGCGAAAGCTGGTGCAGTACCTTGCGCTTTTCGCCGGTGTTGATAACTTCCCCGTTCAAAAGCGATGTGTACTTGGCGATAAGTTCCTGCTCATCGGCGAGCGCCTGCAGCAATTTCAGCGCCCCGTCGTCAACGGCCTTCGCCGCCCACGAATAGGCAAGGCCGCCGGCCATTTTCGCCTGGCATTGCCCGACGCGAGCGGCATCAAGCGCCGCCCTGAAATCAATACTCCACGCCGCAGCATAGTCGGCAAGCTGCCGGTACGCGGCGGTTTTGTCAAAGTTGACATATTGCATTATTGACCTCCTTAAATATACCGCGCGAGCGGCGGTTTCAATACAATTAGTCTTTCAGGGCTACGGATCTGTCGTACAGCGCTTCGACATCGGCGCCGGGACCTTTGCCGCACAGAGTAACAACAACGCCGGCGATAATGCCAACGATGAAGCCCGGAATAATCTCGTAAAGCCCTGTGCCTGAAAAAGCCGCAAGCCATATCACATCCGCCAGCGCGCCCGCGACAATGCCGGCTATTGCGCCCGCAAAAGTAAAGCGTTTCCAGAACAGTGACAACAGGAGAGCCGGACCAAAGGCGGCGCCAAACACACCCCATGCGTTCCCGACCAGCCCCATAATGGTACCGCTGTTGGGATTCGCAGCGATAATGACCGCCACAATGGCGATGACAATGATTACAATGCGTCCCGCCCAGAACATTTCTTTCTCGTCGGCTTGCTTACGCAGTATGGGTTTGTATACATCGGCGGCAAAGGCGGAGGCAGAGGCAAGAAGCTGGGAGTCCGCGGTACTCATGGCGGCGGCCAGGATGGCGGACAGCAGTATACCGGAAATAAGACCCGGGAAAATCTTCCGTACCATCGTAATAAACACCAGTGAACTGTTTTCTATCTCGCCAAGGAACATGCGGCCTATGCTGCCAACAGCGACGGCGAAGATCAGTATCAGTACCGTCCATGATATGGCGACAATGGCGCTCTTTTTGACTTCTTTTTGGGAGCGGATCGCCATAAACCTGATGATGATATGGGGCATTCCAAAATAGCCAAGGCCCCACCCGAATCCGGTAAGAATGTCGGCCCAGCTTCCCCAGTTCAGTTTTCCGCTGCTCAGGAAATTCCAGTAATTTTCGGGAAAATGGGCGGTAGAGACAGCGTGACCGGAATTAACCACCGCCAGCGCGAAGATCGGCGCGATAAGGAGGGCGCCAAGCATGAGCAAGCCCTGGAAAAAATCCGTCCAGCAAACGGCCTTGAAACCGCCAAGAAAGGTATAACCAATGATAATAAAAGCGGCTATATACATGGCCAGATTAACATTGATGCCAAGGACGGTGTTGAACAGGGTGCCGCAGGCTTTGATGCTGGAAGCGGCGTAGATGGCATAGGCAAACACAAAAATCGCGGCGCAAATGACCTGCAGCGCCTTGCTCTTTGAAAGGAACCGGTTGGTAAGATATTGCGGGATTGTGATGGAGTCGTTAGCCGCAACGGAAAACCGGCGCAGGCGCGGTGCCAAAAATACCCAGCTCAGTATATAGCCTGCAGCCAGCCCTATGGCAATCCACGTTTGGCCCATGCCAAATGCGTAAATTGATGCGGGCAGGCCCATCAGTACCCAGGCGCTCATGTCCGACGCTCCTGCGGAAAGCGCGGTTACCCACGGCCCCATCTGCCGGTCTCCCAGGAAGTATTCTTTCTCCCCGCCCTTGCCCTTGGCGCGGACAAAGAAATATGCGCCTATTGCCAGCATGGCCACAAAATAAATGATGAAGATCGGTAATTCACTGTAATTCGTCTCGGGCATAACTCCTCCTTGGCATAATAAGGCCTGTTCTTGCAACAAACAGGCGGCCCGTATAGTATATAGGCAGGAAGGAAACAACTCAATGGGAAGAATAAAAAGCGCCCTGGAAATCGCATTGGAACGCACCGAATCGGTAAAAACAGACAAGGCCAGCGCCGGTCAGTTTGATGCAAAACAGCAGGGAAAGAGGCTTGCCAATGCCTTTCTCGCCGACCAGTCAAAAAACCTGGAAGACGAACTGAAAAAATGCCCCGAAGACCAGCGGGAAAGCCTGAAGCAGGGGATTTTCGATGTGCTTTCTCCTCAAATTACCCTTCCTGTAACCGCCGAAGACATTCCGCGCATTGAAGCAGTGGGCAAGGGTCTGCATTTTTTGATAAAAGACAGCCGTTTCGCGTCAATGTACAAGCAGTTTATCCAGCTTCTTTCCCGCTACCTTGATGAAGCAGCCCAGTTTGAACAGGCAGTACGCCAGCAGTACGCCCCCAAACTCCGCCAGAAAGAGGAAGAACTTTCCCGCCGCATGGGCAGGGAAGTCCGCCTCGATCCCTTCCAGGATCCGGAATTTATAACCTTCTTTAACCAAAACCTTAATGCCCTCAAATCCAATTACCAGACCGCCGCAGATCAGGTGCGGGACGAGGCAGTGCGGCTGTGGGGAAAAGCCAATAATACAGAATCAACGAATGACGCGAATTAACGCGAATGGTAAATATCGTTGAAATTATGGACACATTATTATTAGTACGACCAACAAAAGATTTGGAATTTCAGGCAATCGAATTTAAAAACCAATTTTTTGAACATGGTGAGAATGAAATTAACGGCAGTGAGCTATGGGATAAAATGGATAACTATGGGGAATGGCTGGAAAAAGTTACCAAAAACATTTCCAAAGATACTGTCGATCAAAACTGGGTTGTTACCGATACATTTTTTGCTATTCGTGAGCGCGACAAAAAGATAATCGGGATGATAGATTTCAGGCATGAATTGAATGATTTTTTGAAAGATTTCGGTCATTGCGGCTACAGTGTTTTGCCATCTGAAAGAAAAAAAGGTTATGCGACAGAAATGGTACGGCAGATTATGGAAATTGCCCGCCGCATTGGGTTAACTGAAATGCAATTATCATGTAAAAAGAATAACATTGCCTCGGTAAAAACCATAACAAACAATAACGGTATTTATTCCAGAAGTTTCCAATACAATAATGAAGCAGCGGATGTATTCATTGTGAAGCTATAAATTCACCTCATTGCGCTGCCACAGAAGCAGCAATTTTTTCCCGCACCATATCGCCGATAACTTGCGCGGGCAATTTTTGTGCCTGTATGGCGCAATTTACAATATAATCAGCTGTGGTTCTATCCAGCACGTCAAGCAATTCCCGCTGGCGGGTAAAATAGCCGCCCTTTCTGTTGGGGTCAACCTTTGGCGGATTTTTAGTAAAAAATTCATCCCAATAATCGGCTTCTTCGTCAGTCATTTCAGACATGGTTCTCCTCCTGCTCCTTAAGCAAAGGTAAAAAGATAGAACGGCACGGCTGAGCATGAAACACATTCAAAGCGCCGTCTTCCATTTCATTATACATAATCTCAAGTAAATTTCCCGCATGGTCTGTTCCAAGCACAATATACTTGTTTTCATATCCCTCAAGCGCCCCTTCATACCACGGATAGTCAAGGGCATGCCGGATATTATCTAAAGTAATTCTATGCTTAAAGGCAGATGATTTACAGATAATATCTCGCCGCATGATCATAGCCTATAGTATGCATCAGTAAAAAACAAGATAACAAATTCAGGCAGGTTTCCCCTCTGCGTCCGCGTACCGCTTGCGGTACGATGCGCCTCTGCGTGAGACTATTCCGAAAAATAAAAAGGGCTGCCAGAGCAGCCCTTTCGTAGAAATTTTACCTTTACAATTATCAGGTAACGATTTCCAGGAAGCTGGGAATAACTTCGCCGGAGAAATAGAACAGACCGCGGCCAAGCTGATCGGCGTCCCAGACCCTCTGCGGGCTGTCGGGATAGGCGGTGTAGCCGCCGCAGTAGGTTTCGATCCGGTTGCCGGAGGGCTCCCAGAAGTAGATCGAAAGCCCGCGGGTAATCGCATGCCGCGTGGGGCCGATGTCCAGCTTAAGGTGATGGATGGCGATGTGATCCGCCGCATTGAGTACGTCTTCCCAGGTGTTCAGGTAGAAGCCGATGTGGTGGATGGTATTCGGTTTGGGATACTCGACAAACGCCAGGTCGTGGGGCTTGTTGTTGCCGGTGATCCAGGCGGCAAGGCGGTTACCGTCGGCGGTATTGCAGACCTCGGGTACATACATGCCAAGAACTTCACAGCAGAACCTTTCTGCTTCTTTAATGCCGGGTCCGTACAGCAGGAAGTGGTCAAGCCGGACAGCCCTCATGCCGCGGGGCTGGGTGTTCCAGATGTCGGGGTTCTTGAGCTGCGGATGATCTTTGGCCAATTCCACGTCGGCATAGATATGGAATTCATGACCGGTGCAGATATTGAATTTGTACTGTTTGCCAAAACCGGGTTGTTCGGTATTGGGGGCGACTTCGGTGGTCTTGTAGCCGAATTTCTCGACTTTGTCCTTGATTGTTTCAAGTTCGCTTTTGACGCACTTGAAAGCAACATAGTCAAGTCCGGCCTTGTCAGCCTTGCGAAGCACTACGCTGTGGTGGTCGAATTCGTCATAGCATTTCAGCATGACGCGGCCGTCACTTGTTTTACCAACCTCATCAAGGCCAAGAATTTCCTTGTAGAAGTTGAGGGTTTTGTCCAAGTCCAGTACTCTAATCTGGATCAGACCCGGGCGAATTGTTCCGGTAATTGCCATACACGTCCTCCGTACAGTTATTTATTCCAACCTGTGTCGATAGATATCTCGCTACAGGATTGAATACATAGCAATACCCCTCCCCTGCTTGCTTGTTCAGCCTTTCTTTGTTCGAAATGTACCCTTATTTCTTCTGGCTTAGCTCATAAGCCACGTCTACGATCATGTCCTCCTGACCGCCCACCATTCCGCGGCGGCCAAGCTCTATCAATATATCGCGCGCAGGTATGCCGAATTTCTCAGCCGCCCGCCGCGTGTGCAAAAGGAAGCTCGAATACACGCCCGCATAGCCCAGCATCATCGAATCTGTCCGTATCATCTGCGGCCGGTGCATGAGCGGCTCCACTATATCCTCAGCTACGTCCATCACTTTGTACATATCCGTACCGATGTTCCAGCCGCTCCGTTTCAGCACCGCGCACAGCACTTCCAGCTGCGCGTTCCCCGCTCCGGCCCCAAGGCCGCGGCAGGTTCCATCAATGTAGTCCGCCCCGCATTCAATCGCCGCCAGGCTGTTCGCAATCGCCATTCCCAGATTGGCGTGCGCGTGGAACCCTATCGGCAGATCGATCGCCGCCCGCAGCGCCGATATCCGCGCCTTTACGTCGTCCGGCGTCATATAGCCCGCAGAATCCGCCAGGTTGATATAGTCTGCCCCGGCATCGACGAATATCTTCGCCTGTTCTACTACCAGTTCGGGGCTGCCCCGGCTGACCATCATTAAAAAGCCACAAACGAACATTCCGGCCTGTTTCGCCCAGCCGATGTGCTGAATCGCTATATCCGCCTCGGTAACGTGGGTCGCCACCCGCACCACGCTCGCTCCCCGCGCCTGCGCCTGTTTCAAATCTTCTATTGTGCCTATGCCGGGAATAAGCAGCACCGCCAGCTTCGCCCTCTTGACCACCTTATTGGCTTCTTCAAGCAGGTCCAACTCCGACTCCTTTGAGAAGCCGTAATTGATGCAGGAACCGGTAATGCCGTCCCCGTGGCTGATCTCGATAATGTCGACGCCGGCCTCGTCGAGGCCTTTGGATATTACGGACGCCTGCTCTTTGGTGAACGAATGTCCCACCGCATGGCTGCCGTCCCGAAGCGTTGTGTCTATTATGGTAATTTTGTTTGTTCGCATTATTTTACCCCCAACATTTTTGCGGCCAGCTTTTCGGCGACCGCTACCGCGCCCTGGTTAATGATGTCCAAATTCCCCGAATAGGACGGCAGGAAATCCGCCGCTCCCTCAACCTCGACAATTACCGTTACCTTGTTTCCGTCAATAAGCGGCGGAACCCGCAGGCGGTAACCGGGCACATATTCCTGCACGTCCCGGATAATGTCGTTTACCGACTCGATAATCTTTTTTTCGTCGGGGTTCCGTACCAGCGAGTAGATGGTGTTGGTCATGATCAGCGGGGGCTCGGCGGGATTGAGGATGATGATCGCCTTGGAGCGGTCGGCGCCGCCGACAACCCGCAATGCCCTGGAGGTTGTTTCGGTAAATTCATCGATATTTGCTCTGGTTCCCGGCCCGGCGCTTTTTGACGCTATGCAGGAGACAATCTCGGTATATTCGGAATCCGCGGCGCGGTTGATCGCGTAGGCAATCGGCACGACAGCCTGGCCGCCGCAGGTAACCATGTTAAAGTTAAGCTCGTCGGTGAGCTGGTGCAGGTTGACACAGGGTACCACATAGGGCCCCACCGCTGCGGGGGTCAGGTCTATGGCGATAATGCCCGCGGCCTTGAGTATGGGTGCGGCGGCCTCATGCGCCTTGGCGCTGGTGGCGTCAAACACTATCTTGATCTCCGGGTCGGCGGCTATCCCCTCCGCGGCCTCAATAGAAGTTTTGAAGCCCAATCCTTCGGCTCGCTTGATGCCTTCGGATACCCTTCTTCCCGCCATCATGTGCATCTGCAGATGCTTGCTCTTCATCACCTTGAACATGAGATCGCTGCCGATGTTGCCGGGGCCAATGATCCCGATTTTTATTTTTTCCATTATAGCAATCCTCCTGCCACTACTTCTTGAACTTGAAGAAATTACGGATAAGGTCCGCGAATTCCTGGGCGTGTTCGATCTGCGTCCAGTGTCCGCAGTGTCCGAATACGTGCAACTGGGAGTTGTCGATAAGCTGGTGCAGCCTGAGCGCATTGTCCAGCGGGATAACCCGGTCGTCCCGTCCGTGGATAATGAGGGTTTCATGTTTAATGTTGCGGATATAGTTCTGGTCGGCGGCCATACCCTCCACCCCGTTTTGCCGCGGCTCGGGGAACATGGCGCTGAAACTTTCCTGGAAACCGGGCCGGATGCTCGCCTCGTAACGGGACTTGATCAACTCCTCGTTGGCAAAGCTGTGATCGTAGGTAAACAGCTCCAGTAATTCTCCCATCGCCTCAATCGACGGCTCGTAGCCCCAGCCCCGGTTCAGGCCGTAGGTTATGGGGAAGCTGACTCCCATTGAACCCATCAGAACCATTTTGTTTATCCGGTCGGGGTGTCTTACAGCCAGAGAAATGGCCAAAGCGCCGCCAAAGGAATTGCCCACCAGGTTGGTTTTTTCGATTTTCAGGGCATCCAAAAGGTCAACGGTCTGCCTTACCCAGTTTGGCATGGTGTTTTTCATGCCCGCCAGGCGCTCGGTATAGCCAAAACCGGACATATCTGGCGCTATCACCCGAAAATCGCCTTTAATGAGGGGAAAAAGACGACCCCAGTTCGCCCATGCGGTAACGCCGGGTCCTGAACCATGCAGGAGGGTTACAATGTCCCCCTCCCCCAGATCGTGATAATTGGTCTTGAATTTGCCGGTTTGGATGCTGTTGGCAATTTCAGGTCTTTGCTCAGCCATGTTCATCTCCTTTGAAATAAAATAACCACAATACAAACAGAAAATTGAGAATGGTACGCTAAATCTTTATAGAATTAGTAATAAATTGTATCCCCGTTTTTTGCGGTTGTCAAGAAATTTTTTTTAAATGTGCAATTTTTATGGTCATACACCTACCCCCAGAGGCGGTAATGCATCCCCAGGTCGTATGCATCAATGCCCTCGCTTTTTTTCAGTCGGCGCACCACCGCATAGTTGACCGGCAGGACGAGGACTTCGATGAGCAATTTGAGTACATAGTTGGTAAGCACCAGGCTAGGGAACAGCTGCCAGGGAAAAACTCCGGCGGCGCACGCTATCGACACAAAAACAACGCTGTCCAATAGCTCGCCGGCAACGCTGGAACCAATAGCCCTGACCCACAGGAGGCGTCCCTTCATCAGCACCTTGATCCTTGAATGGAGTATTGCGTTCAGAAATTCCCCCACGAGGTATCCGGCCAGGCTTGCCAGGACAATGCCGCCCGAACTCATCCCGCCGAGCACCGCGTCGTATGCCGCGGAACCGGTGCCGGCTTCCCATGTGCTTTCGCCGGGAAGAAGGCGCAGAACAAAAAAAACCAGCGCGGTAAACGCTAAAAGTGCAAAGCCGGTCCAGATAGCCCGCCGGGCGGCCTTAAAGCCGTACACCTCGGTAAACACATCGCCCAGCACGTAGGCCAGCGGAAAAAGCAGAGTGCCGCCGTCAAAGGCCAGGCGGATTCCAAAAAGTGAAAAGCCCAGATCGACAATTTTGGCCGAGGAAGCGATGTTGCTGGCGACCAGGATAACGGCAAAAAACGCCATCACCAAGTCATAATACTTGTACGATTGCTGTCGGGAATGAGACATTATGACAACCCATGTAACACTGGAGTTTCCAAAAAATTATTTGTTTTTTGGAAACTCCAATAAGAAACCCGCAGGGTTTCTTAAGCCCACTTAATAAAGCCCGTGCGGTATGGATGAATCAGCGCATCGTGCTTCGGCAGGATACGCACCGTGTGTCCCTGGAAACCGGTGTCGGCGCATTCCACCCGCACATGGTACTGATTCAGGTTATCCTTGCTGCCCACATACTTCATCTCCGTCCTGCGGGCATTAACAATATCGTGGTTGGACACCGTGCCGTGGTACAGCTCAACCAGAACGTCCTTGGGTGGTACCTGACCAAGTTCGATATGCGCGGTAACATTGAGCGGATCGCCCCGCTGCATGACCGGCTTGGTGTTGGCCTCGACCTTGACAATTTTGATGCTGTCCCAGGATTCCTTCAACTGGGTAAAGTAGGCGGCAAGCTCTTTTGCCTCGGTATAATCATCTTTAACCAGCTTGTGGTAGTTTTTGAGCGCCGGAAAGTAGAACTGATTGGAATAGTCCATCAGCATACGGTGGCTGGACATCGACTGTCCAATCTGGCGCATACAGTCCTTCATCCGCTTGATCCATTCGCGGGGCAGACCGTCCCTGCCGCGCTGGTAGAACAGGGGGATAATGTCCCTTTCAAGCAGATCGTACAGGGACTTG
>Ga0082212_10006611_pt1 | contig 15531 bp, 11 predicted proteins | sample TergutNt197P3_FD_71548 | JGI IMG/M metagenome (GOLD analysis project Ga0082212, IMG submission 71548) | Neocapritermes taracua P3 segment gut microbial communities from Petit-Saut dam, French Guiana - Nt197 P3 | ecosystem: Host-associated > Arthropoda: Insects > Digestive system > Gut ...
AGTGACGAAAAAACACCAAAAGAACTTACAATAGAACTTAATTTGCCGGACGGCAATACAGCATTATTCAAAATTCCGACAAAACACTTGAAAGAATACAAGCCGCAGGAGTTAATTGACAAGTCAATGTTGGCTTTTATTCCGCACTATCCCATGACTTTTGATGATAATTTGGACGAAAAAGCACTAAAAAAGCTAAAAGAAAGCAATCAGATTATTGTTGACGGTATAGCGAACAAGGCAGAAAATGGTGAAATCGACAGCAGAATCGCGGGATTAACAATCAGTGGTCTTAAAGCAGTAAATAAAGAAATTTTAACTCAAAATAAAATTAACCAAAAGGAGGTAGATGAGATTATGGAAGCTATTGAAAGAAGGTTTAATTTAGACCCGCTTAATTGGGAAGCCAGTGGCAGAGCTAAAGGTAAAGCGGAGGGCAAAGAAGAAGATGCAAAGAAAATGTTTATAAAAGGGTTTAGTTTTGAAGATATTCAAGATATAACCGGATTGAAAACGGAAATACTTCAAAAAATACAATTTTCAATCTCGAAATGAGATAAAATTGTGATTAAGTAATAACAAAAAACGTGATAAGAGCAAGGTTTTTCAAGCCTTGCTCTATTTTTTTGCAAAAAAATTTTTTTGAGCGGCATAAAAACACTTGACATTAACGCTTTAAAGTGATAAACTATAAAGGGGGAAAGGGAAAATGTATGTTACGGAGGTAAAGAAATTCAGCACCTTGGGGGCTGAAAAACTTGGTGAAATGGCGAAAAATCCTGTTGTTTATACCGATTTTTTAAAGTTTCAAGGAGAGATATGTATATTGTGCAACCAATACAGAACTCTCAAATTCGCCTTGACTATGCCGATTTAACGGATTCCTTATAATACCCCGCAACCGTTAATTGGCACTGCTCATTGATATTCCCTACAAAGCGGTAATGAATATCAATCCTAACCACCGTTTCGCTGTCGATTACCTCACGTTCATACACCACGATTTTCTCAATAAGTGTATGAATCAAATCCGAGTCAAGCTTTGTTATTTTTGTGTACCGGCTAATCAACTCAGCGAATAAATCAATATTTTGTGAAATTTTATCACCGTTATCAAGAGTTTCCGTCAACTCGGTGTAACGCATTTTCAACTCTTTTTGTTCCTCTTCGAGTTTAACAGACATTGACACAAATCGTTCTTGTGTAATCACCCCAAAGACTTTATCTTCATACAGCTTTTGAATAATTAAATCAATTTCGTTTAACCGCTTGTTGATTTTGTCCGCTTCACGCTGTAATGCTGATTTTTTGCCATTGCTTTCTTTTTCGGAAGATTTCAACAAATACTCAGCATATTTCTTGCCTTTCTCTTTAGCTAACTTCACATGGCGTTTGATGTCTGACAATACAACAGCATTTAGATTTTCAAGGGATATTGGATGCGGCGTACATTCGATTTTGCCGTAACGAACATTTCGCGGACAACGGAAACTTCCGGTCGGTTTTCCCCTTGAATTTGATGAAAACGATAATTTAACACCGCAATCACTGCAATACATCAGCCCGCGATAAATATTGAGCGGGTTGGTTTCTTTGGTTCGCTGTTTGGATTTCAACCGCACCTGAACGGTGTCAAAATCCTGTTGGTTGACGAGTGCGGTATGAGTGTTTGGGATTACAACCCAATCTTCTTCAGGACGAAAGGTTTTACGTTTGTTCTTCAAAGACACTTGCTCACTCCGCAAACAGAATAAATTGCCCGTATACACAGGATTCTTCAATATTGTATGCACGGTAGAAACCGACCAAGAGTAGGGGTGGGTTGAAAGCGTTCCCAAATCTTTTCCGCTCATCTTAAATTTGTATGCCCGTGGTGTGAGTATTTTGTCATTTTCTAATGCCTTTGAGATTTGGTGGTTGTTCATTCCCATGAGCGACATCTCGAACATTCGCTTAACCGTGTCTGCGTTTTCATCGGGTTCAAGTCTGTTGGTTGTTCCGTCAACTCTTGCATATCCGTAAGGAGCAGAGCCGGTGATATACCCGCCGTTCTGTGCTTTAGTTTTATATGCAGATTTCAGTTTCCTACTACAATCTCTCGCGTAAAACTCATGGATAATTTCCTTAATCGGAGTTGCAATATCGCCGCCGTCATCGTTGCTACTGTCGTAGCCGTCACCGATTGCAATATACCGTACTCCATATTCGGAAAACAATTCACGATACCGTCCCGCTTCAAGATAATTTCGCCCAAGCCGACTTAGGTCTTTTGTAACGATACAGCTAACCTTTCCGTCCTCAATGTCACTTATCATGCGTTGGAAATTTTCACGGTCGAATGTCGTTCCGGTCACACCGTCGTCAATATAAAATGAGCAGTTATATAACTCATTATCCTCCGCATATTTTGTCAACATTACCTTTTGCGTTTGAATACTGGAACTGTCGCCGCCGCTCCGTTCATCTTCGCGGCTTAATCTGCAATACAATGCAGTAATTTTATCCTGCTGTTTTAACATTATTATCCTTTCCAAACAGCGGACTAAGGACTTTTGTGTACTTCCCATTATATCACAAAAAATAGGATTTGTGAATAGGTTTCGACAAAATATTTTACCGCTGTCTTGATTTTAGTTTCATTTTATGGTAGAATTAGTATTATACTTTGATTATACTCTCGATTAACGAGTTGTCATTGTACCGATTTTGTACACGAATTGTAAAAAAAGGACAGCTATATGGAACGCTTTGATTTCTCATCGGTAATCCAAATCATCAACAAACACATCAGCGAATCACATAATCTCAATCAAGTTGATTTAATCATCAGCTTGTTTTCGACATTTTCGCTTGACGATAAAAGTGCTGACTTTGATTTCAATGCAGGGAATATCAACCGTTGGATTAAAGGAATTTCGCGTGTAAGCCCCGAAATTATCGCCTTTTACGCAAAGAATGAAAAGAATCGTATTCAACTAAGCTGCGACTTGAAAGAATATATTGTCCCGAAGTTATTTGACGTAGATGTGACCGTTCAAGAAATACAAGAGCTTGTAAACCTTGACATAGGATTATCCGAAGCAGTCAAGCAGAAAGTCTGCGAATTACTCCCCGATTCTGCCAATTTTATCTGCACTGCCATTATCAGTGCAATGGAGCGACCTTTTGTAAAAAAAGGTGTTTCTTTGCCGACTACATCGGGGACATTTTCGCCTGTCGTTGCCGATTACATACTTGATGGAGTTGTTCCTAAACCATGCAAGCATTTCTGCGGCAGAGATAATGAAATAAATCAATTGCATGAACTGCTCACGAACAATCACAAAATATTTATTCACGGAATACCGGGAATAGGCAAGAGCGAATTTGTCAAAGGTTACGCCGCCAAACACAAGAAAGACTACACACAAATTCTGTACTTTATTTATAACGGCAGTCTGAAAAATATGATTGTCGATATTGATTTTGTTGATGATTCCATGTATTCAACCGAAAGTCAAACAGACCGTTTTCGACGTCACAATCGTTTTTTCAAAGCCTTAAAAGAGGACACGTTAATCATTATTGATAATTTCAACGCAACCGCTTTTGAGGAAGTCCTTGACGTAATCATGAAATACAAGTGCCGAATTATTTTTACCACAAGAAACCGATTTGACAGCTATAAAACCTGTCAACATATCGAAATCCAAAACATTGATACACTCATTTCACTTGCAGGGAAATTCTACACCGCTCCCAATTCAGAAAAAGAAACAGTCATTCAAATTATTGAAACAATTCATCGTCATACTATGTCGGTAGAAATGTCAGCGAGGATTTTAGAAAAGGGAATACATACTCCCGATACGGTGTTAAGCAAGCTTATTGAGGGACACGCTGTTCTTGATTCTGCTGATAAAATCAATATTCATAAAGACGGCAAGAACACCAAAGCAACCTACGATTGGCATATTCAAACCTTGTTCTCTCTATGCGATTTGTCGGAGCAACAGCAGAGCATAATGCGTAACATGACGTTTATTTCGCTTGATGGAATTAAACCGAGATTGTTTGCTCAGTGGCTCGGATTATCAGACTTGAACGATGTAAACGACCTCATAGATTTAGGGTTTATTCAAGAAAGCGAAAACAGAATAAAACTTCACCCGGTTTTTAAAGAACTTGTGATTTCTAAGCTGAAGCCTTCCGTTACAAACTGTGAAACTCTGCTTGATTCAATTCAAAAAATATGCTTGGCACAAGGTGAAGATTTTCCTCATTATAAAGTCATGTTTCAAACTGTCGAAAACATTATCAAATTTATCAATAATGATGACATTGAAAAGTATTTGTTCTTCCTCGGTAACGTGTTTCCGTATATGCAGATTAAGGGATATACTACCGGAATGAACGTAATCATAACCGAAATGTCAGCGTTGTTGAAGAATCCCAATGTTGGCGACAACAATAATCGTGCGTTGCTCTATCATATTCAAGGTACGTATGAGAAAATGGCGAATGGGAATGTTAAACAAGCGATTAGTTTTAACGAAAAGGCTCTTAAACTCTACGATAATACTGAACTTGGCTTGAATATATGTTTGAGTATCGGAACTCTTTATCGCGGATTAAAGCAGCATAAACAAGCGGAGCAGTTTTTAGAAACAGCGATGAATTATGTCGACACAATGCTTTCAAAAGGGCGAGCAACGCATGATTCTATTGATGTTGTGCAACAATACGCAACGCTGTTATTTGAAACAGGGAAACCACACGTTGCTGTAGACCTTTTGAAAAAATGGTCGGGGATAACCGTGGAATATACCGATTCATGTGCGGATTATGCCGATATTAATTTTGAGATTTTTGTTATGCTGTTAAAGCTGAATAATGATGATTCAAGAAAGTATTACGATGAATCTTTCCGTGTGTATAAAGAAATCTATCATGATAATCCCGAAATGCTACACGAAAAATATAACTATGTTTTGGAGATTTATAACTTTCTCAAAAAAACTGTGCCGGAGTATATTACCCTCCCGTAAAAAGCTGTGCTATTTTGATACCCAAATACAGTAACACTGCTGTCGGCGTGATATAAGATATGATGTTACGAACACTGTTGATTTTATATAGATTGCCGCAAGATTCGCTTATTTCGTTTATCGCTCCCTCGGCACGGCTCACAGCTTCATTGCAATCATCTGTTGCATGGTAAATACGATTATAGATTCTGTTAGTCGCAGAATCTAAATCATCACTCATTTCATCAAATATTTTATCTTGGCGATTCCTAATTGTCGAATAGCACCTATTAAGAATTTCGCCGATTTGATTTTCAATGTCTTTTGTATACGTTTCTTGGAGGCTTAACAGTTTTATTTGATTCTCTTTCATCGTTTTTATTTGGTTTTCGGTATTGCTCATAAAAACTGCTAAGGCTTCGCATAGTTGATTCATTGTTACCTGTTCTTGCGATTGATTTTGATTTTTTATTAATGACATATTCAATTCCTTTCCGAGTATATAACTCTCCCAATTTACTTGCTCGTACTGATACGAGATTATTATTTTTATCCCGATATTCGGGGTGACGGTATGACACCGTGTTCCCCGCGACACGAATTTCGACATTGTAATTTTCCCACAACGCTTTGATTACATCGTCGAATGTTTTGTTAGCAGGGTCTTGTACTTCTTTTTGAATCACCTCCCGTAATTCGGCTTTGAAAGTTTCCTTACCACGCTCGGTCATTTTCTTTTCAGTGAAAGTAATTTTATCCCGCATATTTTCCATGTCTTTTTTGTAAAAGGAATCACGGACAGAATTTTCAAGCCCCCGCTCCAAGCACTGTTCGCCGAGGAACTTCGACATTGAATATAAGTCTTTCTTATTTCGACGATATGACTTGCCTGTGTTTATGTTACAATTGCTGATAAGAAAATGTGCGTGGATATGTTTGCTGTCGGTATGAACCGCAAACAAGACTTCATGACCTTTTTCATTCATAAACTTCTCAGCGAAGTTATTGGCAATCTCGAACGCCATTCGATAAATTAGCTTGTGGTTGTCATCGGGGTGAAATGAAATAGACAGCTTATGTGCGAGGATATTGTTTTCTTTGGTTTTGCCGTAACTCTTGCCGTTGAGTTTGCGGGTGACTAAGATATTGTTAGCAAAATTATCACGGCTACAACCAAGTGCGTTATACAAAGCTGATTCGGTTTTAACAATTTCGCTTTTAATTTGTTTGGATTTCTTACCAAGCATATACTTCTCTGCGGCTTTCAACTGACCGACCGATTTGCAAGGTTTGTATGCGACTTTTACATTTCCGAAAGCCATTATGTTTTCTCGCTTTCCGTAATATTTATAACACGAGCGTTAATCATCGGGCGGTCGAGAAATGATTTCAGCTTTTCCATAACTGTTACATATATCGAATATATGTTTCTGATTTCTTGTTCAGCTTGCGGAAAATATCCGGCATTTGCGTAATAGGCAATTTGGTTGAGATTCACACCGATTTTGCGTAGTTCATTATAAAGTGTAGAAAGCGAATCATTAAAAGAATATACCTTTATAACAGAGCCTTTGAGCATTTTTACAAAGTAATCAGTCTTGCTTAACCCGCTTGCAGTCTGCTTTTGTTTGAATAAAGACTGCTCTGAATCGGAAAGGCGAATTGCGAAGAAATGATTGCGTTTACGATTGACAGGCATACACTGCTCCTTTCATATATGATATAGTGTGTAGGTATGTGAGGGGATTTCAAAGGGGTGGTTTCTCCTTTGAGCGAGGGTTTTTAGGGGGCGGCAGTCCCCTGAACAGGGCGGACAGGGGTTAGTGAATTTCCCATTAGGGGAAATTTGGTTAACCTCCTGTACTCCCTGCACATCTAAAAATACAGGCTGTAACAAGGGCTGTATTTTTAGATTCGTTCCCCCAAACGCTATAGGCGTTTGGGTTGCGGCAGTATTATGATTTCACTAAATATTTGCAGTGTAAAATTATAATAAGCCGCTCGGGAAAGCAGTATAGTATTACAAAACTGCTTTTCCGATACCGTAGTTATACAACACTTAATTGGAATTAGTATAACTTTGGCAATGGTGTTGAGAAGTAGGGGAAAGTGATATTAATTCTGAGTGAAAGTAATATTAACCTCCGACAAAATCATAGTCGATTTCTTCACTTGCAGTATCATCTGTTGATTTTGCTACAGATTCTACAGCTTGTACCGGATATGTGCGTGAAATTCCCGCAAGACAAGCGGTAAGAAAATTCGGGATTGTTTGCTCCAATGACTTCTCCACCGATTTAATGATTTGCGTTATAAACCGTTCCTCACGCTCCCGATTCTCGAAATACGGGTCATCTTGGTTCCGATAATGCCGCTCAAAATAATCAGTGACAGATACAGCAACTGCATGACTGTATGATTTGAACTGCGACTTATCCATTGACTGCAAGTAGTTCCACGCTTTTTTGTGAACGGGTTTGTCAAGATTGAATCTTAGGCAGGTGTTTTTAATGTCAGCCACTTCGCTCACCTTCTTTTTTCAGCATGGATTGAGCGAGAACTTCGTAGCCCTTCGCCGTCGCACAAATATCATCAATGATGAACACGCGGTCTTTGTCGTACTCGGCGAAATTTTTGATAATGCACCCGCCGCCGCCGACAACATAGAGCGGCATAAGTTTTGGGTCGTACTCATATTTTCTCAGAGCCTTTAAAATATCGTCGGCATAATACCCTGCGGCGGCGGTAATGCAATCGAGATATTCCTCGCCGATATTAGCAGTCCCTTTTCGGATTACGTTTTGAATAATTGTGTCATCAACTCTCGCTCCGAACTTGTCCATAAGTGCATTTTGTGCGGCGATTACAAACTGATTCACTCCGAGTTTTTCTGTCAAACATTCGCTCTCAATCGGCTTGCGATTTTTGATATACATGACGTTCATCGTGCCGTTTCCGATGTCGGCGAGCATATTAACGCCGTTCATTTCGCCAATTATTCCGATAATTGCGGGATACCCCTGCGGGTAAATATTACAGCCGACAATATTGATGTTGTACTGCTTACCGTTGAAAGCGAACCGCACTTTTTCATTTTTAAGCAGATACTCTCGAAACTTTTCTCGCTGTGCCTTAACCCACGTCAGCGGAAGTCCGGCGGCAATGTGGACGTTGGCTTCGGTGATTCCGCTTTGATTTAACTCCCGTGCTATTGCCATAAGCGTGAGGATATAGAAGTCGTTGTCCGTTACCTTGTCTGAAATAAAAGCCTTATGCCCTTCGCCGATTTTGTAATACCGCCCGTCATAAACGAGAATCTTCCCTGCGAATGTCGGCTCTGTGTCGTAAGCCGTGATTCCCGTGGGCGTTACCGTTCCCGCTGTCTTGATGTTACCATAACCGTGGTCGATACCTATGATGATTGTGTTTTTGTAAGTTTTCACGCTACTTGTTCCTCCTTTTGATTGTTTTTGATTTTGGATTCTAACAGTTTCAGAATAAGCTGTTCCGCTGATTCTGTTGCCGTGGGGTTGATGTGAGAGCGGACGAGGAACACCGTGTTCCCGATTCGCTCCCTGTGTTCGCTGATTTGGTGGTAATTTGCGTTTTGCATAATGTGTTCCTTTCTGCAATAAAAAAACACGCTATCATTGTTGATAACGTGTAATTATTGATTTTGTTCGATTTCGTACTGTTTGTAGGCTTTCCCGATAGCTTGCACTCGCTTTATAACCCCGCTATGGTTTTTGTAACCAAGAGTTTGAGCAATTTCCTCGTATTTGTAGCCGTCCATTCGCATTTCGAGAATTTTTCTGTCATTCACGGTAAGCTGTTTCTTAAACCGCATTACATAATCCCTCGATTCGACCTGTTCCTCTAAACTGACCTTGTTTTTATCGCCGAGCCGAAAAATTCCGCTGTTCGGGTCTTCAAGCTGTTCTTCAAGCGATATAGATTTTGTTTTAGAACGGGTATGATACCATTTTCTGTGCCAGTCAATTCGGGCGCGGCTTTTGCGTGGCTCGTAATCTTCCTCACAGGGCATTTTCTTGATTGCATCGAGAATGGGTTGCCAGTTATGCTCTTCGATTGCCCGTTTAACTGCGATTTCCATTACCTTTATCACAAAATCACGGTCAAAGAACGGTATATCTTGTTCCGCAGGTTGGCTCAATAAAGCCGCTAAATTCCATTCGGTGATTTCGCCGATATATTTTATCCATAACGGCAGAGCGTAGGATAGCTTCCATATCGGGCTGTATCCCGAATAGTCCTCTTTCCAACCGCTGAACCCGAAGTGCGGAAACGCAAGCGCGGCGGTTGCGTCTGCGATTTCGTTTAGAAATTGCTCACTCTTGATTAGTTCAATCATTTCAGAAGATTGCGTAATTTCACGCAGATTTCGGGGGAGTTTGCGAAGCGTTGGGCAACTGGCGATAAAATCTTCCGGGAGGAAGTAGACCATTGCGAGATAGCGAAGATTGCTGTCGTGCGGCAGTTTTATTTGATACATTGGGTTTCTCCTTTCTTTCAGATTTGCGAATATATCGCAGTTTTTAAGGGTTTCATAACCGTTCGTTGGACAACGGTATGAACTCTTACATTGAATTAACGTCAACAGTATATACATATTGTTCCTATTTTAGCAAATTATTTTCCAAAAGTCAAGAAATTATTTATTGACTATTTCCTTGATTTTTACGGAAAATTATGTTATAATCTCTATATGATGTAGATAGAATCAAGAACGAGGGCAATATTTATGAACGAAGCGGTAAACCAAAATAATTATGAAGATTCAAGAACTTTCTGTGGCGATATAAACTATTCACCAGTTCGGGAAGTCGTTGGGGTGAATTATGTTATTCCTCAAATAAAAAATGATGTTGATTTTATTCTTGAAGAAACTATACTTGAAATTCTGCTCAAAGACAGAACAATGAACCGTAATGTTATATGGGGAACAAACGATTATTCTCTTTTAGGGTCAATGTATAGTGCGGACAGCGAGATAATGATTTCCTCTATTACCGGGTATAATGACGATGTAATTCAATCCCGTGTTATGAAAGAGCAATCAAAGCAAAATCAACGCACAAGAAACAATGCAGAAGTATTTACACCATCTTGGATATGCAACGAACAATGTAACCTAATTGATAATCAATGGTTCGGACGGAAAAACGTGTTTAATACTCAGCTAAACAAGGCTTGGCGAGCGAATCCAAAAAAAATTGATTTCCCCGATATAAAAAGAAAAACTTGGAAAGATTATATTGACGGCAGAAGAATGGAAATAACCTGCGGTGAAGCCCCTTACTTGGCAAGCCGTTATGATGCTGTTTCGGGAGAAGCAATTGCGTTGAATGAGCGGATTGGCTTTTTAGACCGTAAATTACGTGTTGTCAACGAAAATACCGATAATTTTGATGATTGGTACAAATGGATTGAACGTGCTTATCAAAGCATATACGGGTATGAGTATCAAGGTGATAGCTTGCTTATAGCCCGAAAGAATCTGTTGTTTACGTTTATAGATAATATGCGATATAAATTTAATCGTGTGCCTACTGAAAGCGAATTAAAGAAAATCGCCACGATTATATCGTGGAATATTTGGCAGATGGACGGTCTTACAAATACCGTTCCGTTTAGTGATGAGCGTGATTTTAAAGAACAATTATCTTTTTTTGAAGAAGATAATAAAGAACGCACTTTCTGCAAAATTAAAGACTGGCGAGCTAAGAAAATCGTAGAGTTTGCTTCTTTGTTGGAGGGTAAGAATGGATAACATTGAAGTTATAAATAATCTCATTGTAGGGCGTGTAGAACCTCGTATATACGCTTTTACAACGAATACAATCCCGAATTATTTGAAAGTCGGCGATACATATCGCCCCGTTTCTGTTCGTTTAGATGAATGGAAAAGACACTTCCCTAATTTGAATAAAGAATTTGAAGAAAAAGCAATTGTATCATCAGAGGTGTTTTTCAGGGATTATTCTGTTCATCAGTATTTAGAAGATGATTTGAAAAAGAAACGTTTAGCGTATAATGACATCTCTGATGATGTTTATTACAGCAAAGAGTTTTTTAAGAATACTGCGGTATCAGATGTTGAAACTGCGATTATTGATATTCGTGAAAATTATGAAAATAACTCGACAAAATACCAGTATTATAACGCAGAAAGCCTTATGCGCGAAAAACATATATACGATTCAACCGGAATTTGGGATTTAAGACCGAATCAAAAAGAAGCTGTTTATAATTTTTGCAATGCGGTAAATAACGGTAGAAATAACCTTTTAATGTATGCGGTTATGCGATTCGGTAAGTCTTTTACTTCTTTATGTTGTGCTAAAAAAATAGATGCAAAAATTGTTTATATTGTATCCGCAAAAGCAGATGTTAAAGAGGAATGGAGAAAAACTGTTCAAAGTGCCGATAATTTTAATAAATCATACGTTTTTTTGAACAGTGATGATTTACACGATAATGGTGCAATCAATAAAATTTTAGACAATGGCATAGGTGTTGTTGTGTTTCTTACTTTACAAGATTTACAGGGAGAAAAAATAAAAGAAAAACACGCAGAAATATTTAACAAACAAATTGATTTATTAATAATTGACGAAACGCATTATGGCGCGAGAGCAGAAAAATATGGACAAGTATTAAAAACCGTAGATTATGCCAAAGAAAAATCACATAAATACTCTAACGATGATTTTGTAGACATCGAAGAAGCTGAAGCAAAATTAAAAGTTTTTAACGCTAATATCAAGTTACATCTGTCGGGAACGCCTTATCGGATTCTTATGGGAAGCGAATTTGAGAAAGAAGATATTATTTCTTTTGTTCAATTTACGGATATTGTAAAAGAGCAGGAAAAATGGGATAAAGAATACATATTATCTGACAATGCGAATTGTGAGGAATGGGAAAACCCATATTTCGGTTTCCCACAGATGATTCGATTTGCTTTTAATCCAAATGAATCAGCTCGTCAAAAATTAAAAGAATTGAAAGCTAATGGAGTAACATACGCTTTTTCCTCACTGTTAAAGCCAAAATCCATAAAAAAGGATACCAAAAACGGAGAACATAAAGTATTTATCCACGAGCGAGAAGTTTTAGAACTTTTTGAAATCATTGACGGTTGCAAAGAGGAAGACGGCATTTTCGGATTTCTTGATTACGCAAAAATTAAAGAAGGTAATATGTGCAGGCATATTGTCTGTGTTTTGCCTTATTGTGCTTCCTGTGATGCTTTAGAAAATCTAATTATATCAAATTCAGATAAATTCAAAAATCTTAATGAATATGAAATTATTAACATATCTGGTATTGATAAACCGGAAAAATACAAGCGAGTACAGGATATAAAAAAGGAAGATAAACGACTGCGAATCTCAAAATATAAAAACGCTCACATTAACAGTAAATCGTATGCTGACAGGGAGTACGGTTGAACAGTGGGATACAATGATTTTTCTAAAAGAAACAACTTCTCCGCAAGAATACGACCAAGCCATATTTCGTTTACAAAACCAATATGTAAAAACAATGGTGAGCGATAACGGAAAAGAAATCAAATATAATATGAAACCGCAAACGTTGCTTGTTGATTTCGAGCCTATGCGTATGTTTCATATGCAGGAGCAAAAATCATTAATTTATAATGTCAATACAGACGAAAGAGGAAACCAGCAATTAAGCGAGCGAATTGCTGATGAGTTGCGTATTTCTCCTATTATTACAATTAATAACAATCAAATAAAACAAGTTGAAGCTACAGATATTTTAGAAGCTGTCAGTGAATATACCAGTAGCAAAAGCGTTCTTGACGAAACAAGAGGAATCCCCGTAGATTTGTCTTTACTTGATATAGCCGAGATAAGAAGCGAAATTGAAAGACAAGGCGAAATCGGCTCGACACAAGGATTACAGATAGAAGCGGTTAAAGGTGACGAAACGGATTTAGATATTCCGAATATTGATGAGCAAGGAACGATTGATAATTATGAAGATGAAAAGGAGCAGATTGAACCCAAATCAGAAAATGTAATTGAATCTGAAATTATTAAATTGCAAAATAAATTCAGAACATATTATTCAAGAATTTTGTTTTTTTCATTTTTAACGAAAAATAAGGTAGCATCATTAGATGATATTTTAAATTGTATTGATTGTGAAGATAACCAACGAATTATTAAAAATCTAAATTTGAGTAAAAGTATACTCACTTTAATGAAAAACCATATGAATGCGTTTGTTTTAAGCCAGTTGGATTATAAAGTTCAAAATATCAATGATTTATCAAACGATGAGAGTATCAAACCGATAAACAGAGCTTTAACTGCGATTTATAAGTTTAATAGGTTATCAGATTATGAGATTACAACACCGTCAATCGTGTGTGAAAAAATGATTTCATTATTCCCCAATGAATGTTTTGAAAATATAAAAGGTAAAAATCGTGTTATAATTGACATAGGCAGTAAAGCAGGAGAATATGCAATTGCAATTTGTAAAAGATGTGAAGGGTTAAACATCTCTATAAACGATGTTAAAAACTCAATATTATCAATTCCGACTTCATCTGTCGCTTATGAATTTACACGAAAAATATATGAAGTGCTTGGTTTGAATACAGATTCAATCGCTCAATACTTTAATGCAACAGATATATTAGAAATTAAGGATACTGCATACGAAATTAATTATAAGAAAATCAAGTCTATTCTTACTCAAAACATTCCTTTTTCCAAAATTACTCTTTATAATAAAATCTCAATAAAAGAAGGTGAAAGTTTGAAAATTGAAGCAGTAGTTGGGAACCCTCCTTATCAGATTGGCGATGGTGGGGCACAAAAAAGCGCGAAACCTATATATCAAAATTTTGTTAAGTTAGCTAAAGAGGTTACACCGGAATACTTTTCTCTTATTATGCCTACTCGTTGGTACGCAGGAGGAAAAGGGAGTGAACTTGAAGATTTTAGGAATGAAATATTAAACGATATTCGTATCAAGGAACTTCACGATTTCTTGAATCCGGAGCGATTATTTCCCAACACGAATATCAGAGGTGGCGTTTGCTTCTTGCTTTGGGATAAAGTGTACGATAACACTTCTGAACATACATCTGTCGCAACATATGAGGATAATCTAACTCCAAGTATTATTAAAAGACCTCTAAAAACCAAAGATATGGACATTTTTATTCGGAACAGCGAAGCAATAAGCATTTTATACAAAGTCATTTCAAGTAGTGATATTAAAACGATGGTTAGTCATATTTCACCGCGTAAACCTTTTGGAATAGAGGGCAATTTTATTAAAAGCAATAAATTTCATAAAGGAATCAAAGGTTTAAAATCTCCTGTTAAGTGTTATGGAAAAGCGAAAACGGTTGGATATATCGAAAAAGACGAGATAAGTTCAAACATTGAGTTGAAAGAAAATTGGAAAGTATATATGCCTTATGCGACCAATATAGGCACAGAATTAAATGATGATAATTTAAATACTTTTATTGGTGAACCAAACTCGATATGTACAGAAACTTTTTTACTTGTTGGGGTTGGAATGGATTTAAATGAAGTTTCGGCACAGAATTTATCTAATTACCTCAGAACAAAATTTGTACGATTTCTAAATAGTTTAGCTAAAATTAGTCAGCACGGAACTGCAAAGACTTTTCGGTTTGTTCCTGTTCAAGATTTTTCTAAAGCGTGGACGGATAATGAGTTATATGAAAAATATGGATTATCTAAAAAAGAAATCGCTATTATTGAAAATTCGATTAAGCCTATGGATTTGGATGCAAATTTCAATGAGAAATTATACTCGTGACGTTTAATAAGGAGAAATTATGAAGTATATAGAAAGAATAGAAATTCAATATTTTAGGTCGATATTTAAACAAACCATATCTGATATTTCGGATTTGAATGTGTTTACTGGAAAAAATGATGTTGGTAAATCTAATGTTTTAAAAGCTCTCAATCTCTTTTTCAATAATGAAACCGATATTGGCTCGGGAATAAATTTCATTGATGACTTTAATCTAATCAGAAGGCAACAAGTAAAGCAAGATTCAATTAAAGGTAATCAATTTATTCAAATAAAAATTACATTTCTAAGGGGCAAAAGGTCACCCGGTACATTGCCAGAAAAGTTTACTGTGACTAAAAAATGGTTAAGGAATGATACTAATCCTATTGTTTCTGATGATATAAAAAGCCGGAGAGAGCGAGCAGGATTAGTATATAACGACAGGTGTAAGTCGTCGCTTACAGCATATTTAAACAGCATTAAATATATGTATATACCTGCGATTAAAGATTATAAAACTTTTAACTATATTCTATCTGAATTAAGTGATAGTTTATATAGCAGAAAGTTATCATCAAATACCGCCTTAAATGAATCGTTAATTTCTCTCGCAAAAAGCATATCAGATTCTTCAACTGAATTAAACGATGAATTTAAACAAGAAACAGGCATTGATACCTCGTTA
>Ga0082212_10006612_pt1 | contig 15530 bp, 14 predicted proteins | sample TergutNt197P3_FD_71548 | JGI IMG/M metagenome (GOLD analysis project Ga0082212, IMG submission 71548) | Neocapritermes taracua P3 segment gut microbial communities from Petit-Saut dam, French Guiana - Nt197 P3 | ecosystem: Host-associated > Arthropoda: Insects > Digestive system > Gut ...
TTTCGATTAAAAACAACTACGGACTGATACTCCCATTCACCAACGAATTCAGAACCAGGATTGCTCCCATCGAAAGCAACAAGAAACATAATTCCAGCTATCAGAAAAATTTTATTCAACTTTTTCATATTGTCACTCCACATAGGTTTGGCTGACCCGAGTATCTGCCCATTAAAAACTCGGTGCGGGAATGGCTTTTTTTTGCCGTTCTATCTCTGCTTGTTTTTCTTTTTCAACCTGGGCTTCCGCCGCCAGCCTATCATATTGTTCTCGGCTGTCGAACAGAGTCAAAGTGTAACCCCAAATCTGAGCATTTTCTCGTATTCCGACTTCCGTTCCCACTCGCGGACCTAATAAGTCCGAGTTTAACATTACACCGCAGATTTCCGAAAATTCACTAGGGATTGCAATATCTGGCCTTCCTGACATATACTCTCCACGCATACTCTTAATTCTATTAGATGAAATTGATTCATAGCTGCACTGCCTTGTAGTATTTTTATTATCTTTTTTACCTGTGCGGTCGAAAATCCAACGAAATTCGTCCGTATTGTCGAACTTGCCAAAAGCATCTGGTTGGCCATATCGTTTTGTAAAAGCCTCTTGCATAGTTTTTTTTGTGGGACGTTCATCTTCTTTCAGTTTTTCCCGACGGGCGATAAACCAGACCTTTCCACTATCTTGATCAAATAGGGTGACCAAATGGTAATCCACATCACTCCACTCCATATGTGGGATGATTTTTGCCTTTGGGGCTCGGCAACTGTAACCAAGGAGCTTCTCCTCTCCCCCTACGTCGAATATAAGATCCTCACAAATGTAACCTTCCGGCTTGGATTCAATCTCTTTTTTCAGTTCCGGCCCACCCGAAATGCCCAACTTGATGCCGGTAATATCTAATTGGTCTGGCCCAAGTTCTTGGGCGGGCAGTGAAGTCGGGGCTAACAATGAAAAATAAAGAGCCAGAAAAGTTGAAAAAGAGGCCAAACGGATGGACATGGCTAACCTCCAAAGATTAATTGATGAAATCAACGTGAATCGGCAGAGCCCCTAGCCAGCCGGAACAGATAGAGTGGCCGGGCCAAGTCACTTTATTCCTTAAGAAGAACGAAAGGTGCGGTCATGGTAATTTTTCAAAACTGGACTGAGTAAACTGGTAACGGACGAGGTTACCAACGATCGACCCGCCGACCGTCTTTATCACGGATTATTCCGCAAATAACCATAATTAAGTCCACGAAAATCCAGAAACTGAGAATCAAGCCCGAGGCTAAACCGGCCAGATAAGCCACACCGCCGCCGGCAAAAGCCCCCATGTCGCCGGCGATGGCGCCGAAGACCATGGGGACTATGGCCAAGCCTCCGCCAAAAATCGCAAACAATAACAGACCCAACTGCGCCAAGCCCGAGCCTGTTTTGCCGACATAAAAACGGTGGATGCCCAGGACGCCAAAAAACAAACACAAAAGAGTCGCGGCGGTCCGACTTTTGGGGCTGCTTTGGCCAAGAATAGGCTGACCGCACTTGGGACAGGCTTTGGCTTCCATGGAAATTTCATTTTGGCAATTTGGGCAGAGCATGGTTCATTCCTTCTCTTTAGTAGCCTTAATTTCAGCTAGGGTTATGGCCGAAACGATACTCAAATCGAATCTTTGGGTGGATTCAGGGGACCTATAATAGTCCACCGGCCGATGATTGGCAGACGCCGGGCCTGTCCATTCGCGGAGTTGATTATACCCATGACGCCCAGGATGAAACAGAAAATCCCAAATAAAGGTAGCAGAAGAAAACCAACCAATATAAAAATTGTAAAATACAGAACAATGCTGCCGCCAAGCGCGACCAGATAATGAACCAAGCCTTGGTTGGCGTGAAAGCGGGCAAAGGGGGAATTCGGTGCGGCCAGGAGCGGCACTAAAAAAAGAGGCAGGCCACAAAAAGTGTGCAGATAAGCGCAAAGGGCGTGTCCTTTGTGAGCAGCAACATCTTCCGGTGTAAATACTTCATTTTGAAGAACAGCAGACATAAGTCCTCCTAAAGTCAAGAGTGGAAAGCACTTCAAAAGCCCCACAGCATGGCTGGTGCTTAAAGTATTTATTGATAAAAGGGAATTTATTAACGATGTGAGGTTTGAAATGCAATGCCGACATGAGCGCCGTCCAGGAAAACTGGATGGCCTCTATAATATTATTATAGAGACCGGGTGCTCAAAACAGTCTACAGAACTGCGGACATATTTCCGTTAGGTATTGTATTCAGTCCACACCCGGCCGTGTCCGGCTCAAAAAGACGAAAAAGACACGGCTACGGGCGTGCGACCGCTGTAGGGTTTTTTGAGAACCCAATATGATTTTACGCTCTGATATAAAAAAGTCAAGAAGGAGGCATTCCCAAAATTGTTCATTTTAGGGAATGGCTTCCCGAGGCCCTGGCCAGAACGAAAAATAGCGGGTTTTCCATTCTCAAAAGTATTCTTGATTATTTATTCCCGAAAGTGTAATATATAGATGGATTTTGGGAATGATTTTCACCAGGATGGATCATGCTGATCGGCTACGCCCGGGTTTCGACCTACGAGCAGAACCTAGACCTTCAAAAAAATACCCTGAAGGCCTCCGGCTGTGAAAAAATTTATGAGGACAAGATCAGCGGAGCCCGGGCGGAACGGCCAGGCCTGACCCGGGCCCTGGAGGATTTGCGTCCGGAGGACTGCCTGGTGGTCTGGAAACTTGACCGCCTAGGCCGAAGCCTAAAGCACCTGATCTCCTTTGTTGAGGAACTGGCAGCCCGCCAGGTTCATTTCAAGAGCCTAACAGACAACATCGACACCTCGACCCCTGGAGGCCGGTTCTTTTTCCACATCATGGCCAGCCTGGCGCAGATGGAGCGTGAGCTCATTATCGAGCGAACCCGGGCCGGCCTGAAGGCCGCCCGAGAAAAAGGTCGTATTTTTGGCCGACGCAGGCTTTTGAATGACAGCAAAATGGAAGCGGCCAAAAAATTGCTGACTGCCGGCGTCCCGGGCAAAGAAGTGGCCGCCAACATGGGAGTCTCCATCTCGACCTTGTATCGCTGGATTCCGGCCGCTGAATCCCTGCGGGACGAAAGCGCCCCGGGTTCTAATAATGAGAATGGAGGTGAGTAAATGGCAGTATTCTTCACCGCTGATACGCATTTCCCACAACAAACTCCTTTGTTGCTCGGAAGCCTGGATGATTTTTTCTTGAGCCTTCTGCCGATTTCTTTTGGGAAATAAAGGTTGAGTTGGGGGGGGGGAGAGCCCCCCACAAAAACCCTAGCTTAACACAGTAACCCGACTACCCAGTTGCTTCGACTGTTCCAGCTCCGGTCTGCCGTCGATGTCCTGAGGTTCATGGATACTTGGTACAACAATGACACCGGCTTCCTGCCACTTTAGATATGTGCATATTTGCCGGAACATTGCAATGGGAGGTTCAGCCGCCGCAACTATTTTTTCTCCGCAGGTCATCAGCAACGCGGCCTGCTTGATGGAAGTGCCTTCTTTCAGCAGAGCGTAGGTACGGTCGATGACCAGCTTCAACTGCGCTGAAATTCCCCAAAAGTAGACTGGCGAGGCCAAAACAAGAGTATCGGCTTTACGAATCGCATCAAGGATCGTCTGCATGTCATCTTTCTGGACACACACGCCTTCTTTTTGAAAACAGTGGCCGCAGCCAAGACAACCGCTTATCTTCATGTCGGCCACCCGGAATGTCGTCACGGTATGACCTGCGCCTTTTGCTCCTTCTGCAAAAGCCGCGGCCAACTTGTCTGTGGATGATACCTTGCGGGGTGAGCCCGCGAGAATGACGATGTTATTACTCATCATTAACCCTTCTTTCTGAGTATTGGTTTACATGAGGGGGGCAGACGCAGGGCGTGTTCATTACCAACTTTAGCGTCTTCACAGAGCAGGCCTCTTCGCATTCCCCACAACGGATACAGTCTTTCGAGAACAAAACTTGAGGCGGAATGTTTTCCGTCTTTCCCTGAATGATGTGAAGGTGCATGGGACAAAATTTCTCACATTTCTTGCAACTCTTGCATAACTCGGGGTCTATTTCTAAATTATACTTGCCGCCGCCGACCCAACTTTGGATAGTGCCCATAGGGCAGATAGCGCACCAGGCTCTCGCGTTCCAGAAGAAGGCCATGAAGGCTCCAGTCGTTGTCGTCACAAAACAGACCAACCAGAAAACAAATCCCCAATGTTGCCAGTTTTCAGGATCGCGGCTGGCGTTTATACCGACCATGCAGAAAAGGAAAAGTAATACGCCAATGCGCACTTTAGTGGAGTTGGCCCAGGCAGGCATAGTCTTGTTGGGGCTGTATTTACTGATGATACGTTCAAGAAAACCGCCACGCGGGCAAAGGTTGCCGCAAAACCAGCGTCCTGCGATAGGGCCTGAGATGAAGCCACCAGTCATAGCAGCTACAACAAGGTATCCCATTATTGGGAACTTCCAGCCTAAAGTGAGGATAAGGATTGTAACAGAGGCATAGAGCCATTGTAAGTTATGCCTGGTTTTCATTGTGGAGTAAGGATGTTTCATCACAAGTTTTCCTAAAATCACGACAGCTTAAGTAATGTGTCGCCTCTATTTACTGGCCCCCAAAATGGTATCAAGTTGAAATGGTAGTGGCTAGGCCTATACTATCATATTTCCTGGACTCGTTTTAGGGGGGCAGGTCAAATCTGTTTGATAGTTGTAAGAAATCCAGATTTAAAGGAGATTGAAGGCACCAGGCTGAAACACCTGGAGATCCCGCCCGTAACCTGACAAAAGTTTTACCCGCCCCTGACTTTTTTTTAGAATCTTCCGCCTAAAATAAAAAAACCTGAAACAGAGCCGAAACATCTGCTAAAACCCGGAGGAGGCTCCGCCATGCCGGAAAACGTCATCTCTGAGAACACGACCTTCGCCAATTTGAACCTGACCATAGAGAGCGGCTTCATCAAGTCGTCGGTCTTTCATCCCGTTGTCTCCTTGGAAGATGAGGAGACCGCAGTCTATGGGGTTTCTGAAGACGCCCTAGGTATGCCGCCAGAAAAAGCCGTTTCTAACAAAACAGCCCTAGCTAACCTGGACCGAATCATAGAGGGCGGTTTCATCAAGCCGGTCTTTCAGCCCATCGTTTCCCTGAAGGACGGAGAAATCATGGCCTATGAAGCCTTAAGCCGGATAACCGAACCTCGGCTCGCCATGGACATTGAAACCATGTTCCACCTGGCCGAAAAGGCGGGCCGCCTGTGGGACCTGGAAAGCCTCTGCCGGGCCAAGGTTCTGGCCCACCTGGGCCGTAAGCCACGGCTCAAAAAGTTGTTTTTGAACGTCAATCCCAACATAATCAACGACGAGAAATTCAAAAACGGCCTGACCCGGCAATTTTTGTTCGACTACGGGGCCGAGACCGACGAGATAGTCTTCGAACTCACGGAACGGGTGGCCATCATGGACATGAACGTGTTTCTCCAGTCCGTGGCCCACTATCGCAATCAGAATTTCAGCATCGCCATTGACGACATGGGCAGCGGTTTTTCAGGCTTGAACACGATAGTCAACATCCAGCCCGAGTTCGTCAAGCTGGACATGAACCTGGTGCGCCACATAGACAAGGACAATATTAAAATTTCCCTTTGCCGGGCCTTCCGGGAATTCTGCCATAGTGAGAACATAAACCTGATCGCCGAAGGAATCGAAACCGAAGCGGAACTCAAAACCCTCATCCAACTGGGAGTGCAATACGGCCAAGGCTATTTCCTGGCCCCGCCCGAGGAGGACTTCCGCGAAAAGGTGGAAGCGGCCGACCTGATCTCCTCTTTTTATGCCAAGCACTATATTGAACCGACCGCCGCTTCAGTCTATCCGATAATCGGCCACCTGGCCAAGCTGAGGCGCACCTTTCCGCCCGAAACCAAGGCGGTCGAGGTTTTTGAAATAATCAAGGACAACCCCACAATCACTGAAATCTGCGTGGTGGAAAACGAAAAAATAGTCGGATTTTTGAGCCGGACGGCCTTGAACGATTATTTCGGCGGCCGCTACGGCTACAGCCTGCACTGCAAGAAGAGAATCAAGGAGCTGATGAGCACTTCTTTCCTAAAGGTGCCCTACAGCCTGCCGGTGGACGCGGCCTCCCGGCGGGCCATGCAGCGGCCCTATGAGAAAATCTACAACCCCATCGTGGTGGAAAAGCACGGCCTGTTCCAGGGCGTGGTCACGGTCAAAGACCTCTTGGAGACGTCAACAAAGGTTCAACTGGATGTTGCCATTCACTCCAACCCGCTGACCGGACTGCCCGGCAATCTGTTGATCGAAAAAGAGATCAAGAGCCGTCTCTTTGGCGTGAGGCCATTTTGCATCACCTATTACGATCTAGACAATTTTAAGAGTTATAACGACGCCTATGGTTTCGCCAACGGCGACCTGATGCTCAAGCTGGTCTCGGACCTGTTGAGGAAATATGCCAAGAAAAATGAATTCCTGGGCCATATCGGCGGAGACGACTTCATCGTCATCGCCGATTACCATGACGGGGAGTCGTTCTGCCGGCCCCTTCTGGATGATTTCAGCCGCGAAATCCAGGCTCTGTATCGGGAAGACGATATCAACCAGGGCTTCATAGTTTCCAAGAACCGCCACGGGGTGACGGAAAATTTCCCCCTGGCCAGCTTGTCGGCGGCCGGCCTCACCAATCGTAAAAAAAGCTATGCCACCTTGGATGATTTTTCCAAAGACGCGGCCCGGCTTAAAAAAATATGCAAACAACACAGCGGCAATTATTTTGAAATCTGGTAGGTCCCGCCTTCCTTCAACCACCGGCCCGCCTGTTGTCAACAACAAGAAGAAAAGTTGACAAAATTTTAACACGTCTTTGGCTTTTTTTTATAAATTTCCGCTTAAAATAAATCGGCCTGAAGCAGAAGTTCATGCCTCGTCAAAGCTTTGATCTGTGGGAAGACCCGCCATGCCGGAAAACGTCATTTCTGAAGCCGTTGAGGGAATTGCCTGTATAACGAACCTTTATGCCCTCAATGTCGCCCTCTTGGCTTTCAACGCAGCCGTTGGGGCCTCGTATTGGGTCGATGCCCGCATGGACTTCGTGGTAGTGGTCGAAAAAGTGCGCGACCTTGCCCAACGAGTGGCCCAGATGGCGTGCGACACGTTACATCTCAAAGAAATGGCGGATCAGAACCAAAACAACTCAGAAATTGGGGTGATATTGGATACCAGCATCAAGGAAATCAACGCCATAGCGAAAGATATTGATACGCTGATCACTGAGATTGGCACAATCACCAACAAAAAGCCCCAAGGGATGGAGCCAGTCAACACCAACGTATCCCACCGTCTGCATTAATGGGGTTGCTTTCAGATGTTAAGGAGCGCCGAACATGAAACTAAGCACCAAGATTTTTATGGGATTCATTCTGACCAATGTCATCTACGTCATGCTGCTGCTGGTCGTCTTCGCGGTCGTCCGGCCGGTGGAAACGGATTCTGAAAAACTCGTCAAATATGTCATGAAGGCTTATGAAAACTCCACCAGCATCCGCTACCAGGTGGCGGAACAGCGTTCCACCATGAGAGCCTTTCTGGCCAGCCCAAGCAACGACCGGAAGATCTTCGACCAGTTCGTTGAACTCAATAGGGCCACAGACAACGCCCTTTCGAGTCTAAACCGGATATTCTCCGACCCCGAGGCGGCCTTTTTCCAAACCCCGGCCATTACCGGAGCCTACCAGAAGGTCGCCAATATTTTCAAGGAATACACCAGCCAAGCCATGGCAGTGCCCGATCTGCAGGACAAACTGCGCCAACTCCGCATGGCCCAAGCCGCTGCTTTCGCTGAGTCCGACAATCTGCTGACCGAGGCGGCAAAATTGGAAGCCGAAGATTCCGAGAATGATCTCCGGTCTGGAGCCGGTGAATTGAGATCGGACAACGTCAGGCGACGCAACAAGCGGCAGGCGGACCTGAACGCCGTGCTGAACATATTTAATAGAGGCTACTTGACTTTCATTCAGGGATATGTCCGGAACGACCAAGCCATGTATGACCGCAGCCAAGACATGGCGGGCGAAAGCGTGCAAAAGCTGGACTCTATCATCGCCGACACCAGGAACCAGGCGGTCCGGGCGGCCCTGGAAAAAGCCCAGAAGGCTATGACTGATTATTCACCCGCTCTGAAGGCCATCCTGGATACGCGGGCCTTGGACACCGACATGACGGCCAAACGCAACGACCTGTTTGATGAGATCGTGAGAGAGGTCGGAAACATGGGCACCGCCGTCCAGAACTTGTCCCACGAATTCACGGCCGAAATAGCCGCGGCCGTGAGAAAAGTCAATGCGGTCATGCTCGCCGGGGCCGCGCTGGCCTTGACGGTCAGCCTGGCCCTGGCCACCTTCCTGACCCGGAGCATCATGCTGCCCGTCAACCGGATCATAGAGACCCTGACGGAAAGCGCCCAAGAGGTGGATGCGGCCGCCTCACAGCTCACCGGAGCTTCCAACACCTTGGCCGAAGGGGCCACGGAAAATGCGGCCAGCCTGGAGGAAACCAGCGCGGCCCTGGAGGAACTCAGTTCCATGACCGGGCGAAACGCCGACAACGCCGCGGAAGCGAATTCCCTCACGGCCCAGGCCGGCCAGTCCGTGAAACAGGCCGAAAGCTCCATGGCCAAGGTCATCGGGGCTATGGAGGAAATTTCCCGCTCGGGCAACGAGATAAGCAAGATAATAAAGACCATAGACGAGATAGCCTTCCAGACCAACCTTCTGGCTTTAAACGCGGCGGTGGAAGCGGCCCGGGCCGGGGAGGCCGGGGCCGGTTTCGCGGTGGTGGCTGACGAGGTGCGGAACCTGGCCATCCGCTCGGCCGATGCGGCCAAGAACACGGCCGATCTCATAGCGACCACCATAACCAACATCAATTCCGGCTCGGAGATGGTCAACACCACGGCTGAAATCTTCAAAGCCGTTGAAGACAATGCCTCCAAGGTGGCCGGGCTGGTTTCCGAAGTGGCCGAGGCCTCCAAGGAGCAGAGCCAGGGCATAAGCCAGATAACCACAGCCATGTCCGAGATGGACCGGGTGACCCAGACTAACGCCGCCTCGGCCGAAGAATCAGCCAGCGCGGCCGGCCAGTTGTCCCTCCAGGCCGGGAACCTCCTGACCGCGATCCACGAATTGAACGTCATGGCCCACGGGGCCGAGGCCCGGGCAACCGTTCACCATTCCCGTCCAGCCGCCTCGGCGCCCAAGCCCTTGGCCAAGGCCTCAGCCTCCAGAGGATCTTCCGCGAAAAAGGCCCTGCCCATGGACAGCTTCGATTTCTGAGCTTTAAGTTAAACTGTGGACTTCCCGGATCACGGCGGCCAAGCGCCGCATGTCCTCGGGGTAAACCTCACCGATGCTGCCGATGCGGAAGGTGTCGGTTTGCGAAATCTTGCCGGGATACAGGACAAAGCCCCGGGCCTTGACCTTCAGGTAAAATTTATGGAAATCGAAATCCGGGCCCGGGTATTTAAAGGCCGTAATGATGGGCGACTGGAGGCCGTCGGGCAGTAAAGTCTCGAAGCCCAAGGCTCGCATCTCCGTGACCAGGACCCTCTGGTTTTCGGCGTAGCGGGCTTGGCGGCGGGCCAGGCCGCCTTCAGCCTCCAGTTCCTCCAAAGCTTGGAGAAAGGCCCTGACCACATGGGTGGGCGAGGTGAAACGCCATTTGCCGGCCTGGTCCATTTCCCGCCACTGGTCGTAGAGGTCCAGGCAGTGGGACCGGGCCAGACCCCGGCATTTTTCCAGCTCGGCCCGCCGGGCGAGGACGAAGGCGAAGCCCGGCACCCCCTGGAGACACTTGTTGGCGGAACTGATGATAAAATCGAGGTCTTGAGCGTCAAGCCTTAAACCGCCGAAGGAACTCATGGCATCGACTATGAGAGTCTTCCCCCGGTCTTTTATCACCCGGGCCAGGTCGGCCAAGGGGTTCAGGATGCCGGTGGTGGTTTCGCAGTGCACCAGGGCCACATGGGTGATGGCCTGGTCTTCGGCCAGAGTCCGGTTCACGGCTTCAGGAGCCAAGGCCTCGGTCTCGGGCCAGGCCAGGACCAAGCGGGGCAGTTTCAGGGTTTCGGCCATGCGGACCATGCGCTGGCCGTAGGCTCCGTTGGCGAGGATGAGGAGCTTCCCCTCCGGGGGCACGGCGCTGCCCAGAACGGCCTCCACGGCGAAACTGCCGCTGCCCTGCATCAGGACCGCTGAGAATTCTTCGGACGGTTGGCCGGTCAAGCCGACCAGCCGGCGGCGGATATTCTGGACCACCCCCTCGTTGTAATCACTGTCCCAGGTGCACCAATCGCGCAGGAGGGCCGCCCGGACGCCCTTGGAACAGGACAGGGGCCCGGGAGTCAGCAGGAGGTAGGGGTTGTCGGGTATCAGCGGCTCATTCATATGTTTCCAGCCAGTCCGGCAGTCCGGTTAAATCATCCAGGACCCCGGTGGCGCCGGCGGCCAGGTATTGTTCCCGCACGTTTTCAAAACGCGCCTTTTTTTCAAGTTCCGGCAGAGCCTCAAATTCCGCCCGGGTCAAGCCCAGGAGGTTGGAACCGGCGATGACGCCGAGACTGGGGCAACCCGCGTTGAGACCCTCGGCGATGTCGGCCAAAGTGTCGCCGACCTTGACCACCCCGAATATTGATTCCGCCCCCAACTTCTCCAAGGCCCGCCAGAGCATATAGGGATAAGGCCGTCCCAGGCCGCCGGCCTCGTCCGGGCAGACCAAGGCGTCGGGAGCGTAACCGGCGGCCCGGGCCGAAGGGGCCACCAATTCCATCATGGCCCGGCTGTAGCCGGTGGTCGAGCCTATCAAAAAGCCCCGGAACTTTAGCCAGGCCACGGTTTCGGCCACGCCGGGCAAAAGATCCGTGTGGTCGCCCAGCACGGCCATGAGAGCCGGCTCAAAGCGGGCGTAAACCTGGTCCACATCGGCCTCCCCGGGGGGCCGGCCGAATTTTTCCGTCCAGACCTTAGCCAGGCGTGCGCCAGCCAGCATTTGGGCCAGGTGGGCCCTTTTGGCCAGCCCCATGGGAGCCCGTGTTTCAGCCAGGGTAGGGCTGAGGCCGAAATCCTCAAAGGCTTTTATCACCGCCGCCACCGGGGCGAGGGAACCGAAATCCACGGTCGTTCCCGCCCAGTCGAACACGATGATCTTGGTTTTCATAAAAGTCCTTTCTTTTTGAGAAACAGCCGGCGGTTCAGGCCGATGACCAGTTCGTAGGCCAGGCGGACCAGGAGGTTTATGCCGAGAATCAGAATACTCATGGCCGCGGCCTGGGCGAAATCGCCGGCCTCTTCCATGTGGGTTATGGCGATGGAGGCGATTTTGAAGCCGGGGCTGTAGAGAAAGACCACCGCGGAAATCGTTACCATGGAGTTGACGAAGAAATACATGGCGATTTCCAGGATGGCCGGCAAAGACAGGGGCACGCTGACCTGGAGAAAGGTTTTCCACTTGGGAATGTTGAGGCTCTCGGCCACGCTCTCGATCTCCTGGTCCAGTTTTTTCAGGGCCCCGGTGGCCGTGAGATAGGGCACGGAGAAGTAGTGCAGGATGTTGGACAGGACCAGGATGGTCAGGGTGCCGTAAATAAAGTTCAAAGGGTTGGCCGGGGAGTTGAAAAAGAATATGAAAGAAATGCCCACCACCAAGCCGGGCAGGGCCAAAGGGATGACGGCCAGGAGGCGGCCGGTTTTTCTCAGCCAAGTCAGGCCCCGGGCCTTCTCCATCATGTAGGCGTAGATGAAGACGAACACGGTGCCCAAGGCGGCGGTGGCCAGGCTCATTTTCAGAGAATTGAAATAACTGGCCAACCCGCCGGTGGATATGTTGAACTTGAAATTGCCCAGGGTGGGGGCCAGGTTATATGGATACCGGGTGGTGAAGGCCCCCACCAGGAGGGAAAAAATCAGGGCCGCGAAGGCCAGGGTCACCAGGGAGCAGAAAATGAAGAAGAAAGCGTCGCGGCCGAGGTTCGGTTTTATCTTCAGGCGGGTCGATTTGGCGGTCAGGGTGGCGGTGTTTCGGTCATCGGCCAGGCCGCCGGCCAGAAAAGAGATGATGGCCGGGATGAGCAGCAAAGTGCCCACGACCGCCCCCATATTCATGTTGAACTGCCCGGCTATCTGCTTGTAGATGTCTGTGGCCAGCACGTTGTAGGAACCGCCCAACACCTTGGGAGCCCCGAAATCGGTGAAGGCCAGGGTGAAGCAGACGAAAAAAACATTCACCAGGGTGTATTTTATGCCCGGCAGGGTAATTTTGAAGAACTTGGTCGCCGCGGAACAGCCGAGGGAATCCGCGGCTTCATACAGGCGGTTGTCCGCTGTTTCCAGGGCGACGAGGAACATAAGAAAGGCCGGAGGAAAAGTGAATATGATTTCAGACAGGATTATGCCCGTCCGCCCGTAAAGTTCCAGCTTGAACCCCAGGTTCGTTATCAGGCCCTGGCGGCCGAAGAGATAGATCAGGCCCAAGGCGTGGACTATGGTGGGTATGAAGATGGGGGCCAGAGCCGCGTATTTGAAAAAAGTCTTGCCCCGGATATTGGTGCGGGTCAGGGCATAGGCGTAAGCCAGGGCCAGCCAGAGGGAGAAAAACGCGGAGACCAGGGAGATGTCCAGAGTGTTGAAAATAGAAGCGGCCAGGGCCGGAGTGCTGAAGTAGCGGCGGTAATTATCCAGCCCGACAAAGCCGCCCCCTTCGTTCAGAAAAGCCTTGGAGAACAGGCTGACCAGGGGGCCGACCAGGATAAGGCCAAAGGCCGCCAGTATCAGGATAATGACGGCCAGTTGCGGCGGGTTGAGGAAGAGCCTGGCCTTCCTGCCCAGGGTCAAGACCATTTTTTCAGGCGGCGGCTGAATAGATAGTGACGTTGCCGGCGGCGACGGAAATGTAAACCTGGTCATTGGCCCTGAAGGTCAACCGGTCGGCCTGTTCCGTGGGCAGGTCCACGCAGACTGCCGAGCCGCCCGGGCTCAGGCGGGCGTAGATCCTGGTCGTGGCCCCCCGGAATTCCACCCAGTCGACAACGGCAGGCAGGCTGTCGGCGTCCTGGGGTTGGTGGCTGATTTCCAGTTTTTCCGGGCGGGCGGCGCAGAGCCCGCCGGCTTGGGGATAGAAGTTCATGGCCCCGATGAAGCCGGCCACGAAGGGCGTGGCCGGCTTTTCGTAGATGATCCGGGGCGAGCCGGTCTGTTCCACCACCGCGTTGTTCATGACCACGATTTTATCGGCCATGGTGATGGCTTCCTCCTGGTCATGGGTCACCATGATGGTCGTGATGCCCAAGGCCCGCTGCAGGCGGCAGATTTCGCCCCTGAGCCTGGCCCGCACCTTGGCGTCCAGGGCCGACAGGGGTTCGTCCAGGAGCAAGGCGGCCGGAGAGATGGCAATGGCCCGGGCCAAGGCCGTGCGCTGCTGCTGGCCGCCCGACAGTTGGTTGGGGTATTTATGTCGGTGAGGCCGCAGATCCACCATTTCCAGGGCTTCATCGGCCTTCCGTTCGCGTTCGGCCCGGTCGAGAGTCTTGTTTTGGGCCAGGCCGAAAAGGACGTTCTGCCTTACGGTCATGTTGGGGAACAGGGCGTAGGACTGAAAGACGATGCCGAAATTGCGCCTGGCCGGGGGCAGAAAAGTGGCCTCCCGCCCTTCCAGCCAGACTTCGCCACGGTCGGCCGTCTCCAGGCCGGCGATGATGCGCAGCAAGGTGGTCTTGCCGCAGCCCGACGGCCCCAGGAGGCAGACCAGTTCGCCTTTTTCCAAGCCCAGGCTGACTTGGTCCAGAGCGGTCTGGCTGCCGAATTTCTTGCTGATGCCTTTGACTTCCAGGAAGTTCATGTTCAATCCGCCTTGTTTATCGTCATTTCGGGGCTGATTTGGCGTCGAACTTTTCCGCCCACTTTTTCAAAATATTGTCGCGGTTGCCGGCCGCCCAGGCAAAGTCGTTGTCAATGAGCTGCTTGATCGGATCGCCCTCGATACCTTCATAACCGCCCTTGACGCCGATAGTGACGATGGGGTAGTTCTTCCGATAAAGCTCCATGGCGCTGTCGGAGATGGCCCAATCCAGGAAAGTCTTGGCCGCGGGCTTGATCTGAGGCTTCTTAATCAGGGCGTTGGCCTCCAGGTCCCAGCCCGAGCCTTCGGCCGGGAAGATGATTTCCACAGGGGAATTCTTCTTCTGGCTCAGCCCTGCGTAACCGAAGCTGATGCCCACCGCGCATTCACCGGCCGCGGCCATCTTGGCCGGTTTGGAGCCGGAGTGGACATATTGGTCCACGTTCCGATCCAGAGCCGCGAGGTAATCCCAGCCGCCCTCGGAGCCCTTGCCGTTCAGTTGCAGAATGGCGCTGACGGTCAGAAAGCCGGTGCCCGAGGAACTGGGGTTGGACATGACGATCTGGCCCTTCAGCTTGGGGTTCAGGAGGTCTTGGTAAGTCTTGATGTCGGCGGCCTTAAGGCCCAGCTTGGCCAGTTCCCGGGTGTTGACCGTGAAGGCGGTCTCCCAGGCGTCAATGCCCACCCAGGTTGGGGGATTCTTGGTGGATTTGAACTGGGGCAGGATCCGATCCAGCCCGGCGGGGGCGTAGCCGGCCAGGAGGCCCAGGTTGTCCAGGACCATCATGGACGAAGCGGCCGTGCCCCAGATCACGTCGGCCTGGGGCTGGTCCTTTTCGGCCAGGAGCCGGGCGGTGATGATGCCGGTGGATTCGCGCACCACGTTCACGGTCAGGTCCGGGTGGTGGCGTTTAAAATCCTCCAGATACTCAGTGACTTGTTCGTCTTCCAGAGCGGTATAGACGACGATGGATTTATCCGCTTCGGCCGCCTGGGCTGTCCCGGTCCCTAAAACGAGGAACCCGAGAACGCCGAGGGCATAGATGAACTTTTTCATGGTCGGAACCTCCCGATTGAAATGATTGGTGAAAATTTGTTTGAAGCCTACTTTAGCTCAGTCATGTAAAGCCTATGCGGTCTTCCAGTCAAAAAAATGTAAAATTGATTGTTATCCGGGCGAGGTTATAGATATCCTACGAAAAAATGACGGGTGTTCCACGATATTGAAATTTATGAAATTATTGTAAATCAAAGCCTCTTGACAATAATCTTTTTGGTAGAAAACCAAAAACTGCGATGTCCTTTTGATGCCGCCGTAACCTTACTGGCCCTCAGATACTTGGTGGTGCTGGGGGTTGCGGGGTCGTTAAGAGAACTTCATAGTGCCCGCCCCTTGGTGAGGTCAGAGGTTTCAGCCCTTCTTCCCAAGCCGGGCCAGCCAACATTGAGGGCACCTTCCAGAAGGCGTCCCGATAATCAGTAATATACCAATGGCAGTAGTGGTATAGTTCTTCAATATGGCGGCTCTGAGATGGGTCGGCTACTCCGCAGACTATAAAGCCAGCATTATACGCTGTTTTGGCGGCAGTCGGACAATCCTCAAAAACGATG
>Ga0082212_10006613_pt1 | contig 15529 bp, 11 predicted proteins | sample TergutNt197P3_FD_71548 | JGI IMG/M metagenome (GOLD analysis project Ga0082212, IMG submission 71548) | Neocapritermes taracua P3 segment gut microbial communities from Petit-Saut dam, French Guiana - Nt197 P3 | ecosystem: Host-associated > Arthropoda: Insects > Digestive system > Gut ...
GTATCTTTATGAAACTGTGAGCGGAAGACGGGACTCGAACCCGCGACCCTAACCTTGGCAAGGTTATGCTCTACCAACTGAGCTACTTCCGCAAAATTGATGCTCATTGTTCAAACTGTCACCTTGCCAAGGTTAGATACATTCAATTATCTTGGGGCAAGGTTATGCTCTACCAACTGAGCTACTTCCGCAAAATTGATGCCCATTGTTCAGATGCTCATTGTTCAAACTGTCACCTTGCCAAGGTTAGATACGTTCAATTATCTTGGGGCAAGGTTATGCTCTACCAACTGAGCTACTTCCGCAAAAATATCAAAAATGCGACTGCAAAGATATTAAAAATTTTTATTCCGCAAAAACTTTTTGAAAAATTTAAGATTTTGTGTTTTTGCTAAATTCAAAAAAATGATATACTTTTGTACATTGATAAATAATGAACGGGCTATTAAAGGATTAAAAATTATAGTAATAACGGCGTCGATAATATTCTGCATAACCTTCGTCATACCGTATTTTATGCTGAATATTCCTTATTTTCAGCGTAAAGTGGTAGATTTTTCAGAATCGGAATTGTCCGTTTTTTTTGATACTCACGTAAAAATCGGGGAAGTAAATATAAAATGGCCTAACCATATTTCGCTTAAAGATATACAAATCAAAGACAGGAATGATAACCAAATGCTTGAAGCGGATCACATCGCAGTACACTACAAACTTATACCTTTACTCAAAAACAAATGGGTTCTTTCGACTGTCCGTTTTTTCGGCGTTACATGTCATATCCAAAAAGATTCACCGCATAGCGATATGAATATTCAATTTATGCTGGATGCGGTATCCGGCAATTCGCCCGGATATAGCAACAAACAGTTTCAACTCCAGTCCATCCTTGTCAGAAGGGGAACCGTTACTTACGACATCATGGACCAAGAGATGACCGGTCAGCAGTTCAACCTGAACCATATCAACCTGAGCAACCTGAATTGCAACCTGACTGTCAAACATTACAGTAAAGACAGTATCCGGGCGCAGATCAACAAGATGAGTTTTATTGAAAGTTCGGGTATGGACGTGAAAAAGTTTACGGGACGGTTAACAGGCAACCCGGATTCTTTGAAAATTGAAAATTTATTGCTTTCTCTCCCCCACTCTACTTTATTAATGCCTTCAACAGCCCTGCTATTTGACCGTTCGGATTCGCTTTCGCAGCCGGCGGATAAATCGATGCTGAAAATCCATCTGGCTTCATCTACTATAACGCCGCAGGATTTTGTGTTTTTGACACCGCATTTGAAAAATTTTTCGGATGTCATCAATGTCTCGGCTGACATCTCCGGTGTTATTAACTCTTTGTCGCTCAACAAACTGTCTTTGTCTTTTGGACGCGACTTGCTGTTTTCAGGAAGTATGGATTTAAAAAATATCGCCAATAAAACGGAAGAACTGTACCTGTTCGGACAGGTTCAAAGGCTGTATCTGACTACTGAAGGTCTGCGTCGCATATCAAATAATTTTAACCTGTTCGCACTTCCCGTACCGGAACCTGTGATAAATATCGGAGAACTGAATTTCACAGGAGAGATTTCCGGATTCATTGACCATTTAGTTGCCTTTGGCAATCTGTCGTCGCCTGTTGGCTCGATTCAGATGGATATGATGATCGGTCAACAGCGCAATCAAGATACATCCCTGTACCTGAAAGGAAACATTGCTTCGTCGGATCTGCAGATCCATTCCCTTTTCAGAGAAGGCAATCCGTATGGAAAAGCACGATTCATGGCAGAACTTGACCTTGTTCGACCCCGCGATAAAAAAATCTCCGGTAACATTAACGCCCGGATCAACGAACTCGAATATCGCGGTTACAACTATGAAAATATTTATGTATCAGGGAAATACAAAGAAAACGAATATGAGGGTCTTGTAAGGGTAGACGACCCGAACGGCCAACTTACGCTACAGGGACTGTTCAAAAATGAAAATGAAAAATCAGTCTTCAACTTCAATGCCCATCTCTCCAATTTTCATCCGGACAAACTTCACCTGACCGATAAATTTGAAGAACCGGATATATCGTTTGGTATCAGCGCCGATTTTACAGGCAACAACCCTGATGATTTCAACGGATTTATAGAATTGAAGGACTTTGCATTTATTACCCGGAAGGATAGTTTTTTCATCCATAACCTGCTTATCGAAACATTCGCCGATGAGCTGATGCACAAGCAGATAAATATCGCTTCTTCAATCCTGAACGGAAACATGAAGGGAGCCTATTCATTTTCATCCCTTATCCCCGATCTATTGACTGTCGGCGAGAAATATCTGCCAACGCTTGTCCATTCAATTGCCGGTTACAAGCCGGCTGAAACGAATAACCTGTTTGATTTCAACTTTACCGTCGAGAATACCGAAAACATTTCAAAAACATTGGAACTGCCGTTTAGTATACTTCAAAAAACAGGTATTCAAGGACATTTTAACAGCACAACAAATTTATTATCAGCAACTATCGATGCCCCGTCGTTTACGATAGGCGCCATTCATTTAGAAAAGGGGAATCTGCACATTGAGAATAATGTCGATGCAATAAACCTCCAACTCAGCGCCAACCAGTATGGCTATAAGAACATACATAACTTTCTCCGCTTATCGGCGAATTTGAAAGACGACCGGATTGATACGGATATAAAATGGACAAGTGATACGGATGAAAGATTTGAAGCGGTATTGACGACTTCTGCCGTGTTTGTTGAAGAACATGACCAAAATAGCGTCAAAAAACTCCGTACCGAGATGACCATACCCCCTGCACAAATCATTCTGAATGATTCGATATGGCATGTCGAACCGGCATCGGTCACCATTTCGGACCGGAAGGTTGCCATTGATAATTTCTACATTACGAAAGACGACCAACACCTGCATATCAATGGCATATTGTCGGACAATCCGCAAGATGAACTTTTTTTAGATTTGAACGACATTGAAATAGGTTACATTTTCGATATTTTGAACAAACCGCAACTCCATTTCGGCGGAAGGACAACAGGAACCGTCAAAGCGCGCGACTTGCCGGGACGCATGATGATTGAAGGACGTCTTGAAATTGAAGACTTCTCTTTCCTTCATGTATTACAGGGAAAATTGAATATTTCAAGCGAATGGGACAACGATCGGCAAGGCATTCTGCTGGTAGGTACCATCTACAAAAACGATGCTACATGGACGGATGTGAACGGATATATATTCCCGATTGGCGCAGAACAGGGGCTTTCTCTGATTTTCGACGCCAATGAAATCAATCTTTCATTCCTTCAATATTACATGCGTTCTTTTGCCGACAGTATCTGTGGAACAGGATTTGGCGAAGTATTGCTGGCCGGTTCTTTCAACAATTTGTATCTGGAAGGTAAACCATACGTAAAAGACGCGCATGTAAATGTTAATTTTCTAAATACTACCTACTCGTTTTCCGACACGGTTTTTCTGGAAAAGCACCGGATAAGCGTCAATAACACAACTTTATACGACAAGGACGGTCATTCGTGCAAGATGGATTTCACCCTGAATCATTCCGGTTTCGCCGACATGGCTTTCAACATGGATATCATTGCCGATCATTTGCTGGTTTACGATATGCCCGAACGCATCAATCCTGTCATATACGGCAAAGTGTATGCCAGCGGAACGTCTACCGTCACTGGAACGGAAGAATTTATTCTGGTAGAAGGAGATGTGCGAAGCGATGCCGGAACTTCCGTCGGCTTCAATTTCGCAAATACCCCGTCCGTCGGAAAATACGATTTCATTTCATTTATTGATAAGTCGGAAATCAAACGTGCTGATGAAAAAAACGGGTACGAAACTGAGGTTATCAACCGGTCAGGCACTGAGTATATGCTTGATTTTCTTGTAGATGTAACTACCGATGCACAAATAGAATTAATATTGAATCCCGCTACGGGTGATAAAATCAGTGTCACGGGCAACGGTAGCATCAAAACGCAGTACGGAAGTCAAAGCGATATTCAAATGTTTGGTAACTACCTTGTTTCCGGAGGAACCTATAATTTTAACCTCGAACAGGTGCTTCGTAAACGGTTTAACATTCGCAACGGCAGTATTGTTTCGTTTCGCGGCGACCCGCTCGAGGCAAACCTGAACCTGGATGCCATTTACAATCTGACTGCAAATGTCCAGGATCTGGACGAGTTGCTTATCCGGGAAACAGCCAGCCGGTCTATTGCCGTGAATTGCGTTTTGAAACTCGACGGTCACCTTCAAAATCCGATGATTACTTTCGACCTTGAACTGCCCAACTCAAACCCCGAGTTTGAACGGCGGGTACGGACGTTCATCAATTCGGAAGACATGATGACGCGTCAAATCATATACCTCCTGTTACTTCATAAGTTTTATACGCCCGACTACTCGCGTAACGATATTAGAACTAATGAATTTAGCACGGTGGCATCGTCGGCGCTATCGACGCAGTTGTCGAACATGTTAAACAGATTGACCGACAAAGTGCAGATTGGTGCCAATATCCGGTCGCGACAGGACGGTATTAAAGATACCGAAGTCGAAATGCTTCTGTCGAGCCAGTTACTTAATAATCGACTTTTATTCAACGGTAATTTCGGATATAGGGACAATTACATTCAATCGAATGCTTTCGTCGGAGAATTTGATCTGGAATATAAACTTTCGCGAACAGGCGAGATCAGTTTGAAAGCCTACAATCATGCAAACGATTTATACCGCTATACTAACTCACTCACACGTCAAGGTGTTGGCGTCATGTTTCGGAAAGATTATAATGTCCTTGCGGATTTGTTCAGAAGAAGGAAAAAAACGGCCGGCAACTCGAATGTCGCAAATAAAACAGCGGTTAAAACTTCAGCCCCGGCATCAGGTAGCCAATAATCATTTCTATTGCAAACGGCATCCCGACGATTATCAGGGAAGCAATACCGGCAAATTTAAGCTGCTCTGCTTCAGTCACATCCAGATAGGGTACAGCGCCCTCCCATACTATATAGACCGAATACAACACCAGGATTCGGAGGAAGAAAAACTCGGGTAACAGGCATAAAACGATTGTCAGACAATACAATAACGACGATGAATAACCTACAAAACGCTGGCACAGTTTCAAGTTTCGTTCACGGTTAAACATTTTATGCCATAACTCGTTGATTAACAGGGCGGAAGCAAAAAAACCGCCAAACATTGACAACAGGATTGAAATGGATTCTTTCAGCGCTATTTGCAGGTCGAAACCTTTCCGTGTAAACAGGACACCGATAAATGCAGCCAGCGTGATCAACCCTATAAAAGGATAAACAAAACCGGATAAAAACGATTCATGATCGTCTGCCTGATCCGAATTCAATTCTCTCCATACTTCCGAAGGTTTGACTATTAACGATATAGCCGTTTTGAATATTTTTTTAAACATAACATGTCACTTTCTTTTCCGATTACAAAAGTAGTGTAAGTTGAGAGGAATACAAAAAAAGTATACATTTTTGTATTTTCGTGTTTCTGCTAAACCAGCTGCTGTTCCAAAGCCAACCGCACCAGATCGGCGGTATTGGAGGCGTTGAGTTTAAGCATGAGGCGTTTTCGGTAACTTTTGATTGTTTCATGGCCGAGAAACATGCTATCGGCTATTTCGATGCTTGATTTTCCGGAAACTATCAACCGCAACAATTCTGTTTCGCGACGCGAAAGCAGAACTGTCCGGACATCGCAACTTTGAAGCAACCGGTTGGTTTCTTTACACAAAAAACGATTGCCCGAAACAACCGTTTGGATACCTTCTATTATTTCATCTGCCGTAGCATTTTTTAAGATATAACCCGAAACGCCGGCATCCAGTACCTGCTGGATGATGGTTATTTCGGAATGGCTTGTGAGTATCAGTACTTTCAAATCGGGATAAAACGTTTTGATTTGCGGTAACATGCTTATACTGTTGCCGTCGGGAAGACTGAAATCCAGTAAAAGTACATTTACTTCGATTTGGGCAAGCAACTCCATACACCCCGTCATCGAAAATGCCTTACCGACGACTCCTGCGATGCCGGATGCGTTAATGATGCGTTCAAATCCTTCGGCAACCGCCGTATGATCGTCCACGATCGCCACCTTGATCAGTTGAAAATTGAAAGTTGAAAGTCTGAAGTTATTGTTTTGTTCCATATTCGCTATTTAATTCGGTACTGCAAATTTAAATAAAATTTTCGACATTACATGCAGACAAATGAATATCAATATACAATTTCGGGATGTCACCGGTAGAATATTCGGATAAAACTTCAATCTGCTATTTCGTAAAGCGCTTTTCTTTCCATTTCAGCAATAAATTTTTCTGCGGATTCGATGAGCGGAGTAATGTCGTCTTCTTCCACGATAGCCCAGTCTTCATAATCACCCCTCTGCCGCATATTAAACAGTTTACCGTATGCTTTAATCAAACTTTTGTCAATTTTATTTTCATAAGAATAACGCGCCGACAAAACACTTCTTATTCCGTTATGCGAACTGGTTTGATGTCCGTCGTTTATCAATAAAGCGCTGGCGGCGTAAAAACATGCGTAATATAATCGGTTGGCTGCATTTCGCCACAAACTGTTTTCAATCAGGATCGGTATCTCCGCAAATGTCTCTTTTGCTTTTTTCAACCGGTATGTTACAAGCGATTTCCTTTCTTCCTCTGACAGTCCCATAATAAAGTATTTTTTATTCAATTAAAATGCCTTCGTTCATTACATTTTTATAAAACGGGAAAATTTTACCTTTATTCCATTCTTCCTGCGTATATAACATAGTATTGATTACCACGCCATGCTCCGGACCTATTTCCTCAAACGGAAAAGCATAATTGTCAAAATCGTCCCAGTTATGTTTCCCTCCTTTATTTAATACGATGAGCAAATCCCAATCGGAATCCTTACGGGCATCTCCCCGCGCCTGCGAACCATATAATAATACAGTATCATACGGCAACAACTGTCGTTTCAAGTATTGTATTTTTTTAAAAACCTGCTGATTCATTGTCGTTTATAACTGATAATTGTCGTTTTAATACCCACAAAGATAACGTTTTTATTACTAAAACCGAATTTCATTTGAACATCAACCAACTAACCACTAACCACTAATTCCACATTAACCTCCGTTCCCTCCCCTGCTTTCGAATCGATCAGTATCATTCCGCCGAGCGAGGCTACGCGGGCGCGGATACTCTTCAATCCCATGCCTTCGGCTTCGACAGCCGTGTCGAAGCCGCAACCGTCGTCCTGAACGGTAAACGAAATACTGTCGGCCTCCCGTATGATTTGTACCATAATTTTAGATGCGTCCGCATATTTCAACGCATTGTTTACCAGTTCGTGGATACTGCGATAGATCATTGCTTCAAGTTTCATGTCGAGGCGGGATTCATCGCCATACCAGTTGAAAACGATTAGTGACGACATGCTACGGCAAAAGTCTCCAATTGCCTGTTTCAGTCCGGAACGGCTCAAGGTCTCGGGCATCAGGTTATGCGACACGCGGCGCATTTCCCGAACCGAATCATCGAGTATTTCCATGATGGCGTTTAACTGAATCTCCTTTTTGTCGTCGAACCTTGCGATTTGTTGCAATTCCTGCAAATTGATTTTCATGCAGGTCAGTTTGCCACCCAGTCCGTCGTGCAGGTCGCGGGCAAGTCGGGTCCGTTCTCTTACTTCACCGTCGAAGACGGCTTGAGTGGCAACGAGTTGCTTTTCCTTTTCAAGCTGTATCACTTGTTGTTCCGCAAGTTGTTTTTGTTGTTCGGCTATGCGTTTCTTCTGTATCGACCATCGCCAGAGGAAAATGAAAACAGCCAAAACCAATAACAGCACAACGCCGGTCGCAATACTTAATCCGGTCATCAGGCGTTTTTCTTCCTTGAAAGCCACGATTTGCATCTCTTTTTTTTCAGTTTCGTATTTGACTTCCATTTCCGTAAGCGACGACTGAAAGTTTTGATTGGAATATGCACGAATGGCATTCGTGGTTTTTCTGAAGTACTCTTCACTTTTTGCAGGTTTTCCCATCCACATATTGGCTAAGGCTATATTTCCGTAAAGGATTGAATTGGTGTAGAGAATGGAAGTATCTGTGGCTAACGCCTCGAAAGCGGTTTCTTCCGATTCCCTGTATTTTCCCTGTTTCAGATAGCAATGGGAAATCATGTATAAAGCAGTAGACAAAAACGACGGTATGTTTGTCTGCCGTGCATATTCTACAGTTTTTCGGGCATATTGCATAGCTTTACCGTAATCAGGAATATAGAGCCATATATCAGTTAAGTACTGGTTGGCTCTCATCATTTTTGTTGCCGGTACATTCGGCAAAGATGTCAGGATTTTCAAAGATTCTTCGGCATATTTCAATGCTGTGGCATAATCTTCTTTTTTAATATTTATACTGCATAATCCCTGCCAGGCTTCAGCAAGTCGTATGGAGTCGTTCAATTCGCGGGAAAGACTTTCTGCTTTCAGGTAGTACGTTTCCGCTTGTTGAAAATTCGATATGGAATAGTAAGTATTTGCTAAATAACCGTATATCAATACTGTTTTATCGGTTTTTTTAATCTTTTCCGCCAACGCCAAAGCATTGATATAATTATCCAATGCTAAATTATATTTCCCTTGATTGTTATTTATTATGCCGATACTGAAATACAATTCTATTTGCAAACTATCCATACCTTTTTCATCGTTTTTTTTCATGTGTTTCAACATTTCTAACGATTGGTCGAAGTAATAGAGGGCGGAATCCTGCTTACTGGAATAATAGTAAACGCCTCCCAAATAATAATAAAACTCGGCAATTTGATACGGATTATTCCTTTCCCCAGCCATATTAACGCCTATCCACGCATATTTCAACGATTTTTCGGTGTCAGTAAATATATACGCATCCGTCAGATCTTTATAAATACGGAATAGTTCATTGTCGGACATGGATGACGCCCCGAGAAGATTCTCCAGCGAGTCAATGGATTCCTTACTGTACTGTTGTCCATACATGTTTGATGACAGCAGCATAAGGCTTGTAAAAATCCGGCAGCATATTATTATGCAAATTTTTTTTTTGTAGTAATTAATAAAATACATATCTTTGACGGCGTAACATTAAATGTATAATTATGGAAAATGAAGATGTAGAAATGATTGCTGACGGTGATGTTGAAAATCCAGTTGAAAATCCGGAAGATTCAGAGGAGTGCAAAGCATGCGACGATACCGGGGAGTGTGATGATTCCTGTGAAGGTGATGATTCTGATACGAACGATGATCCCGGTGAATCCGGCGACCCGTCCAAATTTCCATTCCGTTCTTTGGAAACAGTCACCATAACAATCGAAACGCCCCCGCCTCCATCAGGTTCTGTTTGAGATAATGAGCTTAAAAAGAAGTATTTATAACGCAGGTTGCTGTTTTGCGGCAGTCTGCGTGGATTTTGGTTTTGTAATAAACCATGATAATACGCTTTCGTTTCCATGATCTGTTTTTTGGGTTAAATTACCGGTTTGTTAGGCTACATTATCTTTTGCGCTATTTTTTATGAATATTAACGTCAGCAAAAATAGATAAAATATTTTACATAAACAAACGGTTAGATTTTCAATTTTCAATTTTCAACTCCACATTCACTTCCGTTCCTTCGCTCACAGTCGAATCGATATGTATCTCGCCACCGAGCGATGCTACACGGTTACGGATATTCTGCAATCCCATGCCTTCGGCTTCGACCATTGCGTCGAAGCCACAGCCGTCATCCTGAACGGTGAACGCGATAGTGCCGGCTTCGCGTATGATTTGTACCATGATTTGGGATGCATCCGCATATTTCAGCGCATTGTTCACCAGTTCGTGGATACAGCGGTAGATCAACGCTTCAAGTTTGATGTCCAGGCGAGCTTCGTCGCCATACCAGTTGAAAACGATTTTCGACGACATACTACGACAGAAATCATCGACTGCCGTTTTCAGTCCTGAACGGCTCAAGGCGTCGGGCATCAGGTTGTGCGACACGCGGCGCATTTCCCTAACGGTATCGTCGAGGATACCCATGATCGCGTTAAACTGTCCGGTTTTTTCGTCGTCGAACCCCGCGTTTTGATTCAACTCCTGCAAATTGAGCTTCATGCAAGTCAGTTTGCCGCCCAGCCCGTCGTGCAGGTCGCGGGCAAGACGGGAGCGTTCCTGCACCTCGCCGTTGATGACCGCCTGCGTGGCGACGAGTTGTTTTTCCTGCTCGAGTTGTCGTACCTGTTGTTCGGCCAATTGTTTTTGTTGTTCGGCTATTCGTTTTTTCTGTATCGTCCATCGCCATAGAAAAACCAATGTGATTAACCCCAACAGTAAAACGCCGCCTCCGGTAATGCCTATCCAGGTCATTAATTGTTTTTCCTTTTCCAAAACGGCAATATGCGACTCCTTCTTTTCGGTTTCGTACCTGACTTCCATTTCTTTTACGGCACGCAATGCAGATGCCGACATAAGCGTGTGATTAATCGAATCGCTTTTTGTAGCATAAATCCTGCTGCCTGGAAAATCGTTTCGGGCGGTGGCAATATCTGATAACTGACCATAACATTTCATCTCTTGAACCGAAAAGTCATGTTCAACGGCGGCTTCTAATGCTGCCATTAAATACTTTTCCGCGTTATCGAAATTTCCCCGATACATTTCTATTAATCCGATTCCTCTGCCCGATATGCAAAAACCTTCGACATCCCCAAATTCCAAGGCGATTTCCGATGCTTTAAGGAGATATGTCTCCGCCTTGACCCGGTCAAATTTTCTCAAAGCCAAACTGCCTAAATTGTTATACACTTTGATTAAATTATACTTGCTGTTATGGAGTGAAAAAATACGTTGTGCTTCTAACAGTCTGTTTTCCGCCATTTCAAGCTGCCCGCTTGTCAAAAGCCCTAACGAATAGTTGATGAGCGTATGCGCTCTTATCAGCGTGTCCGGGTTTTCATGCAGCATGTCGAGGGCTTTCTCACTGTAAATCAGATTCTCGTCAGGCATGTTCATGTCATAATACACCATTGCCATTAGGTTATAAAGGTGAGCGAGTTTGATTGTTTCACCTTGATTTTCAAAAATGGGTAATGCTTCATTATAATATTTCAAAGCGGTTTCAAACCAGTTTTTATAATTGTAACAATTCCCTATGTTTCCTAATATCATGGCAACTTGTAGCTCATCTGTTTCCTCTTTTGCCATGACAAGCGTTTGCTGATGAATGACAATGGACGAATCTATTAAACCCTCTCTGTTCAGAATTTCCGTATAACCTCTGGCAAATAGATACTGACCCGGTCGCCATTTTAACTTTTCGCTCAAAGTTTTCAATTCGGAGTAATACTCCTTTGCCTTTATGTGGTCTATATCAGCATAAAATTTTCCGACCTCATAATATAATTTCACAAGGTTAGTATCCTGTTTTGCTGTTTCTACTGAACGCAATAAACTGTCTAACAGTATGTTGCCGGTAGATTCATGAAATGAATCGGTTCGCATGACAGGTGCGGCTTGTCGACTATCGGTGTCGGTCGGGGTAGTGTTGCATCCCGATATAGTTATCAGACCGACAAGAATAATTTGCAGATGAATATCAATATGCACGCTCATAGTATTATTTTTTTTACAAAGTATTTTTTTCTAAAAGTTTCGCCCAACACGTATCAGAGATAAAAAAATGGATTTGTAATCCGATAAACTGCGAAATGAGTTGATTTTCTTTGAAAAGCCGTCCAAAGATAAACATAATTCACGAATAAACCGGCTGTTTTTTTACTTAAAATCATCCTTCTATCTGTAACATTTTAATTATATGACAGTTAACGATTCGTTTCGTACTATATCCGAAATAATCGATCATCGAAATGTTAATTATCCCGTTAAAAAGATGACAGCCTGTCTAATGCGACAGAAATAGCCAGTATGTGAAAAATGCTTCCTCCAATCACAAAAAGATGAAAAATCGAATGTATATAAGGAACTTTCTTGAATGAATATAAAAGTGCACCCAGAATATATGTCATCCCTCCGGCAAGTAAATACCAAAGGACATCTATCGCTTTGATGGGGTAGAGCGTATCTATAATCGGCTTAAATGCCACAAAAACAACAAGTCCCATAACAACATAACAGATTGTTTCAATCCTGTTGCCTAACTTTTTTCCTTTGAAACTGATGTATGAACCGACTAAAGCAGTAATCCATACAATGAAAAAAATTAACCACCCCCAAAATGCCGCATTTCGAAAAACTGTCAGGGTAAAAAAGGTATAAGTCCCGGCTATATGGAAATAGATGGCGATATGATCATATTTCCGTAAGGTCATTTTGCGCTTTCCTTCCCGGCAGGCGTGGTAAAGTGTAGAGGAAATATAAGAAAAAAGCATACAAACGATATACACCGAAACACTGCTGATCGCCCAGAAACCACAACAGCAGCATGTCTTTAACAAAAGCCAGATACCCGCCACGACGCCTGAAAGGACGCCAAAACCATGCGTGGCAGCATTAACAGTTTCTTCACGTTGCGTATATTGTTTCCTGTTCATTTGATGTACTTTCTAAACTTTTGCGCTGCAAAGGCAAGTTATTTTAAAAGCCCCACAAACTTACTGAATTTGTAGGGCTTTTCATACTTTTGTCGCCTATTGTCTTAGGCTTCCAGCGGAGAAAGAGGGATTCGAACCCCCGGAACCTTGCAGTTCAACGGTTTTCAAGACCGCCGCAATCGACCACTCTGCCATCTCTCCTTGTTTTTACTGAAAAAGCGGTGCAAAGGTAGAAAAATTAATTAATTATCCCAAACAGGATCATAGACAATAAAAGATTTTACGCTACTCGATCCGAGACCTATATATATTTTATTGCTGACGGTATACATACAATGGACAACTTTGTGAGTATTGGGTAATTGTGATTTTCGCGTCCAAGCATCGGTTTCGGGATTGTATTCGATCAAATAACCGCTTTCATCAACAATGTATAAACGCCTGTTGCATGCAACGCCGCCTAATACATTACCCGTTACTGCATAAGAATTCTTAACATTCCATGTAGAAACGTCAACATCAGTCGTCCATAATCTGCCATTACAAATATTGGCTGCATCATTTCCCATTCCAACATATACAACATCATCTATTCTTATCGCTATTCCTCCATACTGTTTAACAGGAAAATCCGTCTTTTTTTCCCAGATTTTGTAAGTGAAATCAAAACTCCAAACATCTTCTCTGACAGTATCTGCACTCATACCGCCTATAAAAAAGACATTACTGCCATATGAATACCCTACTGTTCTATTTACAATAGCCGAATCAGGGGGACCTTCATAATAACTCCAGTTGTTCTCAGGTTCTTCCTGAAAATGAAATATACCCGGTAATTCATCTCCATTTCCATTATAACCTCCATATACCAATGCTCCTTTTCCATAGGTTACGCTTGTTTGCCACTTGGCAGGAGAGCCGATAAACGCACGACGTCCTGCCCAACTGTCATTTGAAATAGAATACCTCCATAATTCATTCGTATAGCTTACCCCTTTGTCGCCGCCTAAAATATAAAGATAATTATCAATAGAAAAATAAGCCATTGAGAAGCTCTCATCGCCGGGAAACGGCCTCAAACCGCCAGTAAATACGGCAGGCGTTGTGAATTGTTCCACTTCTCCATATCCTGTTCCTTGATTATTATCGGCATATGCACGCATATAATAAGTCACGCCGCCTCTCAGCCGGGTCAGACTGCCTGAAAAAACACCGCCGGAACCGGCTGTCAATGGGAGTATAAAATCTGATTTATCCGGCTTGTCGTTGGTTGTTGACCAGCAAATACCGGTGGCGGTTACAGGCGACATCCCGGGGTTACTGATAATTCCGCCAACTTCAGCGTTTCCATTTTGGACATTTGTTGCAGCATAGGTTCTGACAGTCGGAATATCTTCTTTTGTCTGGATGATAAGCGCTTTTTCATCATATACGGTAAAACCGAAATTACTTTTTGCATAGGCGCGCACATAATAAAGTTCTTTCGCGACAAGGCCGTCGACAGTTCCTTCAAATATGCCGGTTCCACTACCGCAAGATTTGACATTGTTTGATGTTGTCGGCTCATCCGTATCTTTAGCCCAACAAAAACCGCGATCGACTATTGTAACTGTTTCATCGTTTCTATTTGAAACAGACGAACTCAGTTTGACATCTGTAAATCCCGGTACTTCATTTGTAGTCTCGCCAAGTACAGGTTTGCCATCCAGTGTATTCAACGATTCAATCGCTCCGAAGGTTGTCCCGTATGTATTGGTTACAAATGCCTGGATATAATACCAGTTTGACGGGGTCAAACCGATTAACTGACAAATAAAGATCATTCCTTTCTCGGCTTTCATCTGAGGAGTGACGCCGTCATAATAAATGGTATCCACAACATCGCTATTCTCTTTATTTGACAGGTAAACTCCCATTGACAGGATTACACCTTCGCCTTCAAGGTTTATCCGGCCACCTGCCCTGGCGGTAGATGCGCGTATCGAATCATTGATAATCAACGTTTCAACATCTACAATCCCTACGTTTGTTGAGTCAATAAGATCTTCATGCCAATAACCTGTACCTTTCGCATTGATTGCATATGGTCGGATATAATAGCGTGTATCATTTTTTAATCCCTCTATTGTCAAGATATATTCACCAGTTCCCGTACCGTCGGCATCCGGAATTGAGATGCCTCCGTTATCATCTGACGGCGATTCATTTAAACTGTAATAAAAACCTCTTTCCGTGATTTCGTATCCGTTTGCTTTTGCAACATTTGCTTTTACCGTGATTGATGACGCTGTTTTACTTATCAGTATCGCCTTGCCGTCAAACGCAGGCGGTGATGCGCCCAAGACTTCTGCTGTCATTGCCGGATCATCAATACAACTATTTAGTCCTATCAATAAACCGACCGATAAAATTGTAAACAGTAACTTTTCCATAATCATCCTACTTAAAAAAATACGCCAATACCCGCATTAGCGGACATATATTTAAAGTTAAGCAGACTACAGCCTAACGAGCCATAGAATACATTCCCTATTTTGAACATTCCATCCACATCCAGCGCAACCCCGTTAAATGATGTTTCTCCATTATATTTTGCCCAAAAATCGCCTTGCGGTTCAGCATTGATTTCGCTAATTTTTCTGATCTTGTATACCACCTCGCGACTGCAATAGCCTGCTCCTACGGATATAAAGATAGAAGGATCAGCTTTTATCACAATCCCGCCCGTTCCCATAAAAACGTTTGATTTTTTAACATTTAATGGATTTGACATCGCATTATTCAACCCGCCAACAATAATACCCGTACCATCACATTCTTCCGTATAATCCTGAAAGGACAGATTCGACCGGACGCGTAAATACCAGCCGACAGTCCGCCCCATACCTCCGGCAGTCA
>Ga0082212_10006614_pt1 | contig 15529 bp, 11 predicted proteins | sample TergutNt197P3_FD_71548 | JGI IMG/M metagenome (GOLD analysis project Ga0082212, IMG submission 71548) | Neocapritermes taracua P3 segment gut microbial communities from Petit-Saut dam, French Guiana - Nt197 P3 | ecosystem: Host-associated > Arthropoda: Insects > Digestive system > Gut ...
AATCGCAGCTGAAGGGTTTTCCGGTACAGATGATTTCAACCGTCTCGATGGGATCGTCGGGAATACTGAGGGTATGCGAAAAGTCATTAGTGGTCCCGGACGGAATTAGCCCCAAGGCCGGAGCGTTATCCATAAACGCCAGGGCACTGAATGCCTCATTGATGGTTCCGTCTCCGCCGCAGCAGACGACAATGTCAAAATCTTTACCCCTTTTTTCTATCTGTTCAGCCGCGTCTCCCGATCGCATGGTAACATGCACCGAGACCTCAAAGTTCCAAAGAGTAAAGGTTTCAATGACGTCCAGCAGCTTGTTTTTTATGACCACTGTTCCTGATTTCGCATTAATGATAAGCAAAAGCTGTTTATTCAAAAGTTCACCCCGCTTTTAACGTGTATCAGAATTATAACAACAGAACTCGCCGTCTTCAAGTAGGAGACTCATTAATGTGCTTGATCCGGGGAACCCAATATGACATCTGTGCATGCGCAGCATATAAAATGATTCCTGATTCCAAAATAAACGATTGCCGATTCTGCCGGGGGTGTGTATAATATAAAAGTATTACATATTGTCCGGAACGGAGAAACAATGAAGAATATAACAGTTCGTATAATCGCGCTCGGTTTGAGCGTCGTGATAATCTTCGGTCTCGCCTTTCTGTTTTTAGGTGTACCAGAAGGGTCTAAAAACGCCAACGGGGTTGTTGCGTCTACGGTGATGATTGAGATGGAAGAGGGATACAGTGTGACAGCCGAAGAGTATTTCTACTACGCGCTGAACTCCCGGGTGAACTATGAGGCTCAGAACGGGGAGGGGATTTTTGAAGCCTACCCGATTCTCGGCGAGGAGATGCTCGCGCAGATAGATGAGCTTCTTATAAACAGCAACGCCTATCTGATGTGGGGCGCTGAGGAGGGATTTGAGCTTACCGATGAGGATAAAGCGGAGTTTGATATCCAGCTTGAGCAGCTCAAAACCCAGCTCAAGGAATACAATAAAAATGTTAATGAATATTTCAGAGAAAACAATCTGACCACAGACCTTTTCAGAAGAATATATCTCAGAGACGTGTATATAGAAAAATTCCTCTCGGAATACCTTACGCCGATGCATCCGACGCTGGCGGTGACCGAAGCGGAGATTACCGAATATATCAGCAGAAAGGGAGTACTCGCCGCGAAACATATCCTGATAATGTCGGACGGCGACGACCCTGAGGAGAAACGCGCTGCCGCGGAGGATATACTCGCGAAAATCGAGAGCGGCGGCGACTTCGATTCGCTCATGCTCGCGATGACCGAGGATACCGGGATAGCGAGTTATCCCGACGGGTATACCTTCGAGCCGGGTGAGTTCATGCAGGAGTTCGAGGACGCCGTAAAGGAGCTCAAACAAGGTGAGATAAGCGGCATAGTCGAGACCGACTACGGGTATCATATAATCAAGAGGATAGCGGTCGACAGGACGGCGGTCAAACTCAAGGTACAGCAGGAGGTTTTCGCGAGAAAGAGCAATGAGTATATCGAAAGGCTCAACCCCCGCAATACTTTTGAGCGCGAGCAGCTCGATATAGTTGAGATGTATCCGGTTATTTAGTGAGATGAAACAGAGTAAATATCCCTTCCCGAAGATAGACCTACACCTGCATCTCGACGGCGCGATATCCCCGAAGACGCTGATGGAGCTCGCCGCAGAAAGAAATGTCGGACCGAAGGTCGTTTCGCTTGATAGGTTCATCCCGTTTGTGGTGGTGGATCCGAATTGCCGCAGCGTCAATGAGTACCTCGAGAAGTTTGAACTTCCGGTAGGTATTCTGCAGGACGGTGAGGCGTTGTTCCGCGCGGCTGAAGAACTGGTTGAAAGACTCGACCGGGAGTCTCTGGCATACGCCGAAATACGTTTCGCGCCGCAGCTTCATACAAGAAAGAGCATGGACCAAACCGACGCGGTCAAGGCGGTGCTTGACGGGATGCGCTCCGGAGAGCAAGGGCGTTCGATAGAGACAAATCTTATCCTCTGCGCTATGTCCCTCGGCGGCGCGGAGGCTAACAGAGATGCTAATCTCGAGACGGTAGAGCTTGCCGGGCAAATGAGGTTCTGCGGAGTAGCCGGAGTCGACCTCGCGGGGGCGGAAGGACTTTGCGAACTTTCTGATTTCGGGTATATCTTTGAACTTGCCGGAGAGCTTTCGCTCGATTATACCTGCCACGCCGGAGACAGCCAGGGCCCTGAGACGGTCAGAACTGCGATATCGGATTTCGGTTCCCGCAGAATAGGACACGGACACCATATCTTTGAGGACGAGGACCTTTGTACGCTGGCAAAAGAAAAGAAAGCAGCGCTCGAGATATGCCTGACAAGCAACATCCAATGCGCCACCCGCCGGTCCTACGCCGCTCATCCCGCGAAAAAACTGCTGGATATGGGACTGAACGTGACACTCAACACCGACAACCCGGTAATTGCGGGGATATCCCTCGAGAGCGAATATGACATAGCGACTACGCAGGCGGGGTTTACCGAAAAAGATCTTGTCCTGGTGAACATAAACTCAGCGCGCGCCGCTTTTCTTCCCGAACAAAAAAAGCTCGGGCTTATCAAACGGCTCGAGGCTTTTTTGTAGGGGTATTGCCCTAATTTATATCAAAGAACGTATATAGTCGAGGATGGCGAATGTGTCGAGGTTCTCCTGCATTTCCTTGAGTCTTGCGCAATCGATTTTAGCGGCTATTTCGAAGATGTGATCCATCCACTCGAAAGTTTTTTCCATGATAACTATGGGGTCGTATCTGCCGGGGAAAACGTCGGCGGTTATCCAGCCGTCATATCCGACCTTGTCCAGCGTGTATGCGAACTCGATATACTCTATGAGGTTAATGACCCCCGGAACCATGTCCCAGTCCCAGCTTCGTGAGTTATCGTTGATATGCACATAGAATAACCTGTTGGTGGCGGCGAGAAAACTCGCCGAGTCGGCGGGAACTTCGAGGCATTGGAAGGCATGCCCCACGTCGAGTGTAACACCGACATTTTCGCGCCCGGTCATCTGGGCGAAATAGGCTATCTTACCCGCGTTGTTGAGCAGGCAGTGAACCCTGGGTTCGGACAGTTTGTACTCGAGGCTGACCCTGACATCGTTACGGTACATAGCGCCCTCGGTAATGCCTTCGAGAGCGCGCATGAAAGCGTCATATTGGTCTATCTCAAAGGGGTAATCCTGTCCGTCGTTGAGCAGCGCCGTCGTTACGGTGTTGCAACCGAGTACCGCCGCGGCGTCCATCGCGGTTTTCAGATACTCCACCGATATGTCGCGTATTTTTTTATCAGGATGGGAGAAGGAACCGTAACGGAAGATCTCCTCTCCCTTGACATTGAGGTTCACAGTCGAAACCCCGAGACCGTTATCGTCGAGAAGCTGTTTTACTTTGACCGGGTCGGTAAAGTTTTGGGGATATACCACCTCCAGCCCGGAGCAGCCTTTGATTTTAGCCGCCATCCCAACCATTTCCTCTATGGAACGCGCGGGTTGATATGTCGCGAATCTGTCCTGAAGACCGCCCATAAATCCGGTTATCGTCGCGTATTTTCTTTTCATTTTCGCTCCTCCTGTGACCGGTTATTCATCCGGGATTACTGTTTTTCTAACTACATTCGGGTCGGTAAACGGATCCTTTGCGTCAACGGCCAGGGTGGAAACGGTGTAAAAGACCGCCCCTTCCGGCCCGCTGTGGAACCAGTGTTTCCGACCGGGAGGTATGGTGACGACATCTGAGGGTTTCATGACCGTCTCATTGCGGCAGGTATACATGTCCTCTTTGCCTTCCGGAATACGTCCGTATTTCAGATTGTCTTCACCCGGCAGATACAGATACAGGATACCTTTGATGACCCTTAAAGTCTCCTCTTTACCCGCATATCCGTCAAAACCGATATGCCAGTGTTCCGGTGTCGATTGTCCGGGAAAAAGAGCCATGACCCTCATGGCTATCCTTTCGGTATTCGCGAGGGAAAGGATAAGTCCTCCCTCCTCGGAAAGGTTGGAGAGCCCGAAATCCGCCACCTCGATATTTTTCGCTTCAGTGTCGGATATCACCAATCCGGCATCCCGGAACATTCCGGCCGCCCTGTCCCGCGCTTTGATATATTCATCCCGCGCTATCATCCGAAACTCACCTCAGTCTCTTTTGGAAATTACCGAAAATTTCCTGTCACAGTTTAATTCTGTGCAGTATAACATCGTAGAAATTTTCATTGGCAGCGTCATAAAATTCCCTTAAGCATATCATATCCTCTTCCATCGAAATGAAAAAACGCTCAAAGAAGTAGTTCTCGCCGTCCGCCTCGTAGAGAAGCAGCAGCCGCTGTTCCGCCGCAACATAGTCTACATGTCCCTCGACCCGGTCTTCTGTTCTCCACTTCCCGTCTCGCCAACCGTCGGGTATGGATTCGTCCGGGACAGCATAGAGCATTTCAAAGTTTCCGTCGCCGTCTATTATAAGCACCTCGACAAAGTCCTTCGACGTACTGTCGAAGAAGGCGAATTTATCGCTTATCCAGGCGCCCTCCATATAGTCAATAAGTTCCTGTTTTTCGCGGTTTATCTGCTGCAGCGGCATTATACCGCGCATCACGATAGCGGTTAGCAGCGCCAGTACCGCGAGTATGACGACGATGACCAAAAAACGGAACATTCCGTTACCGCGGACTTCTTTCGGAGGAGAATCAAAGGAATCTTCGAGAGCGTTTTTCCTTTTTTCTCCGGGAAAACTCTCACGACCAGAGGTCTGATCGGCATTGTCTTGCTCCGTGTCAGAATCGGATATTTCTTCTGGAAGGTCTTGCGAATGCTCGGAAATGTCAGTTTCGGATATGACGAAACCGTCTATTTCCTCTGCTTTCTCGGCGGTATATTCTGTTTCTCCATAGAGACTCCCGGTTTCCTCGGATCCGGTCGTTTCCATGGTATCATCGGGGGGTTCATCCCCGTCAAGTAACGCAGGCTCCTGCATACCATCGGAGTATTCATCCCTATGCTGAGGTGCCGGCTCAGGTATACGCCCGGGTTCGTCTTCGCCTGCGTCGGCCGAAGACTCTGTCGCTACATTTTCCGTATCCGGTTCGGGCGAATCTGTGTATTCCGGATCCGGTTCCGAGGGTTCTAAAATTGTTTCGGATTCCTCGAGCGAGGACCTCGCAAGGACTATGTCGTTGAGCATGGAATCCAGTATTTCATCTGTGTCGGAATAATCGGAAACCGATGAAGTATCCGCGGAGAGCACAGCCGGTTGCTGAACAAACGCCCCGCAATACGGGCAGATTTCATTTTCATTTTCAATAAGCCTGTTACATACGCTGCACAGTGAAGCCATATCTATCCTCCGGGAGCGCCGAGTTCTTTGCGCGAACCGGCTTTATGACCGGGTGGTTCAAATAAATTTCTAAAAATAACTTCGGAAAAGTCCTGTCGATATTTTGCTATATTACAATATAATCCAAATGACCGGATTTGTAAAGCTGAATGAAAAAGAAACGTCTATAAATAGACGTTTCCTTATAAATGTGACACAAGATATAGGTATACAAAACTATTTTGTACAGACCCTTCCTGATTAATCCCTCTCCGGGTTGACCTCGGATTTATCCACCGAATGCGCTATGAATCCGCCGTCACCGGCGCTTTTATCCGGCATAATCAGATTGAGGATGATGCCGGCGATAATGCCGAGTCCTATACCGCTGAAGCTGAATCCGGCAGCGCCGATGACCGCGCCACCCATCGAAAGAACCAACATGACAGCGGCTATACACAGATTGCGATTTTTGGTGAAGTCGACGTGGTTCTCGACCAGCGTACGCAGCCCCACCGATGAAATCATACCATAAAGCACGATACATGAACCTCCGAGCACAACGTTTGGTATGGTCTCGATAATACCGATGGCTTTTCCGAAAAAGCTGATTATGGCGGCGATTACGGCAGCGACTCGAAGCGAAGCGGGATTGTAGTTGCCGGTAGCGGCTAAAACCGCGGTGTTTTCGGAATATGTCGTGTTGGGGGGACCGCCGACAAACCCGGCGACCATAGTAGCAAGCCCGTCGCCCAATAAGGTGCGGGGGATACCGGGATCCTTAGTAAAGTCTTTGCCGACAACGGCGCTGTTGGCGTAGACGTCTCCGACGTGTTCCACCATAGTTACGATGGCAATAGGGGCTATCATGGATATAGCCCGCCAGTTAATCGACGGAAGGGTGAAGTTCGGGACTTCTATCCAGCTGCGAGCTCCAATGGCCGAGAGATTCATCAATCCCGCGGGGGCGAGTCCGGTCTTTACAGCTATCAATGTCAGTACATACCCTGATACCAGCGCAATGACAATGGAAGCCATTTTTACCATTCCCTTACCGTAACTCGACAGGAAGATAGCCAGCAGACAGGTGAACAGCGCTATTCCCCAGCTCCAGTAATACCCGGCGCTGAACATCTCAAATCCGTTATTGTACTGTATGTTGTTTATTGCGACCCCGGCGAGGTTGAGCCCTATAATGGCTATGCCCACACCGCGTACCACGGGGGGAAACAGAGTATTGAGTAGATTGTTGCCGAATACTCGGATTATGATGGATAACACGAGATAGAGAAATCCCGCGGCGATTATTCCGCCCATCGCGGCGGCCAGTTGTTCGCCCTTACTCACACCGAATTCCGGATTTCCGATAATAGCGCTTATCGCGGCGATAAACGCGAATGAACTTCCCAAAAAGGTGGGAACCTTACCTTTGGTACAAAAGTGAAAAATGAGGGTGCCTATTCCGGCGGTGAACAGCGCGACTCCGACGTCGAGTCCTGTCAAAAGCGGAACGAGAATGGTAGCGCAGGACATTGCGAAAGCGTGTTGAAACCCCAAAGTTAAAGTCTTTATCGGCTCATTTTTCGGATAGTCCTTGCTGCCTGGGAAGAGTTTTTCGAACATTTGATACCCTCCGTCTGTAATATTTGCAAAAACCGGTTAAAACAGCGCGCTTTATATTTTTCTTTGCTGTTTCGCACGGTATTTTTCGCAACTAAATTCTATCACTTAGACGGAGAATTGTAAACAAACTATGTACAAAAAATGAAATATCAGGGTTATTTTCTTTTTCGGTTGAACGCCAGCATGCTGCCCATGGGGATGTCGAATCCCAGCGAACGGTATTGTTCACTGTTATTTTTTGTGCCCGCCCAAACCGAGGACACGCCGCGCCGGCCGAGTTCCTCTATGACAAAAGCGACAAATCCGCGGGAGATACCTCTTCCGCGCCGGTTTTCAAGAAGATAGAAATCGTCGAAAACCCCGACTGTCTCACAGGCATAGGTGGAAAAAATAAAGGAAACCGAACACATCCCGACGATATCGTCTTGTTGTTTGACCAGATAAAACTCTATGCCGCCGTCAACTACCGCGGACTTCAGGGCGCCGAGTTGTTGTTCGCTGAGTTGCTTTTCATTGACCGAGCTTTTGAACAGTTGTACCAGCGGGACGATGATCTCGAAATCTTCCTGCTGAAGCTTTTCGTAAATCACCATGTCCGTCTGTTTGGAAGACAGGATTGTTCCGGCGTCCTGACTGCGGATATCCACCCTGCGGATTTTTCCGTTGAAGGTTTTCGGAAGTTCGTCTACAAACTCAATGATACGCGGATATTTATACGGCGCTGTGAGCTTTTTGACAAAATTCTTGATCTCCTCCGCCAACGCGTCAGTGGGGGAAAATCCCGGCGCAAGGGTGACGGTAGCCTTAACCGCCTGACCGCGCAATTCGTCCGGAACACCGGTTACGGCGCATTCCATGACCGCTCTGTGCTCCATGAGCACGCTCTCGATCTCAAACGGGCTTATGCGGTATCCGCTGCTTTTAATAAGGTCGTCGGTTCTGCCGACAAACCAGTAGTTTCCGTTCTCGTCAGCCCATGCGAGATCACCGGTATGATAGATGCCGTCGTGCCATACCTTTTCGGTGAGTTCGGCATCGCGGTAGTAACCTAAAAACATACCGACAGGCGCTCCCTCGCGGGTATCCACCGCGATTTCGCCGATGACGCCGGGTTCTACGCGGTTATCCTCGCTGTCCACAAGCATTAATTTGTACTGTGGGCTGGGCTTGCCCATCGACCCCAGCGAAACCGATTTGGAGTTGTGCAGATTGCAGATGGTGAGGGTGGTTTCGGTCTGCCCGAATCCCTCCATGATCTCTATTCCGAGCGCGTCCTTGACCCGCTTGAAGACTTCCGGGTTCAAAGCTTCGCCCGCCGTAGTCAGGTAGTTCAGAGAAGAAAGGTCAAATTTAGTCAGGTCCTCCTGAATGAAAAATCGATAGATGGTGGGCGGGGCGCAGAAGGTGGTTATCTTGTATTTTTCTATGGTAGCTAAAATATCCTTGGCGTCGAACTTGTCAAAATCATAGGTGAAAACACAGGTTTCCGCCATCCACTGCCCGTAAAGTTTTCCCCAGACAGACTTCCCCCAGCCGGTATCGGAAATGGTCAGGTGCAGCCCCTCTCTGCCGCAGTTGTGCCAGTGGACCCCGGTGATGATATGACCCAGCGCGTAGGTGTGCGAGTGGGCGGCTATCCTCGGAGGTCCGGTGGTTCCGGAGGTGAAATACATCAGCATGATTTCATTCGCCATAGGTTGGTCGTCTCCGGAGGGTCTATCGAAGCGGTAATCCTCGTCCCTGACGGCGAGGTCATAGTCAATCCAGCCGTCCCTTTGAGGGGAATTGACCGAGAACCGCAGCTCGAGCGTCGGACTTTCGGGTACGGCGGCGTCCACCGCGCCGGCTACGTCCCCGTCGCCGGTACATACGACCGCTTTTACTCCCGCGGCGTTGAATCTGTAGATGAGATCCTTCTCGGTGAGCAGAAAGGTGGCGGGCACGGTGATGGCGCCTATCTTATGCAGCGCGACTATTATGGGCCAGAATTGATGATGCCGTTTGAGAATAAGCATCACCACATCACCCTTCTTTATCCCGTGCCTTTTGAACAGGTTGGCGGCTCTCGCGCTCTCTTTTGAGATATCCGAAAAGGAGAATACCTTCTCATCCTTATCTCTCGAAAGCCAGATCATCGCCTTTTGGTCGGCATAACGTTCGGCGAGTACATCGACGACGTCATATCCGAAATTGTAGTTATCCGGATAGTTGAAGTCTATTCCGGTGAGTTTTCCGTTTTGATTGAATGTCTCGGTAATAAACTGCTTGTAGATAGGTTCCATATCTCTTCCCTCACTGCAAATTAAAATGCCTTCGCCCACTATGGGACGAAAGCGAAGTTTCGCGGTACCACCCAATTTGTTCATAAGAACCACTCGCGCATATCTGATAATATGCCATCCGCTAACGGGGATATCCGTTCTCTCCTACTGACATCGGCTGCCTGCTTTCAGAGGACTGCTCGAGGGTGATCGGCTTTTGCGCTCCGCGCCGCCTTACACCAAATGGCGGCTCTCTTTAGCGGATATAACGAACGCACTGTCCCTGTCGACGCATTTTTGCATAAGTTTGAGAGAATGATAATATGAAGACAGCCTTTTGTCAAGTATAAATATGAAATACATTGCGCAGTATCCAATACAAGAGACCGTAACCCAAAGCAGAGTAGAAATAGACATAGAAATGCGGAAAGCCGGAATCCTTCTGTTTATAAAACACATTTATTATGGCGTTTATCCATACGGCGAACAGGAATAGCGCTATCATAACCGGAAAAGGATTATACAGGAACGATTCCAGAAACTTGAACTTTATGAGAGAACCTACCGCCCTTGTAGCTCCGCAGGCAGGACAATAAAGCCCGGTTATCTCTCTGAAGGCGCAGAGCCATAGGGTAAAGTATGACTGACTGAAATATACTGACGCTATCACATATACGAGAATAACGACCGAGGGTAAAATCAAAATAAGCGCGAAACTCCCCGGAGCCGCGCGCTTATTCTCAGCAAGCGCTTTTAAAAACCTTCGGTATTTATCCTTTGGTGACAAAAGAAGACACTTTGAAAACGTTTACCTGGTCATACAGGCTGTCCAGCCATCCGGGCAGAGAGGCGACGGCCGCAACGACGAAGATAACAACTATGAGCGCGATTGATAAACCGATTATACCGGTTATCATTCCTGCTGTAGCCATACCCTTTTTCTGACTTTTTCTACCGAGAATACCGAATATAAGACCGGCGCCGCCCAATATAAGAGACAGATACCATACACAGCAGATAAGGATAGACAGGATCCCGACGATCATAGCGAGAATACCCATCCAGTTTTTTGTCGGATCACCCGGCACGAAAGGTGCCGGCGGAACTCCGGCTCCCCCGCCGTACGGCGGGACTTGCGGCTGTGGGGCACCGTACTGCGGAACAGGCGGACCCTGCGGAGGATATGAAGGCTGCGGAGCGAAATCCTGCTGAGGAGGATAGGCCGGCGGCGGAGCGAAATCCTGCTGCGGCGGATAGGCGGGCGGCTGCGGCGGAAATTGCTGCTGAGGCGGCGCTTCGGGCGCGGCGAAACTCTTTCCGCAGACAGCGCAAAAGACCGAATCATCGGGGTTGGACGCGTTACAATATGGACAAACTCTCATTTTTTTCCTCCTCATTTTTGTATTATTATCATTCTATCATTATCGACGGTTGCCGTCAATTCTGATATAATACCTTTCACGGGAAAAGAAGTGAGGGGTAATAATAGACAAGCGGACTGAGATATCAGAAAAAAATAATTCGAATTCGTCCTATCCGGAGAAAGAAGGATTGCAAAGAGCGGTAATAGCCGCGGTTGATACCGGGGAATACGACATTGAAAACTCTGTTGCGGAACTTACGCGTCTGGCTGAGTCCGCAGGGGCGACGGTGGTCGCAGAGATAGTTCAAAAACGAGAAAAACCCGACCCGAGGACTTATTTAGGATCCGGAAAGATAGACGAGTTAAGGATCATAGCTGAGGAGACCGGCGCGAATATACTCATAGCGGATTCTCAGCTGACGGCGTCTTGTCTGCGGGGTATAGAGCGGGCGGCGGATATGGCGATCATCGACCGGACGACTCTCATACTCGACATCTTCGCGAGCAGAGCTCTGAGCGCTGAGGGCAAACTGCAGGTTGAGCTCGCGCAGCTAAGGCACCGCCTGCTCCAACTAACCGGCTCCGGGACATCATTATCGAGACTCGGCGGAGGTATCGGCACAAGAGGGCCCGGCGAGACCAAGCTTGAAACTGACAGAAGAAGGATAAGAGCGAGAATAGCGTCGCTTGAAAAACGTCTCGAAAATCTTTCGGCGCGCCGGGAGCTTGTAAGGGAACGCAGGAAAAAAGGAAATATCCCCATAATTTCACTCGTTGGATACACAAACGCGGGAAAGTCCTCGCTGTTCAACGCGCTTACCGGTTCCGGGGTTGCCGTCGATGACATGCTTTTCGTCACCCTTGACCCTACGGCGAGAAAACTCAATTTAGGAAAATACCGACAGGCGATACTGATAGATACAGTTGGATTTGTCAGCAGACTGCCTCATGACCTGGTGGAGGCGTTCAGATCGACGCTTGAGGAAATGGCGTCGAGTGACCTTATCATCAAGGTCATCGACGCTTCGTCCTCAGAATGGGAAAATCAATTAAAAGTGACGGATGATATAATAGTCGAAATGGGATGTTCCGAAATAGAACAGATAGCCGTCTTCAACAAATGCGATATCGCGGATGACCCGAATCTGCCGGGCTTGCGCGTTTCGGCAAAGATCGGATTCGGGCTTGATTCACTTATTGAAAATATATTACTGAAACTATCCGAAAGGGTAGTGGAGTGCAAACTGGTTTTGCCATTTGACAAGCTCCACCTCGGCTCTGTCATACGAGAGAAAGGGAGTGTATTATCTGAGGAATATACAGATGACGGATTGGCGATGACCGCGACGGTGGACAGACAGGTATACCATTTGGTGGAAAGATACCGCGTACAATAAAAGGTTTTCAATAAAAAAACCGCCGCAGGCGGTTTTTTTAAGAAACTCTTTATAAAACTGTATCACTCAGACAGCGCGCGTTCCAGCCATATAGCGCCTATATCCATCGCGTTGTATAACCCGTTTTTATCGCTTTCTTTTATTATGCGGGATTTTGGAGGGAGATTCGTGTTGTTGGAGAGGAGCTGGACATGTACCTTGCCGGCGACTTCGCTTCCGTTTATTTCATCGAAGCTCAGGATCTGCATAAAAATGATATGACTGTCCGAAAGATTTCCGTAATATAATTCGTTCCCGCTGCGACGCAGAGGACGCCCTTTATATATAAGCAGTTTTTCTTCCGTGGTTTGTGTCATACTGATACCCGCTTCTCTAATGATTGATTGACTCCGCTGCAAGCTGGTCATTCATCTTCTTTTACAAAACACCGCACCATAGCCTGTAGGATATCGTCACGATCAAGCCGTCCTATCAGCGCGCGGGCGTTTTTATGGGTCGTGATATAAGTAGGATCCTCCGAAAGGATATAACCGACAATCTGATTTATCGGATTATAACCCTTTTCTTTCAACGCTTCGTAGACCTGCGTTATAACCTCGCGCAGTTCATGGTCTCTTTTTAACGCAAGTGAAAAAGTCATGGTCGGATCGAACATTTCCGTCACACCTCGCTCCCTTATAAAATAAAGAATACACCATCGCAAAGGTTTATTCAAGCGTGAAAATCAATTAATTTATGCTTTTGGAAAATAGAACTCTTTTTTGATATTAATCAGGGACTTTGATATAATATCAAAATAATAATGACAGAGTCGAAATTTTTATGGCAGGCAGGAGCAACTCGAAATGAGAAATATTAAGCAATGGATATGTTTCGCTTTGATCTTTGTAACGCTCACTGGGTTTAATTCAGGCTGCGCGACGCCTGCCGGCTATGGAAACGCGCCGCCCTTTTCATCCTATCTGGATGTTCCCGGGATTACCGGCGATGAGATACATTCAATTCGATCATTACAGGCGGAGATAGAAAACTTTGTCTACGCCATGCCTGACAGCACCGAGGCGTTCGTCGGAAGTGACGGAAGTATCGGAGGGTATTCCACCCATTTATGCGGATGGTTATCCGAACTTTTCGGTATACCCTTCATCCCTGTCAATCGCGAGCTTTCTGAGATATTCGCAGGACTTGACAGCGGCGATATTGATTTTACCGGGGAGCTTACTTCATCCCCCGAACGCCGCGAGACGTATTTTATGACCGACGCTATCGCCGAACGCACGATAAAGCAGTATAGGCTTGCTGACAGTGAACCGATTTCCGAGATAAGCAGGAAACGCGCGGTACGATGCTGTTTTATTGAGGGAGCAATAACCGTTTATCCCGTAACTGCTGAGCTTGAGCCCGGAAGTTATGAGACCGTATTTGCCGAAACCATGCAGGATGTCTACGGAATGTTGAACGGCGGGGAAGCCGACGTGTTTTTTTATTCCAGCCCCGCGGAAGCTTTTTTTGACAGATACAACGACGTGAGGGCGGCTGATTTTTACCCCCTTATACTGCTTTCGGTATCCATGTGCGCGAAAAATCCTAAGTACGAGGCAATAATATCCGTAATCCAAAAAGCGATGGATAATGGCGGAAACCGCTATATGGCGGGATTGTACTCTGACGGATATCATGACTATCTGAAGCATAAATTGTATTTGAAGCTTGACGATGAGGAAAAAGAGTACATAAGGAACAGATCAGGTGTCAGGCTCGCTGCCGCGTATGACGACTATCCGACGGCGTTTTATAATGAGCATGAAAAACAGTGGCAGGGAGTCGCTATAGACATCATTGATGAAATAAGCTTACTGACTTCGCTGAATTTTGAGCTGGTGAGCGACAGCCGCTCAGGATGGTCTGACATAATAGAAATGCTTGAGGACGGCAGTGTGTCGATGGTGGCGGAGCTGCCGGACGACGAATACTTAAAAGGACGTTTCCTGTGGCCTGATAACTATATAATGTCGGATTATTTCGCGCTGTTATCGAAATCAGAGTTTCCCTTTATAGACATCGGAGACGTGCTGTATCTGAAGGTCGGGTTAATGAGAGGAACCTCGTCCGCCGCGGCGTTTGACAAATGGTTTTCCGACCGTTCGGACATCTACATGTTCGACAATTATGATGAAGCCGCCAAGGCGCTGGACAAAGGCGAGATAGATGTATTGATGTCGAGCAGAAAACAGATGCAGTTTTTTACAAATTACAGAGAGGAATCCGGATATAAAATAAATTACTTTTTCGGCGGCTATCCGGTCGAGGCCAAATTCGGGTTCAACAAGAATGAACCGGTCTTATGTTCCATTGTGGATAAATCTCTGGCGCTTATCGACCGTGACGAGATATCCGAGCGTTGGATGCGAAAGGGATTTGATTATCGTTTGAAGATGACACAGTCGCAAATCCCATGGCTCATAGGTGCGGGCTCGCTGTTGCTGGTGGTGATTGTCCTGATGACGGTCCTGTTACAGATTAACAAAAACAGGGAAAGAAAACTCGAACAGATAGTAAAAAGCAGGACCATTGAGCTTGAGACGCAAAGCTCGGTTATGAGGGCTGTTTTTGATTCCTCGCCGGATCTGCTGTTTTGCATGGATATGGATCTGAAATACATGCGGATAAACAAAAGTATGGAGGAGCATTTTAACATTCGGGAAGAGAATGTTATTGGAAAGGGAGACCGGGAGGTGCTTGTCACCGTGCCGGAAAACTCGATGAGCTTTATTGAGGAGATGAATAGAAAGGTCATCTATGAAAAGACAGAACTGACCTTCGAAGAGATGGTTCCGGGCCACGATGGAGATGAAACCTTCTTTGAGACGACAAAGGTGCCTCTGTGGCGCAATGGCGAAGTGATAGGACTTTCCGGGATAGCCCACAACATCACAAGCCGAAAGATTATGGAGCAGGATCTTAAGGACGCCTCGGAATCGAAATCCGCGTTTTTGGCGAATATGAGCCATGAGCTGCGGACGCCGCTCAATGTGATAATAGGACTCACCGACCTTCTGCTTGAGGAATCCCTGCCGGAAAAGGTATCCGAGGATATTCTGAGCGTGAGCAACGCGGGCGGGTCACTGCTGAGTATAGTCAACGATATATTGGATATCTCGAAAATAGAGAGCGGCAAACTTGAGCTGACCCCGGTGGATTACCACATGCCGAGTTTACTCAACGACACGATTGTGATGACAAATACATATATCGGGGATAAGCCGCTGGAATTCAAACTTCTGATAGACGAGAATATCCCTAATATGCTTAACGGAGATGAGTTAAGGGTCAAGCAAATAATGAACAACCTGCTATCCAATGCCGTTAAGTACACGCTTGAAGGAACTATTGAGCTGCAGGTTGACAGCCGAATTGAGGACGGCGAGGTTTGGCTTGAAATTTATGTGAGGGATACCGGGATAGGGGTAAAAGAAGAATATCTGGATGATCTTTTCGCCGAATACCAGCGGGTGGATACGCTTGCGAACCGCAAG
>Ga0082212_10006615_pt1 | contig 15529 bp, 13 predicted proteins | sample TergutNt197P3_FD_71548 | JGI IMG/M metagenome (GOLD analysis project Ga0082212, IMG submission 71548) | Neocapritermes taracua P3 segment gut microbial communities from Petit-Saut dam, French Guiana - Nt197 P3 | ecosystem: Host-associated > Arthropoda: Insects > Digestive system > Gut ...
CCGCGACTATGTGTATATTCCGCTGGGCGGCAACCGACGCAGTAAAACGCGAACCATCATCAATGTCCTGATTGTGTTTACGCTGAGCGGATTGTGGCACGGGGCGTCGTGGAATTTCGTTATCTGGGGCGTCATCAATGCCTTGTTGATGATTGTCCTCGACAGATTGTTCGGATTGGAAAAATCGGGCGGATTCGGACGAGTCATCAGTCCGGTGCTGGTATCCGCATGTTGGGCGTTGTCGCTTGTTTTTTTCAGGGTTCCGAATTTTGCGGACGCTTTTTCCGTGTTTCAGAATATGGGATTCGGCGACATGGCGACGGTGTACCGGTTCGGGCTGAATGTTGCGGAATTTAGATTGGCGCTGTATCTGCTCGCCGGCATGATGATTTATGAAATAGCGACGGAGAAATACGGCGAACATATACGGCAATGGTTTTATGCAGGAAATGAACTCGTTCGCTGGGGCGTATATTTGGTATTGATTTTCGCCATTATTTATCTGGGTTCGTACGGAACGTCGAATGACAACAGTTTCATCTATTTTCAGTTTTAGTGATGGCATCCAACAAGAAACAAAAAAAGAATCATACGGCCAAACCCGTTGCGCAGGCGACTCCTGCGCAGGAACAGAAGCCCCGTACAATATGGATGCTCCTTGCGAATGTCGTCATACTGACCGTCATCGTGTTCAGCGCGGTTTATCTTACCGAGCGGAAGGGCTGGTTTTCCCCCGACAATACCAACAACCATGCACAACGCAAATGGGACGCTTATTATCAGTTTACCCAAAAAAATGAAGTAGATATTGTGATGGTTGGCAACTCGCACCTGTATACCGGCGTCAATCCGAAAAACCTCTCGTGTGCGTTGGGCGCCAACTGTTTTATACTGGCGGCTCCGGGCACTACCCTTACCGACGCCTACTATTGCCTGAAAGAAGCGATAACTGTGTGCAAACCGAAGATAGCCGTCATCGAAACCTACGCCATCAACGACTACCGGACGCATGATTTTACGAAAGGCGCTCTGTCTGACCAACTTCAGAGTTTCCATGCACGGAAAAACCTGTGGCAAAAACTGCTGTCTACTCCGGCGCTTTTCACGTCGGACAATTACCTGCCTGCGTGGTCGAATACCATTCGCAACCACAGTTATATCCTTACGGACATGAAACAAATCAGGAAAAACATCGAGGCAAAAAAGACCAAAAAAACGCAGGGGCTTTATCTCGGACGTTTTGTGACTTCCTCTACAGGGATGGCCGATTCCACCCTGCGGAAATACGACGTGCCGGGGGCTGTACCCGTTGTAGACGGCAATAATTACAGCATGAGCGACGAAGCCCGGCATTACCTCCGGAAAATAGTGACGCTGTGCCGCGAAAACAACGTCGAGCCGGTTTTCCTGACCGTTCCCATGTATTACCGTCATGTGAAGGATTACGATGTGTGGAAGTCGCGTCTGGCGGAAGAGCTGTCGCAGTATGACCCCGTTTGGCTCGATCTGCAATCTCCTTATGATGACGATGCCTTTATTCCCGCATGTTTTGAAAATTCTGTCCGGTTAAACCAGCACATGTCTTACGATGGTTCGTTAGTATGCACTTACAAACTCGCGCATTTTATTCGTGAAAAATTCCCCGATATACTCCCCGACCGTAGCGCAGACCCGAACTGGAACTATCTTTTTTATGGCGAAGAAGGATATTTTGAAAATCATCCGCCACAACCGAACGACGCTACGGCAAACCTCCTGTTCAGCAACGTCGCATTACCCAACCTCTCCATCAAGGAAATCATTTTGTTACCCAAAAAGGAATACAACATGCTTTTGATTAAAATTGATAAACGAAACGTAACGGATTTGCGCGGAAAGACGCTGAACCTGCTGGTTGATGCAAATTACGACGGACAACAGGTGATCGCCAGTGTCGAGGCGCAAACCGTCCTCATGTATAATCCGCTGAATCATTACCTGTTTGTGACCCATCTTCGTAAAGATGTGAGCATACTCGGCATAAGAGATGCAACGATAATTAATTTCTAATATAGTTTTTTGCAATTCGCCAAGCCCCTTCCTGCCGAAAAGCCGGAATGGTTTGCCGTTTCGCAGCATTCGTAATTAAGGCGGCGCTTATATTATTATTTTTGGCATATTCCGACAATCTCACAATTTCATTGCCGCGAAGATAGGCAAGTCGTTTGTTAAATGATTCTGAAAGAACAAGATAAAGATAGTCGGAAAATTTATCCGATTTGTGTCTGTCGCGCCATTCGTCAAAAATCGGGTAATATTCTTCTCGCTTCCCTTTGTTTTGAATAATCACAGGCGGGTAACCCAAAGCGGCAAACTGCAAATTTATTATGAGCCTTCCCATTCGTCCGTTCCCATCGCAAAAAGGGTGTATGGTTTCAAACTGCAAATGAAATTCGGCAATTTTTTCTAAAAAATATTTATCGTCGTCACTGTTATATTGATTGATAAGATTTTCGAGCATCTGCTTTACCTGTTCGGGCGGCGGCGCTACATGCCAGCCCACACGCACGTATTCGCCGGTTTTACGAATACGTCCTGCATAATTATCATTTATTCCGCCAAGTAACATTTGATGCAGCAATTCAAAGTTTTCAACTGTAAGTTCATAGTTTGGGCGTGTCCAGAGGTATTTTATCACACGCGCCAAATTGGTTGCTTCGTAGGTTTCACGCAACGAAACTTCACGCATCAAAGCCTGCGCCAAAAGAATTTTCTCGGTTTCTTTAAGCGTAAGCGTAGAGTTTTCAATAGCGTTGGAATTATACACCATCTCGGGCAGTTCCGATTCGGCAATCATTTTTAGCAAATCGTTGTGAGCGCCACGCAGTCGCTCATATTCTAATCTTAACGCTCTTATCTTGTCTTTTTTCGATTGATTAATCACAAATATTCATTTATTTCGACTGCAAATTTACGAATATTTTTATATTTTTCGTGAATAAACTGCATTTTATTGACTATATTCACGATTTTTTCACGGAAGATACGGAAAATTACTGATACCAAGAATAATTTATCGGGCATATTTCATATTATTCCGGTAAGTTTTCTATTCTCATCTCTTTTCCGACAGGTACCGTTCGGCGTCAATAGCGGCCATACATCCGCTTCCTGCCGCTGTCACGGCTTGCCGGTAAACGGGATCCTGAACGTCTCCGCATGCAAAAACGCCTTCCACCTTAGTTTTCGACGAGCCGGGTGTGGTTTTGATGTACCCGTTGGCGTCGGTTTCCAACCAGCGGCTAAACAGTTCGGAATTGGGATGATGTCCGATGGCGAGGAAAAAACCGTCGATGGCGATTTTGCGTTCGCCGTCTTTGGTTGTCAGTTGTACGCCGGTAACGGACTGGTCGCCAACAATTTCCTTCGTCTGCGTTTCCCACAGGATTTCGATGTTGGGCGTATCAAACACCCGTTCCTGCATGGTTTTTGACGCCCGAAGCACATTGCGTCGTACAATCATGTACACTTTGCGACACAGACCGGCCAGGTAGAGCGCCTCCTCACATGCCGTATCTCCGCCGCCCACTACGGCCACATCTTTACCGCGATAGAAAAAACCGTCGCATGTAGCGCAGGCCGATACGCCGTAGCCTTTGAACTTTTCTTCGGATGGCAATCCGAGATATCTGGCAGTGGCGCCGGTAGCGATGATCAGCGTTTCGGCTTCGATGCGGTGTTCGCCGTCGATGGTAACCTCAAAAGGGCATTTATCCAGATTGACTTCTGTTGCAACGCCAAAACGGACGTCGGCGCCAAAACGTTCAGCCTGTTTTTGAAGATCGTCCATCATCAACGCTCCGGTAATACCCTGCGGGTAACCCGGAAAATTGTCGATTTCGGTGGTGGTGGTCAACTGTCCGCCGGGTTGCATACCTGTGTATACTACCGGCGACAGATTGGCGCGCGCCGTATAAATAGCAGCGGTATAGCCCGCCGGCCCTGAGCCGATGATCAGGCATTTGATTTTTTCTGAAAAAGAAGAAGATGTTGTCATATATAAAAATTGAATACAATTTAACTACAGCCTTTTTCCTCTGTGAAACTTTGTGTTCTTTGCGCCTCTATGCTGATATATTCAACACAGAGATACAGAGTTACACAGAGTCTTCACAAAGTATTATATGTTTTATTACTTAAACTTCGCATCCGGGTAAGTTCATCGGAAATCATTGCGCGAATATGCCCCGACACCTGACGCACACCCATGTCCTTAATGGTTTCGTAAGGAACCGGCGGCAGGATGTGCAGGTAAATCTTCCGCTTCTTGTACGGGAAGAAACCTTTTTGAAGGAACGCTCCGGCCGATCCGTCAAGTACGATCGGGACAATATCGATTTTCTGTTGCAGGGCGATGAGAAACGCTCCTTCCTTGAAAGCGCCCAGATCGCCGGTGCGCGAACGGGTTCCTTCGGGAAAAATCATCACCGAACTGCCATTCTGAATATGTTCGGCGCATTTCCTGAGCATCTTCCGCTGGCTTTTCGTGCTGCTTCGCTCAATCTTAATGTGACGATTCAGCCATAAATTCCATCCGATAATGGGCGTTTTAAACAGCGACGCCTTAGCGACCCATTTGAAATGAAAAAAAATGCGGTAAATGACCGGAATATCAAGCATCGACTGGTGATTACATACCATCATGTATGCCTTATTGCGGTCGACATTTTCGCGTCCGGTAATAGCGACGCTCCAAATCGGACTTAACCATGTGTAACATGAAGCCCAGACACTCGAAACGATATGCAGTATCGCCAGGCGACGGTCGAACCAAATGGTGAAAACCCGCAGGATAACGGCAATCGGAAAAAAAACGAGCGACACTGCTACGAAAATAAAGAAGAGATAGATGGAAACAAGATAAGACATGAGCGATAATCAGTTATTCAGTTACTCAAAAGAATGGACGACAGCGACCCGGCGTCGGGCATATCGTTGTAATGCCATTTATTCACTACCGTACCATTTCTAAGCAGCACCAATCCGGGATTGGCGCGAATAATCGTTTTAAGCGTGATCTCATCCGTAAAACAAAACTCGTATTTCAATCCCAACTGCGATTTCAAGTCTTCAATCTCGCTCTGTGGCGATGCGGTGAGGCAATAGAAACGGTAACCATGTTTATCGCTGAAAGCGGCTATATCCGAAGCCTTATCCAATCCCTTCCAACTGCTTTTACTCAGGCGGGGCGCCACCAGCAGGAAAGTGTAACCCTCGTCGGACAGCACATCATCGGTGATGTCGTTTCCATCTGCGGAAGTGATGGAAAAATCGTGAATGGGCGGCGTGTAACCTTTTTTCACCAGCACTGTTTTGGTATCCCTGTAAATCCATGTAGAATCGTCCCACGGATAATCGTTTACGGGAAACTCTTTGATAACGCCGTCTTTTTCCAAAAATACCGTTGAATAATACTCATCGGCAGGCGCGCCTTCAGGTATGGTCATTCCTTGCGGGATGTTGGCGCCGATATGATACGGGCGAAAATCGATCCACGGCAGATGACGGTAACAATGGATGTTGATGCCGACAGATACGAGAGCAATCGCGGTTACCCAAAGCCATTCGCCAACAGGGCGGAATGCCGGAGTATATTTTTTCCGGTAACCGAAAACAATAACGGCAAGCGCCATCAACACAAGGTTTTTGTAGAATGTTTGCCAGTTGGTGAGGATCAGCGCATCGCCGAAGCAGCCGCAATCGGACACAGGATTCGTCAAAGCAAGAATAAAAGTGAGAATGGTGTAGAAAACCATGAACAACCCTGCTCCCCATGCGGTTTCCTTCATCCGCAGACCCAACAACAGCGCTGCGCCGATAACAAGTTCCACCGCATTTTGCAGTACTGCCAGCGTAAATGCCGCCGGTTGCATCCATAACATATTGAATGCCGTGAAATAATCAATGAATTTGTAGGTAGAACCCCACGGGTCGATACCTTTCACAAATCCTGAAAAAATAAACGTGGCGCCCAGAAGAATACGGGCAAAAATGGCTATGGCCTTCATACATAAATCCTTTTTATAATTCGGGGTTCAAAAATAAGTATTTTCATAAAAACAGACAAATATAAAACAAAAATTCGTAATTTTGTAGACGAATAATTATTGGTAAATAGCATTAAATATATTGAAAATGAAATATTTCGATCGTCGTGATTTTTTAAAGACCGTAACCGTCGGCACGGCTCTTGCCGGATTACCCGCTTGGGTAAGCAGTTGTAAAACAGAAGTAAAAAACAAACTGCCACGTTGGCGCGGATTCAATATCCTTGATTTTTTCTCGCCACGACCATTTAACAACAGACGTTTTGCCGCAACAGAACAGGATTTCAAATGGATAGCCGACTGGGGATTCGATTTTGTCCGTTTTCCAATTGCCTATCCGGGGTATCTGAAATATAACACGGCAAGTGAAGTCCCCATAACTCCCGAACAAACCGTTGAATTTAATGAGGAAGCCGTCGAACTCATCGAAAAAACGGTTGACGCCGCCAACAGGTATGGATTGCATGTGAGTCTGAACCTGCACCGTGCGCCCGGTTTTTGTATCAATGCCGGATTCCGTGAGCCGTTTAACCTGTGGAAAGACGAAGAAGCGCAGCAGGCTTTCTACGCGCATTGGGATATGTGGGCAAAACGTTTCAGGCATATTTCGCCGAAACTTTTGAGTTTCGACTTGGTGAACGAACCCTGTTACAAGGAAGATATGAACGACCAGTTTTGTCCGTCGTCGCCGATTCCCGGCGAAACCTACCGGAAAGTGGCCAAAGGATGTATTGAAGTCATTCACCGGCAAACGCCTGACAGATTAGTCGTGGCGGATGGCAATCACGGCGGCTCGTTGGTTACGCCGGAACTGGAGGATTTGCCCATCGCGCAGAGTTGTCGCGGATATCATCCGCATTATGTTTCGCATTATCGCGCAGGCTGGGTATGGAAAAATCCCGATGACGCTCCCATGCCGGTGTGGCCGGGTACTATTGACGGAAGGGAATTTAACAGGGATTCGTTGGAAAAATTCTATCAACCATGGATTGAACTTGTGCAAAGAGGAATTGGCGTGCATTGCGGCGAAGGAGGCTGCTTTAATGAAACGCCTCACGAGGTATTTCTGGCGTGGTTCAACGATCAGTTGGATATACTTACTTCGCATGGAATCGGCTGGGCATTGTGGAATTTTCGCGGCTCATTCGGATTGCTCGATTCAGGCCGGAAAGACGTTGATTACGAAGATTGGCACGGGCATCAGTTAGACCGGAAATTATTAACTTTGTTGCAAAAATATTGATGAAAAAATAGCACAAGGTCCCGAAAAAAAATTAATACTTCATATACATTGAGCGAGTTAATGGAACTTTGTGGCAGAGCAACAGTCACATTAGAAGGAAATTATAAACATTTCCTTCAAAAAAAGAATGATATTTATGAAATACAATTTTAAGGCGATTGACGCCAAATGGCAGGAATACTGGGTGAAGAACCGTACTTACCGTGTGACCGGAGATGCCGGTAAACCGAAATATTATGTGCTCGACATGTTTCCTTACCCGTCGGGAGCTGGTTTGCACGTAGGGCATCCGCTCGGATACATCGCCAGCGACATTTTCAGCCGGTTCAAACGCCATCAGGGTTTCAACGTGCTGCACCCGATGGGTTACGACGCCTACGGACTGCCTGCCGAGCAATACGCCATCCAGACAGGGCAACATCCCGCTCTCACTACCGAACAGAATATCAAACGTTATCGCGAACAGTTGGATAAAATCGGGTTATCGTTTGACTGGGAACGCGAGGTTTGGACGTGCGAACCCGGTTATTACAAATGGACGCAATGGGCGTTCATCAAAATGTTTCATTCATATTATTGTTACGACAAACAACAGGCGCGTCCGATTGACGAACTTATCCAAACCTTTGAACAGGCGGGCACGGAAGGATTAAACGCCGCCTGCGGCTGCGAACTGTCGTTCACGGCGGACGAGTGGAAAGCGAAAAGTGAAAAGGAACAGCAGGAAATATTACTGAATTATCGTTTGGCCTACCTCGGCGACACGATGGTGAACTGGTGCGCCGCGTTAGGCACGGTATTGGCCAACGACGAAGTGAGCGAAGGTCTCTCCGTACGCGGCGGCTACCCTGTGGAGCAAAAACTGATGCGTCAGTGGTGTCTGCGCGTATCGGCGTATGCACAACGATTACTGGATGGATTGGATACAATTGACTGGACAGATTCGCTGAAAGAAACGCAAAGAAACTGGATAGGAAGAAGCGAAGGAGCGGAAATATGGTTTAGAAGCCCCACCCCGACCCTCCCCCAAGGGGAGGGAGACTACGCTTCGGTAAAACTTCGCGACGCTTTCTCCCCCCCAATGGGGGGGGACGGGGGGGGCTTCCTTCTCGTCTTCACCACCCGCGCCGACACCATTTATGGCGTCACCTTCATGGTATTGGCGCCCGAAAGCGAATACGTGGACATGTTGGTACAGCCCGAACAGAAAGCCGAAGCGGACGCCTATCTGCAAACCGTAAAACGCCGCACCGAACGCGAACGCATTGCCGACCGGAGTATTACCGGCGTATTTACCGGTTCGTATGCCGTCAATCCGTTCAATGGCGAAGAAATTCCCGTATGGATTTCCGATTATGTGCTGGCCGGATACGGAACGGGCGCCATCATGGCCGTACCTGCGCACGATAGCCGCGACTATGCTTTCGCGAAGCATTTCAACCTGCCCATCGTCCCGTTGATTGAAGGATGCGATGTGTCGGAAGAAAGTTTCGACGCCAAAGAGGGCGTTATGATAAATTCGGGTATTCTTAACGGATTGACCGTTCCAGAAGCGATTCAACGCGCCAAGGATTATATTCGTGAAAACAATATTGGCCGCGTGAAGGTGAATTATCGCCTGCGCGACGCTATTTTCAGCCGACAGCGCTACTGGGGCGAGCCGTTTCCCATATATTACAGGGATGGGATGCCTTACACGGTGGACGAAGCCGACCTGCCCGTCAGGCTGCCAGATGTGGACAAGTTCCTGCCCACCGAAACAGGCGAACCTCCGCTGGGACGCGCTGAAAACTGGACATACAGGGGTTATCCGCTCGAACTGTGCACCATGCCGGGTTTTGCAGGGTCGTCGGCTTATTACCTGCGCTACGAAGACCCGCAAAACGACGCCGCGCTGGTGTCGCCTGAAGCCAATGGATACTGGCGCAATGTCGATCTGTATATCGGCGGTACGGAACATGCTACCGGCCATCTGATTTACAGCCGCTTCTGGAACAAGCTCCTCTACGACCTGGGTATCATTCATGATGACGAGCCGTTCAAAAAACTCATCAATCAGGGAATGATTCAGGGACGGTCGAATTTCGTTTACCGCATCAAAGGAACCAATCAATTCGTGTCGTACAACCTGAAAGACCAATATGACGTCACCGAAATCCATGTAGACGTGAATATCGTACATCACGATGTTCTTGATACCGAAGCCTTCAAAAAGTGGAGTCCCGACTATGCTTCGGCTGAGTTCATTCTTGAAGAAGACGGCAGGTACCTCTGCGGCTGGGCGGTGGAAAAGATGTCCAAGTCGATGTACAACGTGGTGAATCCGGATATGATTATTGAACAATACGGCGCCGACACCCTGCGCATGTACGAAATGTTTCTCGGCCCGTTAGAGCAATCCAAACCGTGGGATACGGCAGGTATCGAGGGCATACACCGTTTCCTGCGCAAGGTATGGAATTTGTTTTATGCTCCCCTCTCCTGTGAAGAGGGGTCGGGGGTGAGGTTATCCGACGAGACACCTACTCCGCAGGAGCTCAAAAGTCTGCACAAAACCATCAAAAAAGTAACTTCCGATATCGAAAACTTTTCGTTCAATACGGCCGTGAGCGCTTTTATGATATGCGCCAACGAGTTACAGGAACAGAAATGTAACAAACGACAGATACTTGAACCCTTCGTTATCCTGTTGGCTCCGTTTGCGCCGCATCTTGCCGAGGAACTGTGGCAAACGCTCGGTCACACCGGAAGCGTCACCGATGCGCCTTATCCTGTAGCCAACGAACAATACTTGGTGGAAAGCAGTTTCACCTATCCGGTATCTTTCAATGGAAAGACCCGTTTCACCATTGAGTTGCCCGTCGACATGGACGCCAAAACCATTGAAACGACCGTTCTCGCCACAGAAACCGCACGGAAATGGACAGAAGGTAAGACGCCGAAGAAGGTAATCGTTGTGCCGAAAAAGATTGTTAATGTAGTGATATAATATTAACTTTTGTTCAATTCCTGCCAGATTAACGCACTGGCTCCCAGTATAGCCACATTACCTTCGGCGAGCGATGAAAGTTCGATGGGTATTTTGCCCTGATAAATCTTGAGCAGGTTTCTTTCAAAGCTTTCGCGCGTTGGTTTGAGAATATAATCGCCTGATTTTGCCAAACCGCCGAAAAGGAATATTTTTTCGGGCGAAGTATGCGCCACGGCGTCGGCTAATTTGATGCCCAACAGGTCGCCTGTGATTTGGAAAGCCTCCAGAGCGATTTTGTCGCCGCGCGTTGCAGCCTGATAGATCATTTCGGAAGTCAGTTCGTCAAACGAATATTTTGACAGTTCGCTGTTGCCGTTGTAATCTGCAAGCAGTTCAAAAACTGTACGTTTGATACCGGGCGCGCTTGCATAAGCCTCCAGACAGCCGCGACGTCCGCAACCGCACAACCGGCCGTTATCTTTCACGCGCACGTGGCCGATCTCACCGGCAAAACCGTCGTTTCCGTACACTAATTCGCCGTTGACGACAAGGCCGCTACCCAACCCTGTACCTAAGGTGATGAGAATGAAATCTTTCATACCCTTAGCGCCGCCGTAAATCATTTCGCCTATGGCGGCGGCATTGGCGTCGTTGGTTACGGCTATGGGCATTTTGAAGTGTTTCTGGAGCAAATCTACCAGACGTACCACTTTACCATGCGCCCATCTCAGGTTTGGGGCAAACTCAATGCTCCCGCTTTTGTAATTGCCATTGGGCGCGCCGATCCCGATACCCATGATGCTAACCGATTCACCCAATCCGGCAAGCGTTTTGTTAATTGCGTCGCTTAATCCGGAAAGATATACGTTAATATCATCCGTCTGGTCGGTGGCCACCGAACCTTCTACCAATACATTGCCAATACGGTCGATAACGCCGAATTTGGTAAATGTCCCTCCAATGTCTATACCTACTACTGATTCTTTCATGTTGATCCTGATATTTGTTATGATTTTATGATGATAAATTGATTACTTTAAAAATTGTCGTATTTGCATCAATCGAGGAAACGGGGTGTTTTCCTGCCTTTCTGCGGTTTCTGGATACGTACCGAAAGCATAAATTCATGCGTATTCGTTGCTAACGACCGAATATTTCCGATAGAATAATCGTAGGCATAACCCACACGAAACATGCCGAACTCGCCGCCCAGCATAGCTGCACATGAACTGTTGGGACGGAAGGATAAGCCTGCCCAGTATTTTTTCAGATAATAGCCCGTGATATTCGCATCAAAATAATTACAGTAATTGGCGTAGCGGTACATGACGCCGGGAGCAATATCAATATTCCGGCTTACAGCCCAACGGTAACGTATATATCCGTAAACTTCCCTTCCGGGTTTACCTGTGTCGGGATTTGAATTGAGCAAATGCGTGAGCGACGCCCCCAAAATAACCCCATAAACGTTCAGTTCAAGACCTGCATCAAAATCGGCAGCGGTTCGCGACGATTTGTCGGAGAGCGATCCGTCGTCGACTTCTTCGTTATACCTGTTTCTTGACGGATCCCAATTGCTGTTGTATACTCCTCCCGACAAACCCAACGACAAAAGTATTTCATCCGTCAAGCCGATATGATAGGCATACGACGCCATGGCGTTCACTGTCTGATGGCTTGCGGCGATTTTGTCGAACATCAGGCTTAACCCCAGTCCCGACTGTATGGCGTTGAAATAACTGTGCGCATTCAGGATGCTTGTCCTTGGCGCATTTTCAAAACCTACCCATTGCTGACGGTTGAGCAGAAACACATCCACATTATTACTGTTACCGGTAGCGGCCGGATTCATGTTAATCCGTGAAAACCATTGCTGGGTCAGGAAAATATCCGACTGCCCGTAGGCGGCTACACCCACAGTAAACATCAACACGCTAAGTATAATATATTTCATAAACATTACTCCCAATTTTAGAGGTCAAAAATAAGAAAATATTTTGAATATATTTCATCATTAACAAAAATTTAACATTTTGAGTGCGGGCAAAACAAAGGCGCTGTATTCACAGCCAGAATCCCGATCTCATTTGAACTTTAACTGCCGGTCTTCGTCGCATTTACCAGTTCAGAATCCTTTTGAAATCAAATTCTTCGGGATTTTTCAGGTACTTTTTGGCTGCTTCGTAATCGGCAGGGGTGATGTAGTGCATCACATTGTCGATAATCGAATGAACACGCTGACTGTCAATATCGACTAAGCGCGGCGGAATTTTGCCTGTTACGGGATCCTGCAAATCTTTCAGATACAACGGAGCAACGTCGCCCTTCGTGTTCACATAGACCATGCAACCGGAAATACCCTCGCTGAAAAGTTTGTATACGCCAAAGCCGAGCAGCGAGCAATACACGCGGTCATAAGCAATTGGGGTGGTGCAACGTACATCGTAACCGATTTCTACCGGACGGGTTTTCACCTTAAGTCCGATCTTCCCCATCATTTTATCAACTAATTGACTGAAAATAGCCGCTTTGGATATTTTGCCCAGTTCGGGATGTCCGTGGTCGTCGTAACTGAAATTAATGCCTGAATTTTTTACTTCTTCATCGCTTAACGAATGGAATACGCCTTCGGAAATCATTACTGCGCCGTAGTTCACGCCCATTATTTTACGTTTCACAATAGATGATACCAGCAGTTTGCAGATTTTATCGATGGTGATTTCTGTTTTGTTGAACATTTCGGGTATCACAATCATCGGATAGTGACATGCGGCGCCGATACCAAATGCAAGATGACCAGCCGAACGTCCCATGGCTGCCACCACAAACCAGTTTTCGCTGGTACGGGCGTCTTCATAGATAATCGACCCTGTGACGGTTCCCTGCGCCTTCGCAGAGTGATACCCGAAAGTAGGCGTTGCATCGGGCAAGGGAAGGTCATTATCAATAGTTTTGGGAACGTGGATATTCGCAATGGGATAATTTTTTTCGGCGAGGAACTTGGCCACACGGTTAGCTGTTGATGCAGTGTCGTCGCCGCCAACAGTTACCAGCAGTTTGATATTGTTGTCGGTGAAGAATTTCAGGTTGAAATTCTCGGCAAAATTTTTATCTGAAGGTTTGAAACGGCTCATAATGACCGCCGAACCACCACGGTTAAAAATATCGTCGGCATAAGCAAAGTCGATATCAACAGTGCGCGGGTCAGGATTAAACAAACCGCTATAGCCTTCATGAAGGCCGATCACACGATAACCGTGTTTTAAAAATACTTTGGCAACACTGCCCACAACAGTATTCATGCCCGGAGCGGGGCCGCCGCCGGTTAATATGGCAATGGATTCTTTCATCTGATGTTTAAATATTTATATGATGTTTTCTACTTATTTTCGGCTACTGTTTCAATTTCTTCCTTTACTTCTTCGGGAACTTTTTCTTTCGTTTCTTCAGAAAATTCTTCTCCTTCGGCTTCAGAAATTTCTTCTTCTTTTTCCTCTTCGGGAATTTCAAAATCGGTGATTTCCAACTCATGCAGAAGATTATACCACATCACCACCTTACGGATATCCGACACATACACCCGATCTCTGTCGTATTCGGGAAGCACTTCCCCGAAATATTTTTTCAGTTCCGCATCGGACGATTTATGCGGGATTGCAACTCCACCGTTTTCCTTTTCCTGTATCTTTTTGAAAATTTCGCACAGGGAAACGTCTTTATTTTCAGCAAAAATGGAGATATCGTCCAACATGCTGATTTTGGCCGACGACGGTATGGTAGTTCGTTTCTGATCGGTTAAACTTTCTATGATTACACTGTTACGACCTCGCGAAATGTACCTGAAAAGGCCGCCTTGTCCCGAAATAACTAAAATATCCTTTAATGCCATGGTTTAAAATTTGAGCCGACAAAAATACACTTTTTTAAAGAAAAGAAAAAATAAAAAGATGTGATTGTCCGAAATATATCATTTTTTGTTTAACTATTATTGCTGTTTTCCACACGGGAAGGATTTTTAAACAACGTGAATAATAAAACGATCATCACTACAGTACATACAGACGCGGTTAAATACAAAAACGACCAGTTAATCTGATTATCAACCTTATAATGATCAATCATCCACCCGTTCAATAAATTTCCGGCAAGGATACCTACTCCCCAAATCACAAACGATAAAAATCCCTGCGCTTGCGCCTTAAATTCCTGAGGAACTACTTTATCTGTATATACCTGACCGGCAACATAAAATAACCCGAAAATTAATCCATGTGGCAATAATCCGAGATAGTACAACCACTGTTGGCTTAACTCAACGCCCATGTAAAACGAAATATACTGAACAAACATCGCCATCAATCCAAAAAGCAATGCCTTTTTATAACCGTATTTAACAAGAATACTGGTAGTTATAAACAGAAAAAATAGTTCGGCAACCTGTCTCCAATTCATGGTAACGGTGATATACTTGAAATCCTCATCTTGTAAGAACATTGCGCCATAGTTATAAAACAAGGCAAATGGTATTGTGGTCAAAAAGGAAATCAAAATAAATCTGTTGAAGTTTTTGTTTTTCAAAACAGAAAGTACCCTCAACCCAAAAATATCCTGAATGGAATATTTTGTGGCTTTATTTCCCGACGGCGGGGTTTTTGGTAAAAACAAATTGAACAACGCCGTAACGAAGGCTACAGCCACGCCGCAATAAAGCGGAAGTTTACCCCCGTCAAATGTCTGTACGTCGAAGACGCTGATAGCCACAACACTGAATAATCCGGATGCTATCCAGCCAATAGAACCAAGCAACCTGATTCTGGGGAATTGTTCGGACGAAATATGCGTCATGGCAATGGAACTTGTCAGGCTCCATGAGGGCATGTAACACAACATCGCCAAAGTAACGGTAATCATCAGCCCTGTAAAATGGGTCTGTTGAGCGGCTAAAAACAGGAAAACAGCCACCAGCAAATTAAGTCCGGCAAGCAGTTTTTCCGAAGACATGTAACGGTCGGCAATCACTCCCACTAACGGAGCTGCCATTGAACCAACAGCCATCGAACACAAGATAAGCGATATCTGATATGTTTCGAGATTCAGATTTTTCAGGTATGCAGCAAACGGCACCCACCATACGGCAAGTAACATATACTGCATCAACATCATGATCCCTAATTTGAAAATATTTAATTGTTTCATACGGATAGACGCTGTTTATTGGTTGGATTTGTC
>Ga0082212_10006616_pt1 | contig 15523 bp, 12 predicted proteins | sample TergutNt197P3_FD_71548 | JGI IMG/M metagenome (GOLD analysis project Ga0082212, IMG submission 71548) | Neocapritermes taracua P3 segment gut microbial communities from Petit-Saut dam, French Guiana - Nt197 P3 | ecosystem: Host-associated > Arthropoda: Insects > Digestive system > Gut ...
CCGGAGCAGGGGGGATTCGACCCCCCGGTACCCTTTCGGGGCACAACTCCTTAGCAGGGAGCCCGATTCGGCCGCTCTCGCACCGCTCCAATGATAGCGACCCGTCAAGGGTCGTCAATCCGCTAATGTAACATGAGCTAGCGCAAAATACATCTACGCTGCCCATTATTTATAGGCTGACTTTAGTCAGCCGTACGCGCGCTCCAATAAGGTAGACTTCATGGTACTGCTAAATCACCATTATGTCAATTTTCGGAGCAAGGGGGATTCGAACCCCCGGTGCCTTGCGGCACAACGGTTTTCAAGACCGCCTCCTTCAACCACTCGGACATCGCTCCAATAATAGCGCCCCGCGGAGGGGCATCTCTCCCAATAAATTCAGCACGAGCTAGCGCCATTATATGCCGCTGTCCCGTACATTTGTAGACGACCTTTAGGTCGTCGTATGCGCGCTCCAATGATAGCAGTCCGTTTTGGACTGTTTACCAGCATACTCCATTTAACAAGTACCGATCAAGCATATCATACCTTGCTGTTTGGCAGTTTTGGTGCTGACACAGAAATAAAAATCCGGTAAAATACGGCGAGGAGATTTAGGACTATGGCATTTGCGTTAAATTCGTACCCCATTGCATACCGGGCAAAATTTTCGGAAGGAAACTGGAGCGAGGAATACCTGGAAAAACCCCACAAAACGCCGGAGGCGGAGGCGGCAATGAGCGCCGGGGAGAGGAATGCTATTGAAAACTCGCGTAACTACTATGACGATATGCCGCTGGTAAACTATACCAGCCAGTACGGCCTCGCCTGCTTTGAAGGGCTTAAGGCCCTGCCCCAAAAAGACGGCGGCCTTGCCATTTTCCGGCCGGAAAGAAATGCGGCAAGGTTTTTCCGTTCCATGGAGGCCCTCTATATGCCGCCCTTCCCCGAAGATTTTTTTCTCAGAGCCTGCATTGAGACCGTTAAGCGCAATGCCGCCCTTGGTTTCTATCCCCGCTACAGGAATGAATGGGAAAAAGATTCCTTTATGAGCGCGGATTCCATATACATACGCCCGTTTACCATGGCAGAAGGCGGTATCGGCGTAAACATATCCTGTGAACCCTGGGTTATGGTGATCTGTACGCCAGTCAGCGCATACTTTTCCAGCAGCAATTTTGACGCGGTGGTTACCGACCGGATTCGGGCAACACCCAGGGGGACCGGCTGGATAAAAGCCTGTTCCAATTACGCAATCGCAGCGCTGGCAAAACACGAGGCAATAGACGACGGTTACATGGAATGTATATTCCTTGACGCAGCCCACCACCGGTATATTGAAGAAGGCTCTTCCTGCAATATCTTTTTCCATCTAAAGTCGGGAGAACTGGTTACGCCCGAGTTAGGCGACACTATTCTGCCGGGCATAACCCGCTCAAGCATCATCGAACTTGCACGCGACCGCGGCGTCACGGTAGAAGAGCGGCAGATTTCCATTGAAGAAGCAATGGAAGCGACAGGGGAATGTTTTGTCACCGGGACCGCTGTCGGTGCGGTACCCATTACATCCGTGACATGGCAGGGCAAAAAGGTTATTTTCAACAACGGAAAACCGGGCGATCTTGCCGCAGAGATGCAAAAAACCCTCAAAGGCATTCAGTACGGCGTACTGCCCGATTCCAAGGGCTGGCTGATGAAGGTTTAACCTAATCTACATTCTTCCCCTTCCACTTCACCTTGATGCGGCAGTAACCCATTATCGTCATTAAGGTAAAATAACACGGGGTAAAAAGCAATGTCAGCACATAGCCCGCCTTCAGGGGGCCGCCGGGGGGGAGTTTTTTGCGGAAAGGTGCAAAAGACGCAATGGTGTTTTCGATCATCGAGATGAGAACAGCCGCAGGCATTGGCCACAGAAAGGGGAAAAAAGGCAGAAGAGGTATTGCGAGTATCCCCGCAGAAATAATCAGCATCAGCAGGTTGTAGTTAAAACGGGTCACTGGTTCCGGGCTGAACAGGCCGCCGTTGTTCCATCGCAGCGTCTGGCTGACCAGACCGCGCCAGCTGGTTTCGGCGGCGGTTTCAACGGCGGCGCTGCTTTGAATGGCAGCGCGGATGCGATACCGCGAACCTTCGGTTCGGCGCAGGGATCGTATCGCCGAGATCAGGGCTGCGTCCTCAGTGGGAGAAGGCGGCACTGCGTCGTACCCCCCGACCGCCTCCAGCGCTGCCCTGCTGACAATAAGGTTATTGCCAAAACTGCCGCCTGCCGCGCCCAGCCCTATTGAACCGGCAAGGTAGTAGTAGCGCATTAGGTGATCAAAACACTGGTACAGACTAAAAAACCCTTTCCCCGTTTTTTTCTTGAACACCGGGCCGATAACCGCGCCGACAGTTTCATCGGCCATGCGGCCGGTCATGGAGCGAATCCAGCCGGGCGGTACTTCGCAGTCCCCGTCGGTAAACAGCAGGTAGTCCCCGCACGCATCGGCTATACCCGCCGACAGGGCATGCTGTTTACGGTTCGGACCGGGATTTTCAGTCAGCGTAATGACCCTGCAATTATCCATGCCCCGCCGTGCGGAATCCTGTACAAATCCGGCAAGCATGGCGGGGCTTTCATCACTCGAACAGTCATCGACAAAGATTATCTCAACGGGGAAACTCTGATCCCAGCAATCCTGCGCCAGGAGGCTTTGCAGCAGCCCTTCCATACGCCGGCTTTCGTTATGGATGGGGATAATAAGCGACACTCTCATATTTTGCTTCTGCCCTGGGCTGCTGTTCAATTGAAACGCTTTTTCTGAAAACATACGTACATCCCGCAGCCATTCCAGAATAAAGCCAAACAACAGCAGCGTATGCAAGGCAGTAAAAAAAACGGAAAAAAACAGGCTGAATATGCGAAATGTGGTCAAAATAACCCCTCCAGTACTATACCATACCGGAGACCCAATGAGAACTTCTGCAAACTTAGCGGCAATTATTGTAATATTTCATATTTTGGTATACACTATATAATAGGAGTATATTATGGCAGAAGATCTGGTTGGAAAAGTCATTAACTTTTTTTCCGGTGAAAGCAACGAAAAGCTGTCGGACAAGGAAATCATCCTGCGGCAGAGGCACAAGGATTTGGCTGAAAATAAATACGCCAAGTTCTACAGGGTAAAAACAGCAGAGGCGGACCCTTCGCTGGGACAATTTTTTCTTTCCCTGTATAAAATGATCCTTCCCATCAGGATATTTATGAAGGACACGGCAAAATCCACCAAACTGCGGCAGATAGTGCTGGAAGCCTTCGTGGATCCCTCTATTGTCGAGATCATCAAGCGTCTCATCCCTGCGGACATAGAGGAGCGGGCAAAAAAAACCAAACCGGAGGAATTAACCGCCCAGATTAGCGGCGATATCGAAGCACTCACAGCAAAATTTGACGCAAACAGGGTAAACGGGATCAACCGCTGCTACAACCTTGTTATGGTGGTATTTCAGCTTGTCGTTTTCGATTATCCGGCCATGCTCAAAAATTTTGACTCCAATTTTGTCGAGGGGCCATTCGGCGGGGATCCAAAATTATCCCCGGTAAAGGCAGCGGCAATCGCCAAGAACCTGGGTGATTTTCTGACGGTTAGCATGGGTATTAACCCCGACAGTGACTGGAAAACCCTGTTAAAATTACTCCGGCTCTGTGCGGGAGAAGAACTCATAGCAGACAGCCAGTTTGCCCAAATGCTCCAGGGACTTCGGGACATCATCAACTCCCGGGTTCTGGAACTCATTGTTCAATGCGGCAGCGGGAATCCAATATGGGCCTGCAAGCCCCGAATCCCCGACGAGCACATTGCCGAGATGTGGCTGGAAGCGAGGATCATCAAGGCGAAGGAATATGTAGACAGGATCCACAGCGGCGAGAAACATAAACAGATTGATATATTGTTGAAGGATATTTTTTACGGGGGTGATCTTGAGCGCCTGGATCACTATAATGCCGCTGCAAACGATGTTCTTCTTCAAAAGGGATTGGCGGAATATGTTTACGCGGAAGGACTCAATTATCTGTCGGTTTTCCTGAGCGAATATGTTGAAAAAGATTTCCGCGAACTTTTCGATGTACTGCTTATCCGGGGACAATGGACCAATAACAATAATTCCAAGGAAGTATCGGAAGCGTATCATCAATTGCTGGAAGTACCCACTGCCATCGCGGAACTCGACGAGACCCTCTCGGATGACGGTGACAACGGGGCCAGGCTGAAAGCATCACTTATCCGGGTAGACAGGGATCAAACCCAGGTGCGCTACATCAGCAGTATTGTCGGCAGCGTCAACGATGCGGCGCTTGAAATTATCAATAATGCCACCGAGCATATGTCCGTTATCGACAAGCACCTGAAAAGCCTGGTTGACGATGTACAGAAAAAACATCCCGAGCTTGTTATTAACTGGCGCGAGTTAAACTCTGTCTCACGCCAGCCAATACTGCAGCAAATGGCGGAAGATCAAAGAAGGATTAACAGTTTCATCCAGCTGATGCAGCTGTGTACCCAGTAGCGGGCAGGAGGCTGCCGTGGCGATAGTTTCTGTTTCCCGCGAGATTGCCGCACTGGGCGATGAAACCGCCCATGAAATTGCAAAACAGTTAAACTTCCGGCTGGTGGACAAGGATACGCTGGAAGAACGCATCAAGTCCTACGGGATTGAAAGCCGGAAACTGGAAAAGTACGATGAACGCAAACCTTCGTTTTTTGCATCGCTTTCGCAGGACAGGGATGAATACCTGCACTACCTGAAATCGGCGATTATTACCGAAGCTGAACATGAAAGCTGCGTGTTTATCGGAAGGGGCACAGGAATGATGCTCAAAAATATGCCGGCTCATATTTCGATATTTCTGGCGGCGCCGCCTGAAATCCGCATAGAGCGGGTAAAGGACTATTTTCACTGTGACGAACGGCAGGCAAGGCATATAATCAATCGCAGCGATCAGGACCGTCTGGGCTTCCACCGTTATTTTTTTGATATTGACTGGAGAGACCCGGAAAATCACCATATTGCCCTCAACACGGGGATTTTCTCCCCGGCAGCCTGCGCCGAAATTGTCAGTCAAGTCGGAAGCCATGTTTTTAGCGCAGAAGCTGAGGCGCAGAACACTATACGCCTGAAAGAAATGATTCTTGAACAGGGGATAAAGCATCACATTGTGTATGAAAAGGAAATTCCCATTCACTTCCTTGAGGCGGCGGTTTCGGGCGGTATTGTTACCCTGTACGGCGTTGCCAGTTCCCAGGCATTGATCGATACTGCCCTGAACGCGGCGCGTGAGGTGGCAGGATCGGCAGCGGTGAAGAGCGATATACAGGCAGTTCGGGAATACAGCGTAATGCCATGAACCTTGCCAACTGCCTTACCCTTTTACGCGTAATCCTCGCCCCGGTATTTTTTGCCGTGTACTTTCTGCCCATTACCGATGCCCGCCTTGCCGTAGCGCTGCTCTGGATTATCTTCGTCATTTCGGAAATTACCGATATGTTTGACGGCATGGCGGCGCGCAAACTGAACCAGTCAAGTGACTTTGGCAGGCTCTTCGATCCGTTTGCCGACACCCTTATGCAGTTAAGCTGTTTTCTCTGCTTTGTGATCGACGGCATTTTTCCGGCCTTTTTATTCCTCATAGTGCTGTACCGCGAGTTCGGCATTCTTTTTATCCGCAACCTCATGCTGCGAAAAGGAATCTCGATGGGCGCGCGCATAAGCGGCAAAATCAAAACCGTCAGCTACATCACCGCCGCCGCCGCCGCCCTGCTCTACTCCAGCCTGTGCCGCCTGGGAACGACGGAATTGCAGCCGGTTTTTGCGGCCGCTGTTCTTGTTATCTTCTGCGTGTCGGTGCTTCTTGCGGTAATTTCGTTTTTTGATTACCTGTCTGTGTACCGGCGGGCGTGAAGAAGCATATGCTTTTTCAATTTTGCACGCGTCTTCCGGCTGCCCATTTTGTTTTTATCCTTTGTTTTAACTGTTTATTCATTTTAATTCTTAAATAAGGCCTGTCACCGGAAAAATCGACTGTATACAGTTCTCCCCCATAATCTATTCTTCTGGTAAATGGATCGTTATACACAATAAAAAATTTTCTGTCTGATCCGGGCCCGTCCTGCCTAAATGTAATTCTTTTATTGTCATTTTCTTCAAAACAAACTTCAAGTACCAAAATATCATTATCATCCCTAAAACTCTTTAATGCTACACCCATTGTTGTTTTTAAAATAATTATTCTATTCGTATATATGACATCAGTTATTGTAGCAGTTCCGCCTCTGGTTATATTTTGCTGATCTCTGGTTTGTTGAACATTTTTCAATGTTAAATTTGTAGAAACATAATACTGAAATTTTTCTATTTCGGCGTTTCCTTCGACATCATTTATTACATTTTGTGTTATCGGTTTGGATAATGAACAGCCAATGAAAACAAAAACAACCGCTGTTAAAAAAATAATTTTCAGAATACCTGCATTTTTCATGCCTAGCCTCCAAAGGAATCAACAACTCCGCCGCAAGCGGACGGGGTATGTACCCTTCGCATACAATTATTCTTTATACAGGCTATTATGCAAATAAACTACAGTCAAGTATTTTTCCCCCAAAAGCAGCGGCGGTAATTGTGAAAAAAGGCACGGGAAGAATTTTATGCCCCCCCTGCAACCTTTTGCGCGCATAACACTCTAAACTAACAATGATACAACCCGCTGAAAGAACACTGGGAGCAGTATGCCTCGCGGCCTCGGCGCGCTATGGGGAAAAGACCGCTTTTTCGCTGTTTCGGGAAGGAAAGGTCTGCCGCCAAATTAGCTATGCGATGACAGCCCTTCGCTCCCGGCAGATTGGCCTGCTTTTGGGACAGCTGGGGGTTGGGCCGAATGACCGAGTGCTGCTCCTTTCGGAGAACTGCCCTGAATGGCCGCTCGCCTATTTTGGTATTGCGCTGGCGGGGGCTGTCTCGGTTCCCCTGCTGACCGGTTTTTCGCCCGGGCAGGTACAGCGCATTGCCGCCCACGCGGAAGTCTCTGCGATCATCCTGAGCCGTGAAATGACGGCAAAAATCGGGCATTGGGCATTAACCGTGCCGTTGATTCTTATTGATACCGTTACCGGGGAATTTTCCGTTTCGCAGGATGGCTGCGAACAGCCGCTGCCCCTGCCCTCCGCCGGAGAAAGTGCACAATGGCTGCCGCAGCGCAAGCCGGACGACCTGGCTTCCATTATTTACACCAGCGGTACAATGGGAAACAGCAAGGGCGTAATGCTCTCCGGGGCAAATATTATCTCCAGTTCACTTTCGTCCCTGCCCCTGGTGAAAATTTTCAGGCGCGACCGGCTGCTCTCGGTGCTGCCCCTGGCCCACGCCTACGAATGCAGCCTGGGGCTGCTTGCACCATTTATGAGCGGAGCGGTCATTGCCTACCTCGACCGGCCCCCTTCACCGTCGGTGCTGCTTCCTGCGGCACAGGCGCTGCGTCCTACGGTTATGGTAACGGTTCCGCTTATTATTGAAAAAATGTACCGCAGCGCTGTCGCACCCAGGCTGTGCAGAAGCCGCCTATACCGCATTCGCCTTACCCGCGCTCTGGCGATACGGTTTGCCGGACGCAAGCTTAACGCGGCGCTGGGCGGAAAAATCCGCATCTTTGGCACAGGCGGCGCTCCTCTTTCCGCCGAAGTGGAAGAGTTTCTTCGCCGCGCACGATTCCCCGTTACACCAGGATACGGCCTTACCGAGGCGGCGCCGCTGGTCTCAGGAACCGCCCCCCTCCGCTTCCCCTTCAAATCGTCAGGCTCCGCAGCAGGGGGTGTGGAACTGCGCATTGACGGCGGCGGGGAAATTCAGGTACGCGGCCCCAACGTGATGATGGGCTATTACCGCGACGAAGTGCAGACCCGCGAAGCATTTTCCGCCGACGGCTGGCTGCGCACCGGCGACCTGGGCAGCATGGATAAAAAGGGCAAACTCTACGTCAGGGGAAGGATCAAAGCATTGATACTCGGCCCGTGCGGGGAAAACATCTACCCCGAAGAAATTGAAGGTATTTTGGGAACCTCGCAGCTTGTCGAAGAGGCGCTGGTGTACTCTGGAGCCAAAGGCGAACTTGTTGCGATGGTCAGGCTTAACGATGCGGCAAAGGCGGCGGCAAGCGCGGTCGAACATGCACTGGAAGAACTGCGCGCGTGGACAAACAAACAACTGGCAAATTTTTCGCGCCTGTCAAGAATTGAAATACGGCATGAGCCTTTCGAAAAAACGCCTACCATGAAGATCAAACGTTATCTGTACGGCGCAACAGCCCACCCGGCGCAAATTTAAATTTTCTCAGCAGAGATAATTTCCAGAAGCGCGCCGGCATTCATGCCAAGGTGATCGGCAACCTTTGCTGCCGGGCCTGATTCGCCGAAGCGTTCTATCGAAAGAATGTCCCCTGTTTTTGCCCAGCGTTCCCAGCCGCTGCGTACACCTGCTTCACAGACAATAACCCGCGCACCGGGGGGAACAATGACATCACGTATCGCCTGTGGCTGGGATTCAAACAGTTCCCTGCTGATCATCGACACCACCTGAATTTTTTTACCCGGTACTTTTGCAGCGGCTTCCAGGGCAAGCCCCACTTCGGAGCCGGTAGCGATAATCACAAGATCGGTCATTGCATCCGTGCCACAGTCAGCAGGCGATGCCTGTTTAACGACATACGCGCCGGTGCGGATGGTATTTTTCCACTCAGGGTCGGCTTTGGGGAAGACCGCGAGATTCTGCCGGGAAAGGGCAAGTGCCGTGGGGCCGTCTGTGCGCTCCATGGCCATCGCCCAGGCTTCGGCAGCTTCCTCTGCATCAGCGGGACGCAGGACGCGCAGATTCGGCATGACCCGCAGGCTTGCCAGATGTTCAATGGGCTGATGAGTGGGGCCGTCTTCACCGACAAAGATCGAGTCATGGGTCAAAACGTAGATCACCGGCTGCTGCATCAGTGCGGAAAGGCGCAGCGCCGGACGAAGGTAGTCCGAAAAGACCATGAAGGTCGCGCAGAATGATCGCAGGCCGCCGTGCAGGGAAATGCCGTTGCAGATCGCTGCCATTGCGAATTCCCGAATGCCGAAGTAAATGTAGCGTCCGGCGCGGTTCTGCCGGTTCCAGGTTCCCGCATCGGCGGGAAGTCCCACGGCGTTGGGGCTTTTGAGATCGGCGGAGCCGCCAACAAGATTCGCGTTAGCCGATGCAAACGCGGCAAGAGCCCTGCTTCCGGCGGCACGGGTGGCAAGCGCGTCTCCCTGATTAAAAACAGGCATGGCTGCGGGTACTGCCCTGCCGCTGTGGAACTCGTCCCATTCTTTGCGCTTTTCGGGATTTTCCCTTGACCATGCGTCAAACAGCGACTGCCAGTTTTCGCGCTCTTTTTTCCAGGCGGCCTGTTTTGCGGAAAAATAGTCCGCCGCTTCCGGCGCAATGAAAAAGTCGCCGGGGATTCCAAGTGCGGCGCGCGCTGCAGCAGCTTCATCCGCGCCCAGCGGAGCGCCGTGGGCATCGGCGGTATTCTGCTTGTTGGGCGCGCCCTTGCCGATGATCGACTCAAGGATTATCATGCTGGGCCTGTCCGTTTCCGCCTTTGCCTGAGAAGCAAGGCGTGCAATTTCCTCAAAGTCGTACATGGAGCCGCGCAGTACCTGCCAGCCGTATGCCTCGTAGCGTTTGGCGACATCCTCCGTAAAGGTAATGTCAGTACCGCCGTCGATAGTAATTCTGTTTGAATCGTAGAATACGATGAGTTTACCCAGCGCATGATGCCCGGCGAAAGAACCTGCCTCGGCGGAAATGCCTTCCATTAGACAGCCGTCGCCGCAGAGAACGTAGGTGTAATGATCGACAATTGTATGCCGTGCCGTGTTGAAGCGGGCGGCAAGCATGGTTTCGGCGGCGGCAAAACCAACCGCCATTGCAACACCCTGCCCCAGCGGGCCCGAGGTTGCTTCAACACCGGCGGCCATGCCGTATTCGGGGTGGCCTGCGGCGGGGGAACCTATTTGCCGGAAATTTTTGATGTCATCCAGCGTCATGTCCTTGTAGCCACAGAGGTGCAAAAGGGCATACAGGAACATCGAACCATGCCCCGCCGACAGGATGAAGCGGTCACGGTCAGGCCAGGCGGGGTCGCCGGGATCGTGCCGCAAAATTTCGCCGTATAAAATTACACCTAACTCAGCCGCCCCCAGCGGAAGGCCGGGGTGGCCGGAATTGGCCTTTTGAATGGCGTCGATGCTTAATGCCCGTACGCTCAGCGCCGCTTTTTCCATGGCTGTAATGTTCATGGGTCATTCCTCCGAAAACAATGAATGTATCTTTTTATTGCATTCTTCAATATTAAAAAGCCCCGGGACAAAATCCGATCCGAGCTCGTGTAGGGCAGCCTGTTTTTCCATGTCACTGCCGGACGCAAGGGCGCCGAGGAGCCTGCGGAAGCGCAGGGGGCCGCCGATTATTTCCGGCGGGGATGCTCCTTCGCCGGCAACGCAGCGTATCGTCTCATCGCTGTCCGGGCGATGGGAAGATAGCAAAATTATCCTGACATTCCACTTGTTGCCGTATTCGTAATCCAGTTCACCGCAGCCCAAATCACAGGCTTCCTGTATCCTCATTTTGTCGTCAAGGGTTTTTCTGTCGCCGCCAGCGCCTTCCCCGGCATAGAAGCGGTGGCGGTAGCTGTCCTTCCAGTCAAGACTTGTCTGAATCAGCGTGTGCAGGTCTTCCAGTCTCCTGTCCGCAGGTATCTGCGCCCTGCGCCATACTTCTGTCCCGGCAATGCTTATCTGTATTGTCCGCCATGTTTCCTCATAGCTGCCGTCCCTGCCAGGGCGTATCAGCTGGATATTCCTCCGCCTGAAATTGTTCATGGCGTCATTTATCGTTTCTTTTATTTCCCTGAATGTTTCGATCATGCTGTCAAGGGAATTACCCATCGCTTCCAGTTCGGCTTCCGGCGGCGTTTCGCTGGTGTTCAGATCTTCCATAAGGCTCGCCGCATGTGCCTGAATCTGCGAAAGCATTACAAACGTATGCCGCGGCAGCCAGGACGAATCCATCTCCCCCTTTTGCAGCTGTGCGGAAAGATCAACCACCGCGGTATGCAAATCTCCCACCTGCTGCCTCAATGGCCCCAATTCCTGATCAAGGAAAACCGTGTATCGTCCCCGCAGGTCTTCCATTGTTTCAAAAACAAAATCAATAAGGGGATTCCAGTCGTGTTGATCAAGGCGAATCGACGGGGGAACTATGCGGATCATTACCTTCTCAATGTCCTTTTCGTTTCTGAACAACGCATCCCGCACATACGAAAGAATCACATACTCCGAGACAGGGATGTTTGCCTTAAACAGTATCTCTTCGATAAAAGTCCGGTCGGGAGGAACAGCCATGCCGGAAAGTCCCTTGCTGTCGGGAATGTCTTTTCCGGCAAACCAAAAACGGGTCTCAATGCCATAGCTTACGCTTTCGATGCGATCGGTTTTTTCGTAGAGAAATTCTTCCAGCGCATAGGCGGGGAGTTCCCGCATTCGTTTTCCGCCATACCAGTAGGCGTAGGCAATCTGCTCCTCCGTTGAAACCCCCGGTCCCAGCAGGGCAAAGCTGTCCTCAAAGCCCCCTTCGGCAGCCTCGAACCACGAGTACAGATCGGCTTCCGGCCACTCATCCTTGCCTGCCTTTTCCAGATCGAAATGACCTTCCTTCCAGTCCCTGCATCGTACGACAAAACGGTCGCCGGGGATAAATGACGCCTCACGAAAAATACTTCTCATATCGAAGGTATGAATTGAAACCTCGCCCGGGTCTTCAAAAGGATCACTGTTAAAGGCGGATTCGTTTTCCGGATTGTCACGCGCCACATACTGCGGGGCGTATTCCTCGCCGAAGATGTTGTAATAGGGATAGAATTCCTCCGGCGGGCCCTCGGTGGTTGTTGAGGGAATTTCCCTGTCTTTCCAGAAAAATTTATATTCATGGGGCATTTTCGCCGGATTCGCAAATGGAACGCAGCGGTGACCGGGAATGAAAATCCCGTTGAGCAGTTCCAGCTTGGTCGCCCTGATTACAAAGGGAATTTTTTCAAAGCAGCCGCGCCGTGACACCCACTGTTTTGAGTCCAGCCGAAACGCCACGTTATGGGAATCAATTATTGCGGAAATTTCCATTGCCAGGCTGTCGGAAAATTCGGAATCGTCGAGCATCCGCACAAATCCTGTCACATTTTCCAGGGTAAACGGCTCTGTTACATTTTCCAGAAAATTGTAGAGGGCTTCTTCCTGATTCACCGTCATTGCTGTTACTATGCCCTGAAACCGGGAAAATCTCAAGACACACAATCGCAGCAGAAATACATACCTGCAACAACAATCGGGTCATTCTGACACAAAATTTGCCGGAAATTTGAGTCGTTGTGTCAAATCGACACAAAACGATCTATACCCACTCAGATAATACAGAAATAAATACCCTAATAAATGTAACATGGGGTGTCAGAGGTAAGAGTGCCATGCGAGCATGGCGCTTTTGACCTCTGACAGGACCCCAAATGACTTTTTAGGTGTTTATTTCTGATATTTTGTAGAACTTGGCACGGTTTTTGCTAATAAATAGACAAAATAAATTGTAAGGAGAGTGTTATGAAACTAGCCATGTATCGTCCCAATGCGATACACAATGCCCTCAGCGATTTTGATCGCTACTTTGAATCCTTTTTTGGGGATTCCATCCTTGCTCCGGCGGCAAGGACATTTAATCATCTGCCGGCGGTGGATGTCAGGGAAACCGACAAGTCCTACGTACTGGACATGGAACTGCCCGGTTATGAGGAAAAGAACATTGAGATCCATGTTGACGGCGCCAGTCTTTCCGTTGCCTCAACGCAGGAAGAGACCGGTGACACAAAGGACAGTGCCGCCGAGAATCAGGGAACCTGGATACTCAGGGAACGGCGGATCAATTCATTCAGCCGCTCGTTCAAGCTGCCGGAAAACGCCAACCCCGAGGAGGTTACGGCGGAATTTAAAAATGGCATTTTGACGATGGAAATCAAAAAACGCGCCGAGGCCCGCAAGAGGTCAGTTCAGATTAAAGCGGGATAATACCGCGGGATAGCACTCAACGCCGTGGTGCCTGACACCTTTCAAATGAAACAGCGGCCACGGCGGGGGGTGCTAGGTGGTGTCCGAAAAGTTGAATAACTTATTCGGACACCCTCCTATTCTCTATTTTTCGCTTTTGTGGTATAGTGCAGCCGGTGTTGAGCCGCTAAACTATGCCGGAAACAAACGATAATAAACCGCCGCATGTCTCCGATGCCGCAAGCCGTCTGGGAACCGAACCGGTCAGTAAACTTCTTCTCCGCTTTTCCATTCCCGCCATTACAGGGATGCTGGGTAATGCGCTGTACAACGTAGTTGACCGCATCTTTGTCGGGCAGGGGGTAAACGAGATCGCCCTGGGCGGCCTGTCGCTGGTGCTTCCGCTGATGACCATTTCGCTTGCCGTCTCCATGCTTTTCGGCATCGGCACCGCCAACATGATCTCTATACGCCTGGGTCAGGGACGAAGGCAGGAGGCACAAAACGCCCTGAACCACTGCTTTTTCCTGCTGTTGGGTATCGGCCTTATAATGACGACCGTGGGACTGATTTTTCTGGAGCCGATACTTTCCCTCTTGGGAGCACAGGAGGGCAGCGAGGCCCTAGGCTATGCCCGCAGCTATTTGCGGATCATTTTGTTCGGTTCGGCGTTTTCGCTGGTAGGGTTCGGCCTTTCCCATTGCACCCGCGCGCAGGGCTTCCCCACCATCACCATGATCGGCATGATCATCGGTGCCGGACTGAACACGATTCTCGACCCGATTTTTATTTTTATTTTTCGCTGGGGCGTACAGGGAGCGGCATTTGCGACAATCATTTCGCAGGCTGTTTCCATGATCTGGATACTGATTTTTACCACGGGGAAAAAAGCGGTTATCCGGTTAAGCCCGCGAACATTAAAGCCGTCCCTGACGACAGTCTGGCAGATCATGTCGTTTGGGTCGGCTTCGTTTCTGCTTCAGTTTGTCATGTCCGCCATTCAGCTTTTGTACAACAAAAGCATGGGCTGGTACGGCGCGAGGGATTTGGGCGTTGCAAACGGAGGAGACGTCGCCCTGTCGGGGATGAATATCGTTAATTCGATTCTTATGCTAATCCTCATGCCGGTCATCGGAACAAATCAGGGAGCACAGCCGATACTTGGTTTTAATTACGGGGCGAAAAAGTATGACCGTGTACTGCGCACTTACCTGTTGGCCATATCTGCGGCAACGGTGATCGGCACAGTCGGCCTTGTCGTCACCCAGTTGTTTCCCGTTCAGATAGTGCGGATATTCGCCCCCCAGGGAAGTGCCGCACTGATGGAGTTTGCCCCCAGGACCATGCGGACGATGCTGATCCTTTTGCCCCTGAACGGTTTTCAGCTGATTTCAGCGAATTTTTTTGTGGTAACCGGCCGCCCGAAAATTTCGATCTTCCTGTCCATGCTGCGCCAGTGTATCGCCCTGATTCCCTGTATTTTGATCTTCGGTTATATATGGGGTCTGTGGGGAGTGATCTTCGCCGCACCGGTCGCTGACGCTTTCGCGTTTTTCTTTACCGGCACGATGATACTCTTTGAACTGCGAAAATTGCGCAGCGGCACAAAAATGCAAACCGCAGGAAATACAACGGCATGAAATACCACGGTATGCAATACCGAAGTGTCATTTTTGACTGCGATGGAACCCTGATTGATACACTGGAAGACATCGGTTCGGCAATGAACCAGGCGCTAATCCAGTACAGCTTTCCGCCTTTACCGATTGAAAAGTACCGCGATATTACCGGCTGGGGCATTTTTAGGCTTGCAGAACTTGCCCTTCCATTGGATGCGCGGACGGGTGAAATAATTCAAACGCTTGGAATTTGCGCACAGCGGATCATGAGCGAACAGCCGGCGGAAAAGTACCGGTCAAAGCCGTATCCGGGCATACGGGAACTTTTACCTCAGCTCAAAGCAAAAAAAATTTCCATCGGCGTTCTGAGCAACAAGCCCGATCCCGTTTTGCGCCGGCTAATGGACGAGTTTTTCGGGCGCAATGCATTTGACGCGCTGTGCGGCCTGCGGGACGGCATAATTCCAAAACCCGATCCTTCAACGGTCTGGGAGATTCTTGCAGAACTGGGACGAGTCCCCGGCGATACGATTTTTCTGGGAGATTCTGAAGTTGATATGGAAACCGCGCGAAACTCGGGCTGTTATCCCCTTGGGGCAAGCTGGGGCTTCCGCTCCCGGGCAGCACTAGAGTCGGCTGGCGCGGCACGGATCATAGACACGCCGGAAGAAATCTGGAAACTCCTAAATAGCAAATAGCAAATAACAAGAGTCAACGAATAACACGAATGTAAACGAATGGGAAATCAGGGATGGTTATTCGGAAGAGGGAATTGCTTCCGAC
>Ga0082212_10006617_pt1 | contig 15522 bp, 10 predicted proteins | sample TergutNt197P3_FD_71548 | JGI IMG/M metagenome (GOLD analysis project Ga0082212, IMG submission 71548) | Neocapritermes taracua P3 segment gut microbial communities from Petit-Saut dam, French Guiana - Nt197 P3 | ecosystem: Host-associated > Arthropoda: Insects > Digestive system > Gut ...
GTAAGCCACCCTTGCCGTAGTAAGGTTGATGTAGTTGATGCAGGCGATGCACAACAGCAGTATGCCCAATAAACTGAAAATGGATACCATTTTGGCGTTGCCGTTTACTGTGCCTTTCACATCCGAAAAATACATATCGGTCAGCAACTCTAAACGCACTTCTTTATTCACATCGTTTTTCGCAAGAATGTCATTCATCTTTTGAGCAACTAATATCGCATCGGCATCGGGGCGAAGTTTCACAAATGTTCTCACCCGATCAAATACCCATCGGTTAAGGTTTTGCATATTACTCTCGTTTGAAAATTCAGCACCGGACGAAATCATGAGATGATACCGGAAACTCGAATTTGAGGGATTATCTTTCACCACCGCCTGTACCGTATAGTCAGCGTCTTTGATACGAACTGTTTGCCCGATTGGCTGCGCGTTGCCAAAATATTTTTTAGCGCCCGATTCGGTCAGCGCCACACTGAAAGGGTGGTTATCATATTCGTCAAACGAACCTTCCAAAAGACCGCTGTTGAACATTTCAAGCCAGGCCTTATTAACGGTAACGGCATCGCCGGATTTCAGAGAAAAGAAAATATTGCTTACTTTTATCGTTTCAAACCATCCTCCCAAGTTAAAGGCAATGGTCTCTATTTCCGGTATCCCGCTTTCGCAGGCGTGGACAAACGGCAGGGATACTGACGCAGAAGTCCGGTCTTCAATACTTCCAACATCCTGTTTATCAGTGTTGATGATCCTGTAAATCCGCTGGGCGTCAGGATAACAGGCGTCAAAACTTCGCTCGTGGTACACCCACAAAAAGATGAGTATGGAAGCGGTAATACCGATGGATAGTCCCGCAATGTTGATACCTGAATAGGTATAGTTGCGCTTCAAATTGCGCAGGAAGATTTTATTCATAATGAATAATTTTCAATGTTACATGTCCATTGCAAAACAGGGCTTATTGGTCTGCCATTTTCCTTTTGTGAAATCGGGAAATGGCACCGGCACATTCTTCTCAATCGAAATACCCGAAAGTTCCACAATTGCAGTCATTACCGCCGAATCGTATACATCTATCGGAGTGGGGCCTTTTATACGCACAGCTTCAATAAATTCGCGAAGCATCACGAAATCCGTGCCGCCATGCGACTGCGAAGAATAATCAGCCCTCCACCATTTGTGATTGTATTTTTGTTCGTATGGTTTCCACGGTTCCCATTCGTGATATTTTGGACTTTGATCAAGAAGATAAACCGAATTTTTCTCTTCGTCGTACACGCCTTTGGTACCCTGCAACAACCACCGGTTGGAATAAGGACGGGGCAATTGCATGTCGTAGTTGATCACAAGGGTTTTTCCCATTTTGGTTTTCAATGTTGACGTAACAATGTCGCCCTGTCTCCAGTTGATCTTTGAATTGGGATGATTTTCCCCGAATTTTCTTTTGAAATAGGCGTTGATACCTTTCGACGCCGAAGCTGTTGAATAAATCTCCGTAAATATGTCGCCCCTGTTCATGTCCATCCAACTCAGTATCGGGCCAACACTGTGAGTCGGGTACTGATCCCTGTTGTATTTCAGTAAATACCCGGCAGGCCATTTCTGATTACCTGTCTGGCCGTCGAAGAACCAGTGATCGATGCAATCGTGCGAATGGGCGCAATGGCAATGCACAATTTCGCCAAACATTCCGAGGCGCATCATGTTCAGTAGCGCCAGGTTATCCTGTCTGAAACTCCAATTTTCGAGCATCATGCACGGAATCTTTGTTTTTTCGGAAGTTTCGACGAGTTTCCATGTATCCTCTACCGTAAGGGCTGCCGGAACTTCAATGCCGGGATAAATGCCGCTGTTCATCGCATAAAGCGCTATGGCGGCATGAGAATCCCAGTAAGTGGCAATAATGACGGCGTCAAGTTTCTCTTTGTCAAGCAATTTTTTGTAAGTATTTTCGTCATTGCAGTATACTGCGGGCCTTTTTTGTCCTGTTTTTTCGCAGGTTGCGGCTGCGCTGTCTGCTTTGCTTTGGTCGAGGTCGCAAACGGCAACAATTTCAACGCCATCGATATTCAATATATTAGCCATCAGTGATCTTCCTCTGCCCCCTGTTCCTATAATACCTACTTTCACTTTTTCAGCCTGACCGTGAGAAGAGGCTGTAAATACAGCCTCTGATGAATTTTGATGAACCGCTCCTGTTATGGATCCGGTGGTTCCTATCGCAAGGCCGCCTATTACTGAATTTTTGATGAAATCCCGACGAGTGTTATGTTTTTTCATGTTTATTTGTCTGCTAAATTGATTTAGTACTTAGCTTTTTGATAATATTTTTCGCAGTTCGGCAAGCTCTTTTGCCTGGTCTGCAATGGTTTGTTCTTTGTCTGCAATGATTTTGGCATTGTCTGCAATGATTTTATCTTTTTCGACTACAGCATCTTCTAATCCTTTAATACTGCGGTCCCACATTACCTGTTCCTTTGAGCGTTCGTATGCTTCTCTTTCTTCGGAAGTTAATGCGGCTTCTTCGCACTTCTGTATTGCACTGAAAATTAATTTGTTTGATGTGAGTTCTTTAGGGAGTTCATTATAGTAACCGTCTATTTCTTTCAAAAATCGCAACCACAATATCGCTAATTTTTTATGGGCAAGTGACCACGTTTCAGGAGTGAATTTGGGCAGTTCCAGTAAAATAAATTCCAACCCGTCTAAAACAACGGCGTGGTTTTTGGGGTTCATAATTTTTAGAATATGATACCAGTCGTTTCCGTCTGAAAAAACGCTGTTTACCGCTGCAAGCACATAAACAGTCTGCAGGTCTTGAAACCGTTTTGTTGCATCTTCCACCGACTGCTTATCCAATTGCTTGATGATAGCCTTTGAACCGTTTACGATCAATCGTTTGCGGAATATATTAGTCCATTCCGACTGCATCTCAACAATAAATGCCCTTCCGTGGTTGTCGGTGCACCGTACATCAACTATCGAATTTTTTCCAAGTGGCGTAACCGGAACTAATTCGGGCGATAAATATTCAATTTTCACCACTTCCTGCTCGTCTTCCAACGGCAAAAACGAATTTAAGAAACTGATTAATATTTCTTTATTCTCTCCAAATATTTTTTTGAAGAGAAAATCAACTTTGGGATCCAAATACTTTGCCATAATAACTCAAATTCAGTTTAATTACAAAAATAAAACGCAAAGTAACCCATTTTTAGTGAAAAAGAAAAATATAAAATAAGCGGCGGTGTCGGGCAAACGCGGGTTGTTCATTGAGAATTGAGAAAAAGACGTATATTTGCGGCGATGAATCATCAATGAATAATTTACAGGCATGAAATACCTCATTATCTTTATTCTTTTGCTTTTCTGTTACAGTATCTCTGCGCAGGAAGCTATCCCTTTTGATAAAGCTTACAAACGGACTTATCATATCACCAAAATAAGCGACGGTGTTGCCCGTCCTGTGATTGACGGCAGATTGGATGAACCTGTCTGGACGGAACAGGGCGAATGGACGGAAGATTTTGTTCAGGTGACGCCCAATGAACGGATGCCGTCGGGTTCGCCTACCAGGGCAAAGTTGTTTTACGACGATAAATATATTTATGTGGGGATCATCGCGCGGGATGATTTTCCCGACAAGACGATCCGTTTCATCGGTAATCGCGACGACAATTCCATCGGCGACCTGGTGAGCATCGCGTTCGACACCTACCACAATTACTGGGCGGCGCCCGAATTTAACATCAATGCGGGAGGAAACAAAACCGACCTGGTGGTGACGGACAAACTGTCGGTGAACCTGAACTGGAATGCCGTGTGGGAAGGCCGGACGCATGTCAATTCGGAAGATTCGTGCTGGACGATAGAAATGCGCATCCCGTTCAGTCAACTGCGCTACAACAAGGAAACCACCGACGGCGTGTGGGGGCTGCATATACGACGGGTCATCCGACGAAACAGCGAAGTGCAGAACTGGAGCATGATTCCGCTGAAAAACAACGGACACGTATTCTCATTCGGCGAGATGCACGGCATGACCGACCTGCCCCGCCCGCGCAATATTGAGTTCCTGCCTTACGCTATGGGCAAACTGCAACGGCGACCCGCGCAGGAAGGTCCGTATGGCGGCAGAACCCGCTGGAACGGTAATGCCGGCCTTGACGCCAAGATAGGATTGTCGGATTTCACGCTCGATGTGACCATCAATCCCGATTACGGACAAGTGGAACAGGATCCTTCGGTGATGAATCTCACCGCTTATGAAACATTCTACGACGAAAAACGTCCCTTTTTCCTTGAAGGAAAACACATTCTCGATTTTTCTTATGGCAGCGATATGATGTTTTACACCCGTCGCATCGGAGCAGCGCCGAGCTACCGGCCGACAGCGTGGAGTACCATTGATCAGCCGTTTTATGCCGAACAGCGCGATGTAGTACCCATCATTAGCGCATTGAAACTCACCGGCACCAACAACCGCGGATTGACGCTGGGCATACTGCAAAGCGTTACAGCCCGCACATCAGCGAGGGTAACGCAAGGGCGCGAATACCGCGAAACAGTAGAACCGCTCACCAACTATACGGTGGCGCGCGTTCAAAAAAACTGGAAAGGAAATACTTACCTTGGCGGGATGTTTACCTCGACCAACAGACTGATGGACGAACCGTATCTTAAAGATTTCCTGGCTGCCAACGCCATCGCAGCGGGGATAGACTTTACGCAATATTTTTCAAACCGCCTGTATTACATTGATTTCAAAGGAATGTTCAGCACAGTGGATGGTAGTGAAGCGGCCATTACACGAAGACAGCTTGATGCGGTACATTATTATCAGCGTGCATCGGCGCAGGACTACCTCGGAGTTGACCTCACGCGGCAATCGCTGTCGGGCAGCGGCGGATACCTCAAACTTGGGCGTAAAGGCAACGCCAAATGGACTTTTGCCGAAACGTTCGGCTGGCTGACTCCCGGTTTCGATCTCAACGATGTGGGTTACCTGCGCGAAGCCGATGTGTTGAACAACGATACGGAAGTTACTTTCAGACAAACGGATACATGGAAATTTTTCCGGTCTAATACGCTTACGTTCAATCAGGTGAACAAATGGAATTTTGGCGGGAAAAACTATGAACGCTATCTTTCATTTGGCGCCAGAACGATGTTTGTCAATCTCTATCAGGTGGAACTGTCCGGAAGATACGTTTGGAACAGATTGGATACCCGCGTACTTCGCGGCGGTACCGACTTGCGGATTGACCCGTATTATTCGGCCAACGTAAAATTCAATACCAGCAAGGCCAAACGTGTCATGGGTTCGTTGCAATATGTTGGCGAACACAATACCAACGGACACAGTTCGTTCAATTCGCTTGTGCCGGGAATCACGCTTCGTATGGGGAATCACATCCACCTGTCGGGCAATTTCAACTATCAGTGGAATACAAATACCTTGCAATATGTGGGGCAAGCCGTTAGCGCCGGCGGTAATACCCACTATCTGACGGGCAGCATGGATCAGCAGACCTACGGTATCACACTGCGCCTGCAGGCCAACATATCTCCTGATATTTCCATACAGTTCTACGGTTCGCCTTTCACGTCCACAGCGTCGTACAGTGATTTCAAACGCGATGCACAAACGACCTCGCGGCAATACAGCCGGCGTTTTTATCAATTCGCGTCCGGTGAAATCAGTCAAATAGACGGTCGTTACCATGTTTCGGAAAATGGCGATACCTATTCTTTCGCTTCGCCCGATTTCAGTTTCAACGAGTTCCGTTCAAATCTCGTTTTCCGTTGGGAATACCTTCCCGGATCGACACTCTATTTCGCATGGATACACAGCCGCTCCAACCGGAAGAATGAGTATGTTTCAGGCTGGCATGATAACCTCGATACGATGTTCGGCCTGCCTTCCACCAATACGTTTATGGTGAAGGTGAATTTTTGGTTTGGGATGTAACGGAAATAATTACCACTTTTTTTGCATATATTCAATAATAATGCGAACTTTGTTGCTTCAATCAAAAATAATTAAAGCAATGAAAACAAAAAAAATAACGTATTCAATCATCTGTTTGTTGGTTGGGGGTTACATGATGTCATGTACCACGAGTTCCAACCCACTGCCTAATGCGTATGGAAGCGCAGGAGAAGTATTTATTGTAATGAGCGACTATCTCTGGAAAGGCAAATTGGGCGATTCAGTCCGTCATTATCTTTCCGATCCGGTGATGGGCTTACCCGCTCCGGAACCAACGTTTGCTCTTCAGCAACAGGGCCAATTTACTGCTTTAATGCAAAAATTCCGAAATATATTGATTGTAAGGATAGATCCGGGATATGAAATGGCAAAATTAGGACACAAATTCGACGAGTATTCCAAATATCAAACAATCTTCTATCTTGATGCGCCTTCAGCAGATTCGGCCATTACCTGCATGTACAGAAACAAAAATCTGATTGTTTCCACTTTTTTACTGAAAGACAGGGACGCGACGATTAACGATTACAAAAGAAGTGTAAACAAACCGGTTGCAGATAAATTGCGGGATAAATTTCAGGTAGATATCGTGATTCCCAATCCCTATACATTGGATGTGGAAAAAGATGATTTTGTGTGGATTGCCCGCGAAGAAGGCGAACGTCAATGGGGAATATTGATGTGGAAAGAACCTTATACCAGTACTGATCAGCTAACGAACAATAGCCTGATTAACAAAATGAACGCTATGATACGGAACGTTACCGGTCACGTTGCCGGTTCCTACATGACCGAAGAAACCCTGGCTCCTCCGGTTGTAAAGAAATTTGAAAAAAATGGCATATACACCGTTCAAATGAATGGGTTATGGCAAATGGAGAAAGATTTCCTGGGCGGACCTTATGTCTCACATACCATCGTGGACACTCAACGCGGGCAATTAGTCACCGGATATGGATTTATTTTCTATCCCAACAGAGACAAACGGCAAATGGTGCGGCAACTTGAAGCTATACTTTATACCATGACGCCGGAAAAATTATAAATTATTAGTGGTTAGTGGTTAGTGGTTAATGAAGAGTTTATTTGATTTATAGCATATCACTAACCACTAACCACTAACCACTAACCACTAACCACTAACCACTAACCACTAACCCTTGACCATAAGTTTAGTACAATATGCTCCTCACTGGGAAGATGTGCGTTTGAATCTGTCCCGCCTGAACGATATGCTCCAATCGTTAGCGGGAAAAACAGATTTGATTGTCCTTCCGGAAATGTTTCCCACCGGTTTCAGCATGAATATCGGGAAAATATGCAGTGCAACCGGTACATTGCAGTGGATACGGCAGCAGGCACGTTCAACCGGTACGATGATCGCAGGCAGCATGGCAGTAAGGGAAGGCGTACATTGCTATAATCGTTTCTATTGGGTAAACCCCGACGGCGAAGCAGGGTATTACAACAAGCGCCATCTGTTTTCTATGTCAGCCGAGCCGCAGCATTTTACGGCAGGCACGGAACGAAAACAATTCGAATGGCGCGGATGGCAAATCAAACCAATCGTGTGTTACGACCTGCGGTTCCCTGAATGGTGTCGTAACAATCGCATCAAGCCTTACGACCTGCTGATTTGCGCAGCCAGCTGGCCGGCGTCGCGCAGCGATACATGGCTGACGCTTCTGAAGGCAAGAGCATTGGAAAACCAGTGTTATGTTGTTGGCGTGAATCGTGTGGGAACAGATGGGAACGGATTACATCACAAAGGAGACTCCATTGTATATAGTCCAAAAGGTGAAATCATTGGACGAATACCCGATAACGAAGAAACAGCGGCTACATTTGAACTTTCCTTGTCCGCGCTGCATGATTTTCGCAGGAAATTTCCGGTATTGGATGATATGTAAAAGTTTATCCCTGTTAGTCAGTTTATATTCTCTAATTTGTCAGCCCCGCTCGCTATTTGTCGTTTTTTCCGTTTTCACTTCTCTTTTGTGCGCTTCACATCAATTTTCATTTTATCTGTTCCGCTTAATCCTTTTTTATCAACGGCTTGTACTGCAATGTGGTGCTCTCCTTCAGCGAATTTCTTTTCCTGTACGCCTTTTTTGTCCATTACAACATCGGCCTTAAACTCTTTGTGGTTGTGTGACAAGTCCCACGAAAAGAAATCAATTCCTGTTTCGCTTTCGGTTTTTGTCTCAAATCTGTATTTCAAATCTTCCAGTTCTTTGGCTGCTAATGTTACTTTCGGAGGATTTTCGTAAGGAATAATATCGCGAATGTATTTAAGTTCTATAATAATATCTTCCTTATTTCGCAACTTTGAAACGGCATTGATCATGTCTTTTGAGAAGTCGAAAGCGATAATAAAACCGCAAATTTGTCCCTCTTTTTTGTTCTTTTCAAACAAATAGCTGTCGTCATTTTTAATAGCTGTCAGAAAAGCGTCAAGCGTATCGCGACCTACAGGTTTTTTCCATTTTTTTACCTGAATTGGTGTGCCGTATTGGGTGTGCCCGTCAATTCCGCCGTCTTTTCCGCATTTTTCATTCGGAATGCCGCCGAATTTATCAACCATCCATATTTCAAATTCTTTTCCGTCTTTTGCCTGTAACTTTTTGAAATCAAATGTGGGCAAAATTACTTCGTATGGCTGTTTTTTATTGAACAAATCGTCCTGCCTTTTTTGCATTCGCAAGTCGGAAACTTTTATAGCCATTACAGACTGGTCTATTCCTATCCATTTTCTTTTCAATCTGTCGGCAACGGCAATGGTTGTTCCACCGCCAACAAAAGGGTCAAGTACAACATCGCCCTCGTTTGTGGCACATTCTATGATGCGTTGTAATAACTTTTCAGGCTTTTGTGTGGGATAGCCAATGCGTTCAGAAGATCCTGTAGATAAATAAGGAATATCAGTCCACAAATTACCAACTGGTTGCCCGTCATATTCATCCGCATAAATTTTATATCTTGGACGACCTGTTCCAGTAAAATGAATTAAATACGGATTTTGTTGTATTCTCTGCTCTAATGTTTCTTGTGTCCATATCCAGCCTAATGAGGTTGAATATTCTTTGTCGTCTATAATTCTTTTTTCATTTTGATTATACTTATTAGAGTTTTTTTCTAAAGTTGCATGCTGATACCTTCTCCCAGTTTCTTTTTCAATATGTGGAAACTTATTATTAATGATTTCATCATCAGTATTTCCAAGTGGAATAGAAAAAACAAATTTGTCGGTTTTAGAATAAACAAAAATAGTATCGGTTATCATATCTAATTTGTTTTTACCCAGACTATGCGCTGCATATCTTTTCCATATTATCTCTCCTCTAAAATTATTTCGTAAGAATATTTTGTTCAGAATATCCGTTTTGATTTCCGCATTAGCGTGCCAGTCGCAATGCAGAAAGATACTGCCTGTATCTTTCAAAATGCGGTGCATTTGCATCACACGGATTTTTAGCCAATATATATAATGGTCTATTCCACCTGCAAAACGGTCTTCAAAACTGCGTTTTTCGCCATCGTCGCCCCAAATAACCTCATAAGTCCGATTGCTGAAAAAGGGCGGGTCAAGATAAATCAAATCAACAGATTTGTCCGGTATTGATTGCAAAACAGCGAGATTATCGCCAAGTATCAGTTTGTTGGTAAATTCTTTCTGCACCATACATTATTTTTTGCAAAGGTACATTTTTTTAGATTTCTATTTCGTTTACAATTATTTTTTTGTGCAGTGTCGTGTCCCAAAATAACACCTAACGTGTTAGCAACTTCGCAAAGTCGCCAACACGTTAGGCGTCAATAAAAAACAAAACTATTCCAAAATTAAAAGCGAAATTATTGAATTTTGGAATTATTAAATTTGGGAATTATTAAATCCGGAATCTCACACTTTGATTTCCACTTCCACGCCGCTGGGCAGTTCCAGTTTCATCAGCGCATCAATGGTTTTGGGCGTTGAACTGTAGATGTCCATCAAACGCTGAAACGAACCGAGCTGAAATTGTTCCCTTGCTTTCTTGTTGACGAAAGTTGAACGGTTGACCGTGAAAATACGCTTGTGCGTCGGGAGAGGAATGGGGCCGCTTACCGAAGCGCCTGTCATTTTCACCGTTTTCACGATTTTTTCAGCCGATTTGTCCACCAAACTGTGGTCGTAAGATTTAAGTTTAATTCTAATCTTCTGGCTCATATTGAATAAAATAATAATTTTTTAGTTAAATACTGAATATCCCTTTATGCTGGTAATCACATCTCTGGCCATATTGTCGGACAACGGACTGTAGTGCGAAAACTCCATAGTTGAAGTTGCGCGTCCCGAAGTGATGGTACGCAGCACCGTCACGTAGCCAAACATTTCCGCAAGGGGAACCTGCGCTTTGATGACACGCGCTCCGCCGCGTTCTTCCAAACCGTTAATATTTCCGCGGCGTTTGTTGAAGTCGCCGATAACGTCGCCCATATATTCTTCGGGCGTCACCACTTCAACAGCCATGACCGGCTCCAGCAAAACGGGATTTGCATTTTTACAGGCCTCGCGGAAGGCGTATTTGGCGCAGATTTCAAACGAGAGCGAATCGGAATCTACCGTATGATACGAACCGTCCAGCAGTGTTACCTTCAGACTGTTCATCGGAAATCCGGCCAGCACGCCATTGAGCATTGCGCCCTTGAAACCCTTTTCCACAGACGGGATGTATTCCCTCGGCACATTACCGCCTTTCACTTCGTCCACAAATTGCAAACCCGTAAAACCTTCGTCGGCAGGCTCTACGCGAACAATAATATCGGCAAATTTGCCGCGTCCGCCCGACTGTTTTTTGAAAAGTTCGCGATGCTGGAACGCTGCGGTGATGGCTTCCTTGTAAGCCACCTGCGGATTACCGTGATTACATTCCACGGAAAATTCGCGACGCAGCCTGTCCATGATGATTTCCAGATGAAGTTCCCCCATGCCGTTGATAATGGTTTGCCCGGAATCGGGATCAGTACGCACCTGAAAAGTAGGGTCTTCTTCGGAAAGTTTCGACAGTGCAACGCCTAATTTGTCAATGTCGGCTTGTGTTTTGGGTTCAACAGCGACGCCGATAACAGGGTCGGGGAACGTCATTGATTCTAAAACGATAGGTTTATTGGGGTCGCAGAGCGTATCGCCGGTACGCAGGTCTTTCAAACCTACGGCAGCGCAAATATCGCCTGCTTCGCATGATTCGATGGGGTTTTGCTTGTTGGAGTGCATCTGGAAAATCCGCGAAATACGTTCCTTCTTCTCCGAACGGGTATTGAGCACATACGAACCGCTGTCCAACTTGCCCGAATATACGCGAATAAACACCAGCCGTCCGACATAAGGGTCGGTGGCTACCTTGAATGCAAGGGCAGCCAAAGGTTCGTTCGGATCGGGTTTGCGTATTACTTCTTTGTTAGTATTGGGGTTAATACCTGTGAGATTGCCTTTGTCCAACGGGTCAGGCAAATAGGCGGCAACGGCATCCAGCAGGTACTGTACGCCCTTGTTCTTGAATGACGAACCGCACATCATCGGTACAATGGTCTGTGTCAGCACGGCATTGCGAATACCGGTCTTCAATTCGTCAACGGTGATGGAAGCGGGATTTTCAAAGAACTTTCCCATGAGGATGTCATCTGTTTCGACTACTGATTCGAGCAGTTTGTTGTGCATTTCAGTTGCCTCCTCCAGCATATCCGCCGGGATGTCGAGTATTTCTATCTGTTCTCCCTTGTCGTCCCGCCAGTATTCAGCTTTCATCGTAATCAGATCGACAACTCCCTCGAAGGCGTCTTCCGAGCCAATCGGAATAACGAGCGGAACGGGATTCGATTTCAAACGTTCGCGAACCTGATTGACAACGCCAAAAAAATCAGCGCCTTTCCTGTCCATTTTGTTGACAAAACCAATACGCGGAACGCCATACTTTTCGGCCTGACGCCATACGGTTTCCGATTGAGGTTCCACCCCGCCCACGGCACAAAACAATGCTACCGCACCGTCGAGGACGCGTAACGAACGCTCCACCTCCACAGTAAAATCCACGTGACCCGGCGTGTCAATCAGGTTAATATGATATTCCCGGTTGTTATAATCCCATTTGCATGTAGTAGCAGCAGAGGTTATCGTAATACCGCGTTCCTGTTCCTGTACCATCCAGTCCATGGTAGCGGCGCCTTCATGCACTTCTCCCATTTTGTAATTGATACCCGTGTAAAACAAAATCCTCTCGGAGGTGGTTGTTTTGCCGGCATCAATGTGCGCCATGATACCAATGTTCCTGGTGTACCTTAAATCTCTGCTCATCTAACGGTTAAAAACGGAAATGAGAGAAAGCACGGTTTGCTTCTGCCATTTTGTGCATGTCTTCCTTCCTTTTGAAGGCGCCGCCTTCTTCTTTATAAGCTGCAAGAATTTCGGCAGCGAGTTTTTCACTCATCGACTTGCCGGCGCGTTTACGTGCATAGAGAATCATGTTTTTTATGCTCACCGACACTTTACGGTCGGGGCGTACTTCCATAGGCACCTGAAAAGTAGCTCCACCCACGCGGCGACTCTTTACTTCCACCATCGGAGTAACGTTTTCGAGCGCTTTACGCCAAATATCCAGCGGGGTTTTGCCATCTTCCCTGGATTTGTTTTCCACGGTTTTCATAGCATCATAGAAAATGTTGAAAGCGGTGGTTTTCTTCCCTTTGAGCATCAGATTATTGACAAATCTGGTTACCTCCTTGTCACCGTACACGGGATCGGGTAAAATAATCCGTTTTTTTGGTTTTGTCTTACGCATTGATTCATGTAATAATTAATGTATTATTTCTTTTTACCTTTTGCCGGAGCGCCTTTTGCGACAGCGCCCTTTTTCGGCCTCTTTGCGCCATACAGCGAACGGCTGGCCAGGCGGCCTTCAACGCCTGATGTGTCCAGCGCGCCCCGGATAATGTGATAACGGACGCCGGGAAGGTCTTTCACACGACCGCCGCGGATGAGCACAATAGAGTGCTCCTGCAGGTTGTGTCCTTCGCCGGGTATGTAGGCATTGACTTCTTTCTGGTTGACCAATTTCACACGCGCTACCTTACGCATGGCTGAATTGGGTTTCTTGGGGGTGGTAGTGTACACGCGCACACAGACACCGCGCCGTTGTGGGCAGGAATCCAAAGCAGGAGCCTTGCTTTTGTCAACAAGCTTCGTCCGGCCTTTTCTTACTAATTGCTGAATTGTAGGCATAAAGATTATTTATCTCTGATTCAAAACTAATTTAAAAAATGGGCTGCAAAGGTACAGTTTTTTTTGATAACAACAAGTTAAGTGAAAATATTAACAAAATATTTTGAGAATTAACCGAGTTTCAGCTGCAGCAACAATTCATCATCCCACCCTTTTTCAGTTCGCAAACTGATCCGTATTAATATCCGTCCTTTTGCCACAATTTACCTTCCTGCCGGATAATGCTTCCATCATTTGTCAAACCTTCAATAACCACCGTATATGAAGTCGGCTCGTCAGCCGTGTAAAACTCAAACGATGCAACACCCAAACTGTCCGTTTGTACAACGGATTGCCAATGTATGGTAGTACGTAAATCCGGAGTTCGTGCATCGCGTTTTTCAGGCGTATCGTATTTGGGTGCATAAAACTCAACAGGTTGCTGGTAGCCTAATGGCATAATGTTCTTAATGTGTAATAGCATTGGGCTGGCTGTGTTTGTCAGGTCTTCACCCCGCTTGGTATAAATGACAAGCGCTCCACCGGCGCCTCTCATACCAAAAGGATTCACTCCTTTCATAATATCAATTTGCGCTATATCAGACACAGGAATCGTTTCAATTTCTCTCAAATCCAAAACAATATCGTCAACTATCAAAAGCGGAGGAATCATTAAGTCTGCTTGACGAAAGTAAATCGGAAGACCACCTTCATTATTATCGTAGTTGCGATCTATTATCGCTCCCGGAACTCGTACCAAATGATCAAGAATACTTGGCGCCGGGAATCTTTGCATTTCTTCATCGGTGATGGTAGTGTTGACGAGGGCGGAATTATAATAAATCGATTCTCTCAACGGCTTTTTTGTAGCCATAATGGTTACTTCCGACAATTGATACACCCGGATACCGTTTTCCAAAGTATACATCTGTTCGGCTTTATCGGCATATTGCGCAAACCGGTTTCTGTCAATTTCGGCAGGAGAAACTGTGGATAATGTTCTTTCAGGATAAGTTTCTTCGTCTATGGTCAGTTCCATGCTTGCCATTCCTCTTCTGCGCACAGCGTGCAGGATAAACTCCGTACTGTCGGGAAACTCGCCGCCATAGAAAGAAAAACGCCCGTCTTTGTCAGTTTTGATATCATCAAAATAGCCATGTTCATGTGATATCACGGTTACTTCGATATCTTCAACCGGGCTGCGAAGCACTTCTCTCTGTACAGTTCCCGAAATGATCTGGGTGGTTTCAACGGGCGTGGCAGGTAGGGCAAAACGCTCCTGCGCCAGTGCAGCGATATCGTAACGCCGCCAGCCCTGCGTAAGCATCAGTAAATCCAAGGTCAACATCGAGGTTGGGGTATTCTGGAAATAGCAGGCCGGATTTTCTATGTGTCCGTGTAAATCGGATGTAAGCAAAAGATAAGTCAGAATATTGGTTGTGGAATCGGGCTTTACTTCCCTGTCGGAAGTGACCGACACCGAAAAATTTCCTTCTAACAGCGCCCCGTTGCTGTCTGTGAGCGTCACACGGTTTTTCACAAGCGATCGGGGGACGAAGTTTTCTCTGTCCGGCTGATAGTCCACCTGCGCCTGATCCTGGTTATTGACAAAAATTAACCTTTCACTCACCGGATTCATACCGGCGTCGAACAAAATGAAATGCAACACGCCTGACGGAAATTGATCCTGTTGGAAGACAAGCGCTTTTTCATAATTCCATGGGGAAACAAAATGTACAATTCCGTGTGTGTGGGCAAGCAGGTAAAGTTCCTGGTTGGGAATGTTTCCTTCAGGTTGAAGGAAAGACACATATATTCTGTCTTTCACCTGATTGATTGTCAGAGAATATCCATCATCAACGGCTGCAGGCAGGTCAAAACGTTTCGATTGTCCCTTATCATTCTCACAAACAGCATACCAGGTTTTACCTTTTTCGGCAAGAAGTACAAAGCTTCCCATACCAAAGTGTTCCGTGTTGAATTTTGTGATTTCGCCTCCATCCTGATCATACACCACGCCTGATATGTACGTCGACTGGCCGTTGGATTTCATTGCCTTAAATGCTATCTTGTCGTATGTACCCTGCATGGAGGAACCGCCTTCGGGGTAAAAGGAAACGTCGAAATCATCATCGGGCGCAGGAACCTGAATGAACTGCCGGTAAGGGTAATTGACAGCCACTACTTCCAAAAGAATAACCCTTTTTAGCAAACCGGCCGGCAAATCGAAATTGATACTTGCCGTTCCGTCATGATCAACGTTAACATTCATCATTTTCCCGTCGTTCACACTGACCTT
>Ga0082212_10006618_pt1 | contig 15518 bp, 15 predicted proteins | sample TergutNt197P3_FD_71548 | JGI IMG/M metagenome (GOLD analysis project Ga0082212, IMG submission 71548) | Neocapritermes taracua P3 segment gut microbial communities from Petit-Saut dam, French Guiana - Nt197 P3 | ecosystem: Host-associated > Arthropoda: Insects > Digestive system > Gut ...
TCATCGGATTCGATTTGTTTATACGCCGAAACATTGTTCGTGGTTGAATCAGATTGAGATATGGTTTAGCGGATTGAGTCGTCGGGTATTGCAGCGTGGCGATTTTGATTCAGTGGCTTCGTTACAGAAGAAGATTTTGAATTACATTTCATTTTACAATCAAACGGCAACGCCGATGAAGTGGAAGTGCGAAAAATTACCAAAATCTTTAAGGAACGCCATTTGAGAAAACGTGTACTACGCTTCGCTTGCACACCCGTCGTCGTCCCTTTTAACAGTGATTTTCCCATTCTCGTATGATTCGCTTGATTGTGAAAAAATGAAGGAAACAACTCCCGCCGGGCATCTTTGAAACCTCTGTGAGCAATTTCCGCCTTCCACGTCTGACCGTTGTACAGTTCCTTGATATCCCAACCATAGCCGAGTTGCATGTACGCATCACTCAACATGCCGACCAAATGATTGTAAAAATTGCGATTCCGGGGACGATTCAGTGCTTCAGAGATGAGCCTTTCCGGTGTCCACCATGCCAAGTGCGGAATTTCGTCCCAATTCGCCATCACGAAAAGGTACGCCGCCCGGTGAATGATGAAATCGAAGGTTTTTGACGCATTTTTCGCCCCGCGCTGCTCCGCCTCCAGTATCAATTCCCAAAGTATCCGAACATACTTTCCAAAAGCCTCTTCCGCCGGGATCAGCGGCACATTGTGCGGTTTGCCATAATCGGACAGATGTTCGGCGACGATCAGAGCGTCCGGGTCGGGCACTTTCATGCCCCGCATGTTGACGAACATCTGGTAGAGCGACTCGATGGGATTGGTCATGCCCGGCACGAAGACGGTTCCGGGACAGTTTTCTGCTTCAGGGCGGATGACGCGGAACAGAGTCCGGTCGTCCAGAATCGGCACGTGTGCCGCCACGGGGCGTTTTTGAGGGGGAGGGGTGGTTTGGGCTACAAAATCCCCGTAAGGGATTTTTTGGGGCGTTTCCGGCGTTTCTGGGGGCAAGTGAGCGGCGGAGACAGCCGAGCCACAAGGATACTCGACCGCCTGTGTAGCCGCCGCCCCCGGAGCAGGAGAACCCTCCGCTTGCACCTCAGAAGTATTTTCAGAATCTCTGTTTGTTTGTTCTGTTTGTTTGTTAACATGTGTTAACATGTTAACAGGGGATTTCGGCGGATTTACCGACGTGGGAGTCGGATTTACCGACGTGGGAGTCGGATTTACCGACGTGGGAGTCGGATTTACCGACGTGGGAGTCGGATTTACCGACGTGGGAGTCGGATTTACCGACGTGGGAGTCGGATTTACCGACGTGAGAGTCGGATTTACCGACGTGAAAATGGGAATATAGTACCGTCCACGATTTTTGATAATTGCATCGAGAGTCCTCAGTTCGGACACAACCCGTTCGATACTCCGTTGGCTATTCTTTTTTCGCTCTTCGCAGAGTTCGCAAACACGTCGCCCTTCGTACCCGCTCCGCTCAACGAGCAAGAGAACAGCGGCTTGTAGATCGGTCAACGAGGACACGTCGATCATAACGCACCCCCTTTCCCGAAAAGAAAAAGCCCGAACGGAGTACAGAAGCCCCGTCCGGGTAATTTACGAGAGTTAGCACGATTTTGTCCCCAATACGAAAGACAAAATCCCCCCGCATATTGTGCGTCAATGACCCAAGAGGGGAACATTTGCCACTCATCGAGGACGAGGGGACTCGAACCCCCAACCACCGGATCGACAGTCCGATACTCTAACCAATTGAGCTACGTCCCCAAAACAATGGGAAGATTCTATACCACCATCAAAAATTTACAAGGCGGATACCAACAATCCCCAAAAATGTCACTAACTTCAATACCGGTCTCGGTCACGGCCACCACGATGAGACCGACCACCCGAAAAACCGCCACCACCGTTGCCGAAACCGCCACCGCCCTGTCCACGCGGCGGTCGCTCACGAGCCTCGTTCACCTTCAACGTCCGCTCGCCAACACTCGCACCATCAAGAGACTGAATCGCCGCATTCGCCTCATCACTATTGGGCATCTCAACGAAACCAAAACCCTTAGAACGACCAGTCTCCCGATCAGAAATAATGTCCACTCGACTCACAGTACCAAAACGTTCGAACTGCTGGCGCAGATCGTCTTCGGTCGTCCGATAAGCCAGATTGCCTACGTAGATATTCATCGCATTCAACTTTCTGCCGTCTGAAAAACTCTCGGAACCCTTCCCTTCGACGGCAAAAAGAAGCAACCTGTCAATGCCCAATATGAAGGCGGGCACCACTCCTTGTGAGTCACCGAACAATGACCCTTTTCCCTCGATGTTCGCGACTCTCCCAGAAACAAGACATGTCAAAGAAAAACTGCGCAGAACGCCAATACGGACGGACACATTCTACCCTCTTGGACAATCGTGTCAAGAGGGGGATATCGAAGGCTTTTTGGGTGGGCTGACCGTCGACAAGTTTGGCAAAACACCGTCATTCCCGCGCAAGGCGGGAATCCAGATGAGAGATATGAACCCTATTTTTCTAGACTCCCGCCTGCGCGGGAGTGACGGAAAAACAGAACGTGTCGACGGACTGTTTGGATGGGGACGCTTTCGGTGGTGATTTTGAGGTCATCGAAGTAAGCGGCGGCTTGTTCGAGGAACATTTCGCGGGCGGTTGTTTCGGAACGTTCTCGGCGGCGGGACATGGTTATGTTCGGGTGTGAGAGGAAAATTGAATTTACCAATTTCACCTAGATTGCCCAATCGCACGGCTAGACTTTGATGCACCACCCATCTTGACGTAAATCTTCGGTAAAGTATTGTATAGAGCAATGCGAAAAGTCTATTTTCTCGGAAAATTGTCAGGAGCCAGTCGAAAAGAAGCGGCGCAAATCGTCCAGCACGCCGGCGGAAATGTTGCAAACCGACTGACTGCCGATGTCGATCTGGTCATTGTCGGCGATGAAAACCTCTTGAAACAAGATTGGAACCTTTGGAACGATCAACTCGATGCCGATACGCGGGAAGCCTTTGAAAAGGGAACGCTGACAATCATTTCCGAAACCCAGTTTTGGGAAAAATACGGCACTCAAATGGCAGAGTCTTCCCAAACGTTGTACACGCCGGCAATGCTTGAAAAATTAACAGGTCTGCAAATGCCGATGATCAGACGGTTGCAAAGGGAACGATTGATCGTGCCGGTACAACAAGTTTTTCGGCTTTGCTATTACAGTAAAGAAGCCATTTTACCGCTGAAAATGATGCAAAACATGATTGCGGCGGGTCTTTCGGTTCCTTCGGCAATCAATCGTCTGAGAAAAGCGGGACGACGTAACCTTGCGAACGTTCGTATCGAAGGCAAAGACCTCCTATTTACTTCCGAGGAGGGATGCGTTGATCAAAATGGTCAAAAACGTTTTTGCTTTGCGGAGGAAACAGAATTGCCGCTATCGCCGGATTCTGTTGATCCGCTGGTGATTCTTGATTCAATTTTTGATTTGAATACAACGGCGGATGATCCGGTGGTACTTTGTGAGGCGGCATGTGAATTGGAGTCGCGGGGCGACCTGCAAGGAGCGGCAGACTTGTATCGGGCGGCTCTTGCGGCGGGAGGAGCCAATCCGCAAATCAACTTTCAGTTAGCGGAAATCTTATACCGGCAGGGAGACCTTTCGGCGGCACGGGAGCGGTATTTTACGGTCATTGAATTGAATGAAAATTTCGTGGAAGCCCGGGCAAATTTGGGATGTGTCCTGACCGAATTAAACCGGGACGACCTGGCAACGGCGGCTTTTCGGGGAGCGTTAAAACTCCATCCCGACTACGCCGAGGTACGGCTTCATCTCGGAATGCTCCTGAAACGGCAGGGACGCGACGACGAAGCCGAAGAGCAATTTCAAATCTTCAAAGAACTGATGCCGGAGTATAAGGGGATCAACGTTTTTGAAATATAAAACTGCCCTTTCCACAACCTTGTTAGAATAGGCAAGATAAATTCCCAAAATTTGCTGTTTTTCGTTTTTTGTTGCCGATTTTAACTTCGAGCTTGCCTATAAAACTTTGATGTAGCCTCGGAGTGATTTCGCAGGTTTGGGTACCGGTTTATTATCGGTCGTGAGGTGGTAAAATAGAGACATGCGGATTTTACTAACAAACGATGATGGTGTATATGCACCTGGCTTGGCGGCAATGGAACGAGTATTGCGCCGGTTGGGGGAAGTTTTTGTGGTCGCTCCTCTACGAGAACAGAGTGGGGTAGCCCACTCCATTACATTTCTCACGCCCCTACAGGCGAGAAAAGTTTATGTCAACGATAAACACTGGGCTTGGACAGTGGACGGTAGTCCCGCCGATTGTGTTAAGTTGGCAATTTCCGCAATTTTGCCTAAACCGCCCGACCTGGTCGTCAGCGGAATCAACGGCGGACTCAATTCCGGCATCAATGTTTTCTATTCAGGAACGGTCGGTGCCGCCGTCGAAGGAGCGTTTTATGGAATCACCAGCGTTGCCGTCTCGTTGCAATATGACGAAAACGAGCCGTTCCAACAGGCTGCCGATTTGGCGGTGGGAGTGATCAGTAAAATCTTGGAGCAAGACAGTACTCCCGGCCGGCTCTACAATGTGAACATTCCCCTCAAAGCACTGCGAAATGATGCACCGGAAGTCAAGGTCGTACCCATGGATGCCACGCAGTATTGGGAAAAGTTTGAACGCCGAACCGACCCAATGGGACGAAATTATTATTGGATTTCTGGAAAACTTGATCCGAGACAGCCGGAAACGAAAAAACTGGAACACATGACCGACTTGACTGCTCTTGCTCAAGGATATATTTCGGTAACGCCTCTCAATTTTGATGTTACCGATAAACACACTTTGAAAGAGATGACGGGCTGGGATTTGACTCCACAGGACGACGGCAAGTCTTGCGACTGTGAGCACACAGGACCCCGAGTCCGGGTCAGTTGGCGGGGATAAATCTGACCTCGTATTCCTTTTTGAACGCGACAAACCGGTCTTGCTCAATGGCTTGCTTCGCTCCTGCCATGAGACGCTGATAGTACGTAAGATTGTGAATCGTCAACAGAATCGGTCCCAACATTTCGTCCGCCATGAAAAGATGCCGCAAATATCCGCGACTCCGTTGACATGCCGGACAAGAACACGTTGCATCCAGCGGTCGGTCATCACGTTGATACTTCGCATTGCGAATTTTGATTGGTCCCGCATCCGTAAAAGCCATTGCATTGCGACCATTGCGAGTCGGCATCACGCAATCGAACAGATCAATGCCCCGCTCAATGCCGTTCAAAATGTCGAGCGGTGTGCCGACACCCATCAGGTAACGCGGCTTGTCCGCTGGTAAATGCGGTACGGTCACGTCAATCGTGTCGTACATTTCCTGCGGTGTTTCACCGACGCTCAATCCGCCGATGGCGTAGCCGGAAAAATTGAGTTCTGCCAACATTTCCGCACACTGACGGCGTAAATCTACCTCTAATCCCCCCTGTATAATAGCGAAAATCTGTTGATAGACATCACTATCTGCCGTCTGCCGTCTGTCGTCTGCCGTCTGTTTACATCGCTTTGCCCAGCGAACACTGCGAAGCATCGCTTCTTCCAATACTTTCCGCTCATTCGGCAAGGCAACGACGTGATCGAGTACCATTGCAATATCACTGCCCAGCGTTTCTTGGATTTTGATTGCCCTTTCGGGGGAAAGGTGGATCGTGCTGCCGTCAATGTGGGAGCGGAAGACGGCTTCCTCTTCATCGAGCCGCATCAATTTGGCGAGTGAAAAGATTTGAAAACCGCCGCTGTCGGTCAGGATCGGTCCTTGCCAACCGAAAAATTGGTGCAGTCCGCCGAGATCACGGACAACATCTTCGCCGGGACGGAGCGAAAGATGATAGGTGTTGCCCAATATCATTTCGGCACCGGTCTGTTGGAGTTGTCCGATTTCGACTCCTTTGACGGTGCCGAGGGTTCCCACGGGCATAAAGGCGGGCAGTTCGACGGTGCCGTGGGCTGTTTGGAGTCGCCCTCGCCGTGCGCTGCTGTGTTTGTCTTGGTGGATGAGTGTGTACACGGGGAATTTACTATTTTTTCTTTTTCGTTTTTCCTTCCAATTTTTTCTGTACGCCTTTGATGCTTTCGAGGTACTCGCTCTCAACAGGCGTTGGCTCATCTTTGATTTTTTTGCGGTACTTTGCGTATTCGGATTCGGCTTTTGCTATCGCCGCCTGGTGACTGACCGTTCCCGGTCCCGATAAAATACCCTTGCCATACAGCTTGGCAAAATCGTCCAACTCGGCAACCCAGTCCTTCATGTACATCGGTTGGTGTTGCATCGCCCGCAGTTCCGCTAGGTCGAAAAATGCCGAAACCATACGATTCAACAAAGCGAGTTCCTCTTCGTTCAGATAATTTTTTGCAGTGCCTGTTTCGTCTTTTGTCGGCTGTTTTCCCGAAAAGATCGTCAAGCCCATGAACGGCATTTCGGCATCGGCTCGTGCTGCAATGACCTCGGCAGCGGTGTGTCCGTGTGCCGCAAAGTGAATTTTGTTCTGTACAATTTTGAAAAATTCTTGCGATTCCGGCATTCGCGGGTCGTAATCCACGCTGGTAGCGTAAAGATCGAGAACTTGCCGGTAAAACACCTTTTCGCTGGAACGAATATCCCGGATTCGCTCTAAAAGTTCGTGCCAATAATTGCCGCCGCCCGCCTTTTTCAGCAGGTCGTCATTCATGGCAAAGCCTTTGACGAGATATTCCCGTAAAACAGTCGTCGCCCAACGGCGAAATTGAACACCTCGTAGCGATTTCACCCGATAGCCGACCGAAATGATTACGTCGAGATTGTAGTGCTTCGTAGGGTAGTTTTTACTATCTGCGGCAGTTGTTCGGAAATTCCGAACAACTGACTCCTCGGCGAGTTCTCCGTCATCGAAAACGTGCCGGATATGCTCGCTGATATTGGCTTTACTCGATTGGAATAACTCCACCATCTGTGCTTGCGTCAGCCAAACGGTTTCGTTTTCCATCCGCACACTGATTTTCGTGCGGTCGTCGTCGGTCTGGTAAATAATGATTTCGGAAGTATCGAGTGTCATAGTCGGTCAAGTGTATGGTATGGTTTCAATGGTGGCAAATCTTCGTCTTGTTTTTCCAAGTCAATGTTTTCATATTTACCTATTTGCTCTTCTTGGATAAACGCAATAATCCAAAGTGGTACCATAACAACAAGAGCAAAAAATGGCAAACACAGCAAGACAAGTCCCGATTGCGCATCCACATTGATAAAAAAAGCATCAAGGTAAACGTGGACAAAATATACCTCATAACACAAGGATGCGATAATCAATGTAATAAGAGAAGCGTTTCGTCTGACACAGAATTCACAAGCAAAAGTAAAAAATAGTGGGAAAAGAGCAAAGACTGTCATAAAGGTATCAAAATTAAGCATTATGCTACTTGATACCATCATGCTCCCCGTAAGAAGAATTGCGGTAATTCTGGTTCTGGTCATGGTGTTATAACTACAATTTTCGCCGGGGGAGGGCGTGCGGTACACCGCACCCGAATCAGTACATTTCCATTATACAGCAAGATGTCTTCTTGCGTTCCCTTCGCCGGGACGGAGCGAAAGATGATAGGTGTTGCCCAATATCATTTCTGCGCCGGTCTGTTGGAGTTGTCCGATTTTGACTCCTTTGACGGTGCCGAGGGTGCCGACGGGCATAAACGCGGGCAGTTCGACGGTGCCGTGAGCCGTTTGGAGTCGCCCTCGCCGTGCACTGCTGTGGTTGTCTTGGTGAATGAGTGTGTACACGGAAATGTGGAATTGAGCCGGAGCACTGGAGGAATTGTATTATTTGCCCAATTGGGGTTTAGCCAAAAAGTCCTCACGGGACAAAAACAAAAAAATGTCCTCAGGGTTTTCCTTTTCCAAAGCCGCTGTCCTCGCGTTTTCGATGCGGGCAAGTGATTCCTGATATGTTTTATCCCTCAACGCTGGGATCAGATATTGCATCGGCATTTGACACTTCAACCGATATTCGGCATTCTGTATCTGCCATTCAAAGAGGTTAAAGTCTGTAGGACAAATAATTAACGTTCTTCCTGAATTAGCCGCCCCAAACGTACTATTTTCATGTGTGGTAAAATAAAATAGGTCTTTTGCTATGTAATTTTTGTACCGGGTTACTTGTCTTTTGTTTGTAATATAGAGGCTACCGTTGTAACCGAATTCAGGATTGAGCAATACCTCTTTGCCATCAGCGAGCAATGTGCGAATTTCAAATAGATCAAGGATATTTCCATCGACATCCTTAAAATAACTACACCATGTCGGATCAAGCATAATCCATTTATCCAGAGTGGCTATGAATACGTGAGTAACAACATGATTGTCTAAATCTTGTGGTGAATAGGGTATTATATAAACTGTACGGGCTGGCAAACCGATACTGAGCAAACATTCTGTTAAAATAATGGATAAGGCTCTACAGTTGATCGCATGCTTCGATCCTTGGTTAAAAGAATATTCGAGCAAATCAAGTGAATTCCAGAGTATGCGCCCATCGTAAATACCATTATGGTAGGTATATTTGTGAAGCCAAAACAGCAGATTTAGGGCTTGTGAGAGATCATCACCCGTTCCTGCTATTTTATCAAGTTCGTATTTGTCTTTCAGTATAGATAGATTTTCTGCACCAAAGTCAATTTGTAATTTTATGTCCGCCCCTTTCGTGGTTTCCTTGAAATCACCGTGCTTTTCCAATAGTTCAGCGCAATCAGTAGCTGAATATCCGCTACGAAAGAGGGCGATAAAAATAATGACAGTTAAAACTATCGAAGTGAAACGCATATTGTTCTTCATCAAAAATTCTCCTTTTTAATCCATAAAGGATTACTCCATTCTTGCAAACGCACCGGGTTTTGTAAAGGGGCGTAAAGCGAAGCGACCACGTCATCGGGCATCCTCCAACCATACGTTTTCGGAACATTCGTCCAACGGCATCCGCAAGCCGTCTCGGATCGATTCTCTCATGCGCGGAACCGAAAGAAGGTAAAGCGTTTCTTGAATGGATCGCCAATCATCGACAGAAATCAACACGCCGGGATAGTGCTCGTCGTGAATTTCGACCGGAATGTGAGTCTGCGAAACCTCGCCGAGAATTTCGGAGAGCCGATTTTGGGCAAACTGTGTCGAAATTGTGTTCATAGGACTCGAAATTTATTGCGTCAATGTATCGGTTAGATTGTACTATAAACAGGGACAATTTACACACCCACGTTCTTCGCCGGGACGGGGCGAAAGATGATTGATGTTGCCCAGATACGGTGAACGTGTTCGCGCTGGACACTGCGGACGGCTGTATGCTTTTGGCAGATCGATTCTATTTCCGCCGATCTTGCAACGTACATCCTTTTTGGTTAGAATGCTCCCATCATGTTCAAGCGAATTCTCATTGCCAATCGAGGAGAGATAGCCTTGCGGGTCATTCGTGCCTGTCGAGAAATGGGCATCGAAACCATTGTCGTTTTCAGCGAAGCGGATCGTGGCAGCGCCTATCTTGATCTTGCCGACGAAACGGTCTGCATTGGTTCCGCCAAGTCCGCCGATTCCTATCTCAAAATCGACCGAATCATCAGTGCGTGCGAAGTCGGTGGTGCAGAAGCCGTGCATCCCGGCTATGGTTTTCTTGCCGAAAACGCTCATTTCGCCGACGTGTGCCGAAGTTGCGGTTACGAGTTCATCGGTCCGACATCTGAATCAATGGCACATGTCGGCGATAAAAATTCTGCCCGCGAAATTGCCCAAAAAACGGAGGTGCCTTGCGTACCCGGCTCGGATGGACTCGTCAAATCTGACGCGGACGCTCTGAAATTTGCCAAAAAAGTCGGCTTTCCTGTGCTGATTAAAGCGTCGGCAGGCGGCGGCGGACGAGGAATGAGAGTCGCCAAAGATGCCGAACAACTGAAATCGGCGATCCAGCAAGCCGTCCAGGAAGCGCAAGCCAATTTCGGAAATGGAGCAATTTATCTCGAAAAATTCATCGAAGGTCCCCGGCACGTCGAAGTCCAAATCATTGCCGACAAGCACGGCAATGTTGTCCACCTTTGGGAACGAGACTGCTCAATGCAACGCCGACACCAAAAATTGATCGAGGAGTCTCCGGCTCCGAACCTGAAACAAGCAACCCGAAAAAACATTTGCGAAGCAGCGGTGAAACTTGTGAAGGCATCGAACTACACCAATGCCGGCACGGTCGAATTTCTCGTGGACAAGAACGAAAATTTTTATTTTATCGAAATGAATGCCCGGATTCAGGTCGAACACCCGGTTACGGAACTCGTTACCGGCATTGATCTGATTAAGTCGCAAATTCTTGTGGCGGCAGGAGAAACGTTGCCATTCCAGCAGTCGGACGTTAAAACGAACGGCTGGGCTATCGAGTGCCGAATCAATGCGGAAGACCCGGAGCATCATTTCCGTCCCAGTCCGGGCAAGATCGAAAAGTTGATCATCCCCGGCGGTTTTGGTGTGCGGTTCGATTCCCACGTTCATGCAGGTTACACGGTGAGCCCGAACTATGATTCGATGGTTGGTAAACTGCTCGTCCATCAACCGACGCGTCAGGAGGCGATTGATTGTATGCGCCGTTGTTTGAACGAATTTCAGATTGAGGGTATCAAGACTTCGATTCCGTTGCAGTTAAAAATTCTGGAGCATCCCGATTTTCAGTCGGGTAAAATCGACACGGGATTCATTGAGCGGAACTTTACGGGACGCGATGCCTGACCGGCGGACTTGCGTCCGCCGCTCGTGTGCGGTCGCTCACTCCTTCATTTCCAGCACAAACCGATCTCCCGGCATTGGCAAAGGTTTCCATTACCGTGTCCTTGCCCGTACAGGGGAATTTCACGACATAACCGCCGGTCGCAACGCACGTTCCGCTCGATTGTTCGTCGGCTCCGCTACCAATTTTTGATACACTCAAATTTGATCCACAATGTCAATAAGGTCGTAGAGATCATTTGCCGCATCCTGTTCGTAACCTGCGATCAAACGATCTTCGTAAAGCGGGAACATAATGGCTTGGCTCGGACACACTCGGGCACATGCCGGACAACCATCGCGGCATGCATCCGGTTGATCCACAAAGGGGCGGGAATGATCTCCAATGGAATAAACACCGAAAAGGCAATAGTTGACACATTCTAGGCAGGCGGTGCATTTCGAATCGTCGATGACAGGATACCATCGCGAATTAGGAATTTCTCCAAGGGACTCTACCAGACCGCCACTAATTCCGCCGTCAGGAATCTGAACGGTATCTGCCGTTTCAAACACGTCGGCATACGGAATTTGTAACTGCTCCAAAATGTTTTTAGCGGCACGCTCCGAAAGCGGTATAAGAAAATACGCGGACTCTGGCAATGACTGCAAACGTTGAATGACCGGACTATCAGACGGAAAATCGTACAGAAGGGGGATATTCCATACGACCGTATTAAATTTTGCGGCTAACAGTGTGGCAGTGTCGGAATCGTCTGTCTCGTGACGTTGCCGTGAAATAATGAGCATGAAAAGAATGCGGGGTTGAACTCTTTCAGAGTATAATAGAATCAACGTCAAATGCAAGTTTATGGGCTCTTGCCAAATTTCTTCGGTACATTATATTGCTCCCATGCAGTCAATTATTCTCATTGGTTATCGCGGCACCGGCAAAACGACAATTGCCAGAAAACTTGCAGATCGGCTTAGTATTCCCGCATTTGACTCCGACGTTGAAATCGAACGTCAGGCAGGCAAAAGCATTGCGAAAATTTTTGATCAGGATGGCGAATTAGTATTTCGGGATACGGAAGAGTCGGTCATTGCTGAAATCCTTGCATGGTCGGCTCCATTCGTCTTGGCGACGGGCGGTGGGGCAATTTTACGGGGCAGTACGAGGGAGCGGCTCCGTCAATCGGGACGCGTGATTTGGCTTACTGCAACGCCTGAGGTGATTCTACGCCGAATCACAAACGATGTCACCACGCAAACGATGCGTCCGAATCTGACTTCGCTTCCCATGCGGGAAGAAATTGTTGCCGTCTTGGAACAGCGAAGACTGTTGTACGCCGAAACCGCTCACACAACTCTTGATACCGATTCGCAAACGGCAGACGAAATCGTCGAAACCATTCTCGCATGGAGCTCATCTTGAGGTTCTGTTCTCTTGTGGACAATAATAGAATCTGGAATGGATCGCAGCGCAACCCTTGAATGTATCCGATAATTTCGGATAATAATACGGCATGTTCCGTCATTTCATTTTTTTGGTGGGTGGGGTCGTTTTGAGTACGTTTCTGCATGCGCAGGAACTGACGGACAAACAACGCGGTCTGGCAGGACGTTACGCCCAACTCGAGCAGATATTGCTTCGTCTCGCTGAAACTTCAGGCAATTCCAATCCGCAACAGGCGACGCTCCTCAAAAAAGCACTCCTCGAAAGCAAAGACAAATTACTTGTCCAGCGGTTTGATAGACTCGTTAACGCTCTGGAACGCCGCCAGTTGTCCGATGCCATTACCGGACAAACCGAAATCGAACAAGACCTGCTCCTGTTGCTCAAACTGCTCGAAAGTATGAGCCGCGACGAAAGACGAGGGCAAGAAAAGGAAGCCATCAAGGAATTTCTCAAAGAAGTCGAAGAAATTCTGCAAAGCGAACGAATTCTGAAAAACCAAACTCATCAGCAAGAATCGCCTAATTTGCCGGTGCTGGAAAAAGACCAGCGGGACATCCGTATGCGTGCCCAGGTGCTCCGGGAACGCGTTGCCGAACATGAGGGTTCGGAGTCAGGAGAAAGGAGTCAGGAGAAAGGAGAAGAGGGACAGGAGCAAAAACAGCCCGGTCAGCAAGAACCAACGCCGCAAACGCCGAGTCAGCGGGCAATGCAAAAGGCTTTGGAACGAATGAAACAAGCGGAGCAAAAACTTCAACAAGCGGAAAAAAAGGGAGCGGTTGAAGAGCAGGAAGAGGCGATTGCGGAATTGCAGAAACTTAAAGAAGAACTCGAAAAAATCCTTCGCCAACTGCGGGAAGAAGAATTGATGCAAACACTCGAAAAATTGGAAATGCGATTCAAGCGAATGCTCCAACAGGAACAGACGATCCGCTCGCAAACGGAAAGGTTAGTCAGTGAATGGGAAGGAGAATCGACACCGGATCAGAGGCAAGTAAAAATTCAGGCAGACCGCTTGGGAATCGATCAACAATCGGTCATTGAAGATGCGGAGTCGGCACTGTTGCTCCTTCGGGAAGATGGATCAGCACAAGCGATGGTCGAGTCGCTTGTGCAAGCCCGATTCGACATGACGGAGGTGAAACAACGTTTAGAACAACCTTCTCTGGATGCGGTCACTCTCCATATCGAAGAAGCAATCATTGAGACCTTACAGGAAATGTTGGATGCTGTTCGGGTAGCGATGGAAGAGTCGAAGGAGCGTCAGGAGAATGCAGGAAATCAGCAACAACAACAGAGCGGTGCGTCAACGGAGGAGCCGCTGATTCAACTCTTGGCAGAACTGCGGATGATTCGGTCAATGCAGCGGCGGGTGAATGAACGAACCACTCGTTACGATCAAGAAATCAAGCAGATGCTCGACCAGCCGGATGCCGATTTGAGTCCCTATAGGCAGGCGGTCGAAGAACTTGCCCGGCAACAGAGCCGAATTGAGCGGATCCTGCATGAACTTAAAATCGGCAAAACGGATTAGAACGGCAACATGCCTAGGCTTTCGCCGAAAAGTAATATACCGTCATTCTCGCGAAAGCGGGAATCCAGAGAGTTGATATGAAAGTCTTCTGTCTGGATTCCTGCCTGCGCAGGAATGACGTAAGCGGCATGACATTTTCGAGCGAAAGCCCTATTGTGAAACCCTGATCGGAGGGAGGGAGCGTGCAAGAACTTGATGGGGAAGAGATTAAAGCAGACCTGGGCGAAGTGGTTGGTACCCAGACTCAATCGAATGGCGACGCTCTGTGCCATACGCTACTGCGACCAGTGGAAAAAAAATACTGGAAACAGGCAAAATGAAAGTGCAACTAAATTTGAGCGCACCCAACCTGGCAATTCAACTGCGAAAATACAAGCATTAAACTACACTCGCTATATCACATTATTAAAAATTGACAACGCACTAGCCGTAGGCGTTATACCCAGTATTCGGAATAATCCGAGTGTATGCGTTGGAGTAATAAGCCGAGGCGTTGCCGGGCGGATAGGGAATAGGTGCGGAACCGGCAGCCCGGTAGGAACCTATCGTGCCGGGTTGGGCAGTGTATTGCGCTCCCTGCCAAGTGGGAATCATTCCATTGATCCGGTATGTACCAGCGGCTTGTCCCGGAAAAACCGTCCGAACGAACGTCGCACTTTGTACACCATAGTGTACCTTGTATTCTTGGATGGTCGCAACCGAATGAATAACCGCCCCCTGCGACTGCGGATAGCCATTCCTAACCGATGTGATGTTGTTGATTGCCATCGTGAACCCCATGGGCACCATCGGAACATTGCCAGTCGGCCAGCCCCACTTTTTGGAAAAGTTCACTTCGTAGCATTTCTGCCGCCATTTCACTTGCCCAATCTACATCAAATTGTTACCATGATACCGGTATTCGTGTCACACAGGAGGTTTTCATGTACCGCTCGCTCACACTTGCTCTGTTTCTCGTTTCGTTCCTCTGGTTCACCGGCACCACCAGGGCGGCGGTTCATATCCAATCATTCGAATCGCCGAACGGTATTTTCAAGATCGAAATTTGCAGCGGTCCAATGGACCAGACATGGGCTCACGTCTTCTACAAAGGAAAAAAGTTTTTGACACTGAACAATCTCGGTTTTCTCTTGGATGATGACTCTTCGATTCCCTCTGTATTCCTCTCCAAAGAGTACCGCGACAAACTGTTCTCTGGTGGAGCAACAACGCCTGACAAACGTAAACATGAAGGAGCCCGAGGTCCCGGTCCAGAACCTCGACAATTCAACGGCTACAACGAATCGGATGTCGAATACATCGGCTTGATGAAAATCATTTTTCGTGCCTACGACGAGGGCATCGCTTTCTGCTACGAATTCGAGACGAAAAATGATGAACCGATCAAGATCAAGCAAGAGTTGACGACATTCAAGTTCGATAATCTACATCCCTTTCGAGAGAACCGTTCCACGCCGGAAGTTCTCGAAGAGTTCCATGTCAACAAGATAAAAGAGGGCTACGCCAGTTTGCGAATTGAAAAGATTTCCGACTGCCCCACTCTCATTGCTGGCGAAGTTCCCTTTCATGGTTTTGTACCGATAAAGTTACCAACCAAGTTTCAGCCGGACATGGTGAAACCGACGACCGTCAACTTGATGGAACAGTCCTTTAATTATTTAATCGAATTTTCCTTTGGCGTAATGGTGTAATTCCATTTCGTTATCACTTTATGTGATCGCAAGCGAATTTTTATTTTCTCTTCTT